>Ga0194128_10000193_pt1 | contig 113887 bp, 118 predicted proteins | sample TA2KigCa65mmetaG_FD_148650 | JGI IMG/M metagenome (GOLD analysis project Ga0194128, IMG submission 148650) | Freshwater microbial communities from Lake Tanganyika, Tanzania - TA2015037 Kigoma Deep Cast 65m | ecosystem: Environmental > Aquatic > Freshwater > Lake | place: Tanzania: Lake...
CGGGGCTTTTGTGGCAGCAGGGCTGGCAGATCAGCCGCGCACGGGTGGAGCGGATCTGGAAGCAGGAGGGGCTGAAAGTGCCGCCGAAGCAGCCGAAGCGCGCTCGGCTCTGGTTGGCCGACGGATCGTGTGTACGGCTGCGGCCGCGCTACAAAAACCACCTCTGGAGTTGGGACTTCGTGCTGGATCGGACCGCCGATGGGCGGCCGCTCAAGATCCTCACGCTGATCGATGAGTTCACCGAAAGAGGCGCTCGCGATCTACGTCGCCCGCCGGATCCGCGCTCACGATGTCATCGATCTATTGGCCGACGTGAGGATCGAGCGAGGCATCGCTGAACACATCCGCTCCGATAACGGCCCGGAGAGGGTGGCCAAGAGCCTGCGCGCTTGGCTCGGGCGACTCTGGGTACGAAGACCCTCTATATCCAGCCCGGCAGTCCTTGGGAGAACGGCTACTGCGAGAGCTTTAATGGCAAGCTCCGAGATGAGCTGTTGAACGGCGAGCTCTTTTACACCTTACGTGACGCCCAGGTGCTGATCGAACCATGGCGATGTCACTACAGGGCTGCCTAAACTAACTTCAAACTTGGACCAATCAACGCAGGCTGGACAGGTCGACGACAGGACGGGCCAAGCCCGCTCGCATATTCGAATCGAGGATTCAGCGGGGGTTTTGAGTGGACGAATAGAGTTGATCCTCGAAAAAGACAAGCAACATGCCAAATGCATCGCCTGTGTCGGTGCGAAGAAAAACCAACCCGTCACCGGGATGACCATTCTCGAGGGCGTGCGTCGACACCGCAGCGCGACGCATTGGGACGGCGGCAATATCCTTGATCCGAACGATGGCAAAGTGTATCGGGTACGCCTCACACCGCAGAGCAACGGCCGAATGCTCGAGGTACGCGGCTACCTCGGTCCGTTCTATCGCAACCAATATTGGGTGCGGGTCGACTAACCGGCGAGCAAGGCCATGATCAACGTCGCGGCGGCGATGTTGAGTGCAAAGCCAACGAAGAGCATGCGCCTCAGGGTCACGACTCCCGATGAGAAGGCGATGGCATTCGGTGCAGTAGCGATGGGTAACATGAATGCGAAACTCGCTGCGATCGCGACCGGAAATGCGAGCGTCTGAAGCGGCGTGCCCGTTGCCTGGGCGATCGCAGTGACAACCGGGAGCATAGAGGTCAGCGTCGCCACATTACTTGCAAGCTCCGAGACCAGAATGGTCGCCAGTACGAGCACGGCGATGAGACCAAAAGTAGAAAGCCCATCAAGACTCACGATCCATGTACCGATCCACTGAGCAAGACCCGTCGCCTCGATGGCAGCAGCGAGCGAGAGACCCCCGCCGAAAAGAAGGGCGATGCCCCATGGGATACGTAGGGCACGCGACCAATCGATAAGTTTCTCGCCCACCTGCCGGCCCGATGGAATCAAGAAGAGGAGCAATGCACCGATGACAGCGACGCTGGTATCGCTCAACTTGGCGAGCGGCGACCAGTCATTAAGAAGTTGCACGCGAAACATCCACGCTAAGGCAACCAGGCCAAAGATCACGCCGATTCGGAACTCAGGTTTGGATATCGGTCCGAGTCGCTTAAGAGCGTCGCGAACGACTCCGGCGATAGCCGTCGACGCCGCGTTACGATTCCGGTAAAGCGGGATGCAGAGCAACAACCAAGCGATCGGCAAAAGTACGAGGATCAGGGGGATCGCCCGACTCATCCATTCAGTGAAGGCCATCGGTTCCCCTGCCCGCTCAAAGAAACCCATCGCGATGAGATTAGTCGGCGAGCCCACTGGCGTGGCAACACCGCCAATGGTGGCGGCGTGGGCCACGCCCAGCAGCAACGCGCCACCGAGCGCAAGGTCGGGTTTACCATCCGAAGATAAAGCTCGCGCCGCACCAAGTGCGATCGGCGCGAGCATCAGCATGGTGGCGGTGTTGGAGATCCACATCGAGATGACAGCCGACGCCAACATGAAACATCCGACGAGTGGGATGGGTCGTCCACCAGCAAACGAGGCGATGGAAAGCGCGATCCGTTCGTGCAATCGCCAGCGCTCGATACAGGCGGCGAGCATGAAGCCACCGATAAATAAGAAAATGATGGGATCGGCATAAGGTGCCGCGGCCTCTTTGACCGAGGCCGCACCGAGTACCGGTAATACGGCGAGTGGCAGCAAAGCCGTGAGAGCGATGGGTATCGCTTCCGTCACCCACCACACCACCATGAGCACTGCGAGGGAGACGACCCGCCAGGCTTCGTCGCTTAGGCCATCGGGAGGCGCCACACCCTGCGCAGCGAGCGCAAGAACCGGGCCGAGCACGAGCCCAATTCGACGTCCAAGCACATCCAGTGAACCGGAATCTTTCTGACGAGAGATCGTCATATAGATTCCAAATTACGCAGAGCTGAGAACTTTGCCCAAGCTTCGTCCCACTCGGACTCGGCCTTTGAATCGTGCACGATCCCGCCGCCGATATCCCATCGCGCCTCATCGCCACGGATCTGCATCGAACGAATCACCACGCTAAATTCCGCAGCCCCGTCCGGTTCGATCCAACCCAGTACGCCGCCGTAAAGCCCGCGCGGACCCGCCTCAAGCTCACGGATCATACGGCAGGCCTCAATCTTCGGCGCACCCGTCATCGAGCCCGGCGGAAATGCGGCTGCGAGTGCGTCCCACACGTCGAGACCTTCACGCAACTCGCCACGGATGGTCGAGCTCATCTGCGCTACCCTCCCATAACGCTCAACCTCGAACAGCGATTCCGCCCGAACGCTACCTGCTACGCACACTCGACTCAGGTCGTTGCGTGCGAGGTCGACGATCATCACATTCTCGGCACGATCTTTAATCGACTCAGCGAGCTCGCGAGTTCTCCGGTCGTCGGACACTCCGTCGAGGCGGCGCGTCCCTTTCATCGGCCGTAATGTCGCCTCACGACCGCGCACCGACAAAAAACGCTCCGGACTCACCGAGAGCAAAGAAAAATCCGGCAATTGGATCCACGCAGCATGATCGACCGGATTCCCAGCAAGAAGCGCCGCGAACAGCGCAGCGGGATTTTTGGGTGGGGCAAACTGCACGGGGAACGTTAAGCACAACTGGTATAAGCGCCCTGAGGCAATGGCCTCATGAATCCGTTCCACCGATTGCGTATGCCAATCTTTGAGCAACGAGGATTGCAAGTCCTCACGTCGCTCAACTCGCAGCGGACTTTCCGGGGGACCCCAACAACCACCTGCTTCACCGCCTAAGGTACGCAGCACGGCGCCGGCGGACCAAACTTGGATGCGAGGTAGCCCAAGCCAGTCATCATGCACCGCGATGTGATCGAAACATGCCGACGCCTCATGTGTGACGAGTACGAGTAGCCCCTTTGCGCCGCGCCCGAAAGCGCGGCTTGCGGTTCGACGCAGGGCGTCCGTGGTCTGCTTCGCATCCGATAGATTTACGGGCGAGTGCCACTCGAGCGCGAGCGTGCTTGCCATGAGGGAGCGACGACCGAGATCGGGATGACCCCGCTTCGATACCAAACATGCAAACGACTTCGCCGCGGCGTAATCCCGCTCAGCGGCGTATCGCATCTCAGCGATCGAGGCCGCTGTGTTCACGACGTTTCTCTGGCATGAAGCGCGAGTAACGCAGCGCGCCACTGCGCCGCATCAGTAACCGCGCTCGGTATCACCCAGTCATCACAACGTCGGATCGCTACCGCAAGACGCAAGGCGCTGATCAGAATCAAGCCCTCGACGCACACGGGCGATTGAGGGTCGAGTCGGTCGATCGTCAAGGATCCCGACTCCAGCGACACCCCTGTGCGACGCAGCGCATCGAGCGTCACACTTTTCAGTATGTCGGCAGACTCATGAATAAACCAACGACCTTTCGACTGCCAAGCGATCGCACCAGTCGCCCCCTCCATGAGCTGCCCATCACGCATGAACAGCGCCTCACTCGCGCCGCGCGACTGTGCTTCTTGCCTTGCAACAAGCGACCAGTGGTAACTGGTCGATTTTCCGAGATGCCCCAAACCCGGATGCATGAAGGACGCGATGGCAACATCGATCCCCTGTTCGAGTGAAGCCGTCGAGGAACGATGCTCGCTCCACTCGCCGAGCGCTTGCCAACCGCCGACTTCCGCACCGTCACGGCGATCGTCGCGCGACAGCAGTAGTCGCAATCGCCCCGAGGGGAATTCATAAAACTTTGATTGCATCGCAGCGAGGCAACGGTTGGCGGCGCAGCGCGCGAGCGCGCCTTGATCGGGACCACAGAACTGTGAGATGGATACCGACAATCGCTCGAGATGCTGCGCCTGAAACATCGGCCGTCGGGACTCGACGCGCAGTGTTTCAAACCAGCCTTCGCCAGAGGCGACGAGACTGGTCGATGGCGAGAAGACCGGTGCGCCCGGCTCGAGCCAACGGCCATCGAGGCAGTAAGAGAGGCTACGGACGCTCATCAACCTGCGAGCACGTAAACCACGAAGGTAACGAGACCGAAACCTCCCGCCGCGAGCGCTTTGCGCCGATACGTCGGCACGTTCCAGGCCATCAGCAAACCAGAGAGCAGAACGATCGCTAGACCAATAGCCCAAAGTACGGAGATGCTCTTCGCGACTTCGCTCCCCTTTGCCTTGTGTAGCTGCACCATGTGACGCCATGGCGTCGTTTCTTTAATAACCAGGGTGGCGCGTGGCGGATCTTTGGTGGGCTTTAGTAAGACGTCTCGACTCGCACCAGTCCATTCGAGCTCGAGGGACGTACCCGCTTTCTTGATGGCGACGGCGCCAGATGGATATCTCACACCCGCCTCATCCACGGCACGCTCAACGATGCGCGTGAGCGCACTGAGTTCCGACGGCAGCGGTTGAGATAGCTCGAGCGGTTGGCTGCGCGCGACGTAACTTCCTTTGATCGACACGGTATATAGCGCGCCAGTTGCCGCGAACATCACGGCTATTGGTAGAAAAAATTTGGCCAACCAAAGATGAACGGAAATCAGGGTTTTCTGCACGACGGTTCTCCGGGGCTATTGAGTTTAAACCGCCCGGTTTAGCCCTTGACCCGCCAATCCCGATTCTGTAGTATCTTTCAACAAGGTACTGTTATGAACCCCATTACCGAAGAACATCATTTCGCAGCTATAAAAAAAGGACTCCTCGAGTTTGCGGTGCTCCGAGTGGTAGGCAGCGGTGAGCTATACGCCGCCGATATTCTCACGCGGCTTGAGAAAACCGAGTTCGCCACTCAGGGAGGAACGCTCTACCCCTTACTCAGCAAGCTACGTCGAGAAGGCTGGGTTAATTATGAGTGGCAGGAGACCAGCCTCGGTCCGCCGCGCAAGTACTACCGACTCACGTCTCAGGGACGCAATCACCTCGACACACTCGATCGTTACTGGAAAACCATCGACCGCACGCTCCTCGAGCTTGCAAGCTAATTATCACGGAGAATCTCATGCATCGAATCCTTCATGCGAGCCTCAACCATAACCCCTACCCCATCGAAGAGGATGCTTACGCGCATCTTGAAACGTATCTTGCGGAGTCGGCAATCGCTCTTGCAAATTATCCCGATCGCGATGAAATTCTTCTTGATCTCGAGCAGGCCATCGCGGATCAGTGCCGACGCCGCCAGCCTCCGCAAGCCACGGCAATCACCTTGCAGGAGTTATCGTCTGCGCTCGAGGAAATGGGTCCCGTACGAATTGACGAACCCGACTCAAAGCGTATCAACGAAAATGTTACGTCTGCGGCGCCGATACTGTTCCAACAAATTAGCCAGGGCGCGTGGATCTGCGGCGTCTGTCTCGGCATCGCCCGCTACCTGCGTATCGACGTGACATTGATTCGTGGTTTCGCCGCGGCATTGCTGTTATTTAGCGGTGGCACGTCGTTACTGTTTTACGGCGTACTGGCCGGTATCGTGCCATATGCAGAGATCGATCCGAACGGACCACCGGTCTCAAGAATTCCCGCCAAACTTCGCGAGTGGATCGAATATCTGCGTGGTAACATCGCTCGTCTCACGCGCTGAGGTCTTACCGATCGCTTAGCATCTCTATTGGTCGTGCCGGTCATGAGATCACCTCAGCGTTGAAAGACTCAACGAATTATGACTTCGCTGCTTTGACCGCCGCGCTATCGTCCTTGACGAATCTCGGTGCCGCTAATCGCTTCGATCTCTGGCGGTAAATCAATCTTGCTTACCGTCCAACCAACATCACGACCATAAATTACGTCCACGATATTCGGGAGAACAACAATTTTGTATCTGCCACGATATTCCTGAAGAGCTGTATGAATTTTTCGTTCTACCGTTTCTGAGGTGTAAGGATTATTTTCGCTCTGAGGCATATCACGGATCGCCACACACACCTGCCCATGTTTTTCAAGCGCTTTGAGAAATAAAGCTTTGTGTCCATCATGAAATGGTTGAAAGCGGCCGATCATTAAGCCTGTGGGTGATGTTGGATTAAATACGGACTCCATGATAGTGTGATACAGATCCGTCATAATTCGATCTGATTCTTCATACGATTCAACAGCCCAAACAGGAGACCGTTCTGGTTTTTCGAATATTGCGGTTGTATCTGCAAAATTTCGAACCGGTACACACCGCATATACACTAAAAAATCAGCGTCGATAATCTTACGATACTCTTCTTTCGGGCAGACGAAATCAAGAATGGCGTATTTGCCCTCTCGATGAGCATTTATTGCAGCATCTCGCATGCGCTCCGCTTGTCGGCGTCGGCCGTCTTCAGAAAAGTCCCAATCGTTATGAGCTTTACGAAATTCATCGCCATTAAAATGAATGGCGCGATCTCTAAAGAGATCGCTGAGTTTTTTTGCAAAAGTTGTTTTACCAGAACCTGGTAATCCAAACACTAATATTGTTTTCATAATAACTCTATGAAAAAGTTTTACCGCAATCGACTGTTGTTTCCCTTTTTACGCAAAAGACCTTGAAAATTATTTTTGCTAAGTCTCGCGACCCGAAGTATGGCAGTTAATTGGGCCAATGCTATTTCTGAAAGATTGCCATTGCATCACCATTTGGGTCCCCAGCAACATTCGGCAGTGATTCACCCGACTCCCCCACGAAAGCACTGCCGTAAAAACATCGTCTGATAGTTTTTTACCGGATTAGCTTTTTAACTCGACGGTGATCGTTTGGTCGTGGCATGAATTACATCGTACCGCGCGTAGAGATCAACCCGAATGGCCGACCCGTCTCAACGATTACCACCAAGCTTTGCGAGTCGATCGAATCTCTTCAGCAAAAACTCCCTCATTTCGCGCTAATGTTTCACCTGAGGCTCAGCGGATCAGGTGCCAGCGGGTCTGACGGCCTGCCAGGTAAGTGACCCGCTCACCATCAAACAGCGCATCTTGTTCAAGCTTGATTTGTACCCGCTGACTATCCCACTCCGGTACCGCTTGCTTGATGTTTCCCTCAATCGCGTAAACGGCGTTTTGGAGACAAGGGCCAGTCGCCCTGTACAGATGTCGGTCCCTAGTTGTCCCACATGCCGATTGTTGGGCCCGGCGCGTGGCTAAACATACCCAAGGGATGGGTATACACACTCGCCGCAATACGCTCCTTTGTAGCTGCAGCGAGCGTCAAGGCGAGCACCTCGTTACCGGTGCGGCCGGTCGCAAAGTTTGCCGTTAAAAGATCTTGCCATCGATTGCCCGTCTGCATCGCAGACTGAGGACCTGCAGGAACTTCCGTCTCACCAAGTCGAGCGACATAACCCATTTCCTGGGTATCGGTACACAGCTTGAGATAGCAAATGCCTACATCGGTGTGCAGCACGTCACCCGGCTCAGTGACGCCGCCATTGCCGCAGAACGGAGCATTGGTTTCGCAAGGGAGACCCTATCGCTGGCGATTCACATCTGGAAAAAACCAGATGGGAAGTCCGAGACTTTCGAAACGTGACCGGATGTACCATGCAACATCCTGCGTCGTCATCACCCCCGCTGTGATCACGCGCGTGCTAAACGCTTCGGCGATTACACCCCGTGCAATCGCAACGATCTGCGGATAGACCATGAGCTCTGAGGGACTGCGCGTCTCAAGCCAGCGCACTACGAGCGATTCTGCAGGGACGAGTCGAGATGCAAACTCGGACGGTAAAACCTCGCGTAAGCGTGCGTGCAACGCCGAAGTTAAACCATCGGCAACGGGGCAATCTCGCGATACGTTGATACCGATACGCTTCGGATTGCGACTGACGATAACCTCAGCCAGCGCCTTCCACTGGGCTTCAAGGTCACCACCTGCCCATGCAGACGAATACGGCTCACCGAGCGGATAGCGATTGACCGACAGTCGAGCGACGCTACCGTCCGGCTGTATATGAAACACAAGCATGGTCGTGCGACGAGCTGCAAACGCCGGTTGCGGCACCAGCGTGAGGTACACCGGATCTTCGGCGTATTCCCGATTAATTACGAGCCACATGTCAAGATTGCTCTCGGCCATGAGTCGCGGAAGCAGCGTCTCGAGACGCTCGCGGACCATACGGTTCTCGGGCTCAACCCGCTCGCGGGTCGACAACACGTCAAACCGATCGGCAGACTCAAATACTCGACCCTGCACGGGTTCAGTGGTAGAGCCCTCTGCGGCACAGATCGAAAGACCGGATAAAAGCGAGATGACACAGGCGCGAGTCGAGAGTGCAAGGCTCATCCGGAGATTCTCAAAGATTGCTTTACTGAGCGGGCGTCAGTCGAAATAGCTTTCCAGTCGACTCGGACAATACGTACAGCGCGCCGTCTGAACCCTCGCGTACGTCACGCACGCGTCCCAACCCGCTAATCCGTTCTTCGCTCGTAACGGTGTCACCATCAAGGGTGAGCCGAATGAGCAATTGCTCGCGCAAAGACCCGAGGAAGAGACTGCTGCGCCACTGTGGAAACAGCGTGCCGGTGTAGAAGCTAAGTCCGGACGGTGCGATCGACTGCGGGAGCCAGATTTTAAGCGCTTTCGGAATATCCTCGCGCTCGGTGCCCTGACCGATCGCACGACCAAGACCGTACGTTCGTCCGTGAGTGATCAAAGGCCAGCCGTAATTACGACCCGAGCGCAGGATGTTAAGTTCATCGCCGCCTTGCGGCCCATGCTCAGTTGCCCATAACTCACCGGTACGTGGATGGATGGCGGCACCTTGCACGTTGCGATTGCCGTAAGTGAAGATCTCAGGCATCGCCCCGTCGCGCTTGGCGAACGGGTTGTCTGCGGGAATTCCGCCTGTCTCCGTAATGCGCATCACGCCACCGAGATGGTTGCTGAGATTCTGCGCGTCGTCCTGACGACCACGATCGCCGAGCGTGACGAAAAAATGACGCTTACGATCGAAGACGAGTCGCGAGCCGAAGTGTTGTCCTGCGCTCGCCTTAGGTTTCTGAGAGAAGATCACCTGCACTTCAGAAACGCTGCAATCATCACCTTGGCATGAGAGTCGACCCCGGGCAACGTCCGTGCCCACCTCGCCGTCCGCACCAGCTGAATAGGACCAAAAGATCACTTGGTTATTACGGTAATCGGGGTGACTGACGACGTCTAATAACCCGCCCTGACCGCGCGGCGTGATCGGTGGTAACCCCGATACCGGGCGTTCGAGCAGTCTACCCTCACGCATAACACGAAGATTGCCCGCCTTTTCCGTAACCAGAATCAAGCCATCGTGGAGAAGCGCCACGCTCCACGGTAGAACTAGACCGCTCGCAAGCGTGTCGATCTTCAGGGTGTATTGTTCGGTCTTGATCAACGCGTCTTGGGCCAAAGAAAACGGTGTAACTGAAATGGAAAAGATCGTCAAAAAGATGAATTTTAACTTTCTAACCGAACCGAAACCTGAGAACACAGCTGCCTCCTAAAACGTAATTTGGATTTTATTCCCATTCAATATATGCCTAATTTATAATCCAATACTTTCAACGACTTACCAGCTCGATATATTTTTGTGTAAGTTTTGTGCAAGTCATAAAAGGCATCTATGTTGAGAGCAGTGTGGGTGACGATGGATGTTGGGAGTATAGACGTTACACACCGTGCAAGCGGCAACGTCCTAGCTGGCGATCGCCTGTTTGCCTTTTTCGGTGAGCATCACCGAATCAACCATAACGTTCACAGCCACCATTTCGCTCTGCTGTAAGGACTCGACTACTTCCATAACCTCGCTCCAAGTAGCACCACACTGCTCCTCGAAGTGATTTGCGATATCTGCCCCGCTAACGCCTTCCAAACAATAGGGCGATCGTTCGGGTGAATCACGCACGAATCGGAGTACGGATTCACTAGTTATCTTACTCATACCACGTAACCTCTACGCTAGCCGACCCAACAGCTCCACGTACGTTGATTGCGCCCTGATACTTTGCTCATGCATGGAGTCAGGCCCTGCTTCCAGCGTCATTTGACAGCGATAGGTTTCAAAGTCGATCAAGCCTGAGACCACTGCCATATTGATCAACAACAATGCGCTGTGAAGATCACGTAACAAGACATACTGTGTTCGCTGAACGTCGCTCCAACCATTAAATATCGTGCTAACAGCTCCGACTCGATTGCCCATAGATGCCAGCTTCAATACGCCCCATACCGCTACATTCGGCAGCAACATGTTCTGCAGTTCTAGCAAGAATTCGCGTACATCGTCTCGAACGTCATCAATATCAATAGCGCACTGCTCGCCAATAACACGCTGAATGTAGTCCACGGACAGCCGCCGACGCCAATCTGCCGCACAGGCGCGGTCTGCAATTCCACCTCGGTCACAAGCTCGCGTACCACGGAGAGCGCGGAGGGGTAATCGCTCGGAGTCGCGACTCGCCTGCGCACAACCGGCGTACCCTGCGCATCGAGCGCCGCAACCTCGATCTTCGTGCCGCCGAAATCGACACCGATCAGCGGCGGGACTTTTGGATCTGACTCGAGTGACATCCCGGCGACTACACCCGGCGAACCGCCGCGCGACGCTCGATGCATCGGGCGGCAATTCAGGCCGAGGCTATGACGTCAAAAGGTCTTCGAGAGCGTGGCATACACGTATCTGCCCGTGGCGTTCGCCAGGCTGCCAAAGTAGCCGAAGTTCGTCGAAGTGATCGGCGGGTCTTTATCTTCGATGTTGCGAACGCCGAGACGCAGCGAAGTACGGTCAAGCAGATCGTCACGACGACGGAAGTCGTACTGGCCGTACAAGCTCACAGTCGTCCAGCTCGCAACCTCAAACAATTGGCCGTTGACCGCAGCCGGGCCGGTATCGAACACTGAACCCACATAATTGGCGAATAAGCCGGCTCGCCATTGCTTTTCACGCCAGGTAAGCGAAGCCGAACCGCGCCATTCCGGATTGCCGTTGACACCAATCTGATTGCCGGCCGCCGTGACCACGATGCCCGAGCCCAAGCGCCCTGCATTGTTGGCCGCGATGACCTTGCCGGCCATCTCGGTGGGCTGCTGCTCGAACTTGGTCAGCTTGGCCGCGTTGACGGTAAAGGTGAATGAACCCAGCTTGGTGCGCCGCAGCTCGTAGCGCAGGCTGGCGTCGAAGCCTTCGAGTTGTCGCGGCGTGATGTTGAAATAGTTGTCCTTGATCTGCAGCAGCTGCCCGACACGATTCGTGCCCACGGGCGGGTCACGAACGAGATTCGGGTTGCTCTGTCCGTCGAGGCGCAGCAGGTAGTCGTACAGCAACTGCACTTGCCCGCCCTCGATACCAATGACTTCGGTTTGTTTGATCGACCAAAAGTCGACCGACAGCGACACCTTGCCCGCCGCGTCTGGCAAGAACGTCGGTTGCAGGATGATACCGGCCGAAAGGTTGTCAGCTTCTTCGGGGCCGAGACCCCGGTTGCCTGAACGAACCTCGATCGTGCTCGCTCCCGCGCAGGTCACGGCATTGATTCGGCAGAAGGCGAAATCGGTACGTGTGTTGCTGACCTGAGTGCCCGAGCTATAGAACTGCGGCAAGTTTGGCGCACGGAAAGCCTGCGACGCCGAGCCGCGCAGCGCGAGCCAATCGGCGATCGCCCAGTTGAGCGCAATCTTTGGTTTGGTGACAGTACCGAAATCGGAATAACGCTCGGTGCGACCCGCGAGCTGCATCTCCACCGATTTCACGAGCGGAATCTCCATCTCAGGCGATACCACCGGCACTGCGAGTTCGAGATAGCCAGAAATGATGGAGCGATGCGCACGCACATCCGGCGACGGGCTCGCGCCCATCACGTCCGTGCCGTAAGTGATGTTGCTAACGACATCGGTGTACTTGATCGTACCGTCGAGTCGCGGATCACGATTATCGACATAGCTCTCGCGACGCACTTCGACACCCGCAGCGATACCGACGTCACCACCCGGCAACGCCCGCACGTCGGGTCGCGAGGCTTTCAAATCCCACATCGACAACGACGTTTCGCTGATGCGATTTACGCCGACCAGAAAGCCCCTGATGGTGGCGGCGTCGCTCGGGGTCGTATCGGCACCCGAATACAGCAACTGGTTGCCGCCATTGAAGGGGTTGTAGGCATCAGGCGTTGACTTGGCGAGCGCCTGCTGGAAGAGCGTATTGCTGACCGCGTTGGTGGTGAAATCGTCGGTCTTCGCCCAGGAATAGACGAGCGCAGATTCCCAGTCGTAACCCCACTTCTGACCACGCAGGCCGGCAAGCAGGCGATAGCTGTCGTCGGTGACTTCGTAGACACGCGGGCCGGTGTCCACCGGTCGATAAGTCGTAAGGCGCAGGGGCAACCCCGTGGTCGGCACGTTCACGAGGTTCGGCAAGCGGTTCGGGTTGGCGACGCCATTGATGGTGGTGGCACCGAGCGGATTGTAATAGTTCGAAGCCGGGATGGAGATCACCGCGCTCGCCAGTGGCGCCGACTGCTCGCGAAGTCCCGAGAAGAACGCGCGGTAGTAACCGGCCTCACCAAAGAATTCGAGATCACCAAGATCACGACTGACCGTGGCGAAGGCGTTATATCGATCGACAGCGCCTTTCAGGGTGCGATCCGCATTCTCGTTGTAGCGCAGTTCGCGATCGACGGCGCCGGTAATCGTGCCGGCACGCAGACAAAGATTGCTGTTGTAAGTGGTACTGCTGCAGCCTGCCGCCGTGTTGGAAATCGGTTCGACACGAAAAACGCCGGACGTGGTGAGCGCCGTCGTCCCCTGACGAACTGCCACCGTGCTCGGAATGACCGTGAAAGAACCCCAGGGCGACGAGGTGCTGCGGTTGTCGAATGCCGTGTCGCCCGCCCAAGGAGTATCGGCAACTTTCCAACGATGATCTTCGCTCGCGGCGTAGTCACGATCAGTCGCCAGCAGCCGATTACGCGTGTAGTACCCGGCATAGACCGCAAGACGCGTTCCGTTTTCGAAACGAGTTCCGGCCTTGAGGTTCACCGTGGTTTCACGGTGCGGGGTGCCCTCGGAGCCACCGTACTGCGCTTCCATACGCAGGCCTTCGAAATCAGACTCGAGCACGGTGTTGACGACGCCCGCGACGGCATCAGTACCGTAAATGGCCGCAGCACCGTCACGCAGGACCTCGACGCGCTTTACGCCCGCGACTGGAAAAGCATTGGTATTCGCAGTCTGCACCGGTACGAAATTTTCGGTCTGCGTCCCCGGGGCGGGGACCACGCGACGACCGTTCAGCAACATCAAAGTATTGCCAGTGCCGAGGCTGCGCAGGTTGATGGACGAAGTGTCGCCACGCGCATCGTTCAAGTTGCCCGTCGTACGCGCTTCCTGAAAAGCCACATCACCCGCCTGCGGAATCGAGCGGTAAAGATCGTCACCCGAAACCGCTGCGGTCGCGATGATGTCTTCTTTGTCGACGACGGTGACCGGCAGCACCTCGGTGATCTTGGCGCCGCGAATCTGCGAGCCGACGATGACGACCTCGACCAGTTCTTCTTCGGTACCTGTTTGCGGCGCAGCACTTTGTTGTGCGCTGGCGGCGGCTGTGAAGATCAGACTCGCCGAAAACACGAGGCTGCGGATCATTTGGGCGTAGGATGTTACGAACTGAGAGGGCATGGTCGACAAGCTCCTTAGTCTTTTTCAGGGGGTCAACGGTCAAAGATAAATATCGCCGATCCCCTTAATACTGTCCATCCCATAAGGACTCGCGGAGAGCGCAATGAACTTCAGCTGTGCCATCGTCAAAGCCCGGTTCGGCACGCGAATTTGGGCAGCGCTTGCGCTGTCCCTGACCCTCTGGGCTGGTGGTCCACTCGCCGAAGCCCAGCAACAGTCGCTGCTCGAATACCCGAGCATTCATTCGCCACGAGTGGGGCTGCAGGGCATGGTGGTCAGCCAAAATGAGACGGCGAGTGCGATTGGCGCCAAGGTGCTCGCCGAGGGTGGTAATGCCATCGATGCAGCCGTCGCCGTGGGCTTTGCCCTTGCGGTCACCCTGCCGCGTGCCGGCAATATCGGCGGCGACGGCTTCATGACGGCGTATCTTGCCAACGAAAAGAAAGTCACCGTCATCGATTTTCGCAGCGTGGCGCCGCTTACCGCCAAGCTCGACATGTTCGTCGATGCTCGCGGTAAAGAACGTCCGGAAGCCTCGGTCGGCTATCGCGCGGCGGCCGTACCCGGGACCGTGGCTGGACTCTGGATGGCCCACCAAAAATATGGGCTTAATCCTTGGGGCAAACTGGTGGCCCCTGCGACGGCGCTCGCTCGCGATGGGCTGGTGCTGAGCGGAGACGAAGCGTTTGTTTTCGGCTGGGGTCGCAAACGTCTCGAAGCAAGTGCCACGGCCAAGGCTACGTTCTTCAAAGCAGACGGTAGCGCCTACAAAGCCGGCGAGCGCTTGCAGCAACCACAGCTTGCTTGGACGCTGGAGCAAGTTGCCAAGGGTGGTGCAGAGGCTTTTTATCGCGGCGAAGTCGCCACGCGCATCGAGGCGGACATGCGGCGCAATGGCGGTCTCATCACGCGCGAAGATCTGGCGGCGTATCGCACCATCGAGCGCACTCCGTTGGTGGGCACTTATCGCAGTACCACCGTCTATACGCCCCCGCCCGCCAGCGGCGGTGCGGCCTTGCTGCTGATGCTCAATATTCTCGAAAACTTTGATCTCAGCCGCATGTCGGCAGGTTCTGCCGAGTCATTGCATCTGCTCGCCGAAACCATGCGACTCGGTCATCGCGATCGCGTCCGTCATTTCGGTGATACCGCTTTCGCCAAGGTGCCGCTGACGGGTATCACCTCCAAAGGCTACGCTGCCGAACGCGCCAAGCTCATCAATCCACGCCAGGCCAATGACGACGACGACATTCGCGCCGGCGATCCTTTTGCCTATGAAAGTCCAAGCACAACGCACTACTCGGTGGCTGATCGCTTTGGCAACGTCGTATCTGTGACCTACACGCTAGGATCGGATTTTGGTTCGGGCGCGATGATCGACGGCACCGGTATCCTGCTCAACAATCAGATGAACAATTTCAGTCATGAGCGGGAATTTCGTGCGGCAGAAAGCAATGACCCCGAACCTGCGAACGCCATGCGCCCGGGCAAACGCATGATGTCGACCATGATGCCGACGCTGGTTTTTCGTGACGGTAAGCCTTGGCTTGCGCTCGGCACACCGGGCGGCGGCCGCATCATCAATACCGTGCTGCAAGTGCTCGTGAATGTCGTCGACTTCCGCCTCAATATCGATGAAGCAACCCATCAGGCAAGGATTTCGCAAGGCGATGGTCCGCTCGAAGTAGAACCGAACTTCAACCCCGATACCTTGGAGTTGCTGCGCAAGAAAGGTCATCGCATCAAACAGAGCGATACCATGGGCAGCGCGCAGTCGATTGCACTCGAGAACGGTTATTTCTTTGGCGCGCCCGACCCGCGCCGACCGGGTGCGGCCGCCATCGCTCCCTGACGCGACGCGGATACGAGCAGACACTCGACCTCCGCCCGTCTTGGCGCCGAGGGCTGAGCCCCCGCTCGTGTCACCGACAGGGCAGCCGCAGCATTTGCAAATATCACGGCGTTTCGCAGCAGCTTACCCTCGGCGAGCGCGGTCGCGAGCGCCGCATTGAATACATCCCCCGCTGCCGTCGTGTCGAGTGCCTTTACTTTGAACCCCGGGACGAGTCGTGCACCATCGACAGCGACCACGAAGGCGCCACGCGCACCCATGGTAATGATGACTGTGGCGATACCGCTCGCCCGCAAGGCTTCGGCCGCTCTCGCCGCGCTCGCGTCGTCGGCAACACGGATCCCGGTCAGCAGCTCGGCCTCGGTCTCGTTAAGGGCCGCGTAACGCAGAAGCAGGTTGAGGAATATCTGAAGCGCAATCAGGGCTCAAAGATAACTCTTAAGTCGTCCAAAAAATGACGCTGTCATTACTAAAGCGCGACGACACATAGAGCGTTACCCTTTTGGCGGATAAAATGTATAGATCTACCAGAGATTTCATAAACGCAAGGAAGCAATTTACGGCTCCGTACATTCCTGAACATCTACCTAGTGTTCGTCGAATCGGCGGTGGTCAGCCTCAGTTATGCTATGTCAACGCAACGGATTATATGGACCTTCAGGTAGCCAATGGGGTTGAGGTAGCTATACGAAGCGGATGGCTCGTGACTCCCTACGACAAAAAGACGAACTCATCGCTCATCATTCAGCATTGGTGGAACGCTGTGAGGAATAACGGATACGTTGATACCACTCCGCTTGATGATACAGCAGAGTATGTTGAAGACTGTGCTTTGAAAAAATTCTGTGTGCGCAATGACGGAAAGCTAAAGACTCATGTAGCGCACAGCTTGCTCTACAAAGATGGCATTTTCTCAGTCATCCTTGATCCTGAGAAAGGCGAACTTGCAAAGCTCGATGAATTGCGCACAGAATTTTTATACGCACGGAAATGGATTGCCTAAAGCTAGACTAACTCCACCGCCCGCCGTTTCATCTCATCATTCACATCGATGTAAGCCTGCGTGATGGCAATGCTGCGATGGCCAGCCAAACTGGCTAACACACGCACTCCCACGCCTTTGCTTGCGAGTGTGGTGATGAAGGTGCGGCGTCCGCTGTGGCTACTGGCACCGGCTATGCCCGCCCGCCTGTATGTCCAGTAGAACCACTGCGTGAGAGTGTTCGCCGTGAATCCTGACTTTTTAGCAGTAGGAAACAGCGGCAGATTCGCGGCTCTGCTCGTGCTGCGAAGATAGTGAGCAATTTCGTCGCGTAGTTTGTCGTTCAACAGCACTACTCGCCCAAATCGTCCCTTTGTCTGCGTGGCTGCGAGGCGTACCTCGGCTTTAATCGTGCCGTCCTCAGTGCGTACATCACATATCCGCAGTGCTGCGATCTCGCCCACACGCATGCCACTCCAAAAACTCATCAGCACTAACAGCCGATTGCGTGCGGCGTGCTGTTTTGTCGCGACATACCGCAGCACTTGATCCAGTTCTGCTTGGGTGAGTGTTTTTGCTTGTGCCATCTGTGCCTCCTGACCAAATAAATGTAGTGGATTAATGTTGTGTTCTTTTCTCCTCTTATTTCCTACCTCAAAAGACCTTCCGTAAATCAAGAGGTTATAAGCGAAGAAAAGAGTTTCGCTGTTGTATTTGGTTATTTAGCAAGTAACTTGCCCAACCCTACGCGGAATTAGCCCGCCCCGCGTAAAACACGCTATAACGCCGTATAACGGGCTTTGCAGCGTGAGTCGCTACCCAAGCCAGCCCAAGCAGTGCTGCGTTCGTTGTAGGGCTTTATACGCAGGGCTTACTGTTGGATTGCCCAATTTCCCCTGCTGTCCGCTGTTTTCTGCGGTGTAGTTTTCAAGCAGGACGGAGATCTCCAGTGCTGGTGATTTGTTCTAACCAGCGTGTTCTATCGTGTTTTCCAGTGTTTCCGCAGTGTTCGATTGTGTTTCCAGTGTGTTCTGTATGTTTGAGATATCTGTGTTTGATCGAAGCAGAGTGAGTTATGTGATGTGAGCGAGAAGTAAGTGATGGCATTATTTACGGACACGATTAAGCAATTAAAGCCGAGTGCGGCTTTAATGCGAGATAGCAAGAGGCAAACGAGGCCGATAATGCTATTTGACTAATGTCCAAAGCACATTGTCGCTGTGCTTTGAGCCTGTCTCTTTCGTTATGTATTCCAGCCAGCCCGAGTCGGCAATGTCGACTTCGTGCTGCAGGTCTATGTCCGCGACGTGCTGTTTGGCTTGGCGGACAAGGGAATCAAACTGATTGAACTTAAACTGAGGCGGCAGATTGCCGATTGCGAAGTGTATGTGCAGGTTTTTGCCGCTACATTCGCCCTCCAACACTGGCAAGTACGACAGCGTTTTGCCGTATTTCTCGGCGGCATATCGACCAAACACGACACGATTAAGTTTTTGCTGGAATCGGCGTGTGGTGCGTTCGACATCGGCACGAGTAATGCGGCGGTAATAAGTACCACACGGCGTTTGGACGCGGACAGACTGCTTGAGTGTCAGCGTCAATGCTAATGGATGCGTTTTGGCGAATGTCGTCAGCCAAAGTCGCGTCGCGGCTTTCGTAGTTTGCTGCGTATTTGGCACATAGCCGACGCGGCTGCGTATGTCGTTCAACTTCATACAGTTATTTAGTCGCAACCAAATAAAACTAGTTATTTTTATTTGGTATGTGCTAACTGATTGATTGGATCGGCTTTATTGCTGGCGGCGCTGCGGCTTTTGGCGTCTGCCGTGCCTTCTTTATCGCCAGCTTAGCTCTCTCCTGCTGCGCCATCGCCCGGTACTGCTTGGCTTGCTGGGTGAGAGCTTGGATGCGCTGCTGTTCGGGTGTTTTGGGTGCTTGGGTTTCTGGCACATAGCGACGCACAGTGGAGATACGTTTACGACCGTAGAGGTGTTCCGCCGCTCGCTGTGCATCCGCAGCACTTTCGGCGTGGATCAGCGTTCTAAAGTTGCCAATGCCAGGCACGCTGACCGACACCTCAAACGCTTTGTATCTGCCGTCAATTTCGTAAAGCCGCATACAGATATTTAGCGGCAGTACAGTCGGCTGGGTTTGGCTGTCAACCGAAATTGCCTTTTCTTTTGTTCTGGCAAATTTCGGTAGGGATAGTGAAAAACTGAACATAGTGTTGCTGTGCGTTCAACAACAGAGGACACGCACACGATGGCTATGTTGGCTTCACTAAAATTGACGCAGGCTAAAAAGCCCGCACAGATTCCGCCCGTTCAAGTAAGACGGAATAAACTCGTCAAACGCCTACACGAGCAGATTGAACTGGCTCGTGCTGAACAGGGCGGCAGCACCTACAGCCCCAAACGCTACAAGACTGTGACGGATGAAGAAGGAAACCGCCGCACGATTGAGATCGCCAAACGCATCAAGCCGTGGTGGTTTGTGGGCGTGGAAGGTCGGCTCTGCCTCAATGTCCGCTACGGAGCCAAGATGCTGGAGTTGGCGAAGGGGAAAACTGCAGTGGAGATTGCCACGCAGCAAGACCTCGTACCCACGCTGGAACTGATCAAGGCCGCTGTGGAAGCAGGGGAGTTAGATCAGCAGATGAACGCCGCCTCCAACACGCTACGCAGTGGGTTCAAACGATGATGGCAAGATACACTGCTTAACGCTCTATTGCGTTACCGTAGCGACAAGGGAAATGGCGGCGTATTTCGTAAATTAAGGCGAATATGCGGGAGTAACCAAGTCGAAAACGGGGCACTAACGCCGTTCAAGTGTGAGCGGCTGGCAGGCATAGCTAACATGCTTGTCAGCCGCTACAGTTTGGGGACAAGGATACCGTCCTTGTACTCATAATCTGCCAAGGCGTTGCTCAGCATTTTATCGAATGTGGTGTGGTAGTAGGTGCGTTCGATTTGCGAGATGCTGGTGCCGCACATCTCCGCAACCGCAGCAGGTGGTAGGTTGCTATTCACCCGCTTTGTAATGAAATAGTGACGGAAGCTGTACGGGACGAGATTGCGGTTTCCTAAGCTGATCCGCGCCTTCTCCATTAGCTTGTCGAAGTGGTAGCCGATCGCTCTTGGCGTGAGTGGCGTCTTTCCGTTGTAGCTGAAGACGAGCTTGTCGCTCAGCTCTCTTAGCACCGCGATCTCTGTCAGTTTTCTTGCCTTCGCGATGTACTGAAGATAACTGCTAAAATACCTGTGTTTGCTTAGCGACAATTAACTTGGCCGGTTGACGACAATTGTCTTGGCCGGTGGGCACTGCCTCCGGTAATCGTCGTTGCAGATCCTCAAAGATCGTTGTCGCTGTCAGCCCCGGCGCAGCCCGCAGCCTCGGCAGGATCTCGCTCTCCCACAGCCCCTCGAGCGGATCGCGGCGCGTCCGCCACTGCCGGCGCGGCTGCTGCGACGGCAACACCGCTGCATGCTCGATCCGACGGGCTGTCCGCACGCTGATGCCTACCTTCGCCGCCGCAGCTTCCTGCGGCAGCGTGTTCCGTAACTCCTTGTATCGCTTCACTTGTTGGTCCGTTATGCGCTGGCCGGGCATCGTGACTCTCCTCGTTCCCTTCGAACGAGAAATCACGACCCAACCCATCGCTGCAAGCGCCCCCGGCGGCAGCGCCCACCGGCCAAGACAATTGTCGTCAACCGGCCAAGTTAATTGTCGCTAAGCAGCGGCATACCTTCTAGCAAACTCACGGTTTCTCTGATTCGTTACAGACTGGTATAACCTCGGGTCTAACCAACTGAAACAGGAATCTTTGTTCCATAGATCTAACGAATGGTCAGACATCTATTCTCTTACCCAACCTTTTACTCACGTTACTCACTCCTCTTTTAGGCAATAGGTCTCCAATTGGGCTCAACACCCATCAAGTACTGAATACAGGCATCTACGAAAGGATTTCGGAAAACACCAAGATCTGAGAAACCCGAGCACAACCAAGCCGCAAACGGCAGTGGTCGCGAACTATTCAGAGAGGCAGAGCACTTCTGCCTCTAGATCTATTTATAAATTTTCGATAGGCAAAAGGCTGACAAACGCTTATTTTTTACTCTTGGTAAGTGAAGCACCGCCTAGCGGTTATTTTTTCTTGCCAATATTTTTTTGAATTTCTAAAGAAGCAATTTCAGCCTGAATATTGTCGTAGGTTTTCTCAATTTGATTGAGCGAGGTGCCTACTGCTTTTGCGACCATATACGGATTCTTGTCGTCAAGCAGACGGTACGAAATATAAACGTGGCGGCAATGGTAAAGATCAAACCACTCAAGCCCCTTTAACTTCAATTGGGCACGCAATCCTCGCTTGTAGAAGTCATAGAACTTTCCGCGAGCAGCGGAGTGAGCAGGATAAATCTTGCTTCGCTTGGATCCGTCCTCAAACATCGCGAAGACGAAGTCATCTTCTCGCTTGTGAATCGCGTGCTCTTTTAACCAACGCAAAAGATGATTCACCTTTTGTCCGTTGTCGTAGGTTCGAGCTGAAATTGTAGTGTTCCGATCTTTGCTTTTCTTGCTTGTTTCTGCGCGAACGCGAATCGTCACAATTTGACTTTCAGCGTCTATGGTGAGGTCTTTGTTTCGCAAGCCGAACAGTTCACCTGATCGGAGTCCGCAATTACTGATCGTCAGAAAAGCCTGTCGAACCATACTCTTGTAGTAAACGTCTTTCGGCGAATCAGATTCTTTCGGAGAGGACCAAGTATTCAGAATTCGGACTACTTGGTTGTACTGCTCAAAAGTTACACGCTTGCGTTTAGGTTCAGGCGTTTTGAACGTGTCCCAACGTGGTATTGCTCTTTCAGATGATAGTTTTTTCTCATACGCCCATCTGAACGCTGCTCTGATCTGTAACAGTTCATCACGTATCATCGAGAGCGATGCTTGGTTTTTAGTTTTGCCTCTGACTTCTAACTCGCGCCAAGGCAAGTATTGATTCCATAGGTTCCCATCCACAGTACTTACTTTAGTATTGAGGGCAAGACTCAGCTTTTGGTGAAGAAATCTTTTTCCGTGCCCAAGACGACAGTGAATGTTTTTCAACGTGGAGGGTCTTTTCAGTCCTCTGCGTACTTGATCGTCCAAATGCTTGCCGTACTGACGAAACACATCACCAAGATTCAAGCTCTGAATCTGATGACCACTTTTTATCTCTGAGAGCAATTCTAAGTAACGATCTTCGGCAAGTTTTTTCGCCTCCCTTAAAGAGTTCGTTTTCAACGACTCTTTGTAGTCGTTTTTCTTGCCCTTCACGCGAAACTTGAAATACCAAACTCCACGCGCGACGGCAGCTGATAGATCACCGCCCTTCGGTCGTAGTTGATCGCCGCGACGAAAAAGAGTCAGTTTTCGACTCCCCACCGTAAGTTCGTGCTTCTCGAGGAACGAGAACCCCTTGCCGTACCTAGACTTTGCGGCGTTGCTAGAGCGACCCAATGCCTTCCCTACCCTCGTGGTTGCGTTCGCTTAAATGCCGTTTCCGTGTCTTCTAGAGGCACTTTCGAGTCCCTCCGAAAGTTTTTACTGTAAAAACTTGTCATCCTCGCGGGACAAAGCGGGAAATGCTTAGACGGCACAGATAGGTAGTAACTTTAGTCTCGCCTCGGTCAGAGGCTACCTATTTTCACCGAGAGATTCGAGCACTGTAGGTAGTTCTCTAGGTAGTTGGATAGATGTAACTCGTTGACTTTATTTGAGTTAGGTAGTTTCTAGGTAGTTTTATAAAAACCTTATAAATCAACGACTTACGTTCTTTACATTACTCCCATTCAATCGTCGCTGGAGGTTTACCGCTGATGTCGTATACCACACGGCTCACACCCTTGACTTCGTTGACGATGCGACGCGAACAGATGTCGAGTAATTCATAGGGCAGATGCGCCCAGTGCGCCGTCATGAAATCAATGGTCTGGATGGCGCGTAACGCGATGACAAGATCGTGACGTCGACCGTCACCCGTCACACCCACTGACTTCACGGGCAGGAACACCGCGAATGCTTGACTCGTCTTATTATACCAACCCGACTTGCGTAGCTCTTCGATAAAAATATGGTCGGCGAGTCGAAGCGTGTCGGCTGCAGCTTCAGTAACTTCGCCCAAAATTCGAACTCCGAGACCGGGACCTGGGAACGGATGTCGATTCACCATCTCGGCAGGCAGTCCGAGCTCGACACCGATCTTCCGGACCTCATCCTTGAAGAGCTCGCGTAGCGGCTCGACGAGCTTGAGTTTCATTTGGGCGGGCAGTCCGCCCACGTTGTGATGACTCTTGATGACGTGCGCCTTGCCGGTCTTGCTACCAGCCGATTCGATGACGTCGGGGTAAATCGTCCCCTGCGCGAGAAATTCGACGCAGTCGCGGGCATTACCGGCCGCGAGCTTCTTCACCGCGTCATCGAATACCTCGACGAAAAGTCGGCCGATAATTTTGCGCTTGGCTTCGGGGTCACTCACACCCTTAAGCTCACTGAAGAATCTATCAGCAGCGTTCATCCGTATAACTCGCACCCCGAGATTACGGGCAAAGATATCCATCACGGCGTCGCCTTCGCGATGACGCAAGAGGCCATGATCGACGAATACGCAGACCAGCTGATCGCCGATGGCACGATGCAACAAGGCCGCGACGACCGACGAGTCGACGCCGCCTGAAAGCCCGAGTAACACCTTCGATTTGCCGACCTGCTCGCGCACGCGCTCAATCGCGTCGTCAATGATATTGCCCGGGTTCCAGCTCGCATCGCAGCCGCAGATATCGTGTAGGAATCGGGCGTATATACGCTCGCCCTGCCTCGTGTGGGTCACTTCCGGATGGAACTGCAGGGCATAGAACCGTCGCGACTCGTCCGCCATACCGGCGACGGGTACATCGCTCGTCGATGCGATCGCAGAAAATCCTGTGGGTAAGGCGACGACCTGATCGCCGTGGCTCATCCAGACGTCGAGCAGACCGTCACCCTCGGCGTTAACGCGATCTTCGATGCCGCGCAGAAGCGCTGAATGATTACGAGCACGAACTTCGGTATAGCCGAATTCGTGGATGGCACCCGGCTCGACGCGACCGCCGAGCTGCGCCGCCATGGCCTGCATACCGTAGCAAATGCCGAGCACAGGGGCGCCAAGCTCGAAAACAGCTTTGGGCACTACCGGAGCATTTTTCTGAGTAACAGACTCAGGACCCCCAGAGAGAATGATGCCCTTCGGTTTGAACGCACGGACATCGATATCGCGGACATCCCAGGCGTGGATCTCGCAGTACACACCGAGTTCGCGCACACGACGCGCAATTAGCTGAGTGTATTGCGAGCCGAAGTCGAGGATGAGAACGCGGTCAGCGTGAATGTCGCGGGCAATCATCGCCAGAGACTCACGAGATCCGATAGTTCGGTGCTTCTTTGGTAATGGTCACGTCGTGTACGTGCGATTCGCGTACGCCTGCCGTCGTGATGCGCACAAAGGTTGGCCGTGTACGCATCTGCTCGATGTTTTGACTGCCCGTGTAACCCATTGCTGCACGCAGTCCTCCGGCGAGCTGGTGCAGGATGGCGACAAGACTACCCTTATACGGTACGCGACCTTCGATGCCCTCAGGAACGAGTTTTTCGAGTTCGGTCGTGGTGTCCTGAAAATAGCGATCGCTCGAGCCGTGACGCTCAGCCATAGCACCGAGCGAACCCATACCGCGATAGCTTTTAAAGCTCGCGCCCTGAAAGAGCTCGACTTCCCCAGGAGATTCTTCGGTGCCGGCGAAGAGCCCACCAATCATCACGGCGTGAGCGCCGGCAGCGATGGCTTTTGCGATGTCACCCGAGTATCTAATACCGCCGTCTGCGATGAGCGGTACGTCGGTGCCCGCAATGGCCGCCGCGACATTTGCGACTGCAGAAATCTGCGGCACACCGACACCCGCCACAATGCGGGTCGTACAGATCGATCCCGGACCGATGCCAACCTTGATGCCGTCGACACCCGCCTTGACCAAGGCCTGCGCCGCCTCAGCAGTGACGATGTTGCCGGCGATCACCTGCAGCGTCGGCCAGCGCGACTTGATGCGCTCGACCATTTGAATGACGCCGCGGGAGTGTCCGTGGGACGAATCGACTACGATAGCGTCGACTCCTACTTCGACGAGCGCCGCGACGCGATCAGAGAGGTCGAGCGAGGTGCCGACGGCTGCACCGACGCGCAAACGACCGCTGCTGTCTTTGCAGGCTCGCGGACGCTCGGTAGCCTTCTGGATATCTTTAACCGTGATGAGCCCCTTAAGCTCGCCACCCTCACCGACGACGAGCACTTTCTCGATCCGGTGTTTGTGGAACAGCTGCAGAACGTCTTCTTTCGGTGCATTTTCCCGCGCCGTGACGAGACGCTCCTTGGGCGTCATCACCGACGAAACCGGATTGTCGAGTTGGGTTTCGAAACGAAGGTCGCGGCTCGTGACGATACCAACTACTTTATCGCCCTTCACCACCGGCATGCCGGAGATGCCGCGCGCCTTGGTGAGCTCCAGCACCTGACGGATAGTGGTATCGGGCAATACCGTGATGGGATCGAGCACCACGCCACTTTCGAATTTCTTGACCCGAGCGACCTCAAGCGTCTGGGCTTCTATGGTCATGCTCTTGTGAACGATGCCGATGCCGCCCTCCTGCGCGATGGCGATGGCGAGGCGGGCCTCGGTCACCGTGTCCATAGCCGCCGAGATAAGCGGTAAATTGAGGTGGATATTGCGCGTCAGGCGGGTCGACAAATCAACCTCGGGCGGCAGAACCTCCGAATAAGCCGGTACCAAAAGCACGTCATCGAAAGTGAGTGCTTCCTGCAGGATACGCATACGGGAGACCGTCCAATAAGCTATCGGACAGCGCATTCTACGCACCCCGGCCGACCCGGTAAACTTGTCTTGATCAAAGGCCTCTCTCTACACCGGAACCCCACTTGCCCGACACCCGTTCAGCTCCCGCCGACCGCGACGTCTATAGCGTTGGGCGCCTCAACAAAGAGGTCCGGATGCTGCTCGAGCACGGAATACCGTCGCTCTGGATCGAAGGGGAAATCTCGAATTTTTCGCGGCCTGCCTCCGGACACTGGTACTTCACGCTGAAGGACCGCGACAGTCAGGTGCGATGCGCGATGTTCCGCGGACGTAACGCCCTGCTGCGATTCACGCCGACCGATGGTCAGCGCGTCCTGGCGCGAGCGCGGGTCACGCTCTTCGAGCCCCGGGGTGAGTACCAACTGCAGGTCGAGCATCTCGAAGATTCCGGCGTCGGCGCCTTACGCCGCGAGTACGAACGCCTCAAGACTCGGCTCGAGGCCGAGGGTCTCTTCGATTCGTCAAAAAAAAGATCCCTACCGATCGTACCGAACTGCATTGGCGTCATCACCTCGCCCACCGGCGCAGCGATCCGCGACATCCTGAGTATTTTGGGCCGGCGTTTTCCTGTAGCACGAGTGATCATCTATCCGACTGCCGTCCAGGGACGCGCTGCCGTGCCGCAGTTGCTCGAGGCGCTATCACTGGCTGCGGCTCGAAACGAATGCGACGTCCTGATCGTCGCCCGTGGTGGTGGCTCCATCGAAGATCTTTGGGCCTTTAATGATGAAGGGGTCGCTCGTAAAATTCGCGACTTGCCGATGCCGGTCGTCACCGGTATCGGTCACGAAATCGATTTCACGATTGCGGATTTTGTCGCAGATCTGCGAGCACCGACACCCTCGGGTGCAGCCGAGCTCGTCGTGCCGGATGGCGCAGGCTGGCGAGCGAGCTTCGCGCGGCTTGCCCAACGACTTGCGCAAGCGCTGCGCCGTCAACTGCGTAGCGACAGCGATTATCTTGTGGCCTTGCGACGTCGACTCGTACTCACGCATCCGGGACAACGGCTACGCCAGAATTCTCAGCGTCTCGATGATCTGGAGCAACGACTCAGCAGTCGAGTTCAGTTACTGCTCGCCGATCGACAGCATCGATTGCAAAGTCTGACGACGCGACTCGCTAGAACCTCACCAAAAATCGAACTTCAGCGGCTATCGAATCGTCATGCCCTTCTCGATAGCCGCCTGCGCAGTACGTTACCCAAACGACTCGCGACCTTGCGCCAGACACTCGGCACACTCGCACGTACGCTCGATGCAGTAAGTCCACTCGCGACACTCGATCGGGGATTCGCGCTCGTCACGCGGGTGGCTGACGGAGCACTCTTACGCGATGCTGATGCCGTGGGCGTACGCGATCTCATCGATGCGCGCCTCGCTAACGGCACGCTGCGCGCCGAAGTCGTCGAGCATCTCGAGGAGAAAAAAAGTGATCTATAGCCGGGGGATTTCCCTGTCGTGGGTCGGGGTGCTGCTGTCGTGCGCTTCAATCAGCGCCTCAGGTGTTAGCATTCTGCCGAATCCACTGTCCGTACCCGGTGGTGTCGTCATCCTCGATTTGCCGGAAGATTCCTCCAAACCTCCCGTCGTCACGTTCGAAGGTAATCGGGTGATGGTGGTTCCGAACGGACACGGCTGGCGCGCAGTCATTGGTATTCCGCTCGCTCGCGAACCCGGCACGGCGAAGATCGAAATCCGGTCAGGCAACACGACACTTTCTCAGGGCTTCACCATCGAAGGCAAAGCGTATGCGACACAACGACTCAAAGTCGCTCCGAGGCACGTTGATCTGTCTCCCGAGGATGCAGCGAGGGTCGCCAGTGAGCAACTGAGGATACGCGAAGCAGTCGGCACTTTCAGTGCGGCACTCCCCCTGACCCTCAAGTTTGCATCACCCGTGCGCGGTCCGCACTCGTCGTCTTTCGGACTACGGCGCGTGTTCAACAACCAACCGCGTAATCCCCATTCGGGTATGGATATCGCTGCACCTGTTGGCACGACCGTATTCGCGCCAGCGCCGGGCAAAGTGATCGAGATCGGTGACTTCTTCTTCAACGGCAAATCGGTATTTATCGATCACGGCCAGGGCCTCGTGACCCTCTACTGCCACTTGAGCGAGATCAGCGTAACGCCCGGAACCGAAGTAAAAACCGGGGACAAGATTGGCGAAGTCGGTGCGACGGGTCGCGTGACCGGCCCGCACCTGCATTGGGGCGTCGCACTCAACCGCGCTTTCGTGGACCCTGCGCTTTTCCTCGACCTGACGAGCGCCCACGCTTCGAGGGGTCGGGCTTCGGGCGCCCCCTGAGCCTCGCGTAAGGATTAGCGTCGGTGCGGTACTCCACCGCGACCGGCGACGCAAAGAGATCGAACGCCCTCCGAAAAACGTTGGCGAGATAACGCGTATAGGCCTCGGGTACATGCACGGTCTGATTGCCGTGAATAATGATTCGCGGCGGGTTCCGCCCACCCTGATGCGCATACCGTAACTTGATACGGCGACCCCGAACAAGCGGTGGCTGATGTTGTTCGATAGCCTGCCCTAAAGTCTTAGTGAGACGCGGCGTCGGAATTTCTGTCATCGCTGCGTCATACGCCTTAGTAGTTGAGGCGACGAGTTCACCGACTCCCGTCCCATGGCGTGCAGAGATGAAATGCACCGGCGCATAGGGGACGAAGTCGAGCTTAAGTTCGAGCAGACGACGAATTTCATCGCGCTGCTCCATGGGGATACCATCCCATTTATTGACTGCGATGATGAGCGCGCGCCCGCGTTGCAGCGCAAGTCCGAGTACGTTGGCATCTTGCTCACCAATACTGTCGTGCGCATCGATCACGAAAATAACGACGTGGGCCGAATCGATGGCCTGCAGCGTTTTGGCTACGCTCGCCTTTTCGACTTCGTCCTCGACCTTACCGCGACGACGTACGCCCGCAGTGTCGATCAGCATGAACTCACGATCATCACGAATAAAGGGTACGAAGATGCTGTCACGCGTTGTCCCAGGCATATCGCTCACAATGACCCGTTCTTCGCCGAGAAGACGGTTGACGAGCGTCGACTTACCGACATTCGGACGGCCGATGATCGCTAGTCTGATGCGACCATCGTCTAATGATTGCTCTGCTGCAATCTCCTCGGCATTAAAATCTTTCAGCACGACCGACATTAGCTCGCGGCATCGGTCGCCGTGCGCCGCCGCGATCGCGATAGGCTCACCGAGTCCCAAAGAATGAAAGTCTGCTGCAGCCATTGAGGGGTCGAGACCCTCCGCCTTGTTGACTGCGAGTACGACCTTTTTTCCCGATCGTCGAAGCTCGCGCGTGACCCAATGATCTTGCAGCGTGAGGCCGCGGCGCGCCTCTGCTAAAAATACGAGTACGTCGGCTTCCTCGATTGCCCGCTCTGTCTGCAGACGCATCGGCGTCTCGATGCCTGATGGCTGCTCGACCAGACCTCCCGTGTCCACGACTACGTAAGGTGTCGGACCAAGACGTCCGTAGCCGTACTGGCGATCTCGGGTTACCCCCGGAATGTCGGCGACGAGCGCATCTCGTGTGCCAGTCAGGCGATTGAAGAGAGTCGATTTACCGACGTTGGGCCGACCGACGAGGACGACAACAGGAAGCATGATGAGTTCTCTCGCTCGGGGAAGTCGGGAGTGCGCTCGAGGCCTTTACGCCTTCGGACGCAGCGCCGTCACACGACCCTCGTCGTCTTGAAAGATTACGAGGTCGCCGACCACCACCGGCGCATTGCTCGTGCGGCCACCAATCTTGGTACGCGCCAAGAATGCGCCCGTGTCACCATCGAGCCAATGGACGTAACCCTCAAAATCGGCCACGGCGATGTAATTACCGACGATTACAGGCGCTGACAGACGACGCATGCGTAATCCGTCTTGACGCCAAAGATCAACGCCGGTACGACGCCGCAGTGCGACAACCTCACCCGTGGCTCCGGCGACCACCACGCGCTCCTCGTCCACCGCCAATCCGCGATAACTCGAAATTTCACGCGACCACCAGATCTGCCCAGTATCGGCGGCAAGCATAGCGACGCGCCCCTGAAACCCCGCGACAAAAACATCGACGCCTAAAACTTTGACGGCCGAGTCGATGTCGACGAGGCGTTCAAGCTCTGTGCGCCCTTTGGGAGGCGAAATCAATTGGTCCCACAAGATTTCGCCGCGAGCGGTCTCAACGGAGATAACGCGACCATTGTCGAATCCACAGAATGCAGCGTTGCCCGCAACGAGCGGCGCGCCGGTACCGCGCAGGGTCAGGCGCGGGATTTGTTGGTATTCGCGCCATAGCTCCCGTCCGTCTTCAAGCGATAGGCCAAGCAGTCGACCTGCAACCGTACGCACGATCACGGCATCGGCACTGACGGCCGGTGCCGCCAAGACTTCGCCTCCGACCCCCGCGCTCCAGCGCCGTGTTCCCGTCGCGGCATCGAACGCGATGACTTCGCCGTCCGCGCTACCGACCACAACGAGTCCGCCGCCCGCTCCCGGACCACCGGACAAAGTGACACCTGTCTTCGCGCGCCAAACAACTTTGCCGTTGGCCGATTGAAGGGCGACCACCTCGCCACCGCGACCGGCTGCAAACACTTGATCACCCAAAGCCGTCGGCGAGAGACCGCTCCGCATGACCTCATCGCCTCCAACCACCGACGTACTCCATACGCGCCCTACGGTGATCGATTCGGTAAAGTCGACAAGTTCGGCGGGAGGATCGATTTCTTTGTCCTTATCGCAGGCAACGAACGCAGCGAGCAGCACCGCCGCGGCAGCGAGCCGAGGCAGACGGTTTGAGAGGGTGCCGCTTAGCAAGGGTGACTCCTGCAGCGCTGAGTTCAGGGTTTGAGCGGCGTCTGTACGCCATCCGATTCAACATCCCAGATCTTTAGGCGCAAGCCGTCGAGATCGATGGTGGCAGGGCGGGTGCCGTTGCCCGCCGCTGCAGCCTCGGCTTCACGCCATGCAGCGAGCGCACCGGCGCGATCACCCTTGGCGAGTAACGCATCCCCTCGGACTTCGTCGAAGCGTGCCACAAAACCGCCCGGTTCCGCGCCCTCGAGAGTCTTTAGCGCCGCATCAGCATTGTTCTGCGCGACCTGCACGCGCGCGAGACGTACTCGAGCGAGCAGCTGAAGTTGTGGATCATCGGAGTTCGCCATCACTTGCGTGAGACGCTCTGCCGCCTTTCCAAGCTCGCCGGTGTCGACGTGCACGCGCGCGCCGAGGAGATCGGCTTGATCAGCGTAGGCCGACGATCCAAATTCTTTACGAAGCTCATCGATCGCCGTGAGGACTGCGGCACGATCGCCACGCTCCAGTGTTTGCAGGATATCGTTGTAAGCAATACTCGCCTCAACGTGACGACGCTCGACACGCGCTTCGTACCAACGCCAGCCTGCCAATGCACCAAGCCCGATGATGACGCCCACAATGAGCCAAGGACCATTCTCCCGCAACCAGCGCTTAACACGCTCCCACTGCTCCTGCTCGTTGTAGTAATCGTCGATCAAGGGCGTCTCTCCTGCTAAGAATTCTTTGAGCTATAGACCATCAGCCAATGGTCAACGGCAGATACTGCTTGCTCGATCTTTACTTCTGCGGGCTCGCCCGTCCCCCCGCGCAGCGGCTTCAACTGCACCACGCCGCGCCCAAGCTCGTCCTCGCCGAGCACCAGTGCGAGCGGCGCACCGCTGCGGTCAGCACGCCGGAATTGGACTTTGAGGTTACCGCCACCGAGGTTGAGTTCGACACGGCGTCGCGGCGATTTACGGCGAAGCTCGTCCGCGACTCGCATGGCCACACGGGTCGACGCTTCGCCTTGAGCGACAAAGTAAACATCGGACGTTTGAGCTACGGGCGCCGAGCCCGCTTGTTCAATGAGCGCCACAGCACGCTCCACACCCATGGCAAAACCGATCGCGGGAGTGGTTTCGCCGCCAAGCTGCGTAATCAAGCCATCGTAGCGGCCACCCGAACAAACGGCATCCTGCGCGCCGAGCACATCGGTAATCCACTCGAACACAGTGCGCGAGTAATAGTCGAGACCACGCACGAGATACGGGTTCACTTCGTAGGTGATACCCAGCGAGTCGAGCAGACTGCGAAGGTCCGCGAAGTGCTGCCGGCTCTCTTGATCTAGATGCTCAAGCAGCAAAGGCGCACCGGCGATGATCGCCTGCATCTCCGGATTTTTACTATCGAGGATACGCAGCGGATTCCCTTCTAGCCGACGCTGACTGTCGACATCGAGTTTCGCGTGATGCTGACGGAAGTACCGCGTCACCACTTCGCGATAGGCGAAACGCGACTCCGGCGAACCGAGCGAGTTGATCTGCAGCCGTACTCGATCGATGCCGAGGCGGCGCCAGAAGGAAGCCGACAGCGCGATGAGTTCTGCATCGATGTCGGGTCCAGCAAAACCCACAGCTTCCACGTCGATCTGGTGAAACTGACGGAACCGCCCCTTCTGCGGTCTCTCGTGGCGGAACATCGGTCCGGTGCACCACACCTTGTGACGCGCACCGCGCAACATACCGTTGGAAATCATGGCGCGGACCATACCTGCCGTAGCCTCAGGCCGCAGCGTCAGTCGCTCGCCGCCCTTATCCTCGAAGCTGTACATCTCTTTTTCGACAACGTCGGTCAACTCACCAATCGCGCGCTTGAAAAGATCGGTCTGCTCAACGATCGGTACACGCATTTCATCGTAAGCATGCGCGCTCAAAATTTCCCGAGCGACCAACTCAAGCCACTGCCACCGCGCGATCTCCGTCGGCAGCACGTCGTTCATGCCTTTGACGGGCTGGATCCTCGGTGCATTCATGGTGGGGTTCCCGTCGTCGCATCCGGTTTAACGAAGGGCCGTAAATTCGCGGTCGCATCGACTGTAAAATAGGCTATCGAATTACGGATGAACCCCGCAGGGATCGCGACGGGACGACCACCCACCTCCAGCGACACCACATCGGCTTTGCCAAGCAGCACACGCAGCGGACCTTGGCCCGTCGCTCGCGCCTGGCCCCCTCCCGGGGCTATATCGAAGTAAAGTTTCTTCCCCGATGCATCATAAATTTCGACCCAGCAGTCGGCGCGAACATCGATTTTAAGCATGACCCGACCTTGTTTAACGGGCACCGCACGCGAAACGTTTTCAGTGGCGACAGTACTCGTCAGCGTCATCGATTGATCCGCCATAACGACGCTCTGCGCTACGACAGGCTCAGTAACCGTCGCAGAGGCTTGCTGCGCGGACTGGTTCAATACGCCCGCACCCCGAGGAATCCACCAAGCCACCACGCCGATGACGACGGCCGCAGCGGCGAGACTAAGCCTGCGCGCCCAAGCTTTCGAGTCGACCACGGATGCCGGTGCACGCGCGATCTGGGTGAGATCGGGCACCACGAGTGTCACATCCTGCGACGCCAAATCGGTCATCAGCTCTGCAGTCGGCGCACCGATGAGATCGGCATAACGACGCAAATGCCCCTGTACGAAGACCCGCGCACCAATCTTCGCAAACTGATCCGCCTCGAGCGCAACAATGATCGACTCGTCGCAATGTAAACGAGTAGCTGCAGTTATGGTCGTGTGACCCGTGGCGTTCCGATACCGCGTCAATATTTGCCCGATGGACTCGGTCATGACGCGAGCGCTCCCGAGAGTTTGTTGCCGAGACGAACGCGGGTGCGATCGTTGACGCGTCCCGCAAGCTGACCACAGGCTGCGTTGATGTCATCGCCTCGCGTACGACGAATGGTTGCAAGCACACCGCGCTGGATCAATTCATCACGAAAGCGCGAGATCACCGGCATGGGCGAACGACAATAGTCGGTGCCCGGGAACGGGTTGAACGGAATAAGGTTAAGCTTGGCGGGCTTGCCCTTGAGCAACCTTGCGAGCGAGCGAGCATGCTCGAGTTGGTCGTTTACGCCGTCGAGCATGACGTACTCAAAAGTCACACTGCGACCATTTTTTTCATCGATATAATGCCAGCACGCCTCAAGTAGTTCGGCGATCGGATGCTTACGATTGATCGGCACGAGCACGTTACGCAGCGCATCGTCGGGGGCATGTAGCGACACCGCGAGCGCACAATTCACTTCTTCGGCGAGCCTGTACATGAGTGGTACGAGGCCAGAGGTCGAGAGCGTGACACGTCGACGAGAAATATCGAAACCGAGATCGTCGAGCAAAATACGAATGGCCGGCACCACATTACGGAAATTTGCGAGCGGTTCGCCCATTCCCATGAATACGACGTTCGTGATGCGTCGCTCACCGCGCGGTTCGAAGCCGAGCTCGCGATTGGCGAGCCACACCTGGCCGACGATTTCGGCGGTAGTAAGGTTGCGATTGAAACCCTGTTGCGCAGTCGAACAAAACGAGCAATCGAGCGCGCAGCCCACCTGCGATGAAATGCAGAGCGTGCCGCGATCGATTTCCGGGATGAACACCATCTCAAAGGCCTGAGTGCTATCGGCGCGGAGCAACCATTTGCATGTGCCGTCGGCAGAGTTGTACCGCGAGATAATCTCAGGCGTACGCACGTCGGCGACGTCACTGAGCTGCGTGCGAAAGTCCAGCGCGAGATCAGTCATTGCCGCGAAGTCGCCCTCACAGCGCTTGTAGAGCCAGCTCATCAGCTGACGCGCTCGAAACGGCTTGTTGCCGAGGGCTGTGACGAACGCCTCGAGCTCGGGCTTTTCGAGTCCGAGGAGATTAGTTCGTACTGCGGCGGCTTCGGTCATGACGAGTACGGCAAAGCGGTGATGCTGTCAGGCGCGCGGGCAAATCTCGATGCCACGGAAGAAATATGCGATTTCCTGCGCGGCGGTCTCCACGCCATCGGAGCCATGGACCGTATTGACCTCAATACTCTGCGCGAGGTCGGCACGGATCGTACCCGGTGCGGCTTTATTCGGGTCGGTGGCACCCATGATTTCGCGGTTCTTCGCGATGGCGTTCTCGCCTTCGAGCACCTGTAACATCACTGGACCCGAAGTCATGTACTTGACCAAGTCTTTGAAGAACGGACGCTCCCGATGCACCGCGTAGAAACCCTCAGCCTCTGACTGCGAGAGGTGAGTCATGCGGGCGGCAACGACGCGCAGGCCCGCCTGCTCGAGCCGACGATAGACCTCGCCGATAAGATTACGGGCTACGCCATCGGGCTTAACGATCGAAAAAGTGCGCTCCTGCGGCATTAGACAGTTCCTTAACTAAAGGTGAAAGGGGCTATGACAATCTTGCAGTCTACTCGCGCAATGCCCCCGACAGCAACGCAAGAGCGCGCGCAAGTCTATGTTATATAATGGTTTTTAAACGTTGAAGCTTTCCCCGCAACCACACTCGCCCTTAATGTTCGGGTTGCGGAACTTGAAGGCCTCATTGAGGCCCTGCTTCGCAAAATCGACCTCCGTGCCGTCGATGTACGGCAGGCTGTCACGGTCGACGAAAACCTTGACGCCCTGGGCTTCGAAAACGACGTCAGTGGGTGTGGTCTCATCGGCGTAATTGACAACGTAAGCGAACCCCGAGCAGCCGGTCTTTCGAACGCCAAGGCGTAAGCCAATGCCTTGCCGTCGGGTTCCGAGAAAACTGCGGACTCGATCCGCCGCGGCTGTCGTCAAGGAAATCGCCATGCTCTCCTCACCGTGGTTGCTATCATTGTAATGTGTTGATCAAGTTTCGCCAGCGGCCTCAAGCGCCGCCCTCAACGCATCCTCGACTCGAAACAGTCGGCCAAGTTTCTCGGTAGGCAAGCCGAAGCGTCGGGCCCAGTCTCGCGGATCGCCAAGCTCGGGTGTGGCAGCAAACCGGCCCACGAGCTCGCTCTTCAACCCTTCGAGCACCACCCGCACCCCGGGGCAAGTTGCCGCCCTGAACTCGACCGCTGCGATTCGCCGCGCGGCATCGAGTCTAACGAAACAGCGAACTTGCGCGCCCTCGCGTAGACTCCCCGACTTGCCCATCTTCCAATAAACGCCCGCCGGAGACCCCGGCGCATCTTGGCTTCGTAACTCCGTGACGGCCTCGCGGATGGCGCTTACAGCGACGGCTGCATCGCTCTCGGTATTGAAGCGGCCAAATGCGACCCGCAGCGTCGACTGCGCAAGCTCAGCCTTCACACCTTGTGCTCGCAAGACATAAGACGGTTCGCCGCTCGCCGAATCGCACGCTGCGCCACTTGACACGGCGATCGCGGGCATCGCCGCAATCAAACTCTCCCCCTCGACACCTGCAATACTGAGCGAAACGAGTCCAGGCAATCGATGAACGGGATGATCGTTCCAGCGTAGACCCCCGAGGTCGGCGAGACCGGATCGAAAACGCTCGGCGAGCGCCTCGATGTGCCGCGCATCGGACTCGCAGTGCTCACGCGCCTGCGCTGCTGCACGACCGAAGCCGACAATTTGATGTGTCGCGAGCGTTCCAGGTCTGAGCCCTCGCTCATGACCTCCACCCCACATAATCGGCTCGATCCAAGGCCGCGCACGCGGCGACACCCACAGTGCGCCGATGCCCTTCGGACCATAGAGCTTATGCGCGGAGATCGACAAAAGGTCGATACCAAGCGATTCCACGTTGATCAGCATTCGGCCCACCGATTGCGCAGCATCAGAGTGCAGGCAAACACCACGCGCTCGACAGATCATGGCAATTGCGGCGATATCATGAACAACACCCGTCTCGTTGTTCGCCTGCATGATGGACACCAACTGCGTGTCAGCGCGTAGCGCTGCCGCAACCGCCGCAGGATCGATGCGACCGTCCCGATCAGGCGTAAGCCAACCGACTTGCCAACCTCGTTTTTCGAGTTGGCGGGCACAATCGAGCACTGCCTTGTGTTCGGTACGCGACGTGACGAGGTGACGACCCTGATCAGCCCGTCCGCGTGCGAAACCTAAGATTGCGAGATTATCGGACTCGGTCGCACCAGAGGTGAAGATGATGTCCTCTGCTCTGGCGCCAATGAGCGCCGCAACTTCCGCTCGCGCCGACTCGATGGCTGTTGCTGCGTCCCATCCGAAGGCATGCGTGCCCGAGGACGGGTTACCCGTACCGAGATCGCCCTTGAGTACCTCGACCATGATCTCCGCTACCACCGGATCGAGCGGCGTCGTCGAAGCATGATCAAGAAAGATCGGCTTCACAACACGGATTCTCTGGGGGTCGAATTATTTGATCGTGCGCCGGCCCGTCGTCGGCGACCCTGAATCGCCGTGAGAATGCCGCGTAAAATATTCGCTTCGTTCTGATCGATCTCAGCGCGGTTGATGAATCGGCGGATGCGCTCCATCAGACGAATGCCGCTCGTGGTTCGATCACGAAAGCCTACCTCCTCGAGTACCTCTTCGAAGTGCGTATAGAGACACTCCATCTCCTCAGCCGTAGCCAGTGGAATCGATCCGGGAGCCGACACATGCTGGGCGCCACGAGCGCGATAGGTTTCGTAAACGACGAGCTGTACCGCCATGGCGAGATTGAGCGAGGAGTATTCGGGGTTTGCCGGGATACGCAACAGTAGATGCGCAAGCAAGAGCTCCTCGTTCGTAAGACCCGTACGCTCATTACCAAAGAGCAGCGCAACCGGTCCGCGAAGGCTTTCCGCAACCAAGCGTTGCGCTCCGTCACGCACATCGAGGACACGGATATTTTGATCGCGATCACGGGCAGTGGTCGCCACGATAAAACCGCAATCAGCGATGCCGTCTTGGAGTCGATCGACGATCACGGCCTTCTCCAGTACGTCGGTCGCACCGGATGCTCTCGCGCTTGACTCGGAATGCGGGAACTCCTTGGGACGCACGAGTACGAGCTTTTCGAGACCCATGTTCTTTATGGCGCGAGCGACCGCGCCGATATTGCCCGGATGGGACGTCTCGACGAGGACGACTCGTATGTCGGCAGCGGAGGTCATGCGCGTGGTATTCTACCGGCCTTTTTCGACGCTCTTTGCCAATATGTATGCAGCCACTCCTCAACATTGCCGTGCGTGCCGCACGTCGTGCGGCAGACCTCATTGTCCGCAGCCTCAATCGACTTGATTCCCTCGAGGTCTCGAGTAAGGGTCGTAACGATTATGTCACCGAGGTCGACCGGGCTGCTGAGGCCGAGATCATCGCCTCCATCCGCCGCGCTTACCCCGATCACGCCTTCCTTGGCGAAGAGAGTGGTCAGTCGGGCTCAGGTCCCGTGGAGTGGATCATCGACCCGCTTGATGGCACTACCAATTTCATCCATGGCATGCCACATTTCTGCGTCTCTATTGGCGCCAGGGTTCGCGGACGTATTGAGCACGGCGTCGTTTATGACCCAATGCGACAAGAAATTTTCACCGCCTCGCGAGGTGATGGTGCCCACCTCGAAAATCGGCGCATTCGCGTGAGCTCGCAGCGGAGTCTTGAAGGCGCCCTGATCGGTACCGGCTTCCCCTATCGCGCTAACACCGAATATCTCGACATCTACCTCGCCATGCTCAAAGAAGTCATACTGAGTGCCGCGGGAGTACGCCGCCCCGGATCAGCGGCGCTCGATCTCGCCTATGTCGCAGCTGGACGCACGGACGGTTTCTTTGAAATTGGCCTCGGTCCTTGGGATACGGCTGCAGGAGTACTACTCGTCGAAGAAGCCGGTGGTCGCGTCGGTACGCTCGCGGGTGGAGAGTTTAAACATAACGGGAATATCCTCGCCGCATCACCCAAGGTCTACGACGCGATGCTCGCACTACTAGCGCCGCACCTACCGCCTAAACTACGTGAAGACTGAGGCACAATCTTCGTCAGCAAGCAGACAGCGAAAATCACTAGAGACACGGTACCCGGCAGGATGGTCGTCCTGCCGATGATTAACGACTGCATGCACCTTGGCAGCGATAAAAACAGCAAGACGATCTCGCGATCGCCCGAGCCTAAATCGAGTGTTCAGCCCGCAGCGATGGAAATCACGGCCAAGCGCGAGATAATGCTTGTCTGCAGACGTTAAGCGCGCAAAGTACAAATACCGCGAGACTCTCGGGAGGAAATACGGTCGTTGCGGTGAGTAAACCCGCGGTGGTGACCAGAGCGCCAATCACGACGGCGGGCTAGGCGAGGTCCGGCGCAAGCGTCTTTGCGAGTAATACGACCGCAATGCTCGCTCTCAAAGTAGCGAGCCCGGCGATTACAGCACGGCGAGTAAAGATCTGCTGGCTATACTGCCACTCTCCCGCGCGGAAGCAAGGGCCGATCATACCGGTGATGATGATCATCACTAAAGCGAGCACAGGGTCACGGACGATGATCGGCGTCGGAGTCTCCGTGCTCAATGTTGGGGAACAATCAGCATCACTTCGATAATGACCACCTCAACGGTAATGACCTAATTTCTATCGGGCCTGCCCACGCGCTCAGCAACAACCTCCGAATTTTTAACGGTATCGAGCACGATCGCGAGTAATACCGGAATGACAAGAACTAGTGAGAGTGTTGGAGGAAATATCGCACCAACCATCCCCCGAACCAAGGCGATGATCGGCACCGAGATTTTCCGACGAGTAAGAATTTCGAGTTTCACGGCGCTAGCACCTCTAGCACGCCGATCGCTGACACTACTCTCCCGATCCTTTTCGCTCGAATGCATCGACCACAGCGGTCGTCGCCATATCGGCCCCGACGTTCACCACGGTTCGGGCCATGTCGAGCAAACGGTCGGCGCCAAGTACAACGCCGATCCCTTCAGGCGGAATGCCGAAGGTAATCAGCAATCCAGCGATGATAGGTAGCGAGCCGCCAGGAATGCCCGCCACGGCGACGGCGCCGAGAACGGCGAGCAGCAAGAGTGTGAGCTGTTCACCGAAACCGAGCGAGATACCAAAAACCTGAGCCACGAACAGCACGACGCAGCCCTCATAGAGCGCCGTACCGGCCATGTTCATCGTCGTTCCGAGCGGCAACACGAACCCTGCCGTCGTCGGTTTGATGCCGAGATCATCGCGCGCCGACGTTAACGCAGCAGGTAGCGTGGCGCTGCTTGAGCTTGTGGAGAACGCCGTGACGAGGACCGGCCGAATAGTACGCCAGAACTCGAGCGGTCCGTAACGCGAAAAAAACTTGAGCCAGAGCGACATGGTGCCGAACAGGTGCAGCATCATGACAACAAGGCAGGCGATCACGAATACGCCAAGCGCGATGAGGATGTCCCACCCAATCTTAACGACAACGCTGTAAATCATCGCCGGGACAGCAATGGGCGCGAGTCGAAGTGCAAATCGTACGATACCCGTCATCAGCTCGGTGACGAGCTCAAGCCCTGACCGCAATTGCTCGCGCCGCTGCGACTGTATTTGTAGGGCTGCCGCGCCTAAAAGAATTGCAAAAAGAATGAGTGGCAAGACCTCCCCGAGCATCGCACGGTCGTGCCCCGTTATCGCACCGAGCAAATTACGCGGCATGAACATATCGACGACGGTCTGGAAACTCATGTCGGGCTGAGCCGACTGCTTGTCGATGAGCTTACCCGAAGCAGCGCCATATTCTTCTATCAGTCGCGTCTTCGTGTCGGTGTCTACCGCGCCGCCCGGCCGTAAGATATTCATCATGACGAGCCCGAGGACGCAGGCGATAGACATGTTTGCGAGGAACAAGGCAAACGTACGTGCGGAGAGCGGCCCGAGGCGCGTAAGCTCCCCGAGTTGCACCACGCCCGCCGTTAGCGAGGCGAATACAAGCGGTATCACAACGAAGAACAGCATGCGCAGGAAGATCTGTCCGATCGGATCGAACACCTGCGTCGAAAAGCTGCGTGCACCTTCGAGTAAACCCGGGAACGGGACGCCGAATGCCAGTGTCAGCGCACCTGCTGCGGCTCCGATGAAGAGGCCGAGCAGGATGCGGTTGGCGAGCTTGGAATCAGACTCCGCCATGCTGAGCGCGGATCAGCCGCGCGACTTCGCGAGTGGGCTCTTGCGGTAACCGTAGGCCAGATAAACCAAGAACCCCACCCCCGTCCACAGTAAGAAGGTGAGCTGCGTCCGCAGCGGCAGCGAGAACAGCAGAAACGCGCAACCGGCAAAGGCGAGCGGACCCACCAGCCAGATGACGGGCGTGCGGAACGGCCGCGGCCGATTGGGCTCGCGACGCCGCAGCATCATGACGCCCACCGCCACGGTAAGGAACGCGAACAGCGTGCCGCTATTGGAGATATCGGCGAGTACGCCGACGGGAAAGAAAGCCGCAAAGATCGTGACGGCAGCACCCGTGATGAGGGTCACGATGTACGGCGTACCGTACTTCAGATGTACCTTGGAGAGCGTCTCGCCGAACGGCAGCAGACCGTCGCGAGCCATCACGAAGAAGATGCGGGTCTGGCCGAAGAGCATCATAAGGATGACCGACGGCAGCGCGAGGAAGGCTGCGAGTGCGATCAGCTGCGCGATCTTGCCCCAGCCGATCATGTCGAGCACGTGGGCGAGCGGCTGGTCGCTGCAGGCCAGAAGGTTGCGATTGGCTTCCTGCGCGCAGGCGGCAAAGAAAGCCTCACTGCCCGGCGAAAGTGGTAACCCCGAAGCATCGGATACCGGTTGCGCGCCGATCGCACCGACGGCACCCGCCGCCACCAACAGGTAGAACACCGTACACACCACAAGGCTACCGATCAGACCGATCGGGACGTTGCGCTGCGGGTTCTTGGTTTCCTCGGCAGCCGTCGCCACCGCATCGAAACCGACGTAAGCAAAGAAGATGGAGGCTGCAGCACCGGCGATGCCAATACCCAGACCGTCTGAATCGAGGAATCCGTTTGGCGCAAAGGGCTTAAAGTTTTCGCCATTGATGATCGGAATGGCAAGCACGATGAACAGAATGAGTGCGGCAACCTTAATGCACACGAGGAAGGCATTGACGGTCGCACTCTCGCGGGTTCCGATGACCAGCAGAGCAGTGACCAACATGGCGATGATCGCCGCGGGGAGGTTGATGAGTCCGCCAGCGTAGAGGCCCTTCGTAAATGTGTCGGCAAGCTCGATATCGAAAACTCGTTCTATATTGCCGACGAAGTAATTGGACCACCCGACCGATACGGCGCTGGCGGCGACTGCGAACTCGAGGACGAGCGCCCAGCCGACCATCCAAGCGATGACCTCGCCGAGTACAGCATAGGAGTAGGTGTATGCGGAGCCGGATACCGGCACCATCGAGGAGAGCTCGGCGTAGCAGAGTGCGGCGACCGCACACACGAAGCCGGCGATGACGAAAGAGATCATCATGCCCGGGCCCGCCTTTTGCGCGGCCTCAGCGGTGAGCACGAAAATGCCGGTACCGATGATGGCGCCGATGCCCATCATGGTGAGCTGGAATGCACCGAGCGAGCGTTTGAGGCTCTTACGCTCGGCGTTGGCCAAAATATCGTCGAGCGGTTTGATTCGCCAATTCATAAAAATTCCCCTCGGCTTTAACGCCCAGTGCCTATCCGTCGGATTGTAGGGGGGTGGACCGCCCGACCGCTACCACCGAACCACTCGCTAAGAGAACTGCGGACCCGGTCCGATCAGGGCATATCGTCAATCGCGAGCTTCTTGCGGGTCGGAAACAGGCTCTCGGCCGTTAGACCGCAATCGAGCGCGACGGCCGAGGCGATATAGATCGACGAATAGGTGCCGACCAAGATCCCTACGATCAGTGCGGCAGAAAACGGCTGCAGCACCGGACCGCCGAGCAACAGCAGGACGACCACCACGATCAGCGTGGTTGACGACGTCATGATCGTACGGGAGAGGGTCTGGTTGACCGATTGATTGAGCACTTCGTCGGGGGAGAGGCGCTTGTTGGCCTCAAAGCGCTCGCGGATTCGATCGAACACCACCACCGTATCGTTGAGCGAGTAGCCGATGACGGCAAGCAGCGCGGCGACAACCGACAGATCGAACACGATCCCAGAGACCGCAAAGAAACCGAACACGATGATGGGATCGTGGATGGCCGCAAAAATCGCACCCGCCGACAACTGCCAGGCGTGGAAGCGAATGAAGACGTAAATGAAAATCAGGATCAGCGTCGAGATCAGCGCCACGGCCGCCGAGTTTCGAAGTTCGGCGCCAACCTGAGGACCCACGACATAAAGATCACTGACTGAGACATTGGGGTCAGCGGCTTTCAGCACACTCTCGATGTCACTGCGCACTTGATCCGTCGTCTGCCCTTCCGGAGGCGGCAGCCGAATCGCCACATCGCGCGAAGAGCCAAAGTTTTGTACCTGCAGGTCTTTGAAGCCCGCTCGCTCGAGCCCCGCGCGCAAGGCATCGGGCTTCGCTTCGGCCGTGAACTTCGCTTCGACGGTGATGCCGCCTGTGAAATCGACGCCGAGATTGAGACCCTTGGTTAGTAACGTAGCGATGGACAGCACGAACAGCACTGCGGAGACGGCGTACCACAGCTTCCGTACGCTCATGAACGAGATACGGCTGTTGGCCTTGAAGAATTCCATGTTCGAGTGCTCCTACAGACGCCGCGTCAAATCGGCAGCTTTTCGGGACGTCGCGACCCACCGTACATCAGGGTGAGCAGCGCACGACTGCCAAGCAGCGACGTGAACATCGAAGTGAGAATACCGAGAGAGAGCACCACCGCAAACCCGCGGATAGGGCCCGTTCCGAACGCCCACAACACGACACCGGCGATGAGGGTCGTGATGTTGGAGTCGGCGATCGCAGAGAAGGCTTTTTCGAAGCCCTTCGCGATCGCAGTTTGCGGCGTGACGCCGTTGCGAAGCTCTTCGCGAATACGTTCGTAGATGAGTACGTTAGCATCGATGGCCATCCCGACCGTCAGCACGATGCCGGCGATACCCGGCAGCGACAACGCCGCCTTGAACATGGTAAGCAAGGCCGTGAGCAACGCCACGTTCGTGAGCAGTACGATGTTCGCCACGATACCGAATACTTTGTAGTATACGATCATGAACACGAAGAGCAGTGCCATACCGAGCACGAGCGCGGTGACACCCTTCTCGATGTTTTCCTTGCCGAGACTCGGACTGACGACGCGCTCTTGAATCACAAAGATCGGTGCCGCTAGCGCGCCCGCGCGCAACAGCAAGGCCAACTCACGTGCTTCGGTTACAGCAAGACCGGTGATCTGGAAGCTGTTCGAAAAGACGCCTTGAATGGTCGCCTGGTTGATGACTTTCTCTTCTTTGATGTCACGCTGCACTTTCTGGCCGCCGACATCGACTTCTTCACGGCGCTGCTCGATGAACACCACGGCCATCGGCTTGCCGAGATTCGAGCGCGTCGTGCGCAGCATCTCCTCACCGCCCGAGGCGTCGAGCTTCACCGAGACGCCAGGTCCCTGATCGGTCGCGGCCGTCGTGGCATCGACGAGCTGATCGCCCGTGACGATGATGTCGCGCCTCAGCAAGACCGGCTGACCTTCGCGCGATTCGTAGAGCTTGGAACCGAACGGCGCACGACCGCGCTGCACAGCTTCCGACACGCTGTTCTGAATGTCGACGAGCCGGAATTCGAGCGTCGCCACTTTGCCGAGAATATCTTTGACCTCGGCGGAGTTCTGCACGCCCGGCAATTGCACAGCGATGCGATCCACGCCCTGACGCTGAACCACAGGCTCGGACACGCCAAGCTCGTTCACGCGATTACGAATGGTAGTGAGGTTCTGGGAAATCGCATAATCCTGACGCTCTTTGATCTGCGCATCCGTCAACAGCACCTGGAGCACCGGACCTGAAGCTCCCTCTATCGAGGACACCGTGAGATCAGGCAGTACACGACGGATCGTTGCGCGCGCCGCGGCGTCATCCGCGCCTTCGGGCAACAACACACGCACGCCGTTCGGCTTCACCGTACCGTCAGTCACCTGTAACACATCGACGAAAGCGACTTTGTCTTGACCAAGCGCGCGACGCAGATCTTGTTCATAAACCTCGAGCAATTGCGCGACGGCGCCATCGACGTCTACCTGATAAAGAAGATAAAGACCCCCACGCAGATCGAGGCCGAGCGGCATGGGTCGAAGACCGATGTAACGCAACCAATCCGGCGCTCGTGAGGCGAACGACAAGGCGGTGACGTAATCGCGAGAAAATTTTTCATTGACAAGATCACGTGCCTTCAACTGCTCGGGTACGGCATCGAAGTGCAGCATGAGTCGACCTTGATCGACATAACTGCGCGCGAACGCCACACCCTTGCCTTGCAGGAACTCTTCGATTTCCTGCTGCCCGCTCGCTTCCACAGCGCCTCGGTCTTTGCGCGCCACCTGTAGCGCCGCATCTTCACCAAAGACGTTCGGCAGCGCGAATACCGCCGCGATCATCAAAACGATCGCGACGAGCGCGTACTTCCAGCGAGCAAACTCGAGCATGGATCAGCCCTTTAGCGTGCCCTTGGGCACGAGCGAACTGACCTGGAACTTCTGGACCTTGATGCGCACGCCTTCGGCGATTTCGAGGGTCACGAAACCCTCTTGCACGTCGGTCACCTTGCCGACGATGCCACCGGCGGTCACGACCTCGTCACCCGAGGCGAGCTTGCCGAGCATCGCGGAGTGCTCCTTCGCCTTCTTTTGCTGGGGACGAATGAGCAGGAAATAAAAAATGACGATGAACAGCACCATCATGAGCAAGGGTGCGAGTTGTCCGCCGGGGGCGGCGCCGCCGGCCTGGGCATAGGCCTCGGGGATCAGTCCGTTCATGGGAGCGGGTCCTCGGGTAGTAGGTGGGGCAGAAAAAAGGCCGCGAATTATGCCACAGGCCCCCGGAGGGCCAAGAAATCGTCGGCGAAAGCCTGCAACCGACCCGCCTCGATGGCCTCGCGCAGTCTGCGCATGAGATCGAGGTAAAAATAGAGGTTGTGGAGGGTGTTGAGCCGCGAACCGAGGATCTCGTTGCAGCGATCGAGGTGGCGCAGATAGGCCCGAGAGTAGTTGCGACAGGTGTAACAGGCGCAGGTCGGGTCGATAGGCCGCGGATCGCTCTGATGCGCGGCATTTCGGATGTTGATGACGCCAGTCGAGGTAAACAGGTGTCCATTACGGGCATGCCGAGTCGGCATCACGCAGTCGAACATGTCGATCCCCTGGAACACCGCGGACACGATATCCTCAGGTCGACCCACACCCATTAGGTACCGCGGTCGATCCACAGGCATGCGGGGCATCAGGTGCTCAAGCACCCGCAAGCGCTCGGGCTCGGACTCGCCGACTGCCAAGCCGCCCACAGCGAGTCCCGGTAGATCGAGCTCCAGCAACTGCGATAACGAATCGCTGCGAAGGTCGTCGTACATTCCACCCTGAATAATGCCAAAAAGATTACCCGGCGCTGTGTCTCGCGAACCACCCCGGTAGTAGTGCGTAGCGCAGCGCTTCGCCCAGCGCATCGAACGTTCCATCGAGGCGAGCGCCTGCTCATGTGTCGCAGGCCAAGCAGTACAGTCGTCGAACATCATAGCGATGTCCGAACCGAGTGTGCGTTGCACCTCCATCGAATCTTCGGGCGTCAAACGCACTTCACCGCCGTCAATGGGCGAGCGGAATTTGACTCCTTCCTCCGTAACCTTACGTAACGTCGCGAGACTGAACACCTGGAATCCGCCCGAGTCGGTGAGGATAGGCCGCGACCAATGCATGAAACGATGGAGTCCGCCGAGCCCGTCGATGAGCTGGTGACCTGGGCGCAGCATAAGATGGAAAGTATTACCGAGAATGATTTCGGCGCCGAGATCTTCAAGCTCCTCGGGCGTCATCGCCTTCACGGTGCCATAAGTACCGACCGGCATGAAAACCGGAGTCTCGATGGTGCCGCGATCCATATGAACGCGACCGCGACGGGCTGCGCCATCGGTGGCGAGTAATTCGTAGCGCAAACTCACGCGCCGATCCTGCGAGTGATGAACATGGCATCACCGTAACTGAAAAAGCGATATCGCTGTGCAACGGCGTGCGCATAGGCCGATAACACGGTGTCGCGGCCAACGAAAGAGCTAACGAGCATCAGTAACGTGGAACGCGGTAAATGAAAGTTTGTGAGTAGAGCATCGACGGTGCGCCAGTGAAAGCCTGGCGTAATGAAGATGCGAGTCATACCAGTCCACGGTGCGATAGTGCCCTCGATCACAAGCGCTGCCGACTCGAGCGCACGGACGACGGTCGTACCGATGGCGATGACGCGATGACCCGCTGCGCGAGCAGCGTTAATCGCATCGCAGGCTGCAGCCGGTACCTCGGCCCACTCAGCGTGCATGACATGATCTCCGATGCGATCACTGCGTAGTGGTTGAAAAGTGCCAGCCCCCACGTGCAGCGTGATGATCGTGCGCTTAACACCGCGCGCCTCGAGCACCGCTAGCAGGGCCTCGTCAAAATGCAGACTCGCGGTCGGCGCAGCGACGGCACCCGGTACGCGAGCGAGTACACTTTGATAACGCTCAAGGTCATCCGCGTCAGGGGTCCGCTCGATGTAGGGAGGCAGCGGAACCTCACCATACGTAACGAAGAACTCCACAGCCGGTGCAGGTAGCCGCACATGAAAAAGATCCTCATCGCGTCCTACGACGATGATTTCTCCCCCGGCAGTAAGTACGACCTCTCCAGAACGCAGAGGCTTGCTAGCCCGCATATGTAACAGCGCCTCGACACCCTCAAGCGGTCTCTCGAGCAGCATCTCGACCGTGCCTCCGCTCGATTTCCGCCCGTGGAGACGCGCGGGAATCACCCTTGTGTCGTTGAAGACGAGCAAATCGCCCGCTTCCACAAAACGCGGAAAACTCCGGATCAAGGCGTCTGTCACGGCAACCGATCCGCCCTGACCCGATTCGGTCGAAGGATCTAGGACCAACAGGCGTGAGGCGGCTCTTTCGGGCAGCGGCCGCTGCGCGATGAGCTCAAGCGGAAGCTGAAAATCGAAATCAGAGGCTTGCACGCCGCGCATGTTAGGCAAGGCCGCGTAGGGTTTCACGTATACTTTGCAAAGTGTGAACGCGCCGGGATGGCGGAACTGGTAGACGCGCCGGACTCAAAATCCGGTTCTGGCGACAGAGTGTGGGTTCGATTCCCTCTCCCGGCACCACCGCTCAACGAATGAAATACTGTAGTAACTGTGGCACCGCTGTTGTGGTGCGCGTCCCTGAGGGTGAGCGCCTGCCGCGGCATGTGTGTCCGTCCTGCCACGTTGTGCACTACCAAAATCCAAAAATCGTGGTCGGCTGCGTACCCGAAGAGCCCTCGGGGAAGATCCTGCTCTGCAGGCGCGCCATCGAGCCTCGGCGTGGCTTTTGGACTTTCCCAACCGGTTTCATGGAAAACAACGAAACCTTACAGCAGGCTGCAGCACGAGAGTCTTATGAGGAAGCTCTAGCCGATGTGCAAGTCGGCTCGCTTCTCGCCATCGTTCACATCTTGCATGCCCATCAAGTACATGTTTTCTTTAGGGCGCAGATGCGTTCGCCGGAATTCGGGGTAGGCTCAGAAAGCCTTGAGGCTCATCTCGTTGACGAACGCGACATTCCCTGGTCAGACATCGCTTTTCCAAGCACCGAATATGCGCTACGCCGGTATTTCGAGGATCGTGCCCGCGGTATCGAGAATCACTACTTCACCGAATTCGACCGCCGCAAGGCGGAACTCGGGCTATCGACGAGTGGTTAACACTCTGTCGGATTCTGGCAGAGGTCGTCGCACCGCGATAAAGTCCACCCCATCGTGCTTCCGGGGAATACATGACCTTCGTAGTCACCGAAAACTGCATCAAGTGCAAATACATGGACTGCGTCGAGGTCTGTCCCGTCGACTGTTTCCACGAAGGTCCGAATTTTCTCGTGATCGATCCGGATGAGTGTATCGATTGCACGCTTTGCGAGCCGGAGTGTCCGGTCGAGGCTATCTACTCCGAGGACGAGGTTCCAGCCGATCAGCAGCAGTTCAAGGCACTCAACGCCGAGTTGTCGCGCAAGTGGCCGGTGATTACCGAGAAAGGCCAGCCGCCTCCCGATGCTAAGGGTTGGGAAGGCAAGCCCGATAAGGCCAAGCTGCTCGAGCGTTAATCGCGCTCAGCCGTTGTTCTCGAGTCTCTTGATCAGCATGTCGGGCGGCACGTAACCGGACAGCACGTCGCCATCCGCGGTCACGATCGCCGGCGTCCCTCGAAAACCTATGTCCTGTCCGAGTTCGTAATCTTTAGCGACCGGATTCGAGGCGCACTTCGGTGATCCGATCTTCTCGCCTTTTTTTGCACGCGTCATAGCGTCATTGCGATTCGACGAACACCAAACCGCGACAGCCTTATCCCAAGACTTCGAATCCGGTCCTTCGCGTGGATAGAACAAATAGCGTACGCGAATTCCGAGCTGGTTGTAGCGAGCCATCTCGGAATGCAGCTTTCGACAGTACACGCAATCGATGTCGGTGAAGACAGTGATCGTATGGCGCGCCGTGCGCGGACCAAAGATCACCATTTGGTTTTCTGGAACTTTGCTAAGTATCGCGAGACGCAACTCGCGCCGGCGCCTCTCGCTGAGATTGTCATCGTTCGTAACGTCGTAGAGATCACCTGCAAGTACAAACTTGCCATCGGCACTGACGTAGAGGATGTCGGCACCGCGCGCGTATTCAAAAACGCCCGGTACGGGCGAGGCTCGGAATTCATCTGGGCGACTATCCGGAAAACGCTTCGCGAGTTCGACACGCGGATCGCCTGTCGCCGCACGTGACTGTGCGGAACCCTCGAGCGGCAGAGTCAATAAGGCTACCACCAGAGCAAACAGCCCTTTTGTCATCAAACCTTTTGTCATCAAATAAGTCTAGCAGAGCCGGTCCTCGGCACCGTGCCCGAGCACGCGCTGCAAATCACCCGCGGGGATGGTGTTGGGCGTGCAGGCTCTTCATGCGTTCGCGGGCGACGTGGGTATAAATCTGCGTGGTGGACAGATCCGCATGACCGAGCAGCATCTGGACCACTCGCAGATCTGCGCCGTGATTAAGCAAGTGCGTTGCAAACGCATGACGCAAGCTGTGGGGCGACAGCGGCTTGTCGATACCGGCAGTTTTTGCGTGTCGCTTGATGAGATTCCAAAAGGCCTGACGCGTCATCGCCTCGCCGCGCCGCGTCGGGAACAAATGATCGGTGCGCCGCGTACCGAGTATTTCCTGCCTTGCATTTTGCTCGAAACGTCTCAACCAATCGATGGCCTCGGCGCCGAGCGGTACAAGACGCTCGCGGTTACCCTTGCCAATCACGCGTACCACACCCTGGTTAAGATTCACCTTCGCGTGACGAAGACTCACGAGTTCCGAGACGCGCAGTCCTGTTGCATAGAGCACCTCAAGCATCGTCCGATCGCGAAATCCAAGAGGATCCTCAACTCGTGGAGCACCCAGCAACAACTCGACGTCGTGCTCGCTTAGGGATTTCGGCAAAGGTCTACCAATACGGGGCATGGCGATCTCGGCAGTCGGGTCGTCGCGCCTCGTACCGTCTCTTACTTGCTGCCTAAAAAAACAACGAAACGCCGATAGTTGTCTCGCAGTCGATCGCGGACGAGCGCCGGCACCAACGCGTACGGCGACGAAGTCGAGCAGATCGGTCCGTGTCGTCGTGTTGAGCGTCGATCCGCGTGCCTCAAGCCACCGCTGTAAGGCGAGTAGATCGGCGCGATAGGCGGCGAGCGTATTAGCGGCGAGGCCTCGCTCCATCCAGATCACGTCGAGAAAACGCAGGATGACCGGGTCTGGAACGGCGACCGATTTCGTCTCGCTTCGTTGACTTTCTTTCACGACAAACACAAGGATACCGCGCCTCGAGATCCGACACGCCCATGATGCCCCTCAACCCCGATACCGTAGTACCGACGAGAGAGTCTTCGCTCGCCCTCCTGGGTCGGGTGTTTTACGGCTCGTGCTCTTGGCTGGTGTTCGTGACGATCACGCTCGTGTTGTTGTTTCTGCTCATCGTCGTACCCGGGATCGACCGCCGAAGGCGCATGGCGGGTATGGCCTCACGCCTCATTCTGTGGTGCTGTGCAGTGCCGCTTACCGTCCGTGGTGCTAATTATCTTCCGTCCGGCCAGTGTGTAGTCGCCGCTAATCATGCGAGCTACATCGACGCGATTGTCATCAAGGCGGTACTGCCTGAGCGTTATACCTACGTCGTCAAACGCGAAATGGTGTCGGTGCCGCTCGCAGGACTTTTGTTACAGCGCCTCGGCACAGAATTCGTTGAGCGTTTTAATCGACACAAGGGCTCTCTCGATGCCCGGCGGGTCTTACGTACTGCAACGAGCGGACAGTCGCTAGTCTTTTTCCCCGAAGGCACGTTCGAAGGCAAACCGGGGTTGCTCAAATTTCACAGCGGGGCCTTTAAGATCGCAGCTTACGCCGGCTGCCCCGTACTGCCCTGCGTAATCCTTGGCACCCGCGACATCCTCCCCAGCCCCAATTTTTTTCCGAAACTTGGCGCCATCGAGGTGCAACTGCTGCCGCCGATCACGGCCCCGGCAGGTCTAGAGCCTGAGGAGTCCGCGCGACTATTGCGCGAGCAGACTCGCGCCGCAATTCTCGAGCGCCTAAGTGAACCCGATCACGGCTAAGCGGCGCGGTTTAACCTCTACATCGGTGAATCGGGAGCGTTTTCCCCTACACTTATAGCCCTTCCTTGTTTTAGGTTTTAAAAGAGTCTGCGATGTCCGAGTCCGTCGTTCTCCTCTCCGCCCGCCGTACCCCAATCGGCGCCTTCCAGGGAGTCTTCGCGGGAACGACTGCCCCCGCGCTCGGCGCCGCAGCCCTCGCAGGAGCGGTGCAATCTTCGGGTCTTGCCGCCTCAGATATCCAAGAAGTGATCATGGGCTGCGTCCTGCCCGCTGGCCTTGGGCAGGCGCCAGCGCGCCAAGCCTCAATCGGTGCAGGCATCCCGAAATCCGTTCCGACCACCACCATCAACAAAATGTGCGGCTCCGGAATGAAGGCGATCATGATGGCAATTGACCAGCTGCGCGCGGGTGAGTCTCAGGTGGTCGCTGCAGGCGGCCTCGAATCGATGACCAATGCCCCCTTCCTGCTGCCGAAGGCACGGCAAGGTTATCGTATGGGTCATGGCGAGCTGCTCGATCATATGTTCACCGACGGCCTACAAAGCCCATGGGACGGACAGATGATGGGCGTGTTTGCCGAGAACACCGCCGGTCGCTACGGATTCACGCGTGCCGATCAAGACGCGTTTGCATCGATCTCGGTCACGCGCGCGCTGGCCGCCATCGAAAAAGGCGCGTTCCTCGCCGAAATCGCTCCGGTCACCGTCAAAGGTCGCAAAGGCGACACTTTGGTCGAACTCGATGAAACGCCCTTCACCTGCGATCTTTTAAAGATTCCGCAACTCAAGCCCGCTTTCCGCAAAGACGGAACAGTCACTGCCGCAAGCTCCTCGTCCATCTCCGATGGCGCCGCAGCCGTCGTGCTCGCTGCGGAATCCTTCGCCAAATCACGCGGACTTAAGCCGCTTGCGCGTATCGTCGCGCAGGCGAGCCACGCGCAAGAACCCGAGTGGTTCACCACAGCTCCTGTCGGCGCGATTCAGAAGGTTCTGAAACGCGCAGGCTGGAACGCTTCGGATATCGATCTGTATGAAGTGAACGAAGCTTTCGCAGCAGTCGCGATGGCAGCAGCGAAGGACATCGGTATCTCGGCTGACAAGCTTAATGTGCATGGCGGTGCCTGTGCACTTGGTCACCCCGTCGGCGCGACGGGTGCACGCATCATCGCCACACTCGCACATGCGCTCGTACGCTATAACGGTCGCCGAGGCATCGCTGCACTTTGCATCGGTGGCGGTGAAGCCACGGCGATCGCTATCGAGAGGATGCACGCGTGAGCGAGGCTGTCGAACGCGATGTGATGGAGTATGACGTCCTGATCGTCGGGGGCGGTCCCGCGGGTCTTGCGTGCGCCGTTCGTCTTAAGCAAATTCGACCCGAGTTCACCGTGTGCGTGCTTGAAAAAGCCTCAACCATCGGTGCGCATTCTCTCTCAGGTGCGGTGCTTGAACCCGGGCCGCTCGATGCGCTACTCCCCGATTGGCGCAAACAGCCTCCCGGACTGTGCGTACCGGCGAAGCGCGACGAGTTCTCGCTACTCACTCGCTCAGGTCGTATTCGCCTGCCAACACCACCGCAACAACGTAATGAAGGTAATTTTATCATCTCTCTAACTCTACTCATGCCGCAAATCGCAGCGCATGCCGAGCAGCTCGGGGTCGACGTGTACCCCGGATTCGCTGCCGCCAAGCCGCTGTTCAACGAGGATGGCAGCGTCGCCGGTGTGCAGATCGGTGACATGGGGATCGAGAAGTCGGGCGAGATCGGTCCCAACTACGCACCGGGTCCAGAAGTACGCACGCGAGTGACCGTGCTCGCCGAAGGCTGTCGCGGGAGCATCAGCAAACAGCTCATCCAGCGTTATCAGCTCGATGCGGACTGCGACCCGCAGACTTACGGACTAGGCTTTAAAGAATTATGGCAACTGCCCGAAGGGCGCGTGGAGCCGGGACTGATCCAGCACTCGGTGGGCTGGCCCCTCGACTCTAAGACCTACGGTGGCAGCTTTGTTTATCACCTTGACAACAATCGCGTTTACGTCGGATACATTATAGGGCTTGATTACCGCGACCCGCGTCTCAAACCCTTCGAAGCCTTTCAGCAGTTCAAACATCACCCGAGCATTCGACCGCTGCTCGAAGGCGGAGAGATTGTTGCGGCAGGCGCGCGAACTATCGCTGCGGGTGGCTGGCAGTCGCTTCCCAAACTCGACATGCCAGGTGCGTTGCTCGTAGGCGATGCTGCGGGCACGCTCAACGTGGCAAAAATCAAGGGCATTCATCAGGCCATTCGTTGCGGCATGCTCGCCGCCGAGCATCTCGCCGAACACGAGTGTGCCACCGCCGGATTCGATGCGCGTTTTCGTGCTTCAGAGGGCGGTCGCGAGCTCAAATCTACTCGTAACATCAAGCCAGGTTTCAAGCGTGGGCTTTGGTTCGCGATGGCGAACGGCGCCCTCGAGTCCATCACAGGCGGTCGCACGCCGTGGACACTGCGTAACACTGCCGCCTACGCCGAGACTCAGCGACTCAATGAATTCGAATCACCCGATCGCGGCTGGGTGGAGCGTACGCTCGCGCCGCGTGACCGACTCGCCTCGGTATTCTTTGCTAATAACTCGCACGAGGAAAATCAGCCGATCCATCTGAAGGTTCGTGATCCGAACCTCTGCGTGACGCGTTGTGCGCAGGAGTACGGTAACCCGTGTCAAAATTTTTGTCCGGCCAACGTCTATGAAATGGTGGACGATGACGCAGGTGGCAAGCGCCTGCAGATCAACTCGGCGAACTGCGTGCACTGTAAGGCCTGCGATATTAAGGATCCTTACCAGATCATCGATTGGACGACGCCCGAGGGTGGCTCAGGGCCGATCTACCAGTCACTCTGACGCGATGCCCGACCAACCTTCGTGGAGTCCTGGTGTAACGAGGCGGCAAGGGGCAAACCTGACGCGCTTTATCGGATGTCTCGCTGCGCGACGCGGCCTGCATTTCGAGGACTACGCTTCGCTGCACCGCTGGTCGATCGAGCAGCCTGACGCCTTCTGGTTCGAGCTCGCCCACTTCGTCGACATTTGTGCCGAGTGGGCCGAGGGACCCGTACTCGTCGACGGCGAAAAAATGCCAGGTGCTCGCTGGTTTCCCGGAGCACGCCTCAACTTCGCCGAAAACCTGCTGCACTTTCACGACGATCATCCCGCCCTCCTCGCCGTGAACGAGCGGGGGCAGCGCCGAACGCTCTCGTATCGGCAGCTTCATACTGAGGTTGGCCGCATCACCGCCGGGCTGCGCGAGGCGGGTGTAAAGCCTGGCGATCGTGTCGTGGGCTTCATGCCCAATCTCCCCGAGACGGTCGTCGCCATGCTCGCTGCGACGAGTCTGGGTGCGATCTGGTCATCGTGCTCGCCAGACTTTGGCATTGCGGGTGTACTCGATCGGTTTGGGCAAATCGCACCAAAGGTGCTGATCACCGCGGACGGTTATTTCTACGCGGGTAAAACCATCGACTCGCTGGGCGCCGTCAGTGGCGTTCTCGCCCAACTCTCATCTGTCACCACCGTGATTATTGTCCCATACGTCTCGGTCGAACCGGACCTTACACGTCTGCATTTTTTACCGACGCATCTGTGGTCCCGCTTCGGCACATCGGGGGCGAAAGCCGCCTTCACACGTCTGCCATTCGATCATCCGCTCCTAGTGATGTATTCCTCGGGCACCACGGGAAAACCTAAGTGCATCGTGCACGGCGCCGGTGGGACTCTGCTACAGCATCTCAAAGAGCACGAGTTACACGTCGATCTACGTCGACAGGATCGGTTTTTCTTCTTCACCACGTGTGGCTGGATGATGTGGAATTGGCTCGTCAGTGGGCTCGCTGTCGGCGCGACACTCGTATTGTACGACGGCTCGCCGCTGTATCCCGATGAGGGCGTTTTGTGGCGTATGGCCGAAGAAGAACACGTCACAATCTTTGGGACGAGCCCAAAATTCCTCGCTACGCTCAGTAAGGCAGGATACCGCCCGCGCGAACGCGTTACCTTACCCGCCCTGCGCACGCTCATCTCTACCGGTGCGCCGCTCGCGCCCGAGCAATTTGATTTTGTATATCGCGAGATCAAGTCGGATCTTCATCTCACCTCCATCTCGGGGGGTACCGATATCATTTCGTGTTTTTGCATTGGTGACCCGACCGGACCAGTTTATCGCGGAGAGCTGCAATGCGCGGGTCTCGGTATGGACATCGACGTCGTCGACGACAGCGGACGCTCGCTCCCTGCGGACGAGAAAGGCGAGCTCGTCTGTCGACGCAGCTTTCCCTCTATGCCCGTCGGGTTCTGGGATGACGAGGACGGCAGATGTTATCGAAAAGCGTATTTTGAACGCTTTCCGGGCATCTGGCATCACAGCGATTACGCAATGCGTACCTGTCACGGCGGCTTCGTGATTCTGGGTCGCTCCGATGCCGTACTAAACCCAGGCGGCGTGCGCATCGGCACGGCCGAGATCTATCGACAAGTCGAAACGCTGCCCGAGGTACTGGAGTCGCTCTGCATCGGACAGGACTGGCAAGGAGACGTCCGCGTCGTACTTTTTCTGCGCCTGCGTGCCGGGGTGATACTCGATGAGCCGCTGCGTCAGAGAATTCGTGACGTCATTCAAACCAACACCTCGCCGCGTCATGTGCCCGCTCGCATCATCGCCATCCCAGAGATTCCCCGAACCATCAACGGTAAGGTCGTCGAACTTGCGGTACACAACATCATCCACGGCCGGCCGGTAACCAATACGCACGCGCTCGCTAACCCCGATTCATTGGAGCTCTTTAAAGATCTTCCGGAGCTTCGGACTTGAGCGCCAAATCACGCTCACTTCACACACTCTACGAATCCGCGATCCAGACGAGCGGATTTCTCGTTGATCCGGCTCAACAGACGGCGATCGCACAGCTTGAGCGATTACGCGCTGAGCTCAAAACGAGCGAGTCCAAGTCCACTATAAAAAAAATGGTTGGTCGACTCGTTAGATCAGCGCCAACCGCAAAGCCGCGAGGTGTCTATCTCTGGGGTAGCGCGGGACGCGGGAAAACTTGGCTCATGGATCTCTTTTTCGACAGCGAACCTGTGGCAGCCAAACGTCGTAGTCACTTTTATCGATTCATGAAGGGCGTACACGACGGACTACGCCAGCATCGCGACGAGGTCGACGCCTTATCAGCGGTGGCTGCGGATATCGCAAACTCTGCGCAACTCATGTGCCTCGATGAGCTGCTCGTCAGCGATATCGCTGATGCCATGCTGCTCAGTGGACTATTCACGCGACTCATCGATCGAGGGGTCACGCTCGTCTTCACGTCGAACGTACCACCCTCGGATTTATATAAGAACGGCTTACAACGCCAAAGATTTCTCCCGGCTATCGAGCTGATCCAGCGTCACTGTGAAGTCGTTTTCGTCGAGGGTAATACCGACTACCGACTACGGCACCTCACGCGTGCCCCTATTTACCTCAGTAAGGATGATGCACAAACAGAGCAGGCCTTAAACGAGATCTTTGAGAGACTCTCTGACGGCGCCGGCCGAGTCGGCGGAAGCGTCGATATTGAAGGTCGACCGATCCCAGTGATCCAGCATAGCGAAAACGTCGTCTGGTTCGATTTCGAGTCACTATGCGAAGGACCGCGCAGTCAGAATGACTACGTCGATATCGCCCGTGTATATCAATCGGTGCTGCTGTCCGATATTCCGATCTTTACTTGCGACAGCGAAGATGCTGCGCGAAGATTCATCTCGCTCATCGACGAATTCTATGACCGACGAGTCAAGTTAGTTATGTCAGCCGCTGTAGGACCGCTCGAACTATATCTGGGCGAACGGCTTCAATCCGAGTTTACTCGCACCACGAGCCGGCTGATCGAAATGCAGAGCGAGGCGTATCTCGCGAGCGAGCATCTCGGCTGAGTTCGCGTCTCAATTGACGGCGCTCGATCCCGGAGCCTGGTCGGCTGCGGCACCGAAGAGCCGACTCACATCGACTGCATCGAAGCTCCAAGGTTTGCGACAGAACTCACAGGTCACCGTCACCTCGCCGCGCTCAGCCACGATGGCCTCGACTTCCGTCGCCCCAAGCGAGCGTAGCATGCCCTCAACGCGCTCCGTACTGCAGCGACAGCGAAAACCGACGGCGCACGAATCATGAATGCGCAGATCGAGCCCGGAAAAAGTTCGGCGCATAAGTTCTTCAGCGGAGCGAAAGAGAAGTTCGTCGCTCTGCACTCCGGCGATGGCCTCGCTCGCGGCAGAGAAGGTTCGATCGGCCTGCACTTCGAAATCGACGTCCTCACCAGCCACACCGCCATGACTCGGCATGCGTTGCACCAACAACCCAGCCGTACCAAAATTATCGGCACCGAGTATCACGCGCGTCGGTAACTGCTCGGAATTTTCGAAGTAGTGCTCGAGTGAGGCGGAGAGCGATCTGCTACCGATCGGCACGATTCCCTGGTAACGCGAAGCCTGCTTGCCAGTTTCGATGGTGACCATGATTGTACCCTCGCCTGCAAGCGCAACGAAGTCGGCGTCGTCCTTGATGCGCTCATGATCGAAACGCACCACACCGCGAACGAGAAAATCGTGGGTGCATTGGGCGACGAGCAAACGCACGCCGCCGCTCCCCTGTAACTGTAAAGTGAGTTCACCTTCAAACTAGAGCGTGGACGCCAACAAGACGGCTGCCGAGACAGCCTCACCTAACAGACGTCTGACGGGCTCAGGGTAATCGGCGTGCTCGCGCAGGGAGAGCCACGCAGGCCCGAGTCGCACAAACTGTCCTCGAACGGATTGCTGTTCGACCACGAAACGCCGCACGAGGTCGATGCCCCGATGCTCGTCTTCGGATCGGTCACGGTGCGAATCGTCCTGCATCAGCCCGAAAGCTTCTTACGCAGCAGGTCGTTGAGCTGCGCCGGGTTGGCCTTGCTGCCCGTTGCTCTCATAACTTGCCCGACGAAAAACCCGAAGAGCTTGCCCTTGCCCGAACGATAATCGGCCAACTGACCCGGATTCTTTGCCATGACTTCTTCGATGGCTTTTTCGATGGCACCAGTGTCGGTGATTTGTCGAAGACCCTTCTCCTCGATGATCGCGTCGGCACTCTCGCCACTCGCCCACATCGCCTCGAAGACGTCTTTGGCGATCTTGCCAGAGATGGTCGCATCGACGATGCGCGTCACGAGGCCTGCGAGTGCGTCGGCATTGACCTTGGATTCGCCAATCTCGAGATTATCCTTGTTGAGGAACGCCGCAAGATCGCCCATCACCCAGTTTGCACAAAGCTTCGGATCACGACCCACACCGCGGACAACGTCCTCGTAGAACGCACCGATCTCGCGGCTCGCCGTCAGTACTCCGGCGTCGTATTCGGATAAGTCGTAGTTGCGGACGAAGCGCGCCGCCTTCTCGTCCGGAAGCTCCGGTAACGATTCCTTTACCTTCGCAATTAAGGATTCGTCGATGACGAGCGGCAGAAGATCGGGATCGGGGAAGTAACGGTAATCGTTGGCTTCTTCCTTGGAACGCATGGAGCGGGTCTCGCCCTTGTCCGAGTCGTAGAGGCGCGTCTCTTGAACTACCCTACGGCCTGATTCGAGTAATTTGATCTGACGCTCGACTTCGTAGTTGATAGCTTTCTCGACGAAGCGGAAAGAGTTGAGATTTTTGATCTCGGCGCGCGTACCAAATTTCTCGCTGCCTTTGCAGCGAACCGATACGTTGGCATCGCAACGGAACGAGCCTTCCTGCATATTACCGTCGCAGATATCGAGATAGCGTACAAGCGTGTGAACTTTCTTCATGTAGGCAACGGCTTCCTTCGCCGAGCGTAGATCGGGCTCACTGACGATTTCGATGAGTGGTGTGCCCGCACGGTTCAGGTCAATGCCGCTCATGCCGAGCATACCTTCGTGCAGCGACTTACCGGCGTCTTCCTCGAGATGCGCACGCGTGATCCCGATGCGTTTTCGAGTGCCATCGTCTAAGACGATGTCTAAGAATCCCCGTGCGACCACCGGCAGCTCGTACTGACTGATTTGATAACCTTTCGGCAGGTCGGGGTAAAAATAATTTTTTCGCGCAAATACCGAGTGCGGTGCAATACGGGCACCGATAGCGAGCCCAAAGCGCACAGCCATGCGAACCGCTTCGCCGTTGAGCACCGGTAAGACCCCCGGATAGCCGAGGTCGACAAGATTCGCCTGACTGTTAGGCTCGGCCCCATAGGCAGTATCGGAACCCGAAAAAATCTTTGAGCGCGTGGCAAGCTGCGCGTGGATTTCGAGACCGATGACGGTTTCCCACTCCATGGCGGACCTCAGGCGAACGCCGGTGGCGTCTTAAGATGCCAGTCGGTTTCCTGCTGGTAGCGGTGCGCAACATTGAGCATACACGCCTCAGAGAAATGAGGGCCGACGATCTGCAAACCTATGGGTAAACCATCGACAAAGCCGCAAGGGACGGACATGCCCGGCAGTCCCGCGAGGTTGGCACCGATGGTGTAGATGTCATTGAGGTACATGGTGATCGGATCATCGCACTTTGCGCCGATGCGAAACGCCGGCGCCGGGGTGGTCGGCCCGACTAGCAAATCACATTCTTTGAAGGCGTGGGCAAAGTCGGCGCTGATGAGCTGTCGAACGCGCTGAGCTTTGAGGTAGTAGGCGTCGTAATAGCCGGCTGAGAGCACGTAGGTGCCCGTCATGATGCGGCGCTTTACCTCGTCACCGAAGCCCTCACCGCGCGAGCTGCAGTAAAGATCGAGCAAGTTCTTAGGCGAATTGCAGCGATGACCGAAGCGCACGCCATCGAAACGCGCGAGGTTGGACGAACACTCCGCCGGCGCAACGACATAGTACGTCGGCACCGAGAGCGGCAGATTGGGACAACTGACCTCGCGTACCGTGGCGCCGAGTTTTTCATACACGGCGATGGCATTGCGGATGTGCTGTTCGGAGTTCGCATCGAGACCTTCGTCGAAAAATTCGCGTACGAGTCCGATGGTGAGCCCTTCGATCGAATCACCAAGCGTCGCAGTGTAGTCAGGTACAGGCGAATCCACGCTAGTGGAATCGAACGGATCGAAGCCCGACATAGGACCGAGCAACAGCGCGGCGTCCTCTGCGCTCACGGCGATGAGGCCCGCCTGATCGAGACTCGAGGCGAAGGCGATCATGCCGTACCGACTGCAGCGTCCGTAAGTGGGTTTTATGCCGGTGACGCCGCAGAGCGCTGCGGGCTGTCGAATGGAGCCACCAGTGTCCGTGGCGGTAGCGGCAGGTACGATTCGAGCGGCAACCGATGCGGCTGACCCGCCCGACGAACCGCCGGGGACCATTTGCAGATCCCAGGGATTGTGAACCGGACCGAAGTAGCTCGTCTCGTTCGAGGAGCCCATGGCGAACTCGTCCATGTTGAGTTTGCCGAGCATAACGGTGCCGGCGGCGCGCAGGCCGGAGACGACGGTGGCGTCATAGGGGGAAACGAAATTGCCGAGCATCTTCGAGCCGCAGGTCGTAAGAACGCCCTCGGTGCAGAAAATGTCCTTGTGAGCGATCGGCACACCGGTGAGGCGACCGGCCCGACCCGCCGCTCGCGCTGCATCGGCCTCGGCGGCGGTCTTGAGTGCCGATTCCCCCGTCACCGTGATAAACGAATTAAGCGAGGGTTGGGCGGCGGCGATGCGCTTAAGATAGGCGCGCGTAAGCTCAACGCTTGAGAACTTGCCGGTGGCGAGACCCTGGGCGAGCGCGGCTACTGTAGGAGCTGGGGCGCTCATTCAATTACCTTCGGGACGAGATAAAGACCCGCTTCGACCGTCGGCGCATTGCGCTGGTAAACCTCCCGACGGTCGGTCTCCGCGACCTCATCAGTGCGCAGGCGCTGTGCAAGACCCGGCAAGGGGTGCGCCATGGGCTCGATTCCAACCGTTGGGGCGCGGTTGAGTTCGCTTACGAAGGCAACGATCTTGGAGAGCGAGTCGACGTAGACCGGAATTTCGGCCTCGGTCAGTTTGAGGCGTGCGAGACGCGCAATGTTTTCGATGTCTGCTCGAGAGAGGCTCATAGACAGCGGAAAATCATACCATCGTTGCCTTGTCGAGGGGCCTGCAGGTTGTTAAATTGCCAGCCGTTTTCCGGCTCATTTCTCCTTACTTCGAATTCCGGCAACCTATGATGTTCAAACGTCTTCGCGGCTACTTTTCGACCGATATATCGATCGACCTTGGAACAGCCAATACTCTGATCTACGTTCGCGATCGGGGCATCGTCCTCAACGAGCCTTCGGTCGTCGCCGTTCAAGACGATTTCAGTCGCGGCGGCAAGGTCATCGTGGCGGTCGGTGCCGAGGCCAAAAATATGCTCGGTCGTACGCCGGGCAACATTACGGCCGTTCGGCCCATGAAAGACGGCGTCATCGCCGATTTCACCTACACAGAAAAGATGCTGCAGCACTTCATCGCAAAAGTACATGACAACCGTCTTCTAAAGCCTTCGCCCCGCGTGCTCGTGTGCGTGCCGGTCGGCTCCACTCAAGTCGAACGTCGCGCTATCCGCGAATCTGCCGAGGGTGCGGGTGCGCGTACAGTCGCCATCGTCAGCGAACCCATGGCTGCTGCCGTTGGTGCAGGTCTCCCGGTGCAAGAAGCTCGCGGCTCGATGGTACTCGACATCGGTGGTGGCACTTCGGAGGTCGCCGTGATTTCCCTAAACGGCATCGTATACGCGCATTCCGCTCGCATCGGTGGCGACCGCTTTGACGAGGCCATCGTAAACTACGTGCGTCGTAACTACGGCATTCTCATCGGCGAAATGACAGCCGAGCGTGTCAAGATTGAAATCGGCTCGGCCTACCCCGGACAAATAGTACGTGAAATCTCAGTTAAGGGTCGCAACCTTTCCGAGGGTGTGCCACGTAGCTTCACCCTAAATAGCAACGAGATCCTCGAAGCGCTGCAAGAGCCGCTCCAGAGCATCGTGGGCGTTGTAAAACAAGCCCTCGAGCAAACCCCACCCGAACTCGGTTCGGACGTCGCCGAACGCGGCATCGTCGTCACGGGCGGCGGCGCCCTGCTGCAGGATATCGACAAGCTCATCACCGAGGAAACTGGCGTGCCGGTCGTCATCGCCGAAGACCCACTCACCTGCGTTGCGCGCGGGGGCGGTCGGATTGTCGAGTTAATGGACGAGCTCGGCCCCGGCAACTTCGGGCTTGAGTAGCGCGGCTACCAGCAGGAACATCCTCCAACGCGGCACCCCAACGGGGCTGCGCTTTCTCGGATATGCCACCCTCGCGCTCGTTATCATGTGGTTCGATCAGCGGGGGGGCTGGCTCGACAAGGTGCGCTTCAGCCTCTCGGCCGTCGCTTACCCAATGCGAATCGCACTCGATTCCCCCGTCAAAGTATGGGCATGGACGCGCGATAATTTCGCAGAACGTACCTCACTTAGGATTGAAAACAGCGTCTTACGCGCACGTGTCCGCGAGCTCGAACTGCTCGCAATGCGTCGTATCGACCTCGAACGCGAGAATGGTGAGCTTCGTAAACTGCAGACGGCCGCTGCCGATGTTGCTCAAAAGTGGATGAGTGCACGGATCATCGCCACGGAAAACACCCGCGCGCGCCAGCGATACACCGTCGACCGCGGCGGGATACATCAAATTAGTGCGGGCCAAGCGGTGATTGCCGGAGGCGGGCTCGTTGGTCAGGCATTACGAGTCGGTCCTTGGAGCACGGAGATCATCCTGCTATCTGATCCGGAGCATGCGATCCCGGTCCAGATTGTGCGGACCGGTCAACGAACGCTCGCGCTCGGTAGGGGTCGCGAAGGCGAACTCACTTTGCCCCTGCTTCCGCTGCAAACAGACATCCGCGTAGGCGACCTGCTCGTGACCTCCGGTCTCGGCGGAGTGTTTCCGGCGGGTTACCCCGTAGCCTCGGTGACGCAAGTGCGTCGTGATGGCGCCTCGCCTCTTGCCCAGGTCGACGCGAAGATGACTGCCGCACTTGATCGAGACCGCATCGTCGCATTCATCTGGTTCGATGCCGGCCACCCCTCAGCGCCCGCGGAGGCATCAGCACCTGCAGAGGCATCGCGATGATCAGCACCACCGTTCGCAGCCGATTAATTTTGTCGACGCTTGCCGCGTTCGTGCTGCAAGTCGTGCCGCTGCCATGGTGGCTCGCCGTGGTGCGTCCGCCGCTCTCGGTCATCACCGTGATCTTCTGGTCGCTGATCGCACCGCACATCGGTGGTATCAGGCTCGCTTTCTTGGTCGGTCTCGCGCTCGATGTCTATCACGGCGTCATCTTTGGTCAACACGCCCTCGCCCTATCGTTCGTCGCTTACGTCACAATTCGACAGCATCTCGTTGTGAGAAATAAGCCCATGTTCGAACAGACGCTGCTCGCAGCAGGTTTGTTGTTCGCCTTCGAGGCCATCACCTGGGCGGTCGACGGGTGGACCGGAAATGCCACGGGCGGCTGGACTCGCTGGTTGCCCGTCATCACCGGCGCTTTGCTTTGGCCCCTGACCGCAGCCTGGCAGGTGAGCGAGAATCGTGCTCATCGCTGACGAGTCGCCCTCTCAACACAGTCGGTCATGAGTACCCACAGGCGAATCAAAGACTTTTGGCGCGAGCAGCGCATTTTCGAGCAGCGCGCTGTCGCTGCCTCGGTGATCGTGATTGCGCTGGCCGTCGTGCTCTTCGGGCGTCTGATCTGGCTGCAAATTGTGCATTACGATAAATACACGGATCTTGCACAAGGCAATCGCATTCGCATCGAGCCGCAGCCTGCGCCACGCGGCATCATCTATGACCGCAACGGTGCAATCCTTGCCGAGAACAAACCGGCTTATCAGCTCGAACTGATCCCGGAGGAAGTCCCAAATATCGATGCGTCACTGCGGGGACTCGTCGATATCGGTCTCATCGCCGAGGAAGATCGCGACGACGTTCGTCGTACCATCCGTTCACGCCGATCCTTCGACAGCGTGCCCATTCGCCTCTACCTCACCGATGAGGATATGGCGCGCTTTGCGGTCAAACGACACGACTTTCCGGGCGTCGACATCCGAACGCGCCTCGCGCGCAGTTACCCGCATGGCGAACTCGCCGTACACGCCCTCGGTCACGTTGGCTCCATTTCCGTAGCCGATCTCGCGCGTAGCGATCGAGAGCGATATGCGGGTAGCTCAACGATCGGTAAGATTGGCGTTGAGGCTGCCTTCGAAAACGTGCTGCGCGGTCGAAACGGTCAACGGGAAATCATGGTCAACGCTCGAGGTCGCTCGGTCGAAAAAGTCGGGGGTCTCAAGGCCACGCGTAACACGATCCCGGGTGATCCCGGCGGCGATTTGCTGCTTACGCTCGATCTGGAGGTACAGCGGGTCGCCGAGGATTCGGTGAGAGATCAGCGCGCGGCCATCGTCGCACTCGATCCGACCAACGGAGACGTACTGGCGCTCGTCAGCCGACCCGGATTTGATCCAAACATGTTTGCGCGTGGGCTAACACGCGTCGAATTCGATACGCTTACCAAAAATCCGGATCGGCCGCTATTTAATCGCGCGCTACGAGGTACCTATCCCCCAGGATCGACCATCAAACCAGTTGTCGCCCTCGCTGGACTCACTTACGGAGTAACCGACCCCCTAGCGCCTCACCACTGCGTAGGCTTTTTTTCCTTGCCGGGTAACCGTCATCGGTTCCGCGAACCGAAGCCGAAAGGCCATGGTTTCATCGACTTACGTGGTGCGATCGCCCAATCGTGCGACACTTACTTCTACAACATGTCGATTCGGCTCGGTGTACGACGCCTGCACAATTTTCTCTCCGAGTTCGGTCTCGGCCGACCCACCGGCATCGACATCGGCGGCGAGAGCGCGGGTATCCTCCCGTCGCCCGAATGGAAGCAGCGGGCGTTCCGCAAACGCAGCGACCAAGTTTGGTTTCCCGGCGAAACCGTGATCTTCGGCATCGGTCAGGGATATATAACGAGTACGCCGATCCAGCTCGCGCAAATGACAGCGATCCTCGCAACCCGCGGTCAAAATTTTCAGCCACGGCTCGTCCGGGCACTGCGCGATCCGGAGACCCAGAAGGTGACCGAAATTGCACCGAAGCCGTTACCAAAGCCGAATGCGGGTGAGCGGAAAGATTGGGATCGCGTCGTCGATGGCATGCTTGCTGTGATGCAGGGCGGTACGGCCTCACGCGCAGCGGCCGATGCACCCTACACCATTGCCGGAAAAACTGGCACAGCTCAGGTTTTCACGGTGGCACAAAACCAGCGTTATAACGAAGCTGCCATCTCCGAGCGTTTGCGCGACCACGCTTGGTTCGTTGCGTTTGCACCGGTCGAGGCACCAAAGATATCGATTGCCGTCATCGTCGAGAACGGTCGTAGCGGTAGCGGCACGGCTGCGCCGATTGCTCGTAAGATCATGGATGCCTATCTGCTACGCAAGTTTCCGCCACCGCACAACGGCGGCACGTCGACCTCGGCTCAGCGTGGCTCTATCCTTGACAGCGATTCTTCGGAGGAATGATGCTGCGAGAATCACTCAATAGCACCACTCAAAGAATACTGACGCGTACGGCCCGGCTGCTCGGCGGACTGCGTCTTGATGGCCCTCTACTCGCAGGGCTAGCCGCTATCGCCGTGTACGGTCAGTTCGTTTTGTACAGCACCTCCGGCGGCGATTGGGAATCTGCTCTTCGCGGTAGCACTCGTTTGGCCGTCGGTGCCGTCCTGATGTTGGCACTCGCGCAGTTACGCCCCGGATTTCTACGGCGTCTGACACCATGGCTATATGTTATCGGTCTCGTTCTGCTCATTTTGGTCGATGCGATCGGCTACGTGGGTAAGGGCGCGCAACGTTGGCTCGATCTTGGGCTCACTCGATTTCAGCCCTCCGAACTCATGAAGCTCGCCGTGCCCATGACCTGCGCTTGGATCTTGCGCGAGCGCCCTCTGCCGCCTAACCCGCGCACACTCGGTCTACTCGCCGGAGTAATACTGATCCCGACTGCGCTCACGATCGTACAGCCCGATCTCGGGACGGGGCTGCTGATCTTGATGGGTGGACTCATCGTGGTGCTATTCGCCGGCTTGCAAATCGGCTACATCGTAGCGCTCGGACTCGGCTGCATTACCGCAGCCGTAGTCGGTTGGTCTTTTCTGCATGATTATCAACGGCAGCGAGTGCTGACGTTTTTAGATCCGCAAACTGACCCTTTGGGCTCGGGCTACCACATTATTCAGTCTATTATCGCCATCGGCTCCGGAGGAATTTTCGGTAAGGGTTATCTACAGGGCTCTCAAAGTCAGCTCGAGTTTCTCCCGGAGCGAACGACCGATTTCGTATTCGCAGTGATTGGCGAGGAATTCGGCTTGTTGGGAGCGCTTGTGCTGATCGGCCTATACGTATTCGTAGTGCTGAGAGCGATCTTCCTCGCCTCGCAAATGAGAGACACCTTTGCGCGTCTCTTGGCCAGCAGCCTCGCCGCAACTTTTTTTGTTTATGTATTCATCAACGCGAGCATGGTCAGCGGTCTGCTACCCGTCGTTGGCGTGCCGCTGCCTCTCGTGAGTTATGGCGGAACATCGATGGTGACCCTGCTGGCTGGCTTCGGTATGCTCATGTCGTTGCACGCCAACCGCAAACTTGCCGCCTAATGACACATCCCAACGGCGCCCGACACGCCCGCGTGTTCGCCCCGATCCTGTTCACGCTGATTGTACTGACAGCCTGCGTCGCGCCGCCCAAAAAAAACGCGATAAATCCGAATCAAGCGACTATCCCATCCATGGCCGAGACTGCGGCGGGAAGCGGAACGAGCAGCACGATCGCAGCGAGTGCACCGGGCGTGCCCAATCCTCCCACAGAGCCAACTCCGTTCAATTTAGAGCGCGAGGATATTCGTGCATTCATCGACGAAGTCTCAATGAAACACGGTATCGCCGATAGCGAAATTCGGGCTTTGCTCGCGCAGGGAATGTATCAACGGCGTATCATCGCCGCGATCAGTCGACCCGCTGAAACCGTGCTGCGCTGGTGGGAGTACAGCAATCGCCTCGTAACCCCGGAGCGTATCGCCCGTGGCGTAGAGTTTTCGAGAGAACAGCGCTCGCGGCTCGATGCCGCTCATGAAAACATGGGCGTTGCCTCTGCCTACATTGCAGCGATCATCGGTATCGAAAGCAATTACGGACGAAACAAGGGGTCGTGGCGCGTTCTCGATGCGCTCATGACGCTCGGCTTCGATTATCCGCCTCGGGGCCGTTTTTTCCGCTCAGAACTCGAGCACTTCCTATTGCTCGTGCGCGAAGAGTCGCTAGACCCGCTAGCCACGCTCGGCTCTTACGCTGGAGCCATGGGCGCTCCGCAGTTCATGCCCTCGAGTTACCGGCGGTTTGCCGTTAACGGTACGCTCGACGGCGCGGTCGATCGACGACGCGATCTATTCATGCAATGGGACGACGTCATCAGCAGCGTCGCCAATTATTTGTCGGTCCATGGATGGGAGCGGGATGCGCCAGTCTTATTCGAGGGCGTGGGTAGTGCAGAGACACTTGCCACTGTGATGCCCACTCTTGAGCACAGAAATCTCGATCTCAACAAGACGGCCGGCGGTGCGCGCAGTCTCGGGTTCACTCTCCCGGAGTCCATTGCCGATGACACGCGCGTGATCCTCGTCCCAGCCGAGCTTGCCGATCGCCCGAACATACGCATTGGCCTAAAGAATTTCCACGTTATCACGCGTTATAACCGCAGCATCTTGTACGCGATGGCCGTCAACGATCTCGCGACAGCCATTGAAGCCGAGCTCGCGCGTACCCCAGCATCCGTGTCAGCACCCGAGTCAGCGCCTTTCGGCAGCGGCCCGGCGCGATGATGCGCAGACTTGTTCTACTCCTCGCACTGAGCGCCCTGCTCCTTCAGGGCTGCACGCTGCTTCGTCGCCCACCTGAGCCGAGCGCTCGGCCCGCCGCAAGCTTGCCAAAACGGACTCCGCGAAATCTCGATTCCATCCCCGATGCGGTCCCGCGCAAGGAACCGCGGAGCCGTTACGGCAACCCAGAGACCTATGAGGTTTTTGGTCGTACGTATCGCGTTCAGCGCAACGCTAAAGGGCACGTCGAGCGCGGTGTTGCCTCGTGGTACGGCCCGGGTTTTCATGCCGAGCGCACCTCGAGCGGTGAGTCCTACGACATGTATGCGATGACCGCTGCGCACAAGACGCTACCCATTCCGGTTTACGCTCGTGTGACCAATCTCGAGAATGGTCTCTCGGTCGTCGTTCGCATCAACGATCGAGGCCCGTTCGTCGGCGATCGCATCATAGATCTCTCCTACACCGCTGCTCATAAGCTCGATATGACTCGCAAAGGAACGGCGATGGTCGAGGTACGGGTGATCGAACCAGGTGACGACTCATCGCCGCCCCCGCTGCCGCGACCCATCGTGACGACCAGCACTGCAGGTTCGACCGCTCCTGCGGGCTCGGGCGTAGGCGTGACGCCGTCCGCGCGGCTCAACCCGCAGGCAGCAATCGGCGTGAGTTCACGGTTCCTGCAGGCAGGTTCGTTCTCTGCGCGTGAAAATGCCGAAGCGATGAGGCAACGCCTCGCCGACTCCGGCATCCGCAATACACTCGTTCGCGAGGCGCTGATCGGCGATCGAACGGTGTACCGCGTGCAAGTCGGGCCGCTCGCAGGCGGCCTCGAAGCCGATGACATGATCGAGCGGCTGCGGATCGCCGGCATTCCCGATGCCCGTCCCGCGCACGAATAACGCGTTTACAATCCCATCTAACGATTCTTAAGCTCGCCTTTGCGGGAGTCCCATCTTGCCGTTCACGTCTCGTCTCACCGCCGCCGTTCTCACGCTCTTTTCCTGCGCCGTCGCCCGCGTCGATGCAAACGTGCTGCCTGTCCCACCGCCACCCGGCATCGAAGCCGAGTCGTGGATCCTCATTGATCAGGTATCTGGTCGGCGCCTTGCGGGCGGAAATGAAGACCTCCGTGTTGAGCCGGCCAGCATTACCAAGTTGATGACGGCATACGTCGCCTTTCGTGCGCTCTCCGAGGGACGACTGAAACTTGAGGAGACCGTAACCATAAGCGAGCGCGCATGGCGTGCAGAAGGTTCACGTACCTTTCTTCAGGTGGGCGACAAGGTGCCCGTCGAAGTGTTGTTGCAAGGCATGATCGTGCAATCAGGCAATGACGCGACCATCGCCATCGCCGAGCGACTTGCAGGCTCAGAGCAAACCTTTGCGCGAGTGATGACGGAACAGGCCAAGGCGCTTGGCATGACCAATTCGAGTTTCGCCAACGCCACAGGGCTTCCCGATCCGACCCTCTACACGACCGCCCGCGATATCACGATCCTTGCGCGCGCAATCATTCGCGATTTTCCTCAGTACTATCGCTGGCACTCTCAGAGAGAATTCGTCTGGAACAACATTCGTCAAGGGAATCGTAACAGTCTGCTCTATCTCGACCCGAGCGTCGACGGTATCAAGACTGGTCACACCGATAGCGCTGGCTACTGTCTCGTTAGCTCAGCGCAGCGCGATGGTACCCGCATGATCTCGGCCGTTTTTGGGACCGAATCACCCAAGATCCGCGAGCAGGCGAGTGCAGCTTTACTCAACTATGGTTTTGCGTTCTACAAAACCGTCACGCTGCGCAAAGCCGGCGAGACAGTGCTCCAACCGCGCGTGTTCAAAGGTACCGAACAATACGTCGCGGTATCACCGCAGACTGATGTGGGCGTTACCGTCACGCGAGGTAATACGAGCAAGTTACGCGTGGCCACCTCGCTCGACGAACCTCTCGTCGCGCCCCTCAAGGCGGGTCAGAGCGTCGGTGAAATCACCGTTTCTGACGGTAACACGATCATTCGTCGCGTGCCGCTCGTGGTTAGTCGCGAAGTCCCTGCGGGCGGAATCATCACGCGGGCATGGGATACGGTTTCACTCTGGCTCAGGTGATTTATGGGCACCACTTTTCCTATTTGCTATCTCGACGGCGTCTGGCTCCCCATCAGTAGTGCCCGTATCTCGCCACTCGATCGTAGTTTTCTTTTCGGTGACGGTATTTACGAGGTCATACCTGTTTTTGCAGGGCGACCGTTTCGGTTCGTCGAACACTTCGACCGTCTCTCCCGCAGTTGCAAGGCACTCCGTATGAAAGATCCTCTCGGCCAGAACGGTTGGCGAGCGATCGTCCGCGGCTTGATGGAGCGCAATGGCGGCGGTGATATGTACGTTTACGTGCAGGTATCGCGGGGTGCGGATACCGGCCGATCACACGCGCCGCTTCCGGACGTTCCGCCCACAGTTTTCGGTTTCGCAGCGCCCCTGCCTCATCCTTCGGTCGAGCAGCTAGCGAGAGGCCTCTCCTGCGTGACGGCACCCGACATTCGCTGGGGACGCTGCGACATCAAATCGGTCGCACTACTCGGCAACGTGCTGCAGCGCCAACTCGGCTGTGATGCTGGCGCCGACGAAACCATCCTGTTGCGTGATGGCTGGATGATGGAGGCCACCGCCTCCACGGTGCATGTCGTGTCGAACGGCATTATCACGACGCCTCCCAATTCAAACGACATCCTTCCTGGCATCACGCGCAGCGTAGTCGAGGAGCTTGCCCAGCGTCTCGGCATTCCCTGCGAGACGCGTGCCGTCAAAGAATCGGAAATGCGACAGGCAGACGAAGTATGGATAGCCTCGGCCACCCGCAATGTTTCGGCTGTGACCCGCATCGATGGTCAGTTCGTCGGCTCTGGAAAGCCCGGGCCGCTGTGGTCGCGCATATGGGACGGTTTCAACGCGCTGCAGTGCGAACTTGCCGGGCAGCCCTGGTAACCGAGTAGCGCTCATGTCTGGACAACTCGATAAAGGCGAACGCGGCGGTTCCGGCGATGCGCACGCGGCGGGCCCCCTCGTCTTTCCCAGCGACTATCCGATCAAGGTCCTAGGACGAAGCGAGCGTAGCTTGCGGATGCGTATCGATACCGTCGTGCTGCAATATGCTCCCGAGCTGTCACCGGACCGGATTAGCGAACGAGCAAGCGGCGCCGGAAACTTCACCTCGATCACCTACGTGATCATTGCACAGAGCCGCGAACAGGTGACAGCACTTGTCGGCGCCCTGGTGGCAACCAAGGGCGTCTTAATGGTGATCTGAAAAATCAGCGTCCGATCAATGATAGAAATTCTCGCCGCGTGTCTGCGTTCGTCTTGATCGACCCGCGCAAGGCGGAGGTGACCGTCGCCGTGCCCGTATGACGAACGCCACGGGACTCCACGCACATGTGGCGACACTCGATAACGACGGCGACACCAAGAGGTTGCAGGTGGGTGTCGAGCGCATCGGCAATCTGGTTGGTCAATCGCTCCTGCACTTGCAGACGTCGTGCAAAAATTTCGACGAGGCGGGAAATTTTTGAGAGTCCGAGGATTCGCTGGTCAGGTACGTAGCCCACATAAACCTTACCGAAGAACGGCGCGAGGTGGTGTTCACAAAGAGAATACACCGGAATGTCGCGCACAATGACCATCTCGTCCACGCTTTGTGCGCCATCTTCAAACGACTTGAGAATGTCCTCCGGTCGCTCTCGATAGCCCCGGGTGTATTCCTCCCAGGCCTTCAGAAAGCGCTCAGGTGTTTCGAGCAAGCCTTCACGGTCGGGGTCCTCGCCGATGAAGGCGAGCAGACGACGAACGATTTCGATTTCTTTCTTTGAACGACTCGACTTTGGAGGCGTCATGGGACAGTCCTCGACAGCAGCCTTTGAAGCACCTCAACCAAATCTGCGGCCACACGCTCTAGATTATTTGGCGCATCGAGCGCAGCAAGCTGAGTGATCGCGAGCCCCTCATAGCCGCAAGGATTGATACGTTGAAACGGCTCCAAGTTCATGTCGACGTTCAACGCGATGCCATGGTAGCTCGCACCGCGACGTATCCGGATGCCGACACTGGCGATTTTGGCGCCCTGCACATAAACTCCTGGCGCCTTCGGCCGCCGAGTGGCCGAAATACCGTAGCTCGCCACACACTCGATTACTGATTGCTCGAGCGCGGTGACGAGATCGCGTACGCCAAGTCTCGCTCGTCTTAGATCGATGAGCGGATAAACAACCACCTGACCTGGCCCATGATAGGTCACCTGCCCGCCTCGATCCACCTTGATGACAGGAGTGTCCCCGGCCGCTAGCACGTGGGCCGGATCGCCGTTCATTCCCAGCGTAAAGACCGGATCGTGCTCAAGCACCCAAAGTTCATCGCGCGTGGTAGGGCCGCGCTCGTCGGTGAATCGTTGCATCGCATGCCAAGTCGGCAGGTACGCCACGCGTCCAAGCTTACGGACGAGCGGAGGCGTTAGCGGCAAGAGCGGCATTATCGAGTCCGGCGTTATTACCGGCGAGCGCCTGCTCGGCACGATAACTCGAACGAACGAGCGGTCCAGAAACGCATTCGCGGAATCCGCGTTGGAGCGCCCAGTTACGATACTGGTCGAACTGCTCCGGCGTAATGAATCGCGCGACCGGTAAATGATTGACTGTAGGCTGCAAGTACTGTCCGAGCGTCACTAAGTCGACGTCATACGCGCGTAGATTGTCGAGGGTTTCGATGATTTCGTGGTCGGTCTCGCCAAGACCCAACATAAGACTAGTCTTAGTGAGTACATCGGGACGATGACGCTTGGCATGAGCGAGGACGCGCAGCGTTTGTTCGTAGCCCGCACGAGGATCACGAACAGGGTGCGTCAGCCGCCGAACAGTTTCGATATTTTGCGCGAATACCTTGAGTCCCGAATCGACGACGGTTTCGACATCGGACAGCACACCCTGGAAATCAGGCGTCAGTGCCTCGACAGCAGTCTGCGGCGAAATTTCTTTAATTGCTCGGACGGCGGCGGCGAAATGAGCAGCACCACCATCGGCAAGATCGTCGCGATTGACGGAGGTGAGCACGACATAGCGCAATTTCATGAGCACGACCGTACGAGCCGTGTTGCGAGGCTCTTGAAGATCAATCCATCCTCGCGGGTTGCCAGTGTCGACGGCACAGAACCGACATGCGCGAGTACATACCTCACCCATTAGCATGATGGTCGCCGTACCGGCGTTCCAGCACTCACCGATGTTTGGGCACTTCGCCTCTTCGCACACCGTAGCCAGACGGTGCTCGCGTACCGTGCGACGCACGAAATCGTAGTTCTCGCCGCTGGCGAGCGGAGCCTTCAACCAGCTGGGCTTACCACCCGGCACTCGAGTCGGTGCTGCGGCTGTAGCCTTAATGCCATCGCGAATGGCCGCAAAGCCCTGGGCGGTGCGGTATTTCTCACCGCTACGCACAACCGGCACGGGTACGGCAATTTCGATCGTCTCGTTAGGGCGTTCGTTGCTCATGGGCACAAGTGTACGCGAGCCTCAGCCGGTTGCGCCGCCGGCCAGTCGTCCGTCGAGTTCCCGCAGGCGCTCAGGCGTCGCGATATCGAACCAAAGTCCCTGATATAACCGACCGCGCAGTCGCCCTGCGGCAGCTGCCTCAAGCAGCAACGGTAGGAGTGGTCTTCGACCGGGCGTGTGACCGGCAAAAAATTGCGGGCGATAAACGGCGATGCCCGAGAAGGTATATCGAACGGGTCTATCTGCTGCGATGTCGAATCCACCCCCCTCTCGTGCGAGTAAGGCGAAGTCTCCTCGAGGATGTTCCGGTGGATTCGGTGCTAAAATTAACAGTCCGAGTGCTTGCTCATCTAGCGCGGGCAGCCGCGAAAAATCGAAGTCGGTCCAGATATCGCCGTTAACGACCAGAAACGGCTCCAAGCCAAGCAAGGGTAACGCCTGGATGATGCCGCCCGCCGTCTCAAGTGCGCCCCCACGCTCGGCACTGTATTGAATGCGAACGCCGTAACGCTTACCGTCACCCAGCGCCTCGACGATGTACTCACCGAGCCACGCGTGGTTGATGACGAGGTCACGGATTCCCGCTCGAGCGAGTGCAGCGAGATGCCACTCGATTAGAGACCGAGCACCGACCTCAAGGAGCGGCTTCGGTCGCCCATCGGTCAGCGGTCGCATACGCTCGCCGCGACCCGCCGCAAGAATCATCGCTTTCATCAGATGCTGAGCTGACGAGCGCGAGAATTAGCCATGGCCAGCCGCGGAACGATGTACTGTTCAAGCCACAAACCGAAATCCCGTAGTGCAACGTGACGTGCGGAGGCATCGCACAGGTATTCCAGCGTCAGCGGTAAGTCATCGAGATAACTCGTCTTACCGTCCCGCCACCAGAGGCGCGCGAAGATGCCGAGAATCTTTATATGTCGCTGCACGCCGATGAGGTCGAACCAACGTAAGAACTCTCGATCACTAGAGCCTGCAAGGTCCGATACGCCGCGTGTCAGCAAACCCTGTCGATAGGCCAGCACGTAACTCTCGATCTCGGTACGAGACCAAGCGATATAACAATCGTTGAGCAAGGAGGCGAGGTCGTACCCCACGGGACCGGACAGCGCGTCCTGAAAATCGATGACCCCTATCTTGTCGTGGGGCAGCAGCATCAGGTTGCGCGAGTGGTAATCGCGATGGACGAAGACTGTTGGCTGGGCCAGCGCCTGATCAATTAGCCAAAGAAAAGTACACTCGAGCAACTCGCGCTCGGCGGGCTCTAGTGTAATTTGCAGGTGCCGAACGCAGAACCACTCAGGCATCAACTCGAGCTCGCGGCGCAGTGCTTCGGCATCGTAAGGCGGCAGCTCGCGCGCGGCCTCCCGTCCGCCGATCTGAATACGCGCCAGAGTATCTAACGCAGCCTGGTACAGTGCCGGCGCCCGGCCCGGCTTGCGCAATTCCAGCAAAAACGGTGTCGAGCCAAGATCCTCGAGCAGGACAAACCCCCTGCCGATATCGACCGCATGCACATCTGGAACGTGCACCCCCACCCCTTTCAGCAACCTCGCCACCCGCAGGTAGGGGCCAATGTCCTCCCGATCAGGTGGCGCATCCATGACCACACGAGTGCTGCCGTCGGGCAACCAGGCACGGAAATAACGCCGAAAACTGGCGTCTGCCGAGGCCGCCTCGATGCGAGCCGCACCGAAGTTCAGTTCGTGCTTTACCCAATGCGACAACAGTTCTAAGCGAGCATCCGACAAGGGCTTGGTAATCCACGGCCTAGTTTTAGCTACATTATAGTAAGGTCGCCAGCCATGATCCCGCCGCGTCGCCTCGTCCGTTTGATAGCCTGCGCGGTATTGCTCGTAGGTAGCCTGCCCGGCTGGTCGGTACACTTTCAATGCAAACAGCTCGATCCCCCAACGCGATGCCCTGCGCCTTCAGCGGTGCGCGAAGCCTTCTCACGCAGTAGCGCTTTGCCCGAAGCAGGACTTGCGCCGACTCCCCCCGCGCAATCCAAGGCGGTCGATGCCGCGGTCGAGGTGTCGAGCGATGCAGCCACGCTCGGCATAACCGGTGATGCCGCTCTCAGCGGACACGTCGCCATTCGCCAAGGCGAGCGAACGCTGAGCGCCGAAGATGTTTCCTACGATTCCACAGCGCGTGAGTTCTCGATACGAGGACTGTTACGCTTCGCCGATTCGGTGCTGCGCGTGGAGGGACGATCGGGCCGGTACGACCCAACTGGCGGCGCCGCCTTTGACGACACGCGTTTCGAGCTACCGGAGGAGCCCGCCCGCGGAGCCGCCGACTCGCTGGAGCTCGGAGTCGACGGCAAAGTCATTCTGTCAAAGGTGTGGTTCACCACCTGCCCTGAGGGCTCGCCCGACTGGCGAATTCGTGCCAGTCGTATCGAGCTCGACGCGCGCGCGCGTAGAGGCACGGGTCGTAATGCTGCTATCGACTTCAAGGGCGTACCGATTCTCTACCTACCTTATTTGTCCTTCCCTCTCGGGGACCAGAGAAAAAGCGGATTTCTTTTCCCAAACGTCGGCTACAGCTCACGAGGTGGCGCCGAAATCACTCTCCCGTACTACCTCAGCCTCGCGCCGAACTACGATCTGACGCTCGAACCCACGGTCTATGGTCGACGCGGCTTAGATTTCGGGATGCGTTTCCGCTACCTCACGATGCGTCATCGAGGTGAGCTACGCCTCAACGCACTGCAATCGGACAGCTTGAGTGAGACCAACCGTAACTGGGTGAGATTCCGTCACCGAAGTGAGCTGTCTGCAAACTGGAGATTTGACATCGATGCTCAGAGCGTGAGCGATACCGAATACTTCGAAGATTTCGCCTCCGGTACCGAAGGCACGAGCATCGCCTTCCTACGACGTAGTGCGCGGCTCGCTTACCGCAACGAGCATTGGCACCTGCGCGCCGAGGCCGAGCAATTTCAGACCATCGATCGAGCGCTCGATGTTCTCGATAGACCGTATGCGCGCCTTCCACGCTTTCAGGTAAGCGGCGACTGGATTACGAACGGACCACTCGCGATGCGTTTTGGATTCGATAGCGAGGTAGTTAACTTCGATCGCACGGTCGGCGTTAAAGGCTGGCGTACCGACTTCGCACCCTGGGCGGGGCTCGATTTCGGATCGCCCGCGTATTACCTGCGTCCGAGCACAGGCTGGCGGTACACCCGTTACGACCTCGACGGCGTCGCAGCCAAGACGGACGATCGCCTCTCGCGGTCGCTACCCTACGCCGTTCTCGATGCCGGAATCCGACTCGAACGCAATGGCATTGAAAGCTCACGTACGCGGATGATCCTAGAGCCTCGACTGCTTTATCTTTGGACGCCCTATCGAGATCAGTATCAGCTACCGGTCTTCGACACGGCACTGTCCGATCTCGATTTCATACAACTCTTTCGGATCTCGCGCTACGTCGGTCCCGACCGAATTGCCGATGCAAATCATGCAAGCATCGGCGTCACGTCGCGTATCTTTGATCGTCAGTCGGGACGTCAATTGCTTTCGGCTACCTTAGGACAAATCTATCGATTCGAACGCCCGCGCGTGCAACTCCCTGGAGAGTTGTTCGTCGGCGAGGCACGCTCCGACCTCGTAGCGCAACTTGGAATATCTGCTTGGCAGAGCTGGAACGTTAGCTTTGGCGTGCAATGGGATAGTACGGAGAAAAATCAGCAGCGCAGCCACCTGCGGCTGCAGTATCGACCTGATTCTGATCGCGCGTTAAACCTCGCCTACCGCTTCCAGCGCGATCGATTTGAGCAAGGCGAGCTGTCGGGCGCGTGGCCGATCGGTTCCCGCTGGAATGTGTATGGTCGTTATGTGTACGACCTCAAGGATCGCAGCAAGCTCGATCGTTTTACGGGAATCGAATACAAGTCGTGCTGCTGGCGTTTAAGACTGGTGGGTCGTCGCTTTGTATCGAGCCGAACCGGCGAGCGCGACACTGGAATCTACTTGCAGCTGGAACTCAATGGTCTCGCGAGTGCCGGAGGGTCGGCCGATGCTTTCCTCGAGGAGGCAATTCGGGGATACTCAGCCGGCGATCAAAGCCGCTAAGTTTTTAGGATTTTCGGAAATCAATATGGCCCCTTCTGTACAACGTAATCTCACATTCCTCGCCTCCACATGTCTCGCGATGCTCGTGGCCACTTCGCCAGCTTTAGCACAGCGCTCGCTCTCTGATCGCGGCACTATGCTCGATCGCGTCGCAGCCGTCGTGAATGACGGAGTCGTGCTTGCCAGCGAACTCGAGGAGCAAGTGCAGGTGATCGCGGGTCGTTTGCAGTCTCAAGGACTCGAGATGCCGCCGCCTGGAGTACTGCGTCAACAAATACTCGATCGGCTCATCCTTCAGGAAATTCAGATGCAGCGCGCCCAGCGTGCAGGCATTCGCATCGGCGACGAATCACTCAACCAGGCTCTCGCGGATGTTGCGCAGCGTAATGGCATCGCGCTCGTACAGTTCCCGTCGACCCTCGCGCAGCAGGGTATCGACTACATTTCCTATCGCGAGAGCGTCCGTCGAGAAATGACTCTTCAGGTGCTACGGCAACGCGACGTCATCCAGCGTATCAACGTATCGCCCCGTGAGCTCCAGCAATTCCTAGAGAAACAAAAGTCCCGACCTTCCGAGCTTAATGAGTACAACCTCTCACACATCCTCATCGCGGTACCTCAGGAAGCAACGTCCGCTCAGCTCGATCAGGCCGAGAGCCGCGCACAGAATGTCTTCCAGCGTGCGAGGAGTGGTGAAGATTTCACGAAGCTCGCCATCGCCTTCTCGAATAGTCAGACTGCGCTCGAGGGCGGCGCACTCGGCTGGCGTCGTGGTCCAGAAATTCCGACTGTGCTCGCCGATCTCGTGGTGAACCTCAAACCTGGCGAGGTCAGCGAACCACTACGCACTCCGTCGGGTTATCATATTGTACGTCTCAACGAAATCCGTGGTGCTGATCAGCAGGTCGTCATCGAACAAACCCATGCTCGTCATATCTTGCTCAAGCCTACTGAGATTCAGGACGATGCCACGGTACAACAACGACTGATCGATGTTCGCGATCGAATTCTTAAAGGTGAAGATTTCTCGGTGCTCGCCAAAACGCTCTCCGACGATCCGGGTTCGGCTGTTGATGGCGGCGATCTCGGCTGGACCGCCCCGGGCACGTTCGTTCCGGAGTTCGACGCAGCGCTGGGTCGTCTCACGCCCAACGAAATCAGCGAACCTTTCCGTACCCAGTTCGGCTGGCATATCGTCCAGCTTCTCGAACGCCGGCAGTTCGACAACACCGAAGAACTGCGTCGGCAGCGCGCCTTCATGCAGCTAAGAGAAAGTAAGGCAGACGAGGAAACCGAGCTCTGGCTGCGTCGGCTGCGCGATGAGGCGTATGTCGATATCAAGAGCTGAATATCCGCGGATCATCATCACCTCGGGTGAGCCAGCGGGCATCGGCCCCGAGCTCTGCGCGCAACTTACGCGCGTCGATCTTCCGCCCTGCGAGTTGCATTGCCTCGTCGATCAATCTTTGCTCGAGACGCGTGCGCCTGCAGGGTCCAAGCTCGATCGATTGAAGATCGTGCATCGACCGCTAGCCGTCCCCTCGGTCGCCGGTACGCTCGATAGTCGTAACGCGGGTTATGTGGTTCGTCTTCTTGACGATGCGTTGGAGAGCGTGAAAAACGGTGCCTGTGACGCCATGGTTACCGCACCCGTTCAAAAAAGCGTGATCGCCGCCTCGGGTGTGCCCTTCTCGGGTCACACCGAGTACCTCGCTGAACGCTGCGGCACACCTAAGCCTGTGATGATGCTGGTGGCGGGGGGGCTTCGGATCGCGCTCGCCACCACTCATCTGCCGCTTCGGCAAGTGCCCGACGCAATTACGCAGCCACTCGTGCTGCATATTTTGCGCATAATGCACGCCGATCTTAAAAATGCCTTCGGCATCAAAAACCCTCGTATTGCGGTCTGCGGTCTCAATCCTCACGCCGGAGAGGTGGGGCTACTCGGTGACGAGGAGATTCGGCAGATCAGCCCCGCCATCGAAGTAGCGCGTGCCGAAAATATCGACGTCGTCGGACCCATTCCGGCAGACACCGCGTTCGTACCGAGCCAGTTGGTAAAAGTCGATGCGTTTCTCGCTATGTTTCATGATCAAGGATTACCCGTGCTAAAGCACGCGGGCTTCGGTCACGCCGTCAACGTGACACTCGGTCTGCCGGTAATCCGAACGTCGGTGGATCACGGCACTGCTCTATCGCTTGCAGGTACCGGACGCGCGGATGTCGGCAGCTTGCGAGCGGCCGTCGAACTCGCGGTTGATCTTACTTATCGACGACGCTCTAGCCACTGAGTCCACGGTGGTCCTCGCACGCAAACGCTTCGGTCAGAACTTTCTGCACGATCCAAATGTGATCGCGCAGATCGTCGAATCCATCGACCCACAGCCCGGAGAGGCTCTCGTCGAGATCGGACCGGGTCAAGGTGCGTTGACCGAGCCGCTCCTCAAGCTCTGCGAAGAGTTTGATGCCATCGAAATCGATCGTGATCTCGCGGGAGAGCTACAGCAAAGATTCGGCGACCGTGGCCTTACGCTTCATGTGTGCGATGTGCTGGAATTCGATTTCGCGACGCTCGCCAAAGCGCGAGGTCAGAAGCTTCGGGTCATCGGTAACCTGCCGTATAACGTCTCGACTCCCCTGCTCTTTCACTTACTCGATCACCGCGCCTCCATTGTCGATCTGCACGTCATGTTGCAGCGAGAGGTCATCGAGCGTATCTGCGCGGCACCGGGCGGTGGGGACTACGGTAGGCTCACCGTGATGCTCGCGCCTTGGTTGACCGCCCAGCACCTCTTCGATGTCGGTCCCGGTGCGTTCCGTCCGGCACCGCAGGTCTGGTCGGCCGTTGCACGCCTCACCGTGCACGAAACACCGGCTTTCCCTGTCGATGCTCGCTACGCGCGAGTGGTGGCTGCTGCGTTCTCTAAGCGGCGAAAGACGCTGCGCAATACGCTGCACACCCTGCTCGATGCCGAAGCCATTGCCGCCTGCCACATCGATCCGGGTGCGCGACCCGAGACTTTGTCGCCGGCGGAGTTCGGTCGAGTTGCCAGCGCGGTACGCGAACCGCTAGTGTGAGCCAAATGCGCATCGATCATCACCTTGATATCAAAATCGAAACGATTTATCTCGAAGCTCAATCTGACCCTGACAGTCAGCGTTACGTATTCGGTTATACAGTGACCATGCGAAACGAGGGACGCTTGCCTCTGAAGCTCATGACGCGCCATTGGGTCATCACCGACAGTAACGGCAAAGTTCAGGAGGTCCGTGGAGCAGGCGTCGTTGGCGAACAGCCGCACCTCGAACCTGGTCAAGGATTTCGCTACTCGAGCGGTGCCGTCATCGAAACTCCAGTCGGCACCATGCACGGTAGCTACCAGATGCGCGGTGACGACGGTTTCCAATTCGATGCACCGATCCCCGCATTCCGACTGGCGATGCCAGGAGTGGTGCACTGACCATGGCTCGAATCGCAGTGGGTGACGTGCAAGGCTGCCTGCCCGAACTGCGACAACTGCTGAAGCAGGTCAATTTCCGCAGCGACCGTGACGAGGTCTGGTTTGTCGGAGATCTCGTAAATCGCGGCCCCGACTCCCTTGGAACCTTGCGCTTCGTCCGCGCGCTGGGTGACAACGCGCGCGTAGTTCTCGGCAACCACGATCTACACTTGCTCGCTGTGGCCACTAGTAGCAGCCGAAGATTGCGAGTCGACGATACCCTCGACGATATCCTCTCGGCAATAGACCGCGAGGCTCTACTCGAGTGGCTCATCACGCGACCGCTCGCAGTAAAAAAAGGATCTGATCTTATGGTGCATGCCGGAGTCGTGCCGCAATGGTCGGCCGAGGACGTCATGGGGCTCGCTGCCGAGGTCGAGCAGGCTCTACGAGCTGACCCCGCCAAACTGTTCGAGTCCATGTACGGCAATCGCCCCGATCGCTGGACCGTCACGCTCGAAGGCTTCGATCGCCTGTGGTTCATCATCAATGTACTGACTCGATTGAGATACTGCAGCGCCGATGGGCGCATCGATCTTAAAATGAAAGTTGCTCCGGGATCACAAGAGAGGGGTTGGATTCCTTGGTTCGAAGCTCCCGAGCGTCGAACGTCGGGAATCCGCGTGATCTCGGGACACTGGTCCACACTTGGGCTCGTCGACCGTCCCGACCTGCTCACGCTCGACACCGGTGGCGTGTGGGGCGGTGCGCTGACCGCCGCGGCCCTCGATTCCACCGCGCGCTGGTCCCTGCCCTGCAGAGGCTATAAGCGAGTTAAGATGTCTGTCTCATCCGACTAACGAGCCCATGACGATCATAAAACAGCAGGATGTCATCGCGAGCATCGCTGACGCCCTGCAATACATTTCCTACTACCACCCGATGGACTACATCGAGTCGCTCGGTCGCGCCTACGAACTCGAAGAGGCGCCGGCCGCTCGTGATGCCATTGCACAGATTCTGACCAACTCGCGCATGTGCGCCGAGGGTCATCGCCCGATCTGCCAAGACACGGGCATTGTCATAGCCTTCGTGAAGGTCGGCATGAACGTCCGTTGGGATGCGACGCTCACGCTCACCGACATGATAAACGAGGGTGTACGTCGCGCGTATCTCGACCCCGATAATACGCTCCGCGCGTCGATCGTGTCCGACCCTGCGTTCACTCGTAAAAATACTCGCGATAACACTCCGGCCGTCGTACACGTCGAGATGGTGCCCGGCGATACGGTCGAGATCTCGGTGTCCGCCAAGGGTGGTGGCTCCGAGAACAAAGCCAAGTTCGTCATGCTGAATCCGAGCGACTCCATCGTCGACTGGGTGCTCAAGACGGTTCCGACCATGGGCGCAGGCTGGTGCCCGCCTGGCATGCTTGGCATCGGCATCGGCGGCTCCGCCGAGAAAGCCATGGTGCTCGCCAAAGAATCGTTGATGGATCCCATCGACATGGCAGAGCTCAAGGCTCGAGGCCCTTGCAACCCCATCGAGGAATTGCGCATCGAGCTGCACGACAAAGTAAATGCACTCGGTATCGGCGCGCAGGGTCTCGGGGGTCTCTCCACCGTGCTCGACGTGAAGATTCTCGATTATCCGACCCATGCCTCCTCGAAGCCGGTGGCGATGATCCCGAACTGCGCCGCCACGCGGCATGTTCACGTCACTCTCGATCGCTCAGGCCCCTCGAAACTCGTACCGCCCGACCTGTTGCGCTGGCCCAAAGTCGACTGGAAGCCCTCGCCCGAGGCGCGTCACATCAATCTCGACACACTTACGCCGCAGGAGGTCGCCTCCTGGAGACCCGGCGAGCGACTGCTCCTCAACGGCAAGATGCTCACGGGCCGCGATGCTGCACACAAACGCATCGCCGACCTTTATGCGAGCGGCAAGTGCCTCCCGAAAGGCGTCGACTTTCGTAACCGAGTAATCTACTACGTCGGACCCGTCGATCCGGTGCGCGATGAAGTCGTAGGTCCCGCTGGCCCCACTACCGCGACCCGCATGGATAAGTTCACCGAGATGATGCTTGCCAACACCGGGCTTATCGCGATGGTCGGTAAAGCCGAGCGCGGCTCCGTCGGTATCAAGGCGATCCGCAAGTACAAGGCGGCGTATCTCATGGCCGTCGGTGGCGCCGCCTACCTCGTGTCCAAGGCGATCAAATCCTCACGCGTCGTCGCATTCGCAGACCTCGGCATGGAGGCCATTCGTGAATTCGACGTCAAAGATATGCCGGTGACGGTCGCCGTCGATTCGCGCGGTACTTCGATACACCAAAGCGGTCCGGCTGAGTGGAGCCAGAGGATCGCAGCAGGTTCGATCCAGACGCGAGCGCGCTGATCACCTTTTGGCGTGGGCCATTCAGCGACGCTGCATCGTGATGAAACTCGTCGGATACTGATTCCGCTCATCGGCCGGATGCTCACTGCGAGCGATCTCCTGCCACACATCGGACGGCAGTGCGGGGAATATGGTGTCACCGTCGACTGCTGCATGAACCTGCGTCAGCTCTATCAGCTCGGCACGCGCAAGAGCGAGTGCATAGATCTCTGCCCCGCCGCTTATCATGATTTCTTCGACATCACCCGCTGCCTCAATGGCGGCATCGAGGTTGCGGACCACGACAACGCCCGGTGACTCGACCGTGTAATCACTGCGGCGGGTCACGACCATGTTGGTTCGTCCCGGCAGCGGCCGGCCTAGAGACTCCCAGGTCTTGCGACCCATCACAACCGGGCGCCCGAGCGTGCGTTGCTTGAAGCGACGCAGATCTTCGGAGAGCTTCCAGGGTAATCCGCCCTCACGTCCAATCACGCCGTTGTCTGCGACGGCGACGATCAGAGTGAAGCGCGGCGTCCTGCCCGGCATCAGCGTCGCGAAGCCTTAGCCCGCCGCGACGAGGTCGAGCGCGACTGGGTCTTGGTGCGAGTCTTAGCGCGAGTCTTCGCCTTCTTCTTTTTACGCGGATCCTTGGCTGGCCAAAGCATCGTACCTCGGCATCTCGGAGAGCCACAGCGGCAGGCAAAGATTTCGTCGACGTTCGGCGGATCGTCTTTCTCGCGACCAATCTTGTAGTCGTAACCCAGCTCTTCACCCTTCTCGATGACTCGGGTCGTCTCGATAAATACCCGGCGCTCCTGAATGACCGATTCACAATTGTCATCGCAGGAGTGGTTGATGAACCGCGCATCGTTGCCACCGACGCCAGCGTCGATCACCGTCTTTTTATCGACTATGAACAGGAACGTATGGTTATCGTTCGGATCGTGATCGTCGTGGCGCGCATCGGCCTCGGCATGAGTGATACGGCCGCCGAGATACTCGATGACCCGCGTACCCCTCGGGATACGCTTAGCGGCAAACACACCTTTGCCATGAATTTTGGAATTGCGAACTTTGATCCAGGCGCTAGTGCGTATGACGGGTATCGGCACGAGGGCTCTCTCTGGTTTAAAAAAGATTAGACAGCCACCGGCGCTTTAATTGCCGGATGATGCTGATAATTCACGAATTCGAAATCGTCGAAGACGTAGTCGAAGAGCGACGGCGGTCGGCGACGGATCACGAGCTTGGGCAAGGGATAGGGCTCGCGCGAGAGCTGCAGATCGGCCTGCTCGAGGTGATTGAGATAAAGGTGACAGTCGCCACCCGTCCATACGAAATCACCCACACTGAGATCGCACTGCTCGGCGATAATGTGGGTCAGCAAGGCGTAGGAGGCGATATTGAACGGAGTGCCAAGGAAAATATCGGCGCTACGCTGATAAAGCTGGCACGACAAACGCCCTTCGGCCACGTAAAACTGGAAGAACGCGTGACACGGCATGAGCGCCATCTTCGACAGCTCGCCGACATTCCATGCACTCACGATGATGCGACGAGAATTGGGCTGCATGCGCAGTTGCTTAAGCACCTCGGAGATCTGGTCGATCGATCCGCCATCGGGCGCGGACCAGGAGCGCCACTGCTTGCCGTAGACCGGACCTAGTTCTCCGTTGGCATCGGCCCATTCGTCCCAGATGTTGACGCCATTCGCGCGCAGATAAGCGATGTTGGTCTCGCCACGTAGAAACCACAGCAATTCGTGCACCACCGACTTCAAATGGATTTTTTTGGTAGTGACGAGCGGAAAGCCCTCGCCAAGGTCAAAGCGCATCTGGTGACCAAACACCGACAGCGTGCCAGTGCCAGTACGATCGGTCTTGCGCGTCCCATGCTCACGCACGCGACGCATGAAATCGAGGTATTGCTTCATGGTGTGGGTCGTTCGATTGCGCGATTGCCCGACGCCGTACCGCTGCGATACGCGACCACCATCAGCGCGATACCCGCGACGAGCATCGGCAAGGTAAGCAGATGGCCCATGGTGAGCCAACCGCCTGCGAGGTGGCCGATGTGCGCATCGGGCAGTCGCCAGAACTCGACCGTGAGCCTGGCTACGGCATACATGATCAAGAAGAGACCCGAAGGTGCAAGGCGCGGTCGATCTTTGGTCGTGAACCACCAAAGTACGATGGCGAGCAAAACACCTTCAAGAACCGCTTCATAGAGTTGCGTCGGATGCCGCGCGACACCGTCGACCATCATGGCCCACGGCACATCACTTTGCCGGCCCCACAATTCGCCGTTGACGAAGTTACCGATACGGACCGAAAAAATTCCAAACCCCGGCAAGGCTGCAGCGAAATCGAAAACGTCTGCGACATGGCGTTTACGCCGAATCGCAAACACTGTTAAGGCAACGAGCACACCGATGAGGCCGCCGTGGAACGACATACCGCCCTCGGTGATGCGCAGCGGGTACCACGGGTCTTGTTGCCAATAGTCGAGACCATAGAAAAAGACATATCCGAGACGCCCGCCAAGAATGACGCCGAGCATGGCGTAGAAAAGAAAGTCGTCGACATCGACTGCGACCCACGACGAGCCCGGCTGCGCCACACGACGACGACCGAGCCACCACGCCGCTGCAAAAGCGATCAGATAAGTGAGGCCGTACCAACGCACCTTGAGTATGCCGATTTCGAGCGCGACAGGATCGAAGCCGGGATAATCGATCATCCGCTAATTTTAGCGGCTAACTATGGGTCACACGGCAGAAAAATGCCTTGAGGTAACGGGTCTCGCGGATCGCTGGATGGCAGGGATGGCCGGGCGACTGTCCGCCTTCGTGCAGCACCTGTACGAATCGGTCGACGTGTCGTGCCGCCCCTTGGATGGCCGCGAGTAAATCGGCGGCGGCGAGGTGATGCGAGCAAGAGCAGCTCACCAGCAGCCCGTTCGGCTCGAGAATACGCAGAGCAAGCTGATTGAGCTTTCGATAGGCCGCCTGACCTTGCGGGATTTCCTTGCGTCGCTTGATGAAGGCTGGTGGATCGACGATCACCGCGTCATACCGCTCCCCGGCTTCGGCGAGCGTTGCAAGCACATCGAAAACATCCCCACGATGTAGCACTGCAGTAAGCGAGGAATTGGCCGCGACGTTCCGCTCGGCAAACGCTAGCGCCACGGCGGACGAATCGACACAACCCACCTCGCGCGTGCGCCGCAGGCTGCGGCCGTGACGGCCCATCCACCCGCGTAGCTGCAGACGTCGAGTACGCGCGCCCAACTTCAGGAAGCGCGACAAGAGGCTGCGGTTGAAACTCTGGTCGAAGAACCAACCGGTTTTCTGACCCCCGAGAAGCGCCACGGTAAAGGACAACTCGCACCCATTGGTGAGGCGCTCGATCACCGTGGTCTCATTGGGGATCGAACCCCAGGCGGCAGCGACGACCTCGGGCAAGCCCTCGAGCTTGCGTGCGCCTGAGTCGTTCTTCCAAACCAGTGTCGTAGGCGAGAGCACCTCACAAATTGCTGACTCGACCGCGCCACGCAGTCGTTCCATGCCGAGCGTTGCGATCTGGCCGACGACAAGATCACCGAAACGATCGAGCACAAGACCCGGCAAAGAATCGGCCCCCCCAAACACCCAGCGGTAATACGGGCTCGAATAAATACTGTCCCGAAAAGCAAGCGCTTGACGGAGGCGTGAGGCGATCCAGCCTCGTCCCAAGGGCGACTCGCAATCTCGGGCAAGGATGCGTGCGGCGATCAAGGTTGCAGGATTGAGATAACCCACACCCAGAGGGTGGTCGCAATCACTGACGATGCGCATCTGAGCGCCGGGCTCGAACACCGGCGAGCGGTGTCACCTCAGTATCTATCTCATTGCTGAACACCCACAAGTGGCCGGCGCGAAGACGGCGGTCTTCACCGCGACGCAAGCGCAGCTGGGGCAAAGTCGAACTGGAGGAGGAAGGCAAAGGAAACGTCCAGACGAGTGGCCCGCCGCGGAGTTTAGCGGATCAGTACTTCGCCCCGGGGTGCTCGCTCGCGGCGTTCAACCATTTTAGAGTGCAAACCGTTGATGGCATCGGAGCCTGTGGTGACAAAGAGGAACGGGAAAAGGCCGTGTAGTAGACAGGCGATCCCGCCAAACACCATTCGGACCCCGAAACCGCTCGCTTGCCACAGGTGCCCGAGATAGGTCTCGCCCAAGGTGGCCGGATGTTCGGTGAAAGCGCGCAGCAATCTCATTACAGGTAAAGATATCCCTCGCCGTGCGCAACACGATTTTAAATTTATAGACAAAAAAAAAGAAAGTGCAATAATATTGCTAATTAAGTAGTAAATAAGAAATTTTGTTTCATGGATAGGCTAGATCGTAACATCCTCGATATTCTTCAAAAAGATGCGAGCCTAACGGCCGCCGAAGTAGCCGAGCGCGTCGGACTCTCGAAAACGCCCTGCTGGCGTCGCATCCAGCGCCTGCGCGACAGCGGCATCATCCGCAGAATCGTTGCCCTAATCGATTCGCGAGCTCTCAACGTAGGTACCACCGTCTTCGTCACCATCAAAGCGCCGAGTCACAGCGCAGCGTGGTACGAGCGGTTTGCGAAAGTCGTACGCGATCTACCGGAGGTCACCGAACTTCACCGTATGAGCGGCGACGTAGATTACTTGCTGCGCGTCGTGGTTCCCGATATCGAGGCTTACGATGCCGTCTACAAGCGTCTTATCGGCGCTCTGGAGATGCTCGATGTCAGCGCGAGCTTTTCGCTCGAGACCATCAAGTCGACGACGGCCCTGCCACTGTCTTACGCCCGACTAGATTGATGCGTGCTCGACGCTAGGGAGGCGCAGACGGTTGCGAGCAGCGTAGCCTCACGCGCCGCGTCGAACACCGGCGCCGTATTCCAATCGTAGGCCCAAGGATGGGCCACATCGAGCGGTGATGGTTCGTCTCGGTAACGCGGGATAACGTGCGCATGTAGAGCGGGCTCGAGATTGCCAAACATCGCGTAATTGATGCGCAGAGCGCCCGTCGCTGCGATTAAAGCGTCGCCGAGACGGCCCATATCCGATAAAAACAGATCGCGAGCAGAAGACGATAAATCATTGAGCGTAGCCACGACCGGGTCGGGCAACAGTAAAGCATAGCCGCGCAAAAATTGACGCTCGCCGAACACAGCCCAGCCCGACGGCATCTTCGCGATGCGGGTGGGGTCGCGACCTTCGCGTAACGCCTCCACTCGTCGATGAATTGCCGTTAAACCCGCAGGCGTGTTCACGATGGACTCCGAAAGATGAAATACACCGCGCTGAGTATGCAAAGACCCGCCAAAAGATAGTCGAGCTTGATCGGCTGTCGCATATAAAAATTGCAAACGGCACAAAAACGGTCAGCGTTACGACCTCTTGAACGATCTTCAGTTGTGCTAGCGTCAGCTCGGTGTAGCCAATACGGTTAGCTGGAACCTGTAAGAGATACTCGAACAGAGCGATACCCCAGCTAGCGAGGGCTGCGATCAACCATGGCTTATCGTTAAGATTTTTGAGGTGGGCGTACCACGCGAACGTCATGAAGACGTTGGATAGCACAAGCAACCCCACTGTCGTTAAAATCACTGGCATGGATTCACTCCGTCACGACGCCGAGTGCCCGCAAAGCACCGACCGTCTCATTGTGGCCTGCATGAACGATGCCGTGCCAGCGTCGCACGCGGACCGCTTCGATATTTTCGCGGCGATCATCGATGAATACGGTTTCGGCGGGATTCAAGGAAAAACGCCGCTCAGTCTGAACGTAGATGTCGGGATGAGGCTTCATGACGCCCGCCTCGAAAGACGTCACCACACCGTGTCCAAGCTCGTGTAACCGAAACCGTCGCTGCAACTCAACCCAATGCAGATCACCGACGTTGGACAGCAAGTAAACCTGATATCGGCTGCGTAGCCGCTCGGCGAGCCTGAACATCCTTGGCTGTGGATCGAACATGTCGGCCCACGCTGCCGCGACGAGCTCGGGTGACGGTCTTCTCGGCGCGAGATTCGCAATGTTGAACAGAAGCCCCGCCCCGTCGAGCCTACCGCTTTCGTGTTCGTTCAGATTGATGCGACTCATGACGTGCTCGAGATGTTCGACCTCGGCGCCGTGAGCACGAAGTAACTGTAAAAGCGGTGTCGGCGCCAAGTGCACCAATACCCAACCGATGTCGAACACAACGTTTTTGACGGTGTGCTCAGACATGGGTCGGCACGGCGTATCGCAAGTCGTATCGTACGAGATCAGGGTGGCCCATCGAAGACGGATTCAGAAAGACCGCAAACGGCACGACATCACAGCGCGTACAGAGACCGAAGTCCGCCTCTGGCGCCCAACCCGCCCGGAGACCGAACGATTTAGCGATTGTCAGGGTACCTCGCAAACGAGCGGGCGAATTCGCGAAGGGAAACGAATGACCCTGAAGCGCGTCAATCATTGCCCCACGAAAAAGATCATCATCCTCGCAACGCTCGCAAGCTTCGTACCCCATGGCGACGATCGTAACGTCCTCGCGTGGGAGGGAACGTACCGCGATGAATGTGGCGGATGAATTGACAAAAGCACCCGTGAACACATGGCTGACCGCGTGCGAGACGACCGTAAGACTTGGGTACCTGCATGCATCGTTAGAATGATCGGACGCCCCTCTGGCTTCGCGACAAGTACTTCCGATGGCAAGTTACCTCAATCGAAACCCGGCAGCCGTCGCGCATCCCGCTCGCCGGTCAGTAGCCACTCCGGATGCTGAACCTCGAGTGCACGCGCTTCCTCGACACCCTCAAGATGCATTGATGATGTCGCGGTCAAAGAAACGCGGCAGCGGCACGGGATAAACGGTCACGAACGGCATCCCACTGCGGGGACTCCGGCACGGCCTCAACGAGAATACGAGAGGCGCCGACCTTATCGAGCCGGCGCAGCTCGGCGTACAACGCCCGACCGTACGTCGCGGGGTCGCTTCCCTGCGGGCACGCGAGAGTCGCGACTCGCTCGCCCCGCGCGCGGACTGTCGCTTCGGCAGTAGGCAGGGTACCGGCACCCACCAGCTCGAGCGGCGTCTGCGGCGCGTAGTGCTTCGCAGTGCTGCCCGGTACGCGAGGCGACCCCGCGCCCGCGCCCACTTCGATTGATTGGCCAAGCACGGTTTCAATTTCGGTACGCGAAATGGAGCCTGGCCGTAGCAGTCGCGGCGTCCCGTCGACGATTATAACGATGGTCGATTCGAGACCGACCTCGCAGTCACCCCCCTCGAGCACGAGCAAATTTTCGAAAAACTCTTCGCGTACATGCACAGCGCGCGTCGGCGACACGCGTCCGTATCGATTGGCGGAGGGCGCGGCGATACCACCACCGAAAGCCGCGAGCAGTGCGCGCGCCACCGGATGCGAGGGCACACGAATCGCAACCGTATTTTGACCGCCGGTGAGGACATCAGAGACCTGCGACGAGCGCGGCAACACTAGTGTGAGTGGCCCCGGCCAAAATCGACCCGCCAGTTTCAGGGCCACCGGCGGGATGTCGGCGACCCAATATTTGAGCTCGTCGACGGACCCCACGTGCAGGATTAGCGGGTGCGTTGTAGGTCGTCCCTTAAGCGAATACACCTTGCGAAGAGCTTCGGGGTTACGAGCATCGGCGCCAAGGCCGTAGACGGTCTCAGTCGGAAAGGCCACGAGGTCACCCGCACGTAAGGCGGCGACAGCGGCCGCGATGTCGGGTGCTGCAGCACCGATTAAGGCGGACATACCCGAAAGTTTAGCCGACCGTTGGCCACTCGCGCGCCAATTGCAGCACGCTGAGCGGCGCGGAGCCCTCGGCCTTATTGTTGACGATGACGATGGCTTCCCGCCCCTGCCCCACTGCGCGCCGCAGGAGTGACAGAATGCGATGCCGCGACTCGGTATCGGGTTCGACCAGGCGGTCGAAAGGAGCGTACGTCGCGCGGGCTTCCTCGTAGGTCCGATCGCGTCGCAGCAACCAACGAATCACCAGCGGATCCTCACCGGTATCGAAGGCAGCTTGCTCATCGACCATGGGCATACGTGGATGCGCTGCGAAGCCGTGTGCGACCTGATGACGCGCAAGGAGCTCGGCGAGATCCGGGCCGAGCATCGCCGCGTCACGCCACTCGACGGCATACCTCGCCTCTTTGGGAAGTGCGGACAGAAACGTATCGAGACGCTCGAGCAGTTCGCGTCGATACCGCAACACGCGATCGCCGAGCGGCGAAAACTGAAACAGGATAACGCCGAGCTTGCCACCGAGCAGACGCAGCGCAGGCTCGATCACATTACACGAAGCATAAACCGAATCGAGAAATACGTCTGGAACGCCTCGGAGATACTCCGGTCGATATGCGCTTTTCGGCAGCATCAACGCGGCATAGGCTTTGATCAAATACCGGAAATCGTCGCCGACAGCCTCCGCCATGCGCTGCAAGGTCTTGTCGTCGAGAGGTCGATAGTAGCTGTGGTCGACTCCAACGCTGCGCAGCAACGGATGGCGAGCGTACGCAGCGAGCCCTTCACGAGAGAGTTTCATTTCGTCGTAGTCGCCGCCGTAGACGATGCCTTGCCATCCAGGGAAGGACCACGTGGACGTCCCAAAACGCACAGCTGCGGGAATCTTCGAGGCGAGCGCCAAAACTTCATTATTAACGGTCGCCTCAGCGACTTCGCCGCGCGCCGGTTTCTCGCCAAAGAAATCGACCTGTCCGCTCAAGCCCCGAGCGCGACACCGAAGGCCTGTTTGTAGAAACGCGAGAACTCTTCGCGACCAAACCGGTGATTTTGCGTACCGTGATGGGCGATCTTGAGCGAGCCCATGAGCGAGGCGATGCGGCCCGTGGTAAGCCAATCGAATCCTCGCTGCAAGCCGAACAAAAGACCGCCGCGATACGCGTCACCGCAGCCCGTAGGATCGGCTATTTTTTCAGGTTGGACGGGCGGAATCTGATGCAAGACTCCATCGGCATGGATCTGCGAGCCCTCGGCGCCGCGCGTTACGATGATCGCCTTCACTTTGCCCGCAATCGTCTCGAGCGACCATCCGGTACGGTCGACCAGCAGACTCGCCTCGTAATCATTGACCGCGACCCAAGTCGCTTGGCCGATCATGGTGCGCAGATCATCGGGTCCGAGAAGCGTCATCGCCTGACCCGGATCAAAGATGAAGGGGATGCCGTGCGCCGCGAACTGCGCTGCATGGTCGAGCATACCGAGATGACTCTCGGGTGCGACGATGCCGAGCAGGAGTCCGCCATCCTTCGGCACCTTATTGACGTGCGCATGGTTCATTGCACCCGGATGGAAGGCCGTGATCTGGTTGTTGTCGGCGTCCGTCGTGATGTACGCCTGCGCGGTGTACTCGTCGTCGAGCTGACGGATGTGATCGAGCGGCAGGCCGTTGTCGATCATCCATGCGCGATACGGCCCGAAATCCGAACCCACCGTCGCCATCACCTTGCCCTCGCCGCCGAGCAACTTGAGGTTGTAGGCGATGTTGCCAGCGCATCCGCCGAAATTGCGGCGCAGACCCGGAACGAGGAATGCCACGTTGAGCATGTGGATGCGATCGGCGAGGATGTGATCTTTGAAATGTCCTTCGAAGACCATCACCGTGTCGTAAGCCACCGAACCGCAAATAAGTGCCGTCATGTCTTTCTCCGCAATCGATCGTTAGCGATCGAGCAATACCAGCACCCAAACGACTGCGAGCATCGCGAAGGACGTGAAAACCGCCGCAGAACATAAATCTTTGGCAAGCCCCGAGAGCTGATGATGCTCGAGGCCGATACGATCGATCGTTGCCTCGATGCCGCTGTTGAGCAGTTCGACGATCAGAATGATGAAAATGGGGCCGACCAGCAGTGCCCGCTCGACCCCGTTCTTCCCAAGCCACAAACCGAGCGGGAACAGCACGACACAGAGCGCGAGCTCCTGCCGGAATGCCGCCTCCCCGCGAACCGCGCCGACAAAACCCTTCCGGGTGTTGCCGAACGCGTTGAGGAGCCGGACGAGTCCGGTCGGTTTGTGTCTATCGGTTTTCATCAGGCTGCTGAGTCTACCGGCTTCCAAGTGAGCTCGAGCTGCTTGGCCGCGCGAACGTCATCGAGACGCCGTACCGGCATGGTGTAGGGCGCGCCTTTCAATTTCGTGGCATCGCTCGACGCCTCGCCGAGGATCGCCACCATGGCATCGATGAAGCCATCGAGTGTCTCGCGGCTCTCCGTCTCCGCCGGTTCGATGAGCAGACACTCGGGCACCAGCAAGGGGAAGTAAGTGGTCGGTGCGTGGAAACCGTAGTCGAGTAGTCGCTTGGCGATGTCCATGGCTGTGACGTTGAGCTCCTTCGCCTGGCGCTTCATCGTGATGATGAACTCGTGGCTCGCCCGTCGATTCGGGTAGGCAAGATCGAAGCCGGCCGAGCTCAGTCGCGCCATGACGTAGTTGGCGTTGAGCGTGGCGAACTCGCCGACGCGGCTCATGCCCTCGCGACCAAGCATGCGCATGTAGATATACGCACGCAGCAGTACGCCCGTATTACCCATGAACGCCGAAAGTCGACCGATCGACTGCGGTCGATCGGTTTCGGCGAGCCAGCAATATCCCTCACCCTCGCGACCAACCACAGGCACGGGAAGGAAAGGCTCGAGTCGGGTGCTCACGCCCACCGCGCCTGCACCCGGACCCCCGCCGCCGTGCGGCGTCGAGAAGGTCTTGTGCAAGTTCATGTGAATGACGTCGAAGCCCATATCACCCGGGCGGACTTTGCCGAGGATGGCGTTGAGATTGGCGCCATCGTAATAAAGCAGGCCACCATCACCGTGAACGATGCGCGCAACCTCTTCGATCTTACGCTCGAAGACACCGAGTGTGGATGGGTTGGTGAGCATGATGCCCGCCGTATTCGGACCCACTGCTTTCTTGAGGGCCTCGATATCGACGTCGCCTTCGGCATCGACCGGGATCTCACGCACGATGCAACCACACATGGTCGCCGTCGCGGGATTCGTACCGTGGGCCGCCTCCGGAACGATTATCTCGTTGCGCACCAAATCGCCACGAGCGCGGTGATAGGCGCGGATCATCGCCACGCCAGCAAACTCACCGTGAGCGCCGGCCATGGGATTGAGCGACACGGCTTTCATGCCTGTCACTTTTTTGAGCATCTCTTGCAGTTCGAACATACACGAGAGGAACCCTTGACCCTGTGAATCGGGCGCAAGCGGATGCCGCGAAAGAAACTCCGGCAGCATCGCGTACTGATTGCAGGCCTTCGGGTTGTACTTCATCGTGCACGAACCGAGCGGATAGAAGTTCGTGTCGATCGAGAAGTTGAGCTGCGAGAGACGGGTGAAGTGACGAACGACGTCGAGCTCACTCGCCTCGGGTAACATCGGCTTGCTCTTGCGACACAGTGCCGCAGGCACTGCACCCAAAGCCTCTTTTGCGGCCGATGCCACGGCCCCGCGCAACGCCGGCGGATGCTGAGCTTCGGCGCCTCGGCCATCGCGCGAATATTCGAAAATCGATTTTTCTAACATTTGATTCATGACGTACTCCGGTGGCGTCCGCACTCAGGCAGCGCGAACAGCCTGCAACGCCGAGCCGAGCGCGTTGGCATAGCGCTCGACATCGCCGTCGGTCTTGGTTTCGGTGGCGCAGACGAGGATGGCGGAGCCGAGCTCGGGGTAATCACCCGACAGATCTACGCCGCCGAGGATGCCCTGCGACTCGAGCTCGCGCAGCACGGCAGCCGCCGGCCGATCGAGCAATAACACGCACTCATGAAAGCGCGGACCCGCGAAGGCCTGACGCACGCCACGCTGACGACCGAGCGCAGTGACGAGCTGATGCGTACGCGCCATGCTGGTCTCGGCCACTTGCGCGAGCCCCGCCGGTCCGATGAGGCTCATGTAGATGGTCGCCGCCGTCATCAACAAGCCCTGATTGGTGCAAATGTTGGACGTCGCCTTGCCACGACGAATGTGCTGCTCGCGTGCTTGCAGCGTGAGCGTATAACCGTGCCGGCCTTCGAGGTCGACGGTACGACCGACGATACGACCTGGCATGGAGCGCAAGTAGTCCATGCGCGTCGTCATGAAGCCGAAGTACGGGCCACCCGAAGAGAGCGGCACGCCAAGCGGCTGTCCCTCGCCGACGCAGATGTCCGCACCCTTGATGCCCCACTCGCCCGGCGGCTTGAGCAGCGCGAGCGAAGTCGGATTCACGGCGGCGATGACAAGCATGCCCTGCTCGTGCGCCCAGTCGGTGAGCGCATCAACGTCTTCGAGCTGACCAAAGAAATTGGGCTGCTGGATGACCATCGCGGCGATGTCTTGCCCAGCGAACGAAGCAAGCGCAGCGAAGTCGATACAGCCCGTCTCACGCTGATATGGCACAGTCTCGAAACGCAGACCCTGATTGCCGGTCGTGCTGATGGCCACGCGGCGATAGTTGGGATTGACCGTCGAGGGGACGAGCACGCGCGGACTCTTCGACTTGCGATGGGCGCGAGCCGCCATGAGCGCAGCCTCGGCCACGGCGGAACCACCGTCATATAGCGACGCGTTTGAGACCTCCATACCTGTCAGACTAGAGATCATCGTCTGGTATTCGTGAATGAGCTGCAGCGTGCCTTGGCTCGCCTCAGCCTGATACGGCGTGTACGTGCTGTAGTACTCACCGCGCGTCGTGATCGTCCACACGGCCGACGGGATGTGATGCTCGTAAGCTCCTGCGCCGAGGAAGGACAGTGGACGGCCGTCTTGTCGAGCACGCTCGCTCATCAATCGACCGACCTCCATTTCGGAGAGGCCTTCGGGAATGCCGGCGAGACCTTGAGCTCGTAGGTTTTGCGGAATCTCGTCAAAGAGCTCTTCGATCGACTTCGCGCCGATCGTCGCCAGCATCTCGCGGACGTCCGCTTCGGTATGCGGAATGAAAGGCATGTCAGCCACCCTCCGCAGTGAGTACAGCCGAGTATGCGTCTGCCGAGAGTAAACCCTCGAGCGCAGATGCCGAGGCCGGCTTCACGCGAATCAACCAACCCCTACCGTAACAGTCTTGGTTGATGAGTTCGGGCGTCGAGGCGAGCTCTGTATTACACTCAACCACGGTGCAGGCAATGGGCGAGTAGACATCAGATGCCGCCTTAACTGATTCAACTACGGCGCAAGCCGCACCCGCCTCAAGTGCACGCCCGGCCTCAGGGACTTCGACAAATACGAGATCACCGAGTGCGTGCTGCGCGTGATCGGTGATGCCGATCTCGACGAGGCCGCTCGGCAACAGACGCGCCCACTCGTGGCTCTTAGCATATTTCAGGTCAGCGATGACTTGGCTCATGGGGAAAGCTCCTGAATAAGGAAATCGTAGTTCTTCCTAATAAAGTCAGAGCGTGATCAGTACACGTCCGTTTCGGACGAAGGGCAGCTTAACCACGCGTGCCGGCAGTAACTTGCCGCGGATGTCGACCTGCACAGACTGACCTGTGCCGGTTGGCACCCGGGCAAAAGCGATGGACCGCTCGAGCGTCGGAGAGAACGTGCCGCTCGTCACTTCGCCCTCTCCCACACCTCGGACGACGACTTTTTGACTTGTACGCAGCACACCTCGGTCTTCGAGAAACAGTCCGACGAGCTTGTGCGACGGACCACCCGCCGCTCTAATATCCATGAGGGCCTGACGACCCACAAAGTCGCGCGTCGCAGGATCGAAGGCCACGGTCCAGGTGAGGCCCGACTCGAGAGGATTGCGGGTTTCGTCCATGTCGTTGCCGAAAAGATTCAAACCCGCTTCGAGCCGCAGCGTGTCGCGCGCGCCGAGCCCGCAAGGGGCAACACCTGCCGCGACGAGTGCGCGCCACGTGGAGGGTGCTCTCTCGATGGGTAAAACCACCTCAAAACCATCTTCACCGGTATAGCCGGTGCGGGCGACGAACCACTCGCCGCACACGCGACCGTTGAAAGGCTCGAGAGCTAAGGTAGCGTCGCGATCTTTCGAATCAAGAAACTCAGCGACGACCGCGCGGGCCTTCGGGCCCTGCACGGCGATGATGCCCAGATCGACGCGTTCAATGACTTCGAGGTGCTGCGCCGACTCGCGTGCTTGAGCGCGCATCCAGGCGATATCGGAGTCTCGCGTTCCGGCGTTGACGACCACCCGAAACCACTGCTCGTTCATGAAGTAAACGATTAGATCGTCAATAACCCCACCCGTCTCGTTGAGCATGCAGCTATATAGCGCCTTACCCTCGACCCGAAGCTTGTCGACGTCGTTGGCAAGCAGATAACGCAGGAACGCGCGGCTATGGTGTCCGCGGATCTCGATGACGCACATGTGCGACACGTCGAACATGCCCGCATCGCATCGCACTCGATGGTGCTCCTCGATTTGCGAGCCGTAATTGACTGGCATGTCCCAGCCACCGAAATCGACCATGCGAGCACCCTGCTCGACATGCAACCCGTAGAGAGGTGTCTTGCGCCCCATGCCGTCTTCCTCGAATCCGTGAGGTCACCGCCCGACCAAAAAAAGAGCGGCAGGAGCCCGAAAGCCCCTGCCGCCCCTCTGTCCATGGACCTGAGAGATCGGGCTCGTCTTATCCTTAGACGCGCCGCTCCCCTTCGGTGGACCGACCTCAACCCGCCGGGCAAAAGTCGATCGCTCTCCAGAATTCGCCTACGACCTGCGGTTCTTTTGCCTGAGCGTTTCCGGGCGGAAACTTGCGCCTTCGGCGCCCCACGGTGGGCCTGGGGTCTCTCCAGCGAGGTCGGGTTACGCGAATGGAACGATAATAGCAGTGTCCGCGCCCCCGGGCGCGGAAAAATCGACCGTCGTAGACTGTCAACTCAAGGTTACCTGGAGATCCGTCCATGCATAGTCGCCATCCCACCCTTACATTGCTCATTGCCCTGGTTTTTGTGGCCCTGACACCTGGGATCACCGCGGCCTCGCCCACCACCGACGCCCAGCTTCGGACGTTGTTCGATACCACTTGGCAAAAAGAGCTGGAGGCCGAACCCCAGATGGCGAACTATCTGGGCGACAACCGGTACAACGACCGGTGGACCGACATGTCGGGGGCGGCGATCGAGCGCCGTCATCAACACGACCTGATCACGCTCGCAGCGCTCCGCGCCATTCCGCGCGCGTCACTTTCCCCGGCAGCCCAGCTCGATTACGATCTGTTCGAGCGCGAATACACCCAGCGCCTCGCCATCTGGCCGTTTAAGCCCCACCTGTACTCGATCAATCATCAGGGCGGCATTCAGACGCTGCACGAAGTCACCGAGCTGCTACAGTTCCGTACAACCAAAGATTACGAAGATTGGATCGCTCGGCTCGAGGGTGTGGGCACACTGATCGACCAGCACATCACACTTCTCGAGCAAGCCGTGCGCGAAGGTCGGACGCAGCCGCGCGTGATCATGCAGCGCATCCCGTCGCAACTTGCCCTACAGAACGTTGCCAAGCCCGAGCAAAGTCCGTTCTGCGCACCCTTCACACGCTTTCCCGAGGAATTCGACGCTGCAACCCGCGCGCGGCTCACGTCAGCCGGTCGCGGCGCGATCGAGCGCGTGGTATTGCCCGCTTATGCACGCTTCACGAAAACGTTCAATGAAATCTATCTCCCGGCAACGCGTTCGACGGTGGGCATTTCCGACACACCGCAGGGTCGCGACTACTATCGCGAGCGCGTCACGTACCACACAACGCTCAGCTCACTGACGGCGGACGAGATCCACGATATCGGACTCGCGGAGGTGCGTCGTATTCGTGCCGAGATGATGGCCGTCAAAGAAAAAGTGGGCTTCAAGGGCTCGTTGCAGGAGTTCTTCACCTTCCTGCGTACCGATCCGCAGTTCTACTACAAATCCTCACAAGAACTCTTTGAGGGGTACCTTGCCGTCTCGAAGCGTATCGACCCGAACCTCGTCCGTGTCTTCGGTAAGCTTCCGCGCACGCCCTATGGCGTGCGGCCGATTCCGATGACGAGTGCGCCCAACACCACCACCGCGTACTATCAGGGACCCGCGGCGGACGGCACTCGTCCCGGCTTTTATTACGTGAATCTCTATCGCCCGGAGGTACGTCCCAAGTACGAGATGGAAGTGCTCTCCATTCACGAGGCCGTACCGGGGCATCACCTGCAGATCGCGCTCGCCATGGAACAGGCGGCAAAGCCTGATTTCCGCCGTCACGCGGGCTACACCGCCTACGTCGAAGGTTGGGCGCTTTACTCCGAAAGTCTCGGCGAAGAACTCGGTCTCTATCAGGACCCCTACTCCAAGTTCGGTCAGCTGACCTACGACATGTGGCGTGCCGTACGACTCGTCGTCGATACCGGCATACACGCCAAAGGCTGGACCCGCGAGCAAGCGATCGCGTTCTTCATCAATAATGCTGCGAAGACCGAGGCGGACATCGTCAATGAAGTCGACCGCTACATTTCTTGGCCTGGACAGGCCCTCGCCTATAAGATCGGGCAGCTACGTATCCAGGATCTTCGGCGCGAAGCAGAAACCACTCTCGGCAGCCACTTCAACGTCCGGGCCTTCCACGACACTGTGCTCGAGACGGGCGCCGTGCCGCTAGACCTCATGGAGAGCCATGTTCGCGCTTGGATCAATAAAGAAAAACTGCTGGACTCCTCACGATGATCACGCGAAGAAAAAGCAACGCTGCCGTTGTCGGCGGCGTGAGGGTGGGCGGCGGAGCGCCCATCGTCGTGCAATCGATGACCGACACCGACACCGCCGACATCGAATCGACGGTCGCTCAGGTCCGCTCGCTCGCACGTGCAGGATCGGAGCTCGTTCGAGTGACGGTGAACACGGAGGGGGCTGCCGCAGCCGTGCCTCACATTCGCGATCGACTCGACCGCGAGGGTGTGAAGGCTCCGCTCATCGGCGACTTCCACTTCAACGGTCACAAGTTGCTCAAGGCGCACCCAGCCTGCGCCGAAGCACTCGCGAAGTACCGCATCAATCCGGGCAATGTCGGGCGCGGTAGCAAGCGGGATCCGCAGTTCGCCGAGATGATCGAGACGGCCTGTCAGTACACGAAGCCGATCCGCATTGGCGTGAACTGGGGCAGCCTCGACTCCGATCTGCTAACAAGAATGATGGATGAAAACAATGCGCTGCCGAATCCGCGGACGGCCAACGCAGTCATGCGCTCGGCGGTGGTGGAGTCCTGCCTGCAGAGCGCGCGTCGTGCAGAAGAGCTCGGCCAGCCGCACGAAGCGATCGTGCTGTCCGCCAAGGTGAGCGGCGTGCAGGATCTCATCGCTATCTATTCCGATCTCGCCTCACGCTGCGACTATCCACTGCACATCGGGCTCACCGAGGCCGGGATGGGCAGCAAGGGTATCGTCGCCTCAACCGCGGGCATCAGCGTGCTGCTGCAGCAAGGCATCGGCGATACGGTCCGCGTGTCACTCACGCCGGAGCCCAACGGCGATCGAACTCTCGAAGTTATCATCGCGCAGGAAATCTTACAGACCGTAGGCTTGCGCTCCTTCGTGCCGATGGTGATCGCCTGCCCCGGTTGCGGTCGTACGACAAGCACGTACTTTCAGGAACTCGCCAAGTCGATCCAGTCGCACATTCGTCACCGCATGCCCGAGTGGCGCAAGACGTACGACGGCGTCGAGATGATGAACGTCGCCGTGATGGGCTGTGTCGTTAACGGACCTGGTGAAAGCAAACATGCGAATATCGGCATTAGCCTACCGGGTACGGGCGAGCGTCCGGTGGCTCCGGTGTACGAGGATGGCGAGAAGACCGTCACGCTTAAAGGTGATTACATCGCCGAAGAATTCCAACAACTTGTGGAGACCTATGTCGCACGCAAGTATCCGCGCTGCGATGGAGCCTCTGCATCACAGACCTGAGGAACGAATATGAGTAACTCTCTCACCGAGAAAAAATGTCTACCATGCGAAGGTGGCGTGCCACCGCTTTCCAAGATCGACTGCGAACACCTGCTCGGACAGCTCGCACCGGAATGGCGCCTCTCGCCCGATGGCCGCGAGCTAAAGCGCGAGTGGTCGTTCAAAGATTTTTATCGGACCATGAGCTTCGTTAACGCCGTTGCGCACGTTGCCAACAGCGAGGATCATCATCCGGATCTCGCCATCGGCTACAACTACTGCCGGCTGCGTTTCAGCACGCATGCGGTGAACGGACTCACCGAAAACGACTTCATCTGCGCTGCAAAACTCGATCGGCTAGGCTGAAGCGGATCGCCTGTTCAACCGCGTCGGGCAATGTCGGGTAAATCGCCTGCCAGCCCCAGCGCGCGCTCGGCGAACGGTCGTCGCAACACGGCACTGCGACCCACGAACCCGAGCCCGCGCCGCAGCCATCGCTCGGGTCCATCACCACCAAAGGCTAAAAAGCGATTAAAAAGATCCATCGCAAGACTCATAACCTCGTTGTCGCTCTTGCGCCAGCGCTCGTAACGACGCAGCACCCGAAGCGCACCTGGATCCTCACGTTCACGCGATGCTTCATCGAGCTGCTGCACGAGCGCAGCAGCATCGAGCAACCCGAGATTGACGCCCTGTCCTGCGAGCGGATGAACGATGTGCGCAGCATCGCCGACGAGCGCGCAGCGTTCGCGCACGTAATGCGGTGCACTAACGCGCCGCAACGGAAAACTCCGACGCTCGCTCGCCAAAGAAAGATTACCGAGCACACCCATGCTCGCCGCCGTGAGCCCAGCGTTGAAAGTCATTGCCTCGGCGGCAAGTAGCGCTTCGGCGCGATCTCGGGGCAGTGACCAGACGAGGGAGCTTTGTCCATTCGCGAGCGGCAACAACGCCAGCGTCCCCTCGCCGAGAAAGCGCTGCCACGCCGTCGACTCGTGCGATCTCTCGCTCGCCAAGTTGGCGATAATGGCTAGCTGTCCGTACTCCTGCGCCTCGACGTCGAAGCCTGCAGCGCGCCGTACGACCGACCGACCACCGTCCGCGCCGATGACTAACTTGATAGACACCGTACCGATCGAAGTCGACAGCTCGACGCTGCAATCGGTGAAGTGAAGATCGTGCACGAGCGCAGCTCGCGCCTCGCCGCCTGCGCCGATGAAGGCCGTGAGTCCCGCGCGCTGTAAGGCTTCGTTGCTGGCGATACGCCCAAGATCGGGCTCACCCAACTCAGCGGCATCAAAAGTCAGCGAGCCCTCGCCACGTGGGTCGGTATCGCGCGGCCAAACGTGCATGCGCTCGTATGCGCAGAGCGCCGAGGGCGTCTGTAATAAAGGCTCCCACGCCCCTGCAGCTTTGAGGATGCGCTCGCTTGCCCGGGAGAGTGCGAAGAATCGAAGATCCGTCGTATTGGCTGGCATGGCGAGATCAGGTAGCTCGCGTTCGAGCAACAACACCCGCGGCGAATAGACGCTCCGACGCAAGAGCGCGCCGAGCACCGCACCGACGGGACCACCACCCACGATGGCGATGTCGAAGCTCGTTTCGGCGCTCACAACATCACTCCGAGACCGCGACCGAGGCGCGGCGTACGCCCAGCAAATCCCCAACTGAGTCGCGACAGTGCCTGTTTGGCAGTCGGCGACAGATCAAATAGCAGCAGACTGAGATCGCGAAGGAGAGGCACGCCGGGACGGGTATCGCCGAACAGTTTCACGAGCCCATCGGTGAATCGCGTGACGCCCTCACGATCTGCCGAGCGACGTGAGGCGAACTCCTGCAGTACTTGCGAGGCTCCGACATCAGCGGCTCGTCCGTGACGACGGGCGACTTCGGCGAGTAACTCCGCGAGCGTCGCGGCATCTCGCAGTCCGAGATTGAAACCTTGACCCGCTACGGGATGCAGACCCTGCGCTGCATTACCGATGAGTACGACGCGTTGACCCGTAAGAGTCTCAGCACGCGACAGACGCAGCGGATACGCATTACGCTTGCCGACGGAGAGCAGACTGCCGATACGCCATCCGAATTCGCGTTGAAGCGCGGCGAGATAATCCTCATCAGTAAAGGCCAGCACGCGCTCGGCGGCCTCTGGCGCAAGCGTCCACACTACGCCATACGCACCATCGAAGAGCGGCAGCACCGCGAACGGCCCCTGCGCCGTAAAGCGCTCGTAAGCAGTGCCGTCGGCCGAACGCGAGCTGCGCACGTGGCTCACGATGGCGACCTGTCGATAATCTTCAATCGACGCGGCGAGTCCTGCTGCCGCGCGCACCTTTGAGTCGGCACCATCGGCCGCCACCACGAGGCGTGCTCGCAGCAGAGAAGCTGCAGGCTCGGTCGCGAGTTCAACACCCTGCTCATGCAGCACCACGCCCGTGCATTTTGCCGGCATTCGCAGGTCGAGGTTCGGAAGATTGGAAATGGCCGATCGCAACGCCGTACCGAGCATTCGATTGGTCACCACGTACCCGAAGGCCTCGATGCCGCACTCATTCGCCTCGAGTCGAGCAAATCCGAAACGTCCCGCATCGGAAACGTGTATCCGACGGATGGGCGCAGCCCGCAAGGTCACCTGTGACCAAATGCCGAGCGCCTCAAAACTGCGACGCGTGCCATTGCCTAAGGCTGTCGTTCGATCATCAAAACTCGGTTGTGCGTTGGCATCGGGTGCCACTACCTCGATGAGAGCTGTTTTAAGTCCCGTCGGAGCGAGCGCAAGCGCGAGGCTTGCGCCGACCAATCCACCGCCTATGATCGCGACATCTACCTCAGACTCGCTCACGCCGCCGCCATCAGAGTTTCGATCGCCGACGGATCTTTGGGTGCGCCATGCGTCAGCACTTCGTGTCCCTCGCGCGTGACGAGTACGTCGTCCTCGATGCGAATGCCGATGTTACGAAACTCCGGCGGAACGCCACGTGTGCCTGAAGGAATGTACAGCCCCGGCTCGATGGTAAGCACCATGCCCGCCTCGAGTTGTCGCCAAGCTTTGCCGATCTTGTAGTCGCCGACATCGTGCACATCCATGCCGAGCCAATGCCCGGTCTTATGCATGAAGAACCTCAGATACGCCATCGATTTAACGAGTGAGGTCACCCGTCCCTTTAGAAGTCCGAGGCGAACCATACCCGCCGTCAGCACCTGCACCGCTACCTCATGCGGGCGATTCCAGTCGTTACCAGGACGCACAGCATCGATGGCGGCGAGATTGGCCTCAAGAATCACCTCGTACGCAGCGCGCTGTGCGGGAGAAAAACGCCCGTTAACCGGGAAGGTACGCGTGATGTCCGAGGCGTAGCACTCGTACTCGCAGCCCGCATCGATCAGCAGTAGTTCGCCATCGCGAAGCTCCCCAGCGTTCTCACGGTAATGCAGGATGCAGCCATTCGCGCCGCCACCGACGATGGGCAAATAGGAAATATCGGCTCGCGCCCGATGGAACTCGTGCAGGATTTCGGCAGCAACCTCGTATTCAAAGCGTCCGGGCTCGCAAAAGCGCATCGCCCGAACATGTGCCCTCGCAGCGATCCGCGACGCCTCGCGCATCTGCTCAATCTCACCACGACTTTTGTAGAGCCGCATATCGCGCAATACGTGCTCGAGCGCAACTATCTCGTGCGGGGCGTGTCGACCCTGCTTCGCCTGAGCACGCAGTCCATTGACCCAGCCAACGACGCGTCGGTCGAACTCGCGATTGACTCCGACGGTATAGAAAATTTTCTCTCGCCCCTCCATCAGGCCAGGGAGAATCTCGTCAATATCGCCGATCGGAAACGCGTCATCAGCTCCGAAGTCCCGCCGTGCACCGCTCGGCCCCGAACGCCGCCCGTCCCAAGTCTCTCGTTGCGGATCACGAGCACGTACGAAAAGCAGATATTCCCCGTGGGGTCTCCCGGGAATGAGTACCGCCACAGACTCCGGTTCTGGGAACCCGGTAAGATAATGGAAGTTGCTGTCTTGTCGGTATGCGTACTCTACGTCGTTGTTGCGCAGATGAACGGGGGCTGCCGGCACGATCGCGATTGAGTCTCGACCCATGGTCTTCATAAGATGGCGTCGCCGTCGGGCAAACTCGTCGCGACCAATCGGGGGTGTCTTAACGGAGGGAGGGGCAAGCGCGGTTACCGCGGCCACTTTCGGTGCGGAAGTGCTCCTCGACGATCGGTAAGCCTTGGTGCTCAGCGACTTAGTGGATCGAGGGCGGCTTGTCATCTGCATCACTCCCCGCTGCTATGGCCTCGCGAGCTCCAGCTAACTCATCATGCAGCAGCTGGACTCCGATGCGCACGAACTCGACCAGCTCGGAGTACGCCTGCTCGTTGCCTTCCATCGACTCGTCCGCGTCCACGTCTATACGCGTCATGGCAGTCATGTCGCGAACGATTTCTCCCACCTGCTCCGGCAGCTGCTCGATGTCGGGGATGGGGTTTGACCCAAGGCCATAAAGAAAGCCCTGGCACCATTGACCGAGCGCTGACGCGCGGGCGGCCACCGGCTCGTCGTCATCGGGCAACAGGGGGTGAAACTCTAGCTGACCCGACTCAAGTGCGTATCGGGTCCATTCGTACACGGCGAGAATGGAGGTCTCGGCGGCGCCGACAACTCCTTCTGGGAAGACCTCTTGAAGCCAGTCTTGGAAAGAGACACTCGAGTTCGAGCAGAGTGCCCCAGCAAGGGTTCCGTGAGCCTCGGGTAGATCGGTGAGCGCCCGGGTTCCGGCGAGTTGACGTTCGAGATCCCGGAAGTCAGGTGCTACCATGAGCAAAATTATGCCAAAGACCAAGATCACGCATTGATCAGAACCGTTTGCAGCCTATAATTTTGTGCATGACTGATAAGGCAAGCTATAAAGTCTCTCTGGACGCCGAAATCCGTCGTCTCGAAAAACAGGTGGACGAACTCCTCTATTCGCTCGAAGCCCTGCGTGAAGAGAACCGAGCACTCCGTCAGCGTCATGAAAGCCTCTCGAGCGAGCGCGCATCACTCATGCAGCGTAACGAGCAGGTGCGCACCCGAGTCGAGGCTATGATCGGACGTCTCAAAAATCTCGAGCACGGGGCTTGAGCCCAGCTGAAAAAGACGCCTCCCGCGTCAGCATCCGCATCCTCGAGCGAGAATACCTCATCGCCTGCCCGCCCCATGAACGCAAAGCGCTGCTCGACGCCGCCGAGCTCCTCAACGTCAAGATGGGGGAGATTCGCGACTCTGGAAAACTCGTTAGCTTAGACCGCATCGCGGTGATGGCCGCCCTAAACCTCGCCAACGAAGTTCTGAAGTCTCAGATTAAAGACCGCCGAGGAGACTCGAAGGCTGGTATGCGCGTGCGTGCGTTGCGCGAACGCATCGACGGCGCTCTTAAGCCTAGTCGCAAGCTCGATAATTGAAGTCCGCGTTCCTACGCATACTCAAGCTAGGGAACCTGATGTAAAGTGCAACGGCGTTACCTGCAGTGTTCGACAGCGAATCGGGATACCTCTCGACCCTAAGTTTGAACGCCCAGGGGCATCCGGACTTGCTGTCAGCATTGTGCATGTCCGCCCTCGAGCGGAAAGCCTTACCTGACGTAGTCCGCCCCACTTGTTGCTCTGTGTCGAGAGCAACGGTTCGCACCGGCACAGGCGGGTGACGTCTCTTCTTTTTTTTCCGTCGGAGGGCCCCGTAGTGACCGAGCGTCGCTCATTGCGCAAAGCTTTGCGCGCAGCGCGAGCGGGGCTTTCCCCTCTCGAACGGCGCCACGCTGCGGAGCGCATCGCCGACCTCATCGCAAAAACGCTCTGGCTCAAACCCGGCATCCGAGTGGCGCTCTACGCCGCCCTCCCCGAAGAAATCGACACCTCGCCGCTCATCGCACTCGCTGCCCGGCGCAGCGCAACGATCTTCCTCCCGCGCATCGAAAACGATCGTGCCCGCCGCATGACGTTCGCCCGACCCGGCACTCATCGTCGATATAACCGCTATGGCATTCCTGAACCCGCCACCAGCGAGCGCATCGCTCCTTGGGCGCTACAAATCATTTTTGCACCCTTGGTCGGCTTTGACACACGCGGTAATCGTATTGGTATGGGCGCTGGATTCTATGATCGGGCGCTCGCCTTCCGTCGTTACCGTCACCACTGGTTTGGACCGCGCCTAATCGGCATCGCCCACTCCTGCCAGCAGGTGGAAGCCCTCGATCCATTACCTTCGGACACTCCTCTCGACGCCGTCGTAACCGAGCGCGAGATTCATGTTTTTCGCGGAGAAAATCGATGAATCATTGGCTGATGAAAACCGAACCTTCCACTTTCAGCATCGACGATCTCGCCAAGGCTCCAAAGCGCACCACCTGCTGGGACGGCGTGCGCAACTATCAGGTCCGCAACATGCTGCGTGACCAATTAGCGGTCGGAGATCTCGCTTTCATGTACCACTCGAGTTGCGAGGTTCCGGGTATAGTCGGCGTGATGAAGGTGGTGAGTAAGGGCTACCCCGACTTCACCGCTCTCGATCGAAAGCATACGCACTACGACCCCGACTCAAACCCTAAAAAACCGCGTTGGTACATGGTCGATGTACGTCTCGAACAGCGTTTTCCAAAGGTGATTTCGCTCGGTGAACTTCGTGCGCATGCGAGCGGTAAGTTGCACGAGCTGCTAATCCTCAAACGCGGCAACCGACTTTCGATCACTCCGGTGAGCTCTGCAGAGTGGGGCTTCATCCACTTGCTCGCAACGTCGTGAAGCTTTCCGCAAGACCCCCTTGCTTGTTTTTTACAATCGCATGTATATACTCCCCCTCGGACTAACCCGTAACTGGAGGATCTCATGGCCAAGAAAAAGGCTCATCATAAGAAAGCCGCCAAGAAGAAATAAGATCTTCGGGATCTTTGGTGGGTGAGGACGTTAATCTCGCCCGCTACTTCTGGATAAGACCGAGGATGCCCGCTTGCGCGGGCATCTTCGTTTTGGGACTCCGAAATACCTGTATCCTCCGTCGAGTATGCCGATGAACACTGCAGTGAACGGAAAGCTCGCCGCAGCGCGTGCAGCGTTGCAATACCTCGAAGACGACATCATCGTCGGTGTAGGTACCGGCTCGACGGTCAACCTTTTCATTGATGAACTTGCTGCCCGTCGCGAGCGGATCCGCGGGGCTGTATCCAGTTCGGAAGCTTCCACCGCTAGAATGCGGGCGGCGGGCATCGAGGTCCTCGAGCTCAATCGGACCGGCGACCTTCCCCTCTACGTGGACGGGGCCGACGAGACCGACGGCTATCGTCGGCTAATCAAAGGCGGCGGAGCCGCACTCACCCGCGAGAAAGTCGTCGCCGCAGCGTCACGAAAATTTGTGTGCATCGTCGATGAGTCAAAAGTGGTCGATATACTCGGTCGATTTCCCCTGCCCGTCGAGGTGATTCCGATGGCGCGCTCCTACGTGGCACGGCAACTCGTAAGGCTCGGGGGTCGGCCGGTTTGGCGAGAAAACGTCACTACTGACAACGGCAACCAGATCCTCGATGTGCATGGTTTACGCATCCTCGACCCACCCACACTCGAGGCGGCCATCAACGGTATTGCGGGGGTCGTGACCTGCGGTCTGTTCGCTCACCGGCCCGCCGATGTGGTGCTAATCGGCGGACCGAATACAGTCCGTCGCCTCGAGTGAAACACCCGGTCCCGAAAATAAAAAGACCCGCATCGCTGCGGGCCTTTTCATGTGGCTGGGGGACTAGGATTCGAACCTAGGTAAACGGAGTCAGAGTCCGTTGTCCTACCGCTAGACGATCCCCCAAGAACCAGTGGTCGTGACGGCAGTACGTGTTGACCGGTATGTTAACGCTTCGAGTATTGCGGGCCGCGACGCGCCTTACGGCGGCCGACCTTCTTGCGCTCGACTTCGCGGGCGTCGCGGGTCACGAACCCAGCAGCACGGAGCGAGGTGCGCAGCGTTTCGTCGTAATCGATCAAGGCGCGGGTGATGCCGTGTCGGATCGCACCGGCTTGGCCAGTGGTACCGCCGCCGGCAACGGTGACGTCCACATCGAAGCGGCCATTTAGACCCGTCAGCCCAAGCGGCTGACGGACAATCATTCGATCGGTCTCACGACCGAAGAACTTTTCGATCGAGCGAGCGTTAATAGTAATCTTTCCAGTGCCCGGCCTCAGGAAAACTCGGGCGGAAGAGGTCTTGCGCCGGCCGGTGCCGTAGCTGGTGGTGGGCATATTAAAGGTACCTGCAAGGTCAATCGGTTAAATGTGGAGGGGCTTCGGCTGCTGGGCCGAGTGCGGGTGCTTTTCGCCCGCGAAGACGTGCAACTTACGGAACATGCTGCGACCAAGTACGGTCTTTGGCAGCATGCCTTTGACGGCGATCTGCAACACGCGCTCCGGATGCTCTTTAAGAAGCTTCTCGAAGGTGATCGACTTGATGCCGCCGATCGCACCGGTGTGGTGGTAGTAGACCTTATCAGTCATTTTCGCGCCGGAGACGCGGACCTGCTCCGCGTTGACCACGATGATGTGATCGCCCAAGTCGACATGCGGACTGTAATTCGCCCTGTGCTTGCCCTTGAGGCGCAGTGCGATTGCTGAGGCGAGACGGCCCAGGGTTTTGCCCTTAGCGTCAACGAGATACCAGTCTCCGCGAACAGTCGCGGGATTCGCAAAAACAGTGCTCATCCGAGGTCTCCGGCTGCGACTGACCTCGCCTCCCATGGAGGGGGCCCCGACAGTCTCGAAAAGGGCGCTGGAGTGTACTTAAGCCGACACCGCTTTGCAAAACCCCCGCCTCCGCAGGGTCAGGCTCCTCAAGAATCCCCTAGGGGTCAATTTACCGGGTACCCGTAAGCCGACCCCCATCCCCAGAAAATAACCGCTTATTTAGAGTCGGCTGCCCTCTGGTTGGGGCTCGGGAGGCGATAATAAAATTGCGCATGAGTTCCAATACCCTATTCGATCGCCTTCTCGTTAGCGTCGACCGAGCCTTGCGGTCCGTGCTCGCGACCCCAACGGCGGCTCGGCCCATTCCCACGCCAGCCGGCGGAACCGCCGCACCCGATGCGTCTCTTAGCGAGGCGGAGCGTCGAGAATCGGCCAACCTCATGCGCGTTAACCACTCGGGCGAGGTCGCCGCCCAAGCCCTCTATCACGGGCAGGCGCTCTTCGCATGGCGACCAGAGGTCCGCGATATGCTGCTGCGAGCCGCTCGCGAGGAAGCCGATCACTTGGCCTGGTGTGACCAGCGCCTGCGCGAACTCGGTTCGCGCCCGAGTGTGCTTGGCCCGCTTTGGTATGTCGGATCCTTTGCCATTGGTGCATCGGTCGCCGTGGTAAGCGATACGGTCAGCCTCGGTTTTGTCAGCGAAACGGAGAAACAGGTGGAAGGTCACATCGACTCGCACCTCGATAAACTGCCGGCCAACGATGAACGCAGCCGAGCGGTGCTCGAGCAGATGCGCGCCGATGAAATTGCACACGGTGCCGCAGCACGAAACGCCGGCGGCGTCGATCTTCCACCTCCCGTGAAATCCGCGATGCGCGCCACGGCGCGCGTCATGACCAGGGCCAGTTACTGGCTCTGATTCACGCTAAAGATTGCCTCCACGAACTCACTCGCAACGAGGCGACGCGTCGAGACATCCTCGATGTAACGCGTCCTGGAGTAATAACCACAGCGTGTGGTGCCCTCGCGCACTCCTCCAGGTCACTCGGGTGCTGTACCGGATGTCTTGTTTTACCAGCACTCCGAATCGGTCGAGTTACTGATCGGGAGGGAGCACGACAAGACACTGGTGCTCGGGTATTTCGGCAAGGGTGGATTTTTTGGCGAGATGGGTCTTCTTGAAGCGACGCTCGGTCGGGAGTCTACATACGCACCTGCGGCCGAACCGAAATCGCCGACATGGCGCACTCGCGCCTCCGTCCGACAGCCGTCTCCATTCCAGTGCCCTCCGCGAGAGTTCGCGGCGCCAGTTGCGGCAGGCCTCAAACGCGCAAGCCGCAAATTGTGCGATCTTCTGTTCATCGACGTAAGTGGTCGCATCCTGCGAGCCCTCGGCGAACTTTGCGAACAGCCCGATGTGCTGACTCATCCGGAGGGCATGCAGACCCGCGTATCGCGTTAGGAGCTCGTACGTATCGTCGGTTACTCGAGCGAAAATACAGGGCGCGTGCTCGTGGGAATACCGTGGTGATGCTCGGCGTGCGTCTGGCCCGCCTACTCGCCGCGCAGGCGGGTGCTCAGCCGGCGGCAGCGATGGCCCCGCGCATGGCTCGAACCGTCGCGGCGTAATCGGTGCTGCCGAAGATCGAGGAGCCTGCAACGAAGGTGTCGGCACCAGCGGCCGCCACGGCCCCGATGTTTTCGGCCTTGATACCACCGTCGACCTCGAGCCGAATGTCGCGCCCCGACGCGTCGATACGTCGACGTACTTCGCTTATCTTTGACAATGTCGACGTAATGAACTGCTGGCCAGCGAAGCCCGGATTCACCGACATGACCAATACCATGTCAGTTTTTTTAAGGGTGTGATCTAGCCAGTCGAGTGGCGTTGCCGGGTTGAGTACGAGACCCGGCTTACATCCGTGCTCACGAATCAGCGCGATTGTTCGATCGACATGCTCACTCGCCTCCGGATGGAAGGTGATCCAGGTCGCACCCGCACGCGCGAAGTCAGGTACGAGTCGATCGACCGGCCTCACCATGAGATGCACATCGATTGGCGCTTTGACTCCATGCTTGCGCAGCGCCTCGCAGACCAGCGGCCCGATGGTGAGATTCGGGACGTAGTGGTTATCCATGACGTCGAAGTGGATGAGGTCGGCACCCGCGGCAAGGACGGCGTCAACCTCAGCTCCCAATCGAGCGAAGTTGGCGGAGAGAATGGAGGGCGCGATCCAAGCTGCGCGGGCACGATCGGTCAAGATTTATCTCCCAGGGACTCGCGGATCAGATTATAGGCTTCGATGATGAGCTGAGTTTGTTGCTGGGCAAAGTCGAGCATCGACTCGGGCAAACCATTGGCCTTCAACTTATCCGGATGATGACGGGAAAGCTGTCTGCGATATGAGCGAGTGATCTCCACCATGGATCCGCCGGGCAACACGCCGGGTACCTGATAGGCCTCCTGCAGCGTCATGCGCACAATCTCGAGTGGGGCGCGTTCTTGCGAACCTATCTTGCCGGAGTGCCCCGTCGTCGCGCGCTCGCCACCTGCACCACCCGTTTGCTGAGGCGAACTCTCGGACTCCGAGGTGTCTTCGGCAGGCCGATTACAGTCGACTGCATCGCTACAATTACCCCATGCGCGATAACGGATGCGTAGTACCGCCTCGACCTGTGCAAACTCCAATCCACCAACACCGAGCATTGCCGCCAGTTTGTTGAGAAGTGGTCGCGAGAGTCCCTGAAGGTCGCTCCCACCAATCGCCGCACGAATCTGAATCTCGAGGAAGGTACGCAACAAGTCGGGGCGTCCTGCGCAGACGCGACGTAGTGCCATTAGCGCGCGCTCTTCGTCGTACTCCGTGAGCTTGCCGGCGTTGAAATGGGCGATCGCATGCGCCACTTGCAGATCATCGAGAGCGAAGTCCTTCATCACGGCGCGGGCCGCGCGGATGGCACTTTCAGAAACACGACCGTCGCACTTAGCAACTTTCCCCATCACTTCGAAGGTGGTCCGAAAAAATTGCGAGGATACGGCCTTCGGGTCTTCGACCGATGGGCCTTCGTCTGTATCCGTGGTCGTCTCCGCATCGGCCGTAAACGGATCGGAATCTTCGACGTAATGGATCTTGCTCTCCCGAGCTTTAAAAGGCATCGGGCGATGCCGGCGACGCTGCGTTCGACCTCGAGTGTTAGATTGAATCGGGGCGTCAGGCTCGACGGGGCGTGAGGAGGGGTCTGCGAGACGGTCATCGACGAGGTGCCCTGCAAGCACGCCAAGGGCCTCACCCACGGGGCCACCCACTAGTGGACTGTAACGACTGATCTGGAAGGATCGATTCGCCGTGTTGGATCGAAGTATTTCCATTTCACGGTTTTGGGGGCCTTGTTGTAGTGGCGGATATAGCGCATGAGTTTTCGCTTCAGGTCA
>Ga0194128_10000194_pt1 | contig 113562 bp, 96 predicted proteins | sample TA2KigCa65mmetaG_FD_148650 | JGI IMG/M metagenome (GOLD analysis project Ga0194128, IMG submission 148650) | Freshwater microbial communities from Lake Tanganyika, Tanzania - TA2015037 Kigoma Deep Cast 65m | ecosystem: Environmental > Aquatic > Freshwater > Lake | place: Tanzania: Lake...
TTCTCCATTCTCCATTCCCCGTTCCCCGTTCCCCGTTCCCCAACCGCCCGCGCAAAAAAACCCGCAGGCAAAAAATGCCTGCGGGCAAGGTGGAATTGCCGGAGCGGTATCCAATCTTTCCGCTTTTCGGGTATGCGGAAAGCGTGGCACTCAGCACCTTAGTTGATCTTGGCCGTTCGGACGGAGGCTCGATTCAGTCCGCGTCGCAGCGTCAAGGATCGCTCCGTCGTGCAGTGCGTGTTCTCGGCGTGGGTCTTCGTCCCTTTCACGACGACCTGTTCGATCGTCTTACTCGCTTCATGGGCGCTGACCTTCTTCTTTTCGGGAGGCAGGATGACGCTGTCGATCACATGGATCACGCCATTCGAGGCATTGATGTCGGTCGCGACCAGATTCGCGTCGTTGACCTTCGCCTTGCCACCGATGACATTGATCTTGATCATGTCCCCCTGGAGTGTCTCGGCCTTCTGCGCGGCCACTGCCTGCTCAGAGAATACCCGGCCCGATACCACGTGATACTTGAGGATCGCGGCCAGCTTCGCCTTATTCTCCGGCTTTAGCAGCGATTCCACGGTGCCCGCGGGCAACTTCGCGAACGCCTCGTCGGTCGGAGCGAAGACTGTGAACGGACCCTTGCCGGACAGTGCCTCGGCAAGGCCTGCAGCCTGGGCGGCGGCCAGGAGTGTCTTGAAGGAGCCCGCGTTAGACGCGACCGTAACGATATTATCGTTCACCGGCAGGATCACACTGTCGATGACGTGGATGATCCCGTTCGTGCATTCGATATCGGTTTTCACCACCTTGGCCTTATCCACCGATACGGCACCGTTCTCGACGCTGATGCTCACTCGCTGACCGTTCAGCGTCGGAGCGCCCTTCAGACCGACAACTTTCTTGGCAGGTGTCGAGCCAGCGACAACGTGATATTTCAGGACCGCGGCGAGCTGTTCCTTGTTCTCCGGCTTCAATAACGTTTCCACGGTGCCTGCGGGCAGTTTGGCAAACGCATCATCGGTGGGTGCGAACACCGTGAAGGGACCTGCGCCTTTCAAGGCGTTGACCAGATCCGCGGCTCCAAGTGCGGCAGCCAGTGTCTTGAATGAACCAGCCTCTACCGCCGTTTCGACAATGTTCTTCTTGTCTGCCGCTGACGCGACCGCAGTCGCCAGTAACAGAATCGATGCGGCGAGTGCCGTCATCAGTTGGTGCATGGACGTTTTCATCTACAGACTCCTTGAAAAGCCGTGAAATGGCTTGCCTGGCAGACTTACCAGCAAGTTCGGAAGAGGGCGGAACACCGCGATTTACCCCGTCGGTTTCCCTTTGGACTTCCCTTGTTGCAGGCACTCTAGTGCGAAGCGGATTGATGCCAACTGTTAACCAGAAAAAATGTCGCAGGATGGCTCAAGCTGTACCGGAATAGTCCGAAACCGACCTTCGTTGGTCGCCGGACACCTTCACTTGCCGCACCCGGCAGTGCACGGTACGTTGGGGTCCACAATCCGGGCGAGCCCCGTTGCACACAACTTCAAGCGTGTCAACGTATTGCGGGTGATGCTACGTTGCACAAGGGCTGAGCAAGGCGTCGGGAAACGGAGTCGATCGTATGACAACACACTTCCGGTGGATCGTTTTCGCACTGGTGGCTGCCGCTCTGGTTGCTGGCTGCGATTCAAGTCGATCGCCGGTGAGTAATGCGCCGAAGGTGAAACCGACCGTCGGCGATGAACGGACGGGGTCCTCGGTCGCTGCGGCCGACGCCGATCGGACGCCGACGACGTCGCCCGAAGTCGAACGCACGGCGGACTCGGTCCCGCTGGCTCCAGCGACAGAGCCGCTCGACGGATATGTGCTGATCGCGCCGCTGCGATCGCGCGAAACCTACCTGTTGAATAACGACAGGCAGATCGTGCATCGCTGGACGAGCAACTATCCGCCTGGCGCGTCGGTATATCTACTGAAGAATGGCGACCTGCTGCGTTGTGGCCGCGATCCCGATTACAAGAAATTCCAGGCCGGGGGCGTGGGCGGAATCGTCGAACGATTCAGTTGGGACGGCGAACTGCTCTGGTCGTTCCGTCACCAGAGCGACGACTACTGCAGCCACCATGACATTCAGCCACTGCCCAACGGCAATCTGCTGATGATCGCCTGGGAGCGCAAGTCGAACGAAGACGCGATCGCTCAGGGCCGCGATCCCAAGTTGTTGAAAGACGACTTGTGGCCCGATTATGTGATCGAAGTTCAGCCCGAAGGTAGCCAGGGTGGGAAGATCGTCTGGGAATGGCACATGTGGGATCATCTCGTCCAGGATTTCGATCGCGAAAAGCCGAACTTCGGGGTGATTTACGAGCATCCCGAATGGATCGATTTGAACAACACCGGTTCCACACCTCCCGCGACGCCGGAGGAACTCCGTAAACTGCGTGCCGTCGGATACGCAGGCGGCGGGGATGACACCCAGCATGGCGGGAACCGGCAGCGCGCCGATTGGATGCACACCAATGCGATCAACTACAATCCGGATCTCGATCAGATCGCGCTCAGCGCCAAGAACTTCAGCGAACTCTGGATCATCGATCATTCCACTACCACCCAGGAAGCCGCCAGCCATCGTGGCGGCGGACGGGGCAAGGGAGGTGATCTGCTCTACCGCTGGGGCAACCCCTGGGCCTACAAATCCGGCACCATCGAAGACAAGAAGCTGTTTGACCAGCATGACGTGCGCTGGATTCCAAAGAGGTTGCCGGGTGCGGGGCGAATGACGATTTTCAACAATGGCCAGGGCCGGCAATTCAGTTCGGTTGTTGAAATCGCGCTTCCGCTCGATCGCAACGGCGATTACGTTCTCGGCGAAGATGGTCGCTTCGGTCCTCAAGAGCTTGCCTGGGAATACGCCGCCGAGAACAAGAAGGAGTTCTACTCCAGTTTTATCTCCGGCGCGACGCGGCTTGCGAACGGAAACACGATGATCTGCGAAGGAGCTACGGGCCGATTCTTCGAAGTGAACACGCGCGGTGAAACGCTCTGGCAGCTCGTCAACCCCTATGGTGGTGAACTGGATATGGACGGCCACCCCAACGATGTCCAACAAGAAGCCCGCAAGTTGCTCAGCGGCGAGAAGCAGCCGTTTGTGAGCAACAATGCGCTGTTTCGCGCCACTAAGTTCGCAAAGGACTATCCAGGCTTCCAGGGACGAACCTTGGAGCCACTGAGCGAGCAACCCGTGCCTTTCAGCCAACTCGTCAACGAGGCACTGGAGAAAGTGAAAGCCGAAGAAGCCAGCAAGCCGGCGGCCGAGAGCAAGCCTGGCGAGGAGCCGTGACGCGGCGTGCGGCCACGACGAACAGCAGGTAGTAAGCGGCCTTGCTCGGGCATTGCGGGTCCCGGAAGGCCAATCCGAAGTCGCGAAAGAGGATTTTCAAGTGCCACGCGTCTTGCCGCTTGGCGGCCGATGGTCATCGCTGGAACCGACCGTGGTTGTTTCCGGGCTTCCTCGCTCCGGGACTTCCATGATGATGCAGGTGCTCGCCGCCGGCGGATTATCGATCCTCTCGGACAGCGTCCGCGCCGCCGACCAGGACAATCCGCGAGGTTACTTCGAATTGGAAGCGGTCAAGCGCACGAAGCAGGATTCAAGCTGGCTGGTCGGTTCCGAAGGCAAGGTCGTGAAAATGATCTATGCGCTGCTGCCGGACCTGCCGACCGATCGGCCGTATCGAGTGAATTGGGTCCGTAGTGCCCTCGAGTTGCGCCAGCATCGACTTGCCGTCCAGGGGATGCAGCGTGTGGGCGCGAAACGATTAGGGGTATTCCGCCGCGAGCCCATCTAATGTCGGCGTACGAATCTCACTGCCATAACAACCCAGGTCGCTGAAACCAAGATCATCGGCGACCACAATCAATACGTTGGGGCGCGGCGCGTCGGCAAGAACCGCCAGTCCGCAAACCAGATGCACGACGAAAACCGACAGGAGAAGGCCTGCCCCAATGAGGGCTCACGGCGCGGAGCCTGGGGCTGTGACCCGGTTGCTATTCACGATCACCACCTGCTCGATCACCACCTGCATGAACAGCCTCTGACTGCGAACCGACACCGGAATCTACCCAACTCCCCCCGGCCCCACCGGACAATTTGCCCCTGCAATGTAACAAACGGTCACGTTTGTTTCGAGCGAAAAGCAGGGTCGGCGCACTCCACGACATTATTCCACGACATTGCGGTACTTGGTTGAAAGCCCCCGGTCAGAATGCTAATTTGCGGGCGGCGACGCTCCTTCTGTGTGAGAGGTTTTCTATGAATTTTCAACAACGGGTCTGGATTCCGCATCCGCGTTGGGCCGTTTGGGCATTGGTCTTTTGTCTGATGGCGGTAGCTCCGGTTCGTGCCACGGCCGACGAACTCGACGCGTTAATCCAACAGTTGCAATCACCCGAGCCGTTCGCGCGACTCGGTGCCGCAGCCAAGATCAGTGAACTCGGCCCGAAAGCGGTCGCCGCCGTTCCGGTGTTGATCGAGGCGCTGAAGTGCGAGCGTATGGATATCCTGTTTGAGATGCCACAGATCGCCGCGGGGCGATCGCAATTCGCCAACGCGCTGGTCAAGATTGGCGATCAGGCCGCGGCAGACCTGTTGCGATCGTTGGAGCACGAAAATGGACTGGTGCGCGTCTGGTCGGCGCAGGCTTTGTACCAGTTGGACGGTGCGCGTCATCGAGCGAAGGTCCTTCCGGTCTTGACCGAGGCACTTCAACAGGAGACGGAAGTGGCAACCGACGCCGCTGTGGTGCTCGAGCGATTCGGGGAGGACGCCACGTCTGCGATCCCGGCGCTGATCCAGCAGCTTGGCCATCGTGAGTTTTCCGTACGCTGCAATGTTGCCCACGCGCTGGCGGCCGTCGTCAAACCCGCGCAGGCGCACTCCCTGGCCGCGAAACTTGAAGATGCGAACCCGATCGCGCGGGTCGGCGCTGCCTATGCGCTGCAACGCGTCGATGCGGCATCCGAATCCAGGACGCATCCGGTGATCGCAGCCGCGCTTCAAGGGGATTCACGCGAAGCGCGACGCCAGGCAGTCTGGGCGATCGGGCAGCTCGGGGTCGCCGCGCAGTCTTTGGCGCCGACGCTGATTGCCGAGTTGGGGAAGCTCGAGCCGGATCCGATCGAGTACTTCTTTGGTGGCCGAGGCATCGGCCGGCTGACCGTCGATCCATCGCTGGTTCTGGTGGCCACGGGCCCGGCCTGCAAACCTGCGCTGATCGCTGCGCTGGAATCGGGCGAAGTGCGCGCACGAGTCATGTCCGCCGTGGCCCTGATGCGAATGGACAAGGAATTGGCTGAACGAATCGCTCCGATATTGAAAGACGCCCGCACCGAATCCGATCAGGGAGTTTCATTTCTTGTCGAGATGAATCAGATACCCGCACCGAATGCGGATGGCCAGGGGATTGATGGCTTGATCGAGTCGGTATTGGCGACGGACGGATTTGGCCCTCCCTCGCCCGCCGCGGGACAGTTGATCCAACGCGGGGCCGAAGCCGTCGCACCGCTGATGGCGGTGCTCCATCGGGGTGACGCCCTCGCGGCGCGCAAAGCGGGAAATGTGCTGGCACGGATCGGCGCTCCCGCGATGCCCGCGTTGGCGGAAGCAATGAAAAGTGGAGACGACCGCCTGCGTGTCTTTGCCGTGGGCGCGCTGGCGCAAATGCGCGAACCGGCCGTGCCGCTGCTGGTGGAGGCTTTGAACGACGACCTCTATCCCGTCCGCCGTACGGCGCGTTACTCACTGCGGGCGATCGGTACCAACGAAGCCCTGGAAGCACTGCGAACATCGATCGACAACCCCAAGGGGAGATCGTGATATGCACCGTACCGTTGGCACCGTTTGGCTTTACCTGGCACTCCTCACTCTGCCGGCGGCCGCGGAAGAACCGTATCGGTTTCGCGGCATCTCGAATCTGCCGTTGATCATCATCGATACGGCAAACCGGCCAATTCCCAACGACCCGAAAATCGGCGCCACCATGTCGGTGATCGATCATGGCGATGGAAAGCCAAATTCGCCGGACGATCCGCCAACAACTTCGACACGGATCAGGATCGAAGTCCGAGGTTCCTCATCGCAGATGTTTGACAAGAAGCCATATGGGTTCGAAACAGTCGACGATAACGACGCGGACAAAAAACTGCCACTGCTCGGCCTGCCGGCGGAGTCGGATTGGATCCTGTATGGACCCTATTCCGACAAATCGCTGATGCGCAATTACCTGGTTTATGGACTGAGCAACAAGATCGGCCGCTATGCGCCGCGTGCCCGTTTCGCCGAACTGTTCCTGCGCGATTCCTCGGCGGCATTGGAGGAGCAATACGCTGGCGTCTATTTGTTGATCGAGACGATCAAACGCGGCACCGATCGCGTCGACGTTTCGCGATTGAGGCCGACGGAAGGGAACGAGTTCTCGGGTGGATACATTGTCAAAGTCGACCGGGTGGGAGGCCCGGAAACCTACTTCACCTCGGAACTCGGAAGCGTATTGGGATTCGTATCTCCACGCGGCGATCGATTAAACGACGAACAGCGAGCCTGGATCAAGCAGGACTTCAGCCGCATGGAACGAGCACTGGCAGGGCCCGATTTTCTCGACCCGCAAAACGGTTATCACCGCTATCTCGATGCCGACTCATTCGTGGATTGCTTCCTGCTCAACGAACTTTTCAAAAACGTCGATTCCTACTTCCTGAGCACCTTCCTGCACAAACGGGACGACGGCAAGCTCGCCATGGGCCCGATCTGGGACTTTGACCTCAGTTCGGGTAACGCATCGTACGGCGGCGTCTGGAAATCCGAAGGCTGGATGTTGTTTCCGCAGGACCCCCAGCGCGCCGGCGGGGCGCCGTTCTGGTGGGATCGCCTGTTCGAGGACCCGGCCTTCCGCGATCGCATCGCACGACGCTGGCGCGAATTGCGGCTCGAGCCTTTCTCGGAAAGCGCACTCTTCTCGACGATCGACGAGACCGCCGGGCAGATCGAATCGGCCCAACGCAGGAACTTCGAACGATGGCCGACCTGGGGAACCTACGTCTGGCCCAACCCCAGACCGTATGCCATAAGTTACGCGCAAGAAATACGCAATCTAAAGACCTGGTTCACGCGGCGGATCGAATGGGTCGACGCAAATATCGATCGCCTGCCCTCCTCGATTTCCCCCCTTGCCGCTACCGAGGCCCCCACTGCGCCTGCCGCAAACGCCACGACAGATTCTGAAAAGTAAGGCAGCCCGATGCAATTCATGCCAATGGCCGCTCGACTCGCCGCTCGCACCGCGGTCTCACACGCCGTGAACCAGACTCTCGCAATGCTGATTGCGGCGTTTACCGCTGGAATCGTGGCCGGCCTGGGTGGCAGTGCTGTGACAGGCGAAGAACCGGTCGTTTCCCGAATTGCGTTTGGTTCCTGCATCAAGCAGGATCAACCGACGCCGATCTGGGACGCTGTGATCGAAACCAATCCCCAGCTGTTCGTCTTTCTGGGGGATAACATCTACGGCGATACTCTCGATATTCAACTGCTGCGTCAAAAGTACTCTCAACTTGCCGACCAGCCAGGACTGCGCCGATTGAAACAAACTTGTCGCATCCTCGGTACCTGGGACGACCACGACTATGGACAGGACGACGTCGGTGCCGAATATCCACGGAAGCGGGAATCGCAACAGGCATTTCTCGACTTCTTTGCCGTTCCGCCGGATGATCCGCGCCGAACGCAAGAGGGCGTCTATTCATCCCAGGTCGTTGGGCCGCCAGGCAAGCGCATTCAGCTCATTCTGCTCGACGGCCGCTACTTCCGCTCACCGCTCAAGACGGGATTCAAACCCGGCGAGCCCGGCGATGGGTACCGGGGAAAATATATGCCGAACCTCGATCCCGATTCGACGTTGCTCGGCGCGGCGCAGTGGCGCTGGCTGGAGGGGCAGCTGCGAGTGCCGGCTGAGTTGCGGATCATCGGCTCGGGGATTCAAATTCTGGCGGACGAGCACGGTTCGGAGAAATGGGAAAATTTTCCGCATGAACGGCAACGGCTGCTCGATCTTATCCGGACCAGCGGTGCGTCCGGCGTCGTGCTGCTCTCGGGTGACCGGCACCTTGCCGAGATCGCTCGGCTGCCCACCGCCTCCCCGGGCACGGTGGGGTACCCGCTGTATGAAGTTACCAGCAGCAGCATGAATGCCCCCAGCGGTAACATCACCAAAGCTGGCGCGCGGTTCGCGAACGAAATCAATGCGTACCGCATCGGTCTGACATTTTTTGAGGTCAACTTCGGCGCGGTGTTGGTCGACTGGAAAGCGGCCGATCCGGTGGTGCGGCTGCAGGTCCGCGACGAGAAAGGGGCCGTGGTGTTACAGCAGCGGTTTCCGCTGAGCCAATTGCGATCGCCGCAGGCGAAACCGTAGAACTGCTCCGCCCACTCAGCGTCTCGCTCTGTTTTGTTCCCTGCGCCATCCATTGGCGGTCTCCGTGGGTCGCGCCAATCGCGCGACGTCGTCGACAGGATCGCCGTTTTCAGGGATCGGGATGGAACGCAGGCGGTCGAGCGTCAATTCGCAAGCGACACGAGTAAGCAGCGATGCCAGCTGGCCATCGCGAACCATTTCGAAGGCGTGTAATCCGATCGCCCGCTCGTCGCCCGCCGGGCGGCAACCGCCGGCGATTGCTCCGCAGACGCTGGCGAGCAGACCCTTGGCCAGCAGATACAGGGCGACTTGGAGGTTGCCCCCCGTCGCCAGGGGGCCGGTCGACGTATCGTTCAAGTTTCTCCGGCTTTTCATCGGCCGTTTTCGGAATCAGCCCGGTTCCGCTCCAGTTTTGGCCTGCATGCGAGGGGTAACGGTGCTTAATCACGCGGGCACCGCAGGGGCGTAATTCGACCTTTTCAGGTCGTCTCGTCGACCCGAAAGGGTTGACGCAGGCCCGAATCAAGAGTCGGTCAGGCGCGGATAATGCGGTTTCTGGCAGTCCGCCGGTGCGGACATGTAGCGATCTGGCACGACTTGTACAAGCGGAACTTTCATTCGCGGAAGCGGAAAGTATAATGAAATCCGCGTCCGCATGGCCTGCACAAACTGCGCTCGTAACAGCACTTCCGTCATGGGAATTCGGTTCTATTGTCCGCAGGGACACAAACTGCACGTCAAGACTTTCCAAGCGGGTAAGAAAGGAGTTTGTCCCCACTGTGGTAGTCGGTTCGTGATTCCGCTGGAGAGCCAGCGGCAGTCGTCGAAGTCATATCGCGACGATTCGCGCGCAGGTGCGGGCGGTAGCCAAGGAAAAGATGGTACGGGGGAACGCAATGGACAGGGGGACGATGACGACCATGAAGCCGAGGAAATTCAGGTAGCGGAGGAATCCTCGATTGGTGCAGCTTCTTCCGCGACGGCCCCTCTGCACTCCGGCCATCGCGAGTCCGGAGTCAACGACCCGATCGAAGAGTTGCCCAACGCCGTCTGGTATGTCCGTCCGCCCTCCGGCGGACAATACGGTCCCGCGCGTGGCGATGTCATGAAGAAATGGATTGCCGAGGGACGCGTCGGCCCCGATTCTCTTGTTTGGCGCGAAGGATGGAGCGATTGGAGGTCGGCCCAATCGGCGCTGCCCACGGTCGCTCGTCCTAATCCTGGACGTGCGGCCGAGCGAGTCGTTCCACCGACTCCCCAAGCCGCTCCCGCCGCCGCTCCTCCATCGACGCAGCCATCGGAAAAAACGGAAGCTGCGGAATCGGTGCCAGTCGCGGCGAGCGGCACGGTGGCGTCCGTTCTGCCGGCCACGCAGGCACCATCAAGCCCCGTAGCGGGCCCCGTTATTCAGGGATCGGCGTCGAACGTACACCCTGAGTCCGTCATGACGGCAGCTTCGGTAGCTCCGATCGGAGTCCCGGGCCCCGTGAGTCTGCGATCGAATCCTGCTTCTTCAGGCAGCAGTGCCGATTCGAGCACAAAGTGGGCGATTGCGGCTGTGATCGCCTTGGCGATAGTTGCGGTCGGACTATCGGTTGCGTTAGTCTACGTTCTGTGGATTCGCTGATTCTGTGATCTTTGTCCGGATTGGAGTGATCCGGCGCATCGGGATCCACGGGACTCACTATTCCGGGAGGAAACTGCAATGACGATACGCACTCGCAATCTATTGGGAATGGCACTGCTCGGTTGGTTGGGACTTGTCGCCCCCCGGCTTGCCGCAGACGACGCGGAGGGCAGCGCCTTTGTGATCGCTGACGGAAAGCTGACGATGTCGGCGCCGAAAGGTTGGGTCCGCAAGCAGCCGTCGGTGCGGATCATCGAGCATGAGTTTGCCGCCCCCAAGGCGGAGGGTGACGATGCCGATGGGCGATTCACGGTCATGGCAGCCGGAGGCAGCATCGAAGCCAATATCGATCGTTGGATCGGCCAATTTTCCCAACCCGACGGCAGCTCCACCAAGGAAAAGACCAGGCAGGAACAGCTGACGGTCGGCAAGAACAAGATCCAGGTCGTCGACATCTCCGGCAGTTATAAAGATCAGCGCGGGCCGATGACTCCGGCGGTCACACGGGAAGATTACCGGATGCTCGGTGCGATCATCTCGACCGAGAATTCCGGTCTGATTTTCCTCAAATTCTACGGACCGAAGAAGACGATCGCGGCCAATGAAAAGGGATTTCAGGAAATGCTGAAATCGATCAAGGCGAAATGAACGGCGCGTCGGCCCACGAGCAGGTCGGTCGGCCGCCGCCGCGGCACGGGGGCGCGCTTCTGTTCGCCCTCGCCTTCCCGACGCTGGTGGCCTGGATCTATTTCATCTTGCTGGCGGAAGCGCCAGCGGGTCTGCAGCGCGTCACCTATGCCGTGGGCAAGATCATTCAATTTGCTTTCCCTGTTCTTTGGGTTTGGCGGGTGGAACGGCGCCGTCTCTTCCGACCGATCAGTGTGCGGGGAACAGGCGTCGGAATCGCGGCCGGCGTGGCCGTGGTCGCCGCCATGTTCGCGCTCTATTTCCTCTGGTTGCAGTCAAGCTCGGTCTTCCAGATCGCCGGCGACCAAATCCGAAAACGAATCGCCAGCATCGGCATCGACAGTGGCGCATCGTTCGCTGTCGTGGGACTGTTTTATGTGTTGATGCACAGCGGTTTTGAAGAATACTACTGGCGCTGGTTTGTGTTCCGCGGCCTGCGCGAGCGATTCGGGTTCCCCGCTTCCGCGCTCGTCTCCAGCCTCGGCTTCATGTCCCATCATGTGCTCGTGCTGGGACTCTACTTCGGCGCTATATCGCCCGCCACCGCCCTGTTCTCCGCGGCGGTCGCGATTGGCGGAGCAATCTGGGCCTGGGTCTACGAAAAATGTGATTCGCTTGTCGGTCCCTGGATCAGCCATGCGCTGGTCGACGCCGGAATCTTCATCGTTGGCTACGACATCGCGCGCGAGGTGCTGCAATGAAAGGACCGTACGAACGGCTAAAATATGACGGACGACGCGTCTGGGAATGTCCGGCCTGCCAGCATCGCGAACGAACGCTGGGCTCCGTCACTTTCCAGTTCTGCAAGTGCCAGGCCAATGAGCCAGCGGCACAACGCCGGCCGATGCATCTGCTGGAGGAGGGATTCAAACAGTATGCTCCCCGAGCGCTACCCTTGGGTCCGAACCACCCCAAGAACCCGGAAGCCACGGAGCTCGTCCCCGCCGACCCGGCGCCGCCGACCAATCCAGAAAACCCCGAGGATAGCGGGTAGTACCTGAGCCCGTGTCTGGGGCATCCTGCCCCAGCTATTGCTTGGACTTGAGCAGCACCTCCGAGTACATCTCAGCGTCAAATCCGACCAGAAGCGTGTTGCCGACGCGCAAGGCCGGGGCACGCAAGTTGCCTGACGGACCGACCAGCAGCGACTGCAACGTTGCTTCGTCCGGCTGGACGGTCTTCAGTTCAAGGCGGATGACTTTCTTCCCTTTGGTTGCGTATAGCAATTTGACGCCTTGCAGCACGATGGAGATTTCATCAGCGGGAATCGTCGCTTTACGTGCGTCCACCTGTTCGTCGGGCTTCAGCCCATGCTTCGCAAGAAACTCTTGCGTACGACCGCACGTCGTTCAGTTCGCGCGGTGATAACTCCATTTCGGATTCATTTCGGTTAGCTCCCTGAGGGTCAGGATAAATCGGTCGCAAACGCAAAGACGGCTATTTCTTACCCGATCGACGCTGCGCTTGAAAGAACCCGCTGAGGATCGCGCCGCACCGATCGGCCAGTACGTCCGGAATGACTTCGCACTGGTGATTAAGTCGAGCGTCTTCGAGCAGTCGGAACAGGCTGCGTACGGCGCCCGCCTTCGGGTCGCTGGCGCCGTACACGACAACGGGCAGGCGCGCCTGGACAATCGCACCGGCGCACATGGAGCACGGCTCGAGCGTCACGCAAAGAACACATTGTTCCAATCGCCAGTCACCGATCGCGGCCGCGGCCTGGGTGATGGCAATCATTTCCGCGTGGGCGGTCGGATCCTTGAGCTGTTCGCGCTGGTTGTGCGCCGATGCAATCAATTGCCCATCACGAAATATCGCCGCGCCGACAGGCACTTCGTCTTCCTGTAGCGCTTGCTCCGCCTCGCGCAACGCCTGCAGCATCCATTCGTCGTAGGGTGTCACCAGGTTGCCGCCTACTCTTTCAAGTCGAGCAGTCGGTATTTGAAATCACGGATCGCCGCGCGCGTGAGATACGTCGAAATCCCCAGTGGCTTAGATGGATTCACTTCCGACCGTGTGCTGATCCGCCGTCCCTTGATATCCTGATCGACCATCTGTTTGTCGTCGATCCAGGCTTCCAGCTTCTCCGGGCGGACCCGCACGCGGATCTTATACCATTTCTTGTTTTCGAACCGCATCACCTGCGTCGTTTCGTTTTCCGAGGCATCCTGTCCGTCAATTGACGAAATGCCAACGACGCTGCCGGCCCAGCCACCCACAATGAAACTGCAGTGCGACTCCTTTACCGGAAAAGTCAACCCGCAGAAAAAATCGCCTCCATCCACACGCATCGCTTCCAGGCTGATTTCATAATCGGACTTCGGAAAATCTTTCTTTTTCGAGGTGATCCCTGACATCGGTTGCCCGAAATCGATCAGCAACCTGCCGTCCTCGACCGTGACTTCGCCCTGCCCTCCAAAATCGGTGATCAACCAGCCGTCGAGTGACTTGCCGTCGAATAGCGGAATCCACTTCTGCTTGCGTTCCGCCGCGGTTTCGTCCGCCTCAACGCGAGCGGCCGTGCCCGCGGTCCAAGGGAACCTGACAAGAGGCAGTGAAAGCACGATCACGGCGACGGGCAATAATGTGATTTGCGCTCGATTCAAACGGAATCTCATGGCAGCAGCTCCCTGGTCGGTTCCGGGCGAGTTCCTCTCGGCTTCCAAGTCGCATTCGCAAAAACGGCGATTGCTACTATACTGGTTCACTCGCTGCACTTCTTGTACACCGTCTATCCCTCAGGCACAAGCTTATCCAACCCGAAATCAATTCGAGGGAATCTCCCGCCATGAGCAATCGATGGCGCTGGCTGGACTTCATCCTGGCCGGTTACTGGACGTTGATCTTCGTGGGAACTCATCTTCCGATGGCGCCGTCGCAGCATTTCAATCTCTCGCCGATCCCACTGGACAAGATCGCTCATTTCAGTGCGTTCGGCCTGCTGGGGCTGCTGCTGATTGCCTCGATCCGCGACATTCGTCGGCCGATCCAGGTGCTGCTTTTCCTGACAGCCGTGATCGCGGCGTACGGCGTGCTGGACGAATTAACCCAGAAGCTGGTCCCCTCGCGATCGGCCGATTTCTGGGATTGGGTCGCCGATATGCTCGGGGGCTGCACCGGGCTGCTGGTCGGCCTGGCGATCCGCCTCAATGCCCCACGCGCACGCATTCCCGAGCGACCACACAGTACGTAGGATGGGACGAGGCAACTTCGAGACCGACGCTCCAACTGGCCGAGCGCAGCGGCGGCACCCTGTTCCCTAACGCGGCGGCAAACGCCACAATGGTCTGGCACCAGGAGAATTCGATCGATGAACCGTTGTTATTTGGCCGGAATGCTTGTGGTGACTTTGACCTTGAACAGGTCGGGCGATGCCCAGCAAGTGTACGCGCCCACCGAGGCACAGATCAGAGCGGCCGAGTCGTCGATCCATGAGCAGGCTTTGCGGGGCCATATCCGCTTCCTCGCCGACGATTTGCTGGAGGGACGCGGTCCCGGTTCGCGCGGCGATCGATTGGCCCAATGCTATCTGGCGGCCCAGTTTCAGTCGTTCGGATGCCGCCCGGCTGGCAAGGATGGCAGCTGGTTCCAGCCGGTGCCGTTGGTGGGCGTGACCGCGCACCCGCCGGAGACGGTGCAATTCACATCGGGCGGTAACAGCCTTTCCCTGCGGCGGCACGATGATTGGGTTTTGGCTGCCGGGCGGCCGCAGCCCAACCATGCGATCCGAAATGCCGAAGTGGTCTTCGTGGGATACGGTATCGAGGCCCCGGAGTACGATTGGAACGACTACAAGGGAGTCGACCTGAAGGGAAAAGTCCTGTTGATGATGAACAACGATCCGGCCGACGATCCACAGTTGTTCGCCGGTAAACGCCGACTGTACTACGGACGCTGGGATTACAAGTACGCCAGTGCCGCCCGGCAAGGGGCGGTCGGTGCCTTGATTATTCACACCGAAGCGTCCGCAGGCTATCCGTTTCAGGTCGTGCAGACATCGTGGAGCGGCGAGGAATTCGAATTAGCGGAATCGGAAGGTCCGCGCGTCGATGTCCGCGGCTGGCTGACAGAAGATGCGTCGAAAAAGCTCGTCGCACTTGCGGGCAAAGATCTAGATGCCTTGCGCGCCTCGGCGGAGAAACGCGACTTCCACCCGGTGCCGCTCGACGTGCGCGTGTCGCTGTCGTTTCCCTGCGACGTCAGGCCACAAGAAACCGCGAATGTGTTGGGACTGCTGCCGGGCAGCGATCCGAAGTTGGCCGACCAGGCCGTCGTCTTCATGGCCCATCACGATCATCTGGGGATGGCGGCGACGCGTAATGCAGACGGCGACAATATCTATAACGGAGCGATCGACAACGCTTCGGGCACCGGTGCGCTGGTCACGATCGCGCGCGCGATTTCCAGTCTTCCTCAGCGACCGGCGCGATCGATCCTTTTCGCAGCGGTTGGGGCCGAAGAACAAGGACTGCTCGGTTCGCTCTATCTCGCTCAGAACTCGCCGCTGCCGGTCGGCAACCTGGCTGCCGTCATCAACATCGACGGACTCAACATCATCGGGCCAACACGCGACGTGAATGTGATCGGAATCGGCAAGTCCAGCCTCGATCTGCTGGTGGAAGGCGCCGCACGCTGGCAAAAGCGGATCGTGACCCCCGATCATTTTCCGGACCGCGGATACTATTACCGGTCCGATCAGTTCAGCCTGGCAAAAGTAGGCGTACCCGGCGTCTACCTGCACTCGGGCATCGAAGTAATTGACAAACCGGAAGGCTGGGGCAAACAACAGCTCGAAGAATGGACGAAGACCCGGTACCATCAACCGAGCGATGAATACCGCGACGATTGGGACCTGCGCGGCGCGGTCGACGATACTCGCCTGCTGTACTACGTCGGTTTGCAGGCGGCCCAGCAGGCCGAATTGCCGGCCTGGAACCCGGGTGATGAATTTGAAGCGGCGAGAAAATCCGCGCTCTCCGCCCTCAAAAAGAACTGACGTTGTTCACCGCGGAGGAATTCTTTCACCGCCGAGGGCACAGAGGAACGCGGAGACAGACGAAAATAGTTTCAATAGGAATTCAAGCAGTCGGGCTTGAACGCCGTTGACCAAACATTGTTATGCCTACGACTGCAAACAACCGGAACTATTCGGCATACAACTCTCTGCCTATCTATCCAGTCCTCCCCCTCCGCGTTCCTCCGTGCCCACCGCGGTAAAAAATCTCTTCACCGCGGTAATCAGAACGCGCAGAGTTCGGGAATCGGCTTGCCGTCGTGGAGAATTGGAATCGGGCGGCCGGCGAAGTCGGGGATGGCGATCTGATCGGCCGGGATTCCCAGGTGGCGGTAGATTGTGGCGAGGAAGTCCTGGACGCCGACGCGTCGATCGACGGCATATTCCCCGCGACGATCGGTGGCACCGATGATCTGTCCGGTCCGCATTCCGCCGCCGCTGAACAGAAATGACATGGCGCTGGGCCAGTGATCCCGGCCGGGCTGCACCACGCCCTGCTCGGCGCTGGCGACGCCCCCGCCGGTACTTGGCGCGTAGCTGATCTTGGGAGTGCGGCCGAAGTCGCCGCCCACGATCAACATTACGCGGCGGTCGAGTCCACGCTCGTAGAGTTCCTCGACCAGCGCGGCGACGGCCTGGTCGGCGAAAGGAGCTCGGTACTTCATTCCCTCGAAGACGTTGTGGTTGACGGCATGGTCGTCCCAGTTGCCGACGCGGCCGCAGAGTTCACCGTTGAAGGTCACCGTCAGCAGATCGACGCCTGCCTCGACCAATCGTCGCGCCAAGAGGCATTGCTGGCCCCAGGAGTTTCGTCCATAGCGGTCGCGGACCTTTTTTGGCTCCCTGGTTAGATCGAACGCCTCGGCCGTTTCGGGACGGGTCATGAGATTCCAGGCCTGCCGTTCAAAAGCATCCATGGCCTGCATATTGCCTTCGCGATCGAGTTCTCGCCGCAGACGGTCGAAGCCTTTGCGCAAGTCGATGCGATCGCCGATCCGACCGCGGGCCTTTTCATCGGCCAAGCCGATGTTCGGGATGCGGAAGTCGGGCGCGTTGGGGTTGCCGTGGATGGCGAACACACCGTAGGTCGGACCGAGATAAGCGGAGCCCAGGTAGGGTATCGGGTTCACGCCAATATAGTTCGGCAGGTGGCGTCGTGGATCGCGCCGCACGAAATTAGCGATCGAGAAAAGATCGGGGTGGTCGGGGGCAAGTCGTCGACCTTGCAGCGGGTGCCCCGTGAAGATCTGTTGCGGCCCGTCGTCGTGGCAGAAACCGGTATGCACCATCGATCGGAGAACATTCCAGCGCTGCGCCACCGCCGCTTGACGAGGGAACAGTTCGCAGAACTGCAGACCGGGTAGCGCGGTATCGATCGGTGCGAACGGGCCCCGGTATTCGCTGGTGGCGAGCGGCTTTGGATCATACGACTCCAAATGACTTGCGCCGCCATGGTACCAGACCACGATAATGGCGGTCCGTTCGCCCGTCGCCGGTGATTCGGCCAGCGCTCGGCGCCGCAGCAACTCCGCAAGCGGCAACGAGGCAACGCCGGCCAGCCCGATCCGAAAAAACTCCCGGCGACCGATCTGCTGCTCGCGAGCCAAGTTCTGAGTGATGCTGTTCACTTGGAAATCGGCCTCGCAATTATTAGGCGTCGATCAAGGCTTCGGCTCTGGCTTCGTTTCAGGAGCCGGTTTGCCGCGCTTCTCTTCGGCAATCTTGATTACGTTCAGGAGCCAAGCCCGAGCCCGATCTTTGAGCATCGGATCTTTTTCGCATTCCTTGAGGATCTCCAGCACACGGTCATGTTGAATGGCCAGCGAAACGGCAGAAATGATCGCGGGCCGCGCAATCCGAAAATTGGCCATCGCGGCGCGGTTGGTGGTGTCCTCGGGGGGGCTGGGCATTTCGCCAGGCTGCGGGTCGCTCGGCGCAATCTGAAAGAAGTCGACGATCCTCCGCACCGGTTTGTCGTCCCCGGTCGCGAAGAACCATTCCCAGAGTTGATCCAGGTGGTAGGGCTCGAAAGCCATCGGTCCGCCGGCCACGATCGGTGGAGGAGCACGGCGGGACAACTCAACCTTGCCGTGATCCAACAGCCATTTCTTCGCTTCGTCGGTCTGCGAAACCCAGGCGGCGCGGTGGACGACAGCCCGGTCGACCACCGGCAGATCATTCAACTCGTCCAGCCAGTCCGCGATCTTATCGGGATTCGCCCGCATCACCTGGCCCAGGAACATTTCGTACGCTTCCGGCCGGTTGCCGCGCAACAATTTCAACTCGGCCATCTGCCGTACGCGTCGCGTAATCTGGTCCGGTTCGGGGTGCCGGTAAAAGGACATGACCCAGCGTCCCAATTCGGCCGGCGTGGGCAAATCGTCCAGGCCGAGTGCCCGGTTACCCCCGAGGAGAAGCCCGTCGAGGCACGACAGGAGTGCCACCAGAACGAATACGGACGATCGCAAACGGAGAGGCTGCAAAGTGTGGATCATGCTTGAAGCATACTCGATTTTCCACTGTTTCCAAGAGCTTTTGTCACCCCCTTTTTCCCGACGGAGCCCAGGGGTACTCTACAAGCGGTTGCGGCGCGCCAAGCGACGGGCAGGGCACCGTATTCCCGCGAACGCCTTTTGTCGACGGAAGGTAAGTCAGGCCGATGAGCGATCCCTATTTCCAGCAGTTGTTTGCCGAACGAATTGGCGGTGTGAATTACGGTAAAGGCACGGAAATCTATAAATTCGAGAAGATCAAGCGGGCGAAACGCAAAGCATTGACGGACTACCCCCAACGGGCCCTGGTCGATTTCGGTATTGGCGAGAACGACGCGATGGCGCCCGAATCCGTGCGGCGGGTGATGGTCGAGGAGATCAACCGTCCGGAGAACCGCGGTTATGCCGACAATGGGATCGCACTCTACAAAGAAGCGGTGGCGCGGTTCATGCAGCGTACGTTCCAAGTGACGCTCGATCCGCAGAAAGAGATCAATCACTGCATCGGTTCGAAGACCGCCCTGGCGATGCTGCCCGCCTGCTTCATCGATCCGGGCGACGTGACGCTGATGACCGTACCCGGCTATCCCGTCGCCGGAACGCATACCCGCTACTATGGCGGCAGCGTGCATCGGCTGCCGCTTCTGGCCGAGAACGGTTTTCTTCCCGACCTGGCTTCGATCCCGGCCGACGTTCGGGAGCGCGCCAAGCTGTTGGTGATCAACTATCCGAACAGTCCCACGGGCGTGGTGGCGACGCGTCGGTTCTACGAACAGGTCATCCAATGGGCACTCGACAATAAGGTCGTGGTCGTGCAGGACGCGGCGCATATCATATTGAGTTACGACGGCGAACCGCTGAGCTTCCTGTCGGTGCCCGGCGCCAAGGACGTTGGCGTCGAAATCCATTCGATGTCCAAAGGCTATGATATGATCGGCTGGCGGATCGGCTGGGTCTGCGGCAACGAACGGATCGTCCAGGCGTTGGCTGACGTCAAGGACAATTCCGATTCCGGCCAGTTCATCGCCATCCAACGGGCCGCGGCCGCCGCGCTGGACGATACGTCGATTCCTGATCGCACACGGGAAAAATACCGGCGGCGTCTGCAAAAGCTGGTGACCATGCTCTCCAGCGCCGGGTTCCAGTGCAAAATGCCGGGCGGTACCTATTTCCTTTACGCGCGCGCGCCGAGCGCCGCGCGGGATGGAGCCTTGTTCGCCAACGCCGAATCGGCCAGCCAGTACCTGATTACCCAGCACTCGATCGTCACCGTGCCCTGGGACGACGCCGGGCCGTTTCTGCGTTTTTCGGTAACCTACGAAGCCGACGACGAGCGCGCGGAGGATGCTCTGATGGCGGAGGCTTTACAGCGATTGACGTCGGCCGAACTCAAGTTCAATTGAATCGTTCCCGACTGAACCAGCCGGCCAACCCCCATGACCGAACCGCTGCTCCCTTCTTCGTTCCTCTTCAACTTCGCCGTCCCCTGCCGGTCGAAGGACCATCTCTGGTCGACGGCGGGAGCGAAGCTCGACGAGTCCTATCGCCTGCCGCACCTGGGGACCATGGACGGAAAGTCGACTTGGGCCGATCTGCGGATGGCATGGAGCTCGGAGGGGTTCGGGATCACGTTGATCGTGAGTGGCAAACGGCAGCCGCCCTGGTGCCGCGGAACGCGGATCGAGGACAGCGACGGATTGCAGATCTGGATCGACACGCGCAACACTGCAAACATCCATCGCGCCAATCGATTCTGTCATCGCTTCGCCTTCCTGCCCACCGGCGGCGGTCGCAACCTGGAAAGTCCTTTTGCCGTGATGCTGGGGATCAATCGGGCTCGCGAGAGCCCCAAACCGGTTCCCCACGGAACCCTGCCCGTGCTCTGCGCGCGCCGCATCGACGGCTATCGGCTCGAAGCGCACATTCCCGCCGCGGCGCTCACCGGCTTCGACCCCGTGGAACAACCCCGGGTGGGATTCATGTACGCGGTGATCGATCGCGAGTTAGGCTGGCAAACGTTGCGGCTGGGTCCGGAATTCCCGATCGACGAGGATCCGGAAATGTGGAGTTCCATGGAGCTGCGGTGAGCGGTGCGACTTGTGGCGACCGTTCAGGCGGTGATCCGCTGCGCGTCGGCCCACAGGTCCTCCAGGCGGTAGAACGCCCGCGCTTCCTCTGTGAACAACTGCACAACGACGTCACCGTGGTCGAGCACAATCCAGCGGCTCTCGGCATAGCCTTCCATGTTGCGACGCCGATCGCCCATCTCGATGCGCAGCACGCGGTCGATCTCATCGGCGATCGCTCGCAACTGCCGCCCGCTGCGTCCGCTCACCAGGACAAAGTAGTCGAAGATCGACGTCAGCTTGCGCACATCCAGGATCAGAATCTCCTGGCCATTGTTTTCCGCCGCCGTGCGGGCCGCCGCCAATGCGAGTTCCCGTCCACGGGTTGAATTCGTTGCTTGCGACTTCTGGACGTCCACCGCGCTACTTGCCACTCTTACTCCTCCCGTCCCTGGGGGACGGCACAAACTCGAATCCAACCCCAACCTCTGCTTTCCATTCTACACCGGTCCGCCAGGAAGGGTAGTGCGACGAATCCGCGGCGGCCGACGACGATATAATCGCACATGGCCCCCGCCATCAGAGATTTCAGCGTACGAGTCAAAACGGCCACCTTGATAAAAATATGGACGCCATGCGACAGACAAGGACCATAACACGGCGGCCAGCGCTGCAAATCGTGGGTTGGATCGCCATCGCGACAAACCTCTTACCAGCCTCGACCGCCAGCCTTGCCCTACCCTGTTTCGACGGCGGCAGCAAGACATCGGACCGAGTGCCCGTAAACGGCGACTCCGTCATTCGAGCCAGGTCGGGATCGTCGGAGATTGTGATTACGACCACGAATCGGCTGGCGGGAGCGATCCATTCGCTGACCTGGAACGGCAAGGAATTCATCGACAGCCATGATCACGGCCGGCAACTGCAATCGGCGGCCAGTTTCGATCGAGCTGCTTCCGGGGAATTCTGGGCGGAGTGTTACAATCCCACCGAGGCAGGCTCCCGCGCCGACGGCAGCGGCGGGAGATCGACGAGCCAACTTCTGCAAATCAGCGCCGAGGGACGCGAACTGCGGACAAGCACACGGATGGCGTTCTGGCTTGCGCCCGGCGAGAGATCCTCGGGCAGGCCGGCACTGAACAGCACGATCTTGTCGAATCACCTGGTGACAAAACGCGTTCAGATCGGAGGCAGCTCGGAATTTGTTGCGCGTGCCAGGAAGGCGCTGGAGAATATCGTTGAATACGATGTCACATTTATCGTGCCGAAGGAGGAAGCGCACACCTACGCGCAGTTCGAAGCAGTGACGGGGTACATGCCGTCCGAATTCAGTCGATTCTGGAAATTGCCACGGAGTACCAGAAAGCTCGAACCGCTGGACGATGGACCTGGGGAACAGCCGCATCCCGTGATCTTCTCCAATCCGAGCGGCAGTCACGCGATGGGCGTATTTTCGCCGGACCAGCCCTCGCCCGGATTCGAAGATGCCGGTTATGGGCGGTTCCGATTCGAGCAGGAAAAAGTCGTGAAATGGAACTGTGTTTTTCGCCTGCGAGACAAACAAGGCATCGCAGCCGGCGAGTATCGCTTCCGCCAGTTCGTCGCTGTCGGCACATTGCAGGACGTCACGCGGGTGCTCGAAACACTATTCGACCTGTTCCCCAAGGAGCAGCCAGACAAATGACCAACCAGGAATGACCGCAGCCGATCCTTCGCGGCAATAACTTACACGCGTGTCGCGACCGCAGTTTGGTAGCGGGCGAGTGACCCGTCATTCCCGGCGGCGGGGGGCCATGCTTGGAACGCGTTGATTGGCGGCGTACCAGGTGCGCCAGGCGCGTTGGTCGTAGCCGTAGCCGTAGTTGCCGGTGATGCGGTGCAAGGCTGTCAGGACCTCCTCGTTCTGCATCGGCACGATAACCACGTTCGATCCCTTGCCGACCGACAATGCGGCATTGTCCTGGCCGGCGCCCGGCCCGGAAACCGCTCGCGAAATCGTCGCCGTGTGCGTGCCCGCTTCGGAGCCGTCGGAAATCACCACTCGGTGCCGCGTGATCAACGCCTCGATCAGCGGCGGCACCGACGCCGGATCACTCAGGTGGCCCAGGGCGAACGCCGCCCGATTGACCTGGTCGTTCCGTACCGCGCGCAGCGCCAGCACATACGCATCCACCACACCCGGCGCGCGCAAATCGACCAGGCAATCGATGCATTTGTAAAACAGGTCGCTATCGTTCGATTCCAGCGAAGTGTTGATCAGCGCTTCCAGTGCCGTCACGTGCTCGATTCGCGCAATCACGTCGACATAAAACAGCCGCAGCCAGGGAAGCGGCTCGGCATTCAGAAGCTGCAGCAGTCCCTTGATCGCCAGTGGATCGCGGATCGCCGCCAGTTCGCCCCTGAAGCGATTCAAGCGATCTTGATCCTGCACCGACCGGCGCAGATTCTTCAGTCGCAACGTCCAATCGCGGATCGCCTGCCGCGTCTGCAATTTTTCCTCGATCGCCTCGATCTCCTGCGGCAACCGCCAGCGGCCCTGGAAATACTCCATGCCCCGCTCGCGCGGAATCTCGCCCGGGAGCACCCAACGACCGTCGACATGCGTATAACCCAGCCCGTGACGCGCCTCGACGCAGTCCGGATCAAGTTCGATAATCCGCCGCAAATGGTGCGTTCGGAATTCCGGCAGCCGATTTTCACGGCACCATTCCGCCAGCTCCCATTGGGCGGGGACGCTGTTTTGCGTTCGAGGAGCGCGGCGCACGTACTCCTGCTCCCGCGGCCGCTCCGATTCGATCCGCAGCAGGTCTTCACGAAACAATCGGATCTCGCCTCCCGACGTCGTGACGATGGTGAGCCACTCGGACCCGGCCGCCTGCCCGGGAGGAATCGTTCCCTCGATCGTACCTCCGTTGCGCAAATGCAACGTCTCCGCGCCGCAAGGCCGGAGCGGGAACAGCGCCACAAACGCCAGCACCGCGACCCCAGGCGCGGAAGCCCGCCCGTCGGCCCGCAAGACAGCCTTTCCGCGATATTGACCGAACGGTGCCACGCCATCCTCTCCTTCCACTCATTTGAGTATAGGAAGGCGGCGCAAGCAAATTCAATCGGTCAGGCGGCGGCCAGGTCATCCCCCAGATATTTGCGTTTGACTTCCGGGTGCACGCGCACTTCCGCCGGCGTGCCGTGGAACAGCACATGCCCTTCATCGATCACATAGCAATGATCGACAATCTGCAGGATTTCCCGGGCCGCATGGTCGGTGATCAGGATCGCGATCCCCTGACGACTGAGTCCGCGGATGATCCCTTGAATGCTCTGGACCGTCACCGGGTCGATCCCGGCGAACGGTTCGTCCAGCAGGATGATCTCGGGGTCGGAAATCAGGCAGCGGGCGATTTCCAGTCGCCGTCGCTCGCCACCGGAGAGAGCGTGGGCTCGCGACTTGCGCAGGTCGAGGATATCGAACTGCTGCAGCAGTTCGCGGCAGCGGGCCTTTCGTGCGGAACGGCTCATGCCCAGCAATTCCATCATGCCCAGCAGATTCTGTTCCACCGTAAGCTTGCGGAAGATACTCGACTCCTGCGCCAGGTATCCCATCCCTCCATCGCGCGCCCGTCGGTACAGCGGCCAGCTTGTCACGTCCTGGCCATTCAGCATCACCGTTCCCGCGTCGGGTTCAATCAATCCGCAGGTCATGCGGAAGCTGGTGGTCTTGCCCGCTCCGTTGGGCCCCAACAGTCCGACGATTTCACCGCGGTCGACCTCGAAACTGACGCCGTCGACCACACGTCGAGCGCCGAATGACTTCACTAATCCCTGCACCGACAGCACTGGCATCGCTCAACCCTCCATGGTTCATGAGCCTGGGGCGATTAATGGATCAGTCGCATCTTCTTCACATTGGGCAACAGGGGCACCGGCCGATTCCAGGAGTGCGGCCAATAGACCACCGCCGCCTTGCCGATCAACAGCTCGCGTTCCACGTACTTTTCCGACCAGCCGCGTGCATCCGCGCTGTGGGCGCTGTTGTCACCCATCGGAAAGTATTGGTCTGGTCCTAGCGGAAAATCCCGCTCGTGCCGCGCCCGGAACAAGCGGTCTGTCTTCCAGGTCGCCGGATTACGGAATACCACCGGGATCGACTGATCGATTCCCGGAAAATGGTCGTAGTCGGACTCATAAGCCGAGGTGGAAGCGATGTAGTAGATGTCGCGCCACACGCGCATGCCTTGCGCGGTCACGCGCGCGCCGCGCGCCGCGATGCCGACCGGTTGCAAGTCGCCAGAATCGTCCGGGCTCCAGACGGGAACCACGACGCGGTCGGGTGTCCCCGCGTAGGTTGTCGGTTTCGCGAAGGGCACCAGTTCGTCGTTCACCCACAAGCGAATTTCATCGTCGAAATTGGAATACCTCACCGCGTATTTTCCTGGGCCGCGAATCGCCGTCTCCGCGGTCGGTTCGCCGTCGTCAAACACGATTTGTTCGCTGGATGTCGAGAGAGTCGCCTTCCCCGTCGCCAGTTCGATGGTGCAGTAGAAGTGCACTCCGCCCTCGACCAGGTCGAGCACCAGTTGCCCCTGCTTGTCCGCAACCACCAGCTCCGCTTCGATCGCCAGATCACCGACCCAGTTCTTGCCCAGCTGGCTCGGTTCAGGCTGGTATCGAGCCGTGGAATCGACCTTGAAACTCGACGGCAATACCGACGGCACTTTGGGCACCGCATTGTACGCGCCGAAATCGGATACCAGCTCGCCGGCGAACTCGTGCGGCAGCCCGAAGTCGTTCCCGCTCTCTACCGCCCGCTCGATACTCGACCAGGTCGGCCCATCAGGAACAACGTGGCGATAGCGCAACCACTGTTCGCCATCGTGCCCGTCGATCTCCACACCTTGCAGATCCGATTCCAACAAGCGCAGGCCTTGCGAATCGGGAAAAAACTGCCAGCGCGAAGGCCAGGAAACTTTGTGCAGATCCGCGATCGCCGCGGTATGCGAAATATCATCGACCAGCTGCATCATCGCGATCTGCTTGTGGGGCGGCTTGCGAGCGATGCGGAACTCGGACTCACCTTCCTTGCGGATAAACACATCGCCGTATTTCAGCTTGATCGTCTCGTTGGGCAGGCCGATCAGCCGCTTGATATAGTTCACTTTCCCGTTTCCGGGAAACTTGAATACGATCACGTCCCAGCGTTCGGGTTCCGAAAGATCGTAGCTGAATTTGCTGACCAGAATCCGATCGCCCGTGAACGTTCCCTGATTGGCGTCCTCGTTCCAATCGAGCGTCATCGTATACCGGCACAGCGGACAGGTCGTGGCAACCGCGGTGCCCCAATCGTTGCCGGCCTGCCGGTCGTCGTTCTCGCAGCTGGCGCCCCCCTGATATGCGTGACCGCACTTCGAGCAGGTGACATCCTTATGGTTGCCCATCAACGTGGGTGCCATCGACCCTGTCGGGATCACGAACGCTTCGGCCACGAATGTACGAAACAGGAACGCCAGCATGACCGCCACCACGATCGATTCCACCGTTTCCCGGTTGCTCTGGGGCGGGGCCGTTTTCTGGCCATCTTTCGGCTCATTTTTCGAGCCATCTTTGGCAGATTTCTTGTCGGTCATGAGTTCCCCGTTCCAGGTTTCGCATTCGTGGCAGGTTCGGCGGCGGCGGTCGTCGCGGCCACGTCCACCGTCATCCGATTCGTGTGGATGGCCCGATTATTGTCGATGGGCCTGCGCGCATCGGGAACGGAATATAGCGAATAATCCGTTCGGCCGGTACGCGAAGTTGCCGGTGAAATGCCATCAGCCGGCAAAAACCGGCGGCTCAGGAACCGCCCTGATTTGCGGCACCCGCTGCAATCTTGCCGGCATTCCCGGCATTCGGAGTGGGGACCTGCCGCAGCAGCCTGCGGGCCTCGCCCAGCAGGAATTTCGGGTCATTGAACGGGTCAAAGCCGATGTCCTGCCAGCGGACCAGGCCGTCGCTATCGATGAGGAAAGTGCCGTGCAAAGGCAATTTTTCGAAGTCGTCGTGACAGCGATATGCTTTGAACGCCGAGAGGTCGGGATTGGCCAGAAGCTGGATCGGCATCGGCCCATCCTTGTAGTTTTCGATCGACTTGCGCAGGCCGTCGAGGTCATCCGAACTGATCGCCACCAGCGAGATGTTTAACTCGGCGAACTCTTTAGCCATCGGTCCGAACGCTTGCAGCTGTTCGGCGCAATGCAGACAGCCAGAGCCGAGATAGTAGATCAGGATCAAGTTGCGGCCGCGGTATTCGGCCAGGGAATGGGCCTGACCTTGCGCGTCCGGTAACGTCCAGGATTGGGCCGGCTGCGGCGTCCAGCGGAACGGTCCCAGGCTGTCCAGATTCGGCCGGTTGCCGATGTCCGATTTGGGCTGCGCCGGCATGCGCCAGTCGTCGGGCCATTGCAATTCGCGGGCGATCGGCAACAGTCGAGCGAACGTCGGCACGGAAAGATCGTCGATCTCCGCCGAGATCGCACGCAGCTTCTGGAACGCCTCGGTCGCCTCCTGTTTCTTGTCCAAGGCCCAGAGCACCTCCACCTGGCGCGCCAACGGCTGAATCTCGTTGACATTTCCATTGACGAAATTCCGTGCCTGGTTTTCCGCCTCCTGCTTCTCGCCTGCCATCAGGTAGATCCAGGCAAGGTAACCGTTCTTGGAAGTCTCCGCGATCTTGAACTGAGTCAGGGCTCCTGCATAGTCGGTGCGATAGACGGCTTCATGGCCTTCCAACTCGGCGACTACTTTTTCCAGGTCTTTGACAGGCCCTTCCTGGCCTTTGCGAGCGTCCTCTTTGGCTTTGTCGATTTCGGGCTGAGGCTTATTCTCGGTCTTGGCTTTGTTCTCCGCCTCCAATCCGGCTTTGTCCATCGCTTCGCGCTTGGCGTTGAGGCGCTGCCTTACCTCGGCCATGACGGTCTGGGCTTTTTCCGCTTTTCCGGTTCGGAACAGCGCGATGCCAAGAAACCGCAGCCGCTTCAGCTGCTCATTTTCGTTGTCGGTCGGCTCCAGGTAGGGCGTGTCGCAGAGTTCCACGAGCTGATCCCAGAGCTCGAAGGTGTTCAGGACTTCGAACAGCCGCATCCGTCCGTAATGAGAGCTGCCGTTGGAGATCGAGTTATAGCGGGGATGGCGCGGCAGTTCGCACATGTTCTTGGCCATGTCCATTGCGGCCCGCACGCGTCCGATATGGACGAGGTCGCGAATCAGCCATTCATTATTGTGAGCAAAATTGTGGATTTGATCGGGGAGAATTCGATCGCGGATCATATGCGCGTGGTCGACGCGGGCGGACGCTTCCTGTTGCCAGGCGGCATCGTCATACCGTTTGAGTCCGGCGAAGATATGGCCGCCCATATGCCACATATGGGCGACGCCGGGCGAACTCTGACCGCTCAGCGCGGCCGAGGCCAATGCGCGTTCCGTCTTCTCGTTGTCCCAGAGATGGATCCGGTAGTGGTGGGCCGGGTGCATCGGATCGACGGCGAAAATCTCGCTCAGCAAAGCGTCGATACTCAGGTAACTGGAAATCGGGATGCCGACGTCACGATCGCGCCAGAGTCGCAGCGTCAGCAGTGCTTTGGCTTCGATATCCTGCGGGTATTTGTAGAGGATTTTTTCGAGCGACCGCGTGAATTTTTCGTGGCGTTCTTTGTTCTTGGAGCTGCCGGCCTCGAAGTAGGCATGTAAACCGTCGATATACATCTTTTCGCGTTCGTCGGCTTTTTCCCGCCGTTTGTGCGCTTCGGCGATGAATCCTTTGCCGCGATTTTCGTTGTCAAAATTGGCCATCGCCATTCCCCAGTAGGCCATGGCACAGTCCGGGTCGATGGCGGCGACCTGGCGGAACGAACGCTCGGATTCAAAATTCCAGAATCCGTGCAACTGTCCCACCCCCTGGTTGAAGAATGCCTGGGCCTGTGGATCCTTGCAGGTGATTCGGAAGTCGATTTTCGGCATCTCTGACATCAGATAGGCGGCTTGCCGCGGCCCTTCGTTAAAGACCTCGCCGTGGAACGAGTGCCCTGGCCGCTTCATGGTGTCGGCGGCGGCCGGCGCGCCTTCCTGCTTCGCTTCGGGTTTTGCCTCCTGACCGATGAGTAAGCAAGGCAGCGACGTGAAAACGGTCACAGCCAGCGTGCGGAAAAGAACGCGTGTCATCGATGAGTCTCGTGCAAGGGGAACTCGGGGCAAGGGGAACTCGGGGCAAGGGGAAATGGTGCAGCAGGAGTTGGTTCCTCGGCAGGGCACCGACTTTGTTATATTCTAGTCCACCGGTTTCGCCGATTGCTAGCCACGCGAGGAAGTTCCATGCCGATGCTGTACAAGATCGCCGGCGTCCAGATGGACGTCGAACTGGGGAATAGGGAGCGAAATTGCGAGCGGATGATCGCGGCACTTCGCGATTCGTGCCGGGCCGGGAACATGTTGACCGTTTTTCCGGAGTGTGCATTGACCGGATACTGTTTCGACAGCCTGGAGGAAGCTCGGCAGTACGCCGAACCGATCCCCGGTCCCTCCACGCAGCGGATCTGCGCCGCGGCGTGGGAATGCGGCGGACATATCGCCTTCGGAATGCTGGAGCGCGAGGGCGACCGAGTGTTCAATGCGTGCGTGCTGGCGGGACCCGCCGGTGTCGTGGCCAGTTATCGTAAAGTCCATCTGCCTTACCTGGGCGTCGATCGCTTTACCACGCCCGGTGATCGCCCGTTCGCTGTCCATGAAATCAGCGGCCTGCGCGTGGGCATGACGATCTGCTACGACGCCGCATTCCCCGAAGCGGCGCGCTGCCTGGCACTGGAAGGCGCGGACTTGATCATCCTGCCAACCAACTGGCCGCCCGGCGCGCAGTGCACCGCCGCCTGCGTGATCAACACCCGCGCATTGGAAAATGCCGTCTACTATATGGCCGTGGATCGTGTCGGCGAGGAGCGCGGGTTTCGCTTCATCGGCAAAAGTCGTATTTGTAACACCAGCGGCGAGACGATCGCCATCGCCGATCACGCCGACCCGGCGATAATCCAAGCCGAAATCGACGTCGAAAAGGCGCGCAACAAACGCATTGTTCGAGTCCCCGGACTGCATGTGATCGATCGCTTCAACGATCGCCGCCCCGAGTTCTACCAGCCCGTCACGGCACCCAAACCACCCCGTTGACCCGCAATCACCTCCCCCATACCACATCCTTAACCGCGCCCAGGAGCAACTCATGGTTCGACTGCTCGTGCTCTACGGACATCCCCAGGATCCCGCCGCATTCGACAAGTACTACCACGAAGTCCATATCCCGATCGCGCGACGAATGAAAGGGCTGAAGAAATGGACGATCGGAAAAGCAATCGATACGCCGACGGGAGCGCCGTCGCCGTACTACCTCGTCGCCGAATTGTATATGGACACGCGGGAAGACTTTGATCGGCTGCTGGCGTCACCGGAAGGCCAAGACGCTGTCGCCGACGTTCCCAAGTTCGCGACAGGGGGCGTAACGTTTCTATTTACCGAAGTCGTGAACGTGGACTACTGATGAACGCCAACATTGCGGCCAGCGAAACAGCCGGGGCCAAAACAACTGCCCGCATCGGAATCGTGACGGTCTCGGATCGGGCCAGCCGCGGCGAGTATCAGGATCGCGGTGGGCCGGCGATCGGTGACTATCTTCGCGAGACGTTGAATAGCGCCTGGAGCGCCATCGAGCGGGTCATCCCCGACGAGCGTCCCACCATCGAAGCGACGCTGCGCGCCCTGGCCGATGACGAGCATTGTTGCCTGATCGTGACCACCGGCGGCACCGGTCCGGCACCACGCGACGTCACCCCCGAAGCGACACTCGCCGTCTGCGAAAAACCGCTCCCCGGATTCGGCGAACTGATGCGCAAAGTCTCGCTGGAAAAAGTACCCACCGCCATCCTCTCCCGACAAACGGCCGGAATACGAGGCCGCTGCCTGATCGTGAATCTGCCCGGTCAGCCCAAAGCGATCCGCGAATGCCTGGACGCCGTTATGCCGGCGATTCCGTACTGCATCGATCTGATCGGCGGTCCGTTTCTGACCACCGTCCCGGAGCGGGTCCAGGCGTTCCGCCCCGCGAAATGACCGCGGTGGGCGGGAAAAGAATTACCGCGGAGGGCGCGGGGGAACGCGGAGAAGAGGAGTTGCGGGATTTTCGATCGTCGGTTCGAGCGTGGGCGGCGGTGGACCTTGACACACCCGACCCGCCCTGGGCTGCCTAGAATTGATGATCTTCTGATTGTCGGGGCACTAAGGCTGGGGCGGGACGCGGAGCACGCTGTAGGGATGTAGCGCCAGGATGTTGACGCTTCCGTCTTTGGTTTCGCACACGCCCAAAATGACGTAGCGCGTCGTCATCTTGCCATTTTCCAATTTGAAGAACCCGGCGTGAAACGGCAGCGGCTTGCCGCTGGCATCGGTGAATTCGGTGAAGCTGGGGTTGAGGACTTCGACCACGCCCAGGTCGATGGGAGCCGCTTCACCCGGCCGGTAGCGCACCAGGTGCAGATAATTGACCCCTTGCACCACCTCGGTGATCGCGCACCAGGCGGTGCCGCTCGGCCCCACGCACATTGCGCGGCAATCGACCGTTTTTGCATTCGGGATCAGCGTACCGACGGTGCGGCCCGGCAGCATGTTGCCTTCGGCTGTCAGGTCGTAGGCATACAGGGCGTTTCCGGACATCGGCTGCGCATAGAGCGTTTTTCCGTCGGGCGAAATGTCCCAGTTAATCGGATCGGGACTTGGGTCGGTCAGCGCCAGTCGCGTGGCGGCGGTGGGGGGCTGCCCGTCGATCGTCTGTTTCAGACGGTCCAATCGCCCGCTGTTCGGATCGTAGCGCGCGATGTCGCCGCCCAGGATCGGATGGTAAGCGCGCCCCAGGTAATCGACGACGATGAAGCCGTAAAAGTGTTCGGTATCGATCAGTTCCTTGTACTTGCCGGTTTTCAAGTCGAGTACCAGGAAAATTGCGTTCTCGCCGGGACCGGGCCGGTGATCGGAACAGGTGGAAATGTAAGCCAACCCGCGCGATTCGTCGGGGGTGATGCTGTTGATGCCATGGTGCGGCACGGGGATCGGGAAGACTTTGGTCTTTCCGGTCTGGGGATCGTAGACCATCGGATAGCCGCCGGGGTAGTCCTCGCGTTTTTCCGTCGCCGTCGGATAGCCTTGCTTGGTGCCGAAGTAGATCTGTCCGGTCAACTGCCCAACATTGTTGCGGGTGTGGATCTTCGATTGCGCGGCAAAGCCCTTGGCATCGGTGCCGATCGCCTGGTGGGCATCGACGACCACGCGCATTTTTTCGGCGGCCGGATCGAACTCCACCAGCCACGAATTCACGGCGTTGGCGTGCGTACCGATATACAGACGCCGGTTGTGGCCTTCGATAATCGCAAAGTAGCCTTCGCCCTCCGTTGCCGTTTCCTTCGGTATCACATAGGCCTTCGCGGCCACCCAACGGCTCGGAAGCGGTTCCGCCGACCACAGACAGGTTGGGCCAAGGTGCGTTGAAATCAGCTGCACTACGCAGGCCAGCGTGCAATACAGGTACGTCCAACTCGCTTTCATGGCGCGTCTCCTCAATCCGGTGTTCAAAACAAGGTTCCATGTTTGACGCCGCCGCGCGAAAAAGCAAGTCCCGCAGTCACGGCTCGATGACGATGCGCTGGTCCGCGGCAACCGCGCGACGGGGCTGGAGAAGCAACCTCGTTGTGGGCACAATACAGCTCCAGAAACTCAACCCAACTCCAACCCTGTTCATCCCATAGGTTCGGCGTGGAACACTCGTCCACCACGGAGCCGAAAATGACGCTTCCGTTGCGACCTTCCCCAGGCAGTCCGGCCGAGCGTGGCTATCGCTGGCCGGCGGAATGGGAGCCGCAGTCGCGTCTGTGGCTGTCCTGGCCGCATAACCGGCGTACCTGGCCGGGACGCTTCGAAGGCATTCCGGAAATCATGGCCCGGTACGTACGCGAGGTGGCTCAGTTTCAGCCGGTCGATATTCTGGCGGGTGGCGATGACGTGATGCGGGAGGCGACCGACGCGGTCGGGGGTCTGGCGAATGTCACGCTGCACGACATTCTGACAAATGACGCCTGGTGTCGGGACCATGGCCCCACGTTCCTGGCTGGTAGTTCTTCCTTGCCGCCGGCGTTGGTCGATTGGGGCTATAACGCCTGGGGTGGAAAATACCCGCCGTACGATCTCGATGACGCGGTGCCCCAGCGCATTGCCGAAGGAATGGGACGCATCGCTTTTACTCCCGGAGTCATCCTGGAAGGGGGCGCGATCGACGGGAACGGCCGTGGCACAATTCTGACCACGGAGAGCTGCCTGTTGAATCCGAACCGCAACGGTCCGATCGGCAAGAGCCGGCTGGAGCAACTGCTGGCTGATTTTGTGGGGGCCCGCTTGGTGATCTGGTTGACCGGCGGCGATCTGGCCGGTGACGACACCGATGGCCATGTCGATCAGCTGGCTCGGTTCGTCGATCCGTGCACGGTGGTCGTAGCGCACGAACCCGATCCGGCGGACATCAATCACCAACCGCTGGCTCGAAACCTGAAGCTGCTGCGGAACCTCACTAACGAAACCGGAACACCTTTGCGCGTCGTGACGCTGGAGATGCCACGGCCCGTGCTAGTGGATGGACAGAGATTGCCGGCCAGTTACTGCAATTTTCAGATCGGCAACCGGTTTGTGATCGTGCCGCAGTTCGACGATCCCAACGACGCACCGGCGATCACAACCTTGCGGGACTGTTTTCCGGATCGGCGAGTGATCGGGCTGCCGGCTCGGGACCTGGTGTGGGGGCTCGGCGCGTACCATTGCCTGTCGCAGCAGGAAGCGGTCATTTGAAATTGATGGAAGCGGCGCAAGCCAGCCCGATCATGACGCGCGTGCGGCGCGCTGGTGCAGCGGAGTCGAACGTAACAGGATGCAACCTTCCGATATTTCGGCCTTTCCGGGTGCGCCAACCGCCGCCGTGGGGCAGGCGATCCAACCGTGCAGCGCGTGCCAGGAATGCCGGAGTGCGAACGGAATCGAGCAGGAACTCACGTTACCGACCTGGCCGGTGACATCGTTTATCACCGTGGCCTGAATTCCCAGCTGTTCAAATTTCATTCCTGCCAGCCGTACGATTGCCGAACCTGCCTGATGGGGAACCACAAAATGCACGTCGGTCGCGGGGAGTCCTCGGGAACGCAGGCAGGACTGGAGCGCGCTGGCCATCGCCCGCGGCGCGAGTTCGGCGATGTTCATGCCGTCCAGTTGGAAAACGATCCGGCTTCCGACCCGCGTGCGGCCGGCGGAAGCGTCGGGGGAAAGCACGTTTTCTTTGCGTGCAAAATCAAAATAGGCCGCTGGCGCGGGTCGCCGTAAAGCGAATGCGTCGTGGATCTCAAAATGCACGGGAAACAGGGCGCTATCGTAGCGTGCAATGACGGTCGCCGACGCCAGATCGCCGAACAAGGGGCCCGTTGATGCGCACTCGTAATCCGTAATCCGGCTAATTCGGCTGGCGACGGCCACCAACACGAACTGCTCACGCCCCAACCCCAACATGGGCACGACGATTCGCCGCACGATTTCCAGCGCCTTGGAGTAGCCGCTGCAAAACCAATTCATGCCATAGACGGGGCAGGCTGGAATACCTAACCGGCGCGCGAGCCGACGGGCCGAGCAGAACAGATCCTCGCGGCGCACCCGATCGGGATCGGCCCACCGGCGGGCGACCGCACGCGGGAGATGCGATGGCGACACATAGACGATCGCCGCGCAATGCCGCAAATCGACACCCCATTCATGCTGCAGATTGCGCACCGCTCCGCATGCCAGATCGACCTCGGAACGGTCCGAAATCCGACGGGACCGCGTGCCCGTATGTTTCACGAATTTCCGCGGCAACGATTCGGCAAACCAGGCATTGTCCAGCGATCGATTCGGCTCGTAGACCGAAATTGCGGCAATGCCAAGCGCGGAAGGGCCGATTTTGGATGGAAGGACGGTATTCATACAGGTCGGCGTCGAAGAGTTCCCCAAATCCTTGTTTCGACAACGGGCGCCACGGACTGAACTCGATATCTCGCGACCTGGGAAAAAGGGACAGGCAAATCGCGAAGTCTGTGGAATCTCTGCGGGTCCGGCAAACGGGCCGATCACGTCGGTTGGCGTCGGCCGATTCAAGGTTCGACGACGACGCAAAAGCTGGTGGCATTGTCACGTTCGCCGGGCGGCTGCTGCGGACGCGAAGGCGCCGAAGGATCGAGGTCCTCGTAGAGCAGCGGCGAATCTTTCTCGTAACTTCGCCCGCGAAGCAACAGATGGAAGTCCGGATCGGGCTGCTCGTCGAACGTGCATTGTCCACCCGCGTCGACTACCAGGACTTCGCCGCCTATCTGGAAATGGCGCGAAGTGACTGTTTCTCCTGGTTCGCGGAAGTTCCGTTTCGAATGTTGAACCCGGACCTGCTGGACAACACCGCCGGTCTCTCGGACGTCAATTTCGGAATCAAATACGCTGATCGCGACACCTGATCAGTACCTCACCTTTCAATTTCGTGTCTATGCACCGTCCGGTGACGCCGATCGTGGTCTCGGTACGGCCCACTTCAGCCTGGAACCGTCGCTGCTGTACTGGAGCCGCTGGAGCGACCGCGTGACCTTGCAGGCGGAACTGCGTAAATGGGCCTCGCTGTCCGACTCGATCAATCCACAGAACGGGGAGAAATTCTCCGGTAATGTCATTCGCTACGGTGTCGGATTAGGCTACGACTTGATTCCTTCCGACGATGTAAGCTGCTGCCGTCGGTTGACCGCGGTCACCGAATTCGTTGGCTGGGCCATTCGAGGCGGCTACGTGACAACCGCCGGCGGCCCGGTGAGCACTTCGGGCGATTCGATACTTAACGTCAAGGTTGGAGCCCGGTATACTTTGGGCGTGAGCAGCCTGTACGCCGGTTATGGACACGCCCTGACCAGCGATGTCTGGTACCAGGACATTTTCCGGCTCGAATGGCGTCGCTCGTTCTGACATCAATTCGATCCGAGATCAACGTGACCATGGTCGATGCACCGACGAGGCTCAGGGGTTGCTGCGAAACTGCGCCTCGAGATCATCGGCCACCAACCAGCGCTGCTTGGCGCGTAATGCGAACAAACTCGAATTGGTCCTCGGGTTGTTCTTCGAGCAAGGCCGGCATGATGCTGCGAATGGCAGCCCTGTTTCTTGTGTCCACGCTGCTCGAAGCCACCTCCGTCACGGCGGTGGAACCAGCGGCCACCGCCGGTTCGGACGGCCTGTCGAAGCGTATTCAAGAATGCATCGACCGCCATCCGGGAGTCGCCGCCATCGCGCTGCGGCACGTTGAATCGGGGTTCGCCTTTTCCCACCGAGGCGATGAACCAATGCCGACCGCCAGCCTGATCAAACTTGCCGTGATGATTGAGGCGTACCGTCAGGCGGAAGAGAAGAAGCTCGATCTGCAGACAATGATTCGCCTGCGCGACGAAGATAGGGTGCCAGGCTCGGGAATCCTCACTGCCCATTTTTCCGAAGGGGCGACGTTTTCCTTGCGCGATTATCTACATTTGATGATCGCTTTTTCCGACAACACGGCAACGAATGTCGTGATCGATGCGATCGGATTGAACAGCACCGCCGAGACGATGCATTCCCTGGGCTGGCCGAATACGAAGCTGCACTCCAAAGTTTTCCGCCGCGACACGACGTTGTTTCCGGAACGCAGCAGGCAGTTCGGGTTGGGCAGCACGACGGCACACGAAATGCGCGAGATCCTGCAGCGACTTCACAATCGCGAACTGGTATCGCCCGTGGCCAGCGAAGCGATGCTGGCCCACCTGCACAAGTGCGAGGATCGCTCCACATTCCGTCGCGATATTCCTCGTTCGACGACTGTCGCCCATAAGACCGGCGCTGTCACCGGTGTGCGAACCGATGCCGGATTGATCGAGTTGCCCGGCAGCCACATCATTCTGTGCGTATTGACGAAGGACAATCCACCGCCCGCTGCGGGACTGCCGGACGCAGGAGAATCGCTTTGCGCCGAGATCGCCAGACTCGCGGTCGATGCCTTCCCCGCCTCAACCGATAAGTCCGACAGGACTGTCCCCCGGCTGCAGGAAGGCGATTCGGGCGAAGAAGTCCGGCGTGTCCAGCAACGCTTGAACAAGGTGCTGAATCCGCGTCCGGAATTGGCGGTGGACGGCGAGTTCGGACCGATGACCCGCGCGGCGGTCGAACGATTTCAGAAACAAGCCGGCCTGCCGGCGACGGGCGCCGTGGATGGGCCAACACGGGAGAAGCTGTTGGAGAACCGCTGAAGCTTACTGCATACTGGCACGATCCGCTTGAAGGCAGCATAATGCACCAGACAAATCCCCAGAAATTGGAGACTCAACGGTGTCACTGCCTCATTCCCTTTCGCGTTGTGTCTTCTGCCTGACCGCCTGTTTGACTTTGACGATCGCTGGTGTTTTTTCGATCGCGCGGGCCCAAGATCCCAAAGCACAGGATTCCAAGAGACAACGATCCACCGAGCAGAATGCCAGGCCGATCCGCGCGCTCCTGGTCCTGGGCGGCTGTTGCCACGATTACAAAGAACAGCAGACGCTGCTCACCAAAGGCATCTCGGCCCGCATCAACGTCCAATGGACGATCGCCTACGACCCAGACACCGGCACCAGGCACCTCAACCCTTGGTACGAAAAAGAGAACTGGGCGAAGGGCTTCGATGTGGTCGTGCACGACGAATGTTGTTCCGACGTGAACGACCTGAAAACGGTCGAGAAAATCTTGAAGCCGCATCGCGACGGGCTGCCGGCGGTGTTGCTGCATTGTGGAATTCACAGTTATCGCACCGAAGGATACCCGGACCGCACCCTTTGGTTTGATTTCACCGGCCTCGCCAGCACCGGCCATGGACCGCAAGTTCCGATCCAGATCACGTACCTGGATGACGGCCATCCGATCACGCACGGGTTGAAAGGCTGGAAGACGCAGAACGAGGAACTTTACAACAACTTCGCCGGCCGGTTGATGGACACCGCCCAGCCCCTGGCGACCGGCAAGCAAGTCTACAAGGACAAAAACGGTACCGACGTTACGGCCGAGGCGATCTGCGTCTGGACCAATAAATACAACGACAAGACCAAAGTGTTCGCCACGACACTCGGCCATAACAACGCCACAGTCGCCGATGACCGTTATCTCGATCTGGTCGCCCGCGGCCTGCTGTGGTCCGTCGGTAAACTCGATGATGACGCCTATTTTCGACCGGCGGACCGAGTGCTGATCGATGGAAAATGAGCGCAACAGCTCGAACGATTTGCGGAGCAATGACATGTCGTTGACTCGCCGGGAGATTCTCAAGTCCGCTGTTGTCGCCGGATCTGCGGCAACTGTTCTGCCAACAGGAACCAGTCTCATGCATGCCGAAGAAAGCAAGCTCAAAGGTCGCATCAAACATTCGGTCGTTTTCTGGTGCTTCAATATCGCCGGCGAGAAATGGGACATCGATCGAACCTGTTCGGTTGCCCGAAGCCTGGGCTGCAAGTCGGTGGAGATTTGCGGGCCGGCCGAGTGGCCGACGCTGAAGAAGTACGGACTGACGTGCGCCCTGGCATCCAACGGCATGCCGGGCGCACCGTTCATGAAGGGCCTGAACAACCTTCGCTATCACGATGAAGTGATCGCGACGACGACGAAAATGGTCGACGACTGCCATGCCGCCGGCTTCCCCGCGGTGATCGCGTTCACGGGCTATAAGTGGCGGGACGCCGAGGACCCGAAAAGCGGCGAGATCAGCCTGGAAGAAGGCGCCGCCAACTGCGTCGCCGGATTGAAGAAACTCGCGCTGAACGCCGAAAAGAAAAACGTCACCATCTGCCTGGAACACCTCAACACGCGCGACGACAGCCATCCGATGAAGGGCCATCCCGGATACCAGGGTGATGACATCGATTATGTCGCGGACATTGTCCGCAAGGTCGGTTCACCGCGCATCAAGCTGCTGTTTGACATCTACCATGTGCAGATCATGAACGGCGACATCATTCGACGGATCGAGGCATGCAAAGACGTGATCGGTCACATTCACACGGCCGGGAATCCCGGCCGCGCGGAAATGGACGACAAACAGGAGATCAACTACCCGCCGATCATGCGCAAGCTGGCCGAAATCGGGTACGGAGGCTACGTGGGCCACGAGTTCATTCCGACCCGTAACCCGCTCGCCGGGTTGCGCGAAGCCGTGCAGCTCTGCGACGTCTGATTGGCAGGTTGTTGGTCGCCGTCGTCCACGGAAGCGTTCAGCCCTTCACGCGGTAACCGCGGCTGCTGAGGATTTCGCGGATGCGATCCAGCTGTTCGCCTTGAATTTCCAGGCAATCGTCTTTAATCGTTCCGCCCGCGCCGCAATCGGACTTGAGGCGACTCAACAATTCGAGCAGGTCGTTCGCTTCCGGTGCCAACCCGCGGATGACAGTCACAATTTTTCCCTTTTTACGTTTCTCGACCGACAACTTCGCCAGTTGCTTTTCGGGCGGAATCCAACTGGCTGCGGGAGGCGTACAGGTGCATTGCGATTCCAGCTCTCCGCATCGTTCGCATCGCGGAGGTCGATCAAAAGGCGTACCAGCAAATAATCGCATTGAAGTACTTACTCCCGCTCAACCATAAGCAGCTCCCATCGCCCCCCCCGGTTCCCGCATTTTCCATTTTCCATTTTCCATAACCCGTAACCCATTCACTCCTCTTTCCGCAGCGCGTCGCGCACGAATTCGCGGCGTGCGACAAGGTGCTGCCGCAGTGCATCGCAGACTTGCAGTAGCTGTGCCGACGCCGCCTGCTCGTCACCGCCACGCAGCCTGGCTCGCAAACGGACTTCCGGTTCCAATGCGACTTGCATCTGTTCGATCTTGGGAAACATCGCCTCTTCCGTGAAAAACGGATCGGTCATTTCTGTCAGTCGTTTTTTGAATCGGGCGTAGAATTCCCGGTGCGCCAGCAGCGGGCGGGACAAGTCGCCGCCATCCCGCCACCAGAACGGGCGTCCAATGCCGAACCGGGGAAACCCATCGCCGACCCAGTGTTGCCCGACGTTGCGAATGACGCGTCGGATCGATTTCATACGTTAACTCCCTGCGGCGCCCGCCTTGGAGGAATCCAAGGGAGCATTTGTTTTCCAATGAGATTTAGTTCCGCTGATCATGACCGCTTCGAGACGATTCGTCGAGCAGCAAGCCGCTGAGGGCCTTTTCGATCATCTCTTTTCGTGCCAGACCGGTGCGCCACAAGCACTTCGTGGTGGAAAATTCCTTGCATCAGCCCAGATGATTGCCGCTGGCTCGACGGGTGTGTATCCTGGCAGTGCGTTGAATTCCCAGAAATTGGCGATCCGGAGCGGGACCATGACGGCAAGCAGAAACCACTTTCTCATTGCGATCGTGGCTGCGTTATCTCTGAACAGCAGCGATCGATTGGCTTATGGAGAGCGGCCCAGCAACTGGACGTCGTGGCGGGGGCAACGAGCGACGGGCAGCACCGAGGCTGGCAGTTACCCGCACAAGTTTGACGCGACGGATTATCAATGGCGGGCGGAACTGCCCGGCAAGGGTTGCTCGACACCGATCGTGCTCGACGAACAGATCTATCTCACGGCATCCGCCGACGGAAACGATGCCTTGCTCTGCTTCGATTTTTCGGGCGCCGAAAAATGGCGCACCGTGTTCGGCAAGGAAGACCCGGGAAAACACCGCAACGGCTCGGGCAGCAATGCTTCACCGGTGACCGACGGCAAGGCGGTGTTCGTCTATTACAAGAGTGGCACGCTGGCCGCGGTGGAACTCGACGGCAAAACGCGCTGGAAGACCGACCTCGTCGAACGATTTGGCCGCGATACGTTGTTCTGGGACCATGGCACATCGCCGGTACTCACCGAACGACACGTCATCATGGCCCGCATGCATGCCGGCGAATCATGGCTGGCGGCGTTCGACAAGGAATCGGGGGAGATCGCCTGGAAGGTGCCCCGCAACTATAAGACACCCACCGAGTGCGATCATGGTTATTCCACGCCGCTGGTGATCGAATATCAGGGCCAGAGCGCAATCCTGATCTGGGGTGCCGAACACCTGACGATTCACAATGCGCGGGATGGCCAGGTCGTCTGGTCCTGCGGCAACTTCAATCCCGACGCCAACAAGCTCTGGCCCGCGATCGCGACACCCGTCATCGTCGGCGATACCGCCGTGATTGCCTACGGACGCAACGATCGTGGAGTTCCACGCCTGCACGGGATACGATTGAGTGGAACTGGCGATGTCACGGCCACCAACCATATCTGGATGCGCGACGACGTCGGCACCTTCGTCCCTTCGCCCGCCGTCTATAACGGAAATGTGATCCTGGTGCGCGACCGCGGTGAAGTCGAGTGTATCGATCCGGCCAGCGGCAAGAATGTCTGGCAGGGCGCGTTTCCCAAACATCGCACCAACTTCTATGCCTCGCCGCTGATCGCCGGAGGAAAGCTGTACGCCGCACGGGAAGATGGCACGGTGTTCGTGGCCCGAATTGCCGGCGACAAAATGGAACTGCTCGCGGAAAACGACATGCAGGAACCGGTCATCGGCTCTCCCGTGCCGGCCGGCAATCGAATTCTCATCCGCGGCGAAAAACACCTGTTTTGCATCGCGTCCGCCAGCGGCAGCGGCAGCTGACCGTCGCCGCGAGCCCGACACACGGTACCAGTTATCGCATCGTTTTACGTTGTTGCCGCCCACCCGCGCCACGAGGGAAACGAACTGGTGCTCCAACAGCTTCAAGAACAGCCGCCCAAAGAATTCAAGAAGCCGCCGTTCCCAATCCGCGTCCGCAAGTAATCGCGTCGAGACACGCAACGCGGGGCGAAGCCCATCGGTGGGCCCCCGCGATCGTGGCCATCCGACGGCAGCCACTGGTCAGATCCTGCGATATTCTTTATTCCGCGATCGTCAACGCCGACGCCGTCGGCAGCACAAAGATCTTGCCGTCGCCCATACGGCCCGTTCGCGCCACTTCGACGATCTTTCGCAGAATCTCCTCCACGCGTTCGTCGTCCACCCACATCGCGATCTCTACCTTGGGCAGAAAGATCTGGGAGTACTCGTTCTCACCGTATTGATCCAGGTAGTCCTTCTGCCGGCCGAAGCCTTTGACTTCTCGAACGCTGAGCGCCTCCAGCGGCGCCAACTTGAGGCCCTCGAGGACCTTCTCCGCCAGATACGGTTTGACGACCGCGATGATTTCTCTCATGCCATCCCGGCCGTTTGCTGAAACCGTGTAGCCGTTCTTAACTGAAGAAGTTCTCGCCGAACAGATTCACTTCCGGGCCGCTCTCGACTTCAATGTCGCCATTGACCTGAGTCATGCAGGCCAGCCGCATCGTTGCTTCGTTGCCGAGATACATCAGGCAACAAGGAACCGGGTCAGGGAAAGGCAGCTTGAATTTCATTTTCTCGCGAACGGTCATCGGGTTGGTGTTTTCCATTCCCTTGACGATATTGACGCGGCAGGTTCCACACATGCCGAACCCGTGGCAATTGACGAACTTGTTCAGCGTTTCGCCAAAACCGTTAACGCCGCAATTCAGATTAATTCCGGCCTTGGCCGCCTCCGCCCGCAGCCAGGCGCCCTGAGGGACTTCGATTTCCTTCTTCTCTTTGACGAATTTGACGATCGGCATGGTTCAGGCACCTTGGGGGAACTCGGCAAATACGGGCCGCGGCAAAGTAAAAAATCTACCGCGCTTTCGATCAACCGATAAGGGGGTGGCGGATTCCGCGGGCTTTCGCCCGCCAGCCATCTCCCCCCTCGCCGCAAGCGACCCCAAGACCTGCTTTGACAAGGCACTAGCGGGCCGCGGGGAAAATCACGTCGTCCTGCAAGTGCTTTCGCTGCCGCTTCATAACGTCCAGAAACTTCTCCAGGTTCACCGGTTTGGTGACATAATCGTCCACCCGTAACACCTGGCATTTTTCCCGATCGGTGGCGGCGTCCGACGACGTCATGACAATCACCGGGATCGTCGCCAGATCGGGTGTCGACTTCAGTTCCCGTAAGACCTCAAAACCGTCCTTCGTAGGCAGCAAAAGGTCGAGCAAAATAATGTCGGGCCGAGGGGCGCGGGCAAACACCCCGCTGCGCTTGACAAATTGCAGCGCCTCCTCCCCATCGAATACCAGTGTCAGGCGGTGCTGCGTCAGTCCCTTCCGCAATGCCGTAATCGTCAGTCGAGCGTCGATCAGACTGTCCTCGATCAACAGGATCTCCAGCGGACGCCCTACGGCCGCGATGCTCATATCGGCCTCGATTTCGAAAACTCCGCCGGAACGTGCGACACGGTCTATTCGCTGCCACCCAGATCGTCGTCGTACGCCTGCTGGATCAGTTCGTTCTCGCGAGACTCGTGCTGCCCGAACCGATGGTGAAATCGCATGAACGCTCCCGCCAGCACCACAGTCCAACTCGGCAACTGCCCCCGATACTGATGCCGTTCCGCCTGCTCCACAATCTGCGAGATCTCCAAATATAATTCCCGATGCTGCGCTCGCAATGACTCCGCCACCCGTCCAAGCTGCGGCGCGACGAATACCGGATCGTCAAAGTAACCGTACGCCTCCTCCAAAGCGAAATGCAGCGCCAATTGATCCCGCAACTCCGCTAACTTCGCCACAAACGAAACACCGTCCATCGTGAACGGCACCGGACGCGACAAGATCTGTCGTACCTCCGACAACCGATGGAATAACTCCTGGTTGACTTCTTTGATCTCCTGCAGAAACGCCGCGTTCACCGTGACCGTCAATGTGGCTGTCGTCGTCGCCATGACAATGTCTCCCGTTTCCTCGCCGCGAGTGATCACGTCTGAGCATGATCGGTTACCCCAACCAGCCATCCAAGCTATGCCAGCCCAGTCAGAGTGTCAAACGGAATGGGTTGCGGGTGCGAATTACGGGGAACGGAGCGTGTGCCACGGGTGAGGGCCGTCCCGAACCCGTGCCTAAGGGACAGAGCAAACGTTGAGCATTCAGGGCATCGTAGGGTCGGAGAAGCTGAGGCAGAACTCGTAAACAGCACGGGCTCCGGAGAAGCCCTCAACCGTGGCACTTATAAGCCGGCTCAACACGTCGACAACGACAGCCGCTTCGCTGCCTTCGAATTCGACAATTTCCCTGCGGCAACGCCCTGCCACACGGGCCTAACGAATCTTGAAGAGATTGAATGTCAGGTGAGCCTGGCCCTGGTGGTGGGCTTCGTGGAAGCCGATGATATGCAGCACCTCCAGTAAAGTCAGCCCCCGCTCCTTGAAGGCCTCCGGAATCGTCCCCAGCTGATCTTCGCGCAAACCAAGCAGTGTATCGCGCAGGTGCTCCCGCGAATCGGCCAGAACTTGGCGGATTTCCGCGGGGGTCGGAATCCGATCGTCGGGCGTGCTTCCGCCTCGAAAACGCGGCCAAAGGTCCTTGAACGCACCCGGCTTGGTCGGACAAAGTCGCTCCGTAGCGAAAATCTCCTCCGTGATCCCCACATGCATCAATTGCCAGCCGATATGGGCTCGACCCGACCCGGGCCGCCATCCCAAAGCCGTCGACGCATCCGATTCCTTTTCGATTCTCTCCAGCAGTCCCAACGTGCGAACCCGCTGGAAGTCGAAATGCCGAATTAAAATTCCGATCGTACTCAACGGTCCCACGCCTGCTAATTATTGATGACAGGTTTGCCCTTCGATGCGGAGCGCGACTTCGACCTCCGCCGACCATTCGCGGATCCGCCCGACGCCAACGTGTTGGGAGCGGGCTGCCGTGTCGCCGTTCGTCGAGTCGCGCGTCCTGCCACTCGACTCGCCGCCCGCGTTGGCGTTCTTTTCGCCAAGTTTTGCCCGATCGCAGCGTCCATCGCAGTTGAATCCTCGCGGGCAATCACCGCATCGAGCTGCAGTAAGTGGAAGTACAACTTGCTGCCATCGTCGCATTCCAATTCGTCGAGCGTTGACCCGCGAAAATCGATGACCCGCTGGCGGACTGCCTCTCGCCCCATGACAGCGGCAATCATCCGAGCGTCCGTCAGATAGGTCGACTGAAACGGCGATTTTCTGTCGCCAGTTCCTGTGGCTCCGATCCCACCGATACAGCACTGCGCTCGCGAGCGATAAAAACCCATGCGGGTTGGATCGCCAACCTCCTCCGCCGCGACCCCTGCCAGAAAATAGAGGCGAGGACTCAGCGGATACCGGTCCACAAGCTCTTCGGCCTGCTCGAGAACCTGGTCAAACCGCCGCAACTGGAACAGAACTTCCAGTGCCTGAAAATCAAACACGTCGACCGGCGGCGATCCGCCCAATCGAGCAACAGCAACGCGACGAGCCGCTAAATAGGTTCGCTTGGACGGTCGGCGGAAAAACTGCTCAATTGCGTTCGGCATGCGGCTTAGTTACCACGCCACGGCATCGCACGGAGGCTCACGCTGCCCTTAGGTTAACCAAGTTTCAATTACTTACAAGTGTCTTTGATCAAGCGTGCGATAAATCGCGGCGGTCATCCCCAGGAGGTCGTACCACCTGTGACATCGCGTTCGTAGTGATGACACCCGGTCTGAAATCGCAGTAACGCGCTCGAAGGCGAATCCGATTTCGGTCCCTACTTCGCCCGCGAATTCCGTCACCCAGCGCCGTCTCTCGTACTCAGCGAAGCGGTACTCCTACTCGGACTCGGACTCGTACATGGGTCGTCGATCGAGTACGAGTACCGCTTCGCTGAGTAGGAGTACGAGTAGGGATAGGAGTACGAAAAAAGCACGTCTACCCTACGCTCTTGGTGGGCTGCGGGGCGCCTCGAACCACTCCGCGGTGCTCGTCCGGGCCAAGTACGATAAGGAAACTACCGAAAATCGGACGATATTAGCGAATCGGGCGGCCCCAGATAGTTCCGGTCAGCTTTAGGAGCAGCCAAGCGAGGTCTCCAGCTTCCCCAGCTTGCCGAACTATCGCTTTTCCTTGGCCGTATTACTCAACTGATCAGTTCAATTCACTTGACGCGGTGCGGTCGCCAGGAAACAATTGCAACATATGAAATGTCTGGACCGTATTGTTGCCGGAATCCTCGCCGCGGTGTTGGCGCTGAATGCTGCGCTGGTGCCGTTGGCGCACGGACCTGGCTGCCATCTGGCCAGCGGTTCCGCGTCGGGTTGTACGGTCGATTGTGGCTCCAGTCATGGGCATCACGGCCATCGGCATCACCCGCACGCCACCGGAACAAACGGCAGTCGCGGTTTCGGGGCCCACGATACGTTCGCGACACCGCGCGGCCGTGCCGGAGTCCCGATCATCCAGGGTGGCGGCCGCCACGGCGTGGGTGTCCACGACCATCATCTCTGCTTGGCATGCCAGTATCTATCGGAGTTTCAAGCAGCGGTTGCGGCCCCGGCCGGTGCAATGTCGGCCGATGTTGTTTGTGCCTGGATCGGTTTTCCAGTCCGAGTCGACTCGATTCAGACGTTCTCTCCGTTTTCCGCGCGAGCGCCCCCCGGCAATTTGGCTTAGTTGCTGCCAATTGTCGCTGAAGCTGGACTTCGGGTTCCGGTTTCGTTTTTAATCGCTCGCAGGCCGCATTTGGGAATCGCGGCAGTCTTACTTCGGGAGTCGGGACGATGCATCGTCGCAAGAACACAGGTTTTACGCTCGTTGAACTACTGGTGGTCATCGCCATTATCGGCATTTTGACCGCCCTTTTACTGCCGGCAGTACAGGCCGCGCGCGAGGCGGCTCGACGCACTTCCTGCGTCAATAATCTCAAGCAGATCGGTCTGGCACTGCACCATTACCACGATATCCATCAGTCCTTGCCACCTGGCTGGATGGCGTGGGACGCCGCCAGCAACCTGCCGCACGTGGAAGACCAACCGGGCTGGGGTTGGGCATCCAGGATCCTACCGGTGATGGAACAAGGCAAATTGCGAGACAACTTGATCGTTGACACCCTGCCGATCACCGACCCCCGCAATGACGCGGCCAGGGTCTATCTCCTGCCGAATTTTCGCTGCCTCTCGGATGTCGGCAGGCCGACGTTCACGCTGCCATTGGAGTCCGATCCGAGCCAAGGTCTGACCGAACTGGCAACCAGTAACTACATCGGCGTTTTCGGGACGATGGAACTCGACGACGTCCTCGGTTCACCCATCGGCGTGGTGGGGCGCGGGGATGGTTCGTTCTGGCACCACGAGGCATGCCGCTTCGCCGACATTCTGGATGGACTGAGCAACACGTTGGTTGTTGGTGAACGATCGGCAAGGTACGGGTATTCGACCTGGACCGGCGCTGTGCCGGGTGGCGAAGAATTTCTGCAACGGGTATTGGGCATTACCGATCACCCGCCGAACCATCCCGGTGCGCACCTGGACGATTTCACCAGCGAACATCCCGCGGGAGTCAATTTCCTGTTAGGGGACGGTTCGGTACGATTGTTCACACCGTTGATCAATCTCGATGTCTACAAATCGATGGCGACGCGCGCCGGCGGCGAGTCGATTCTGACCGACGATTGAGCGTTTGACCGAATTGCAGGCCGCCGGCCTGGGCGACGAGGAGGGGCGAGGACGAGGTGAGCGGGATGGAGACGTGCCGGCGGGTTGGCGTCATCGGACTTGGTTTGATGGGAACGGCCATCGCCGAGCGACTACTGGGGGCCGGCTTTGAGGTCGTCGCCTGGAATCGGACGCCCGACAAAATCCTGCCGCTAAGGGACGCGGGAGCGAAGTGGAGCGACAATCCGTTTCGCGAATGCTCGCGGATCATCCTGAGCCTCTACAACAGCGATGTGGTGGCGGAGGTCCTGTCGCGGTTTGAGGATGCGATGCGTCCAGGCCAGCTGATCATCGACACGACCACGGGGGCGCCCAGTGACGCGGAAGCGATGGCCAGGCGCTGCCGTGAACAGAAGGTCTCCTACCTGGAAGCGCCGGTATCGGGTTCGAGTGCACAACTGCGACGCGGGGAGGCAACGGTGATTGTCGGCGGCGACCTGGCCGCCTATCAAGCCTGTGCCGACTTATGGCCCCTATTCGGCGCCAAGGTGTTTCACGTCGGAGAAAGCGGCGCCGCGTCGCGAATGAAACTCGTTACAAACCTCGTGCTGGGGTTGAATCGCGCCGCGCTCGCCGAAGGACTGGTATTCGCCGAAGCGATCGGCGTGGACGGCGCGCAGGCATTGCAGGTTCTGAAACAGAGCGCCGCCTATTCGACCGTGATGGACATCAAAGGCGGTAAGATGCTGCAGCATGACTTTGCGCCGCAGGCCAAACTGTCGCAGCATCTGAAGGACGTGCGACTGATCCTGGACGCCGCCAAGGAACACAACGCTGCGCTCTGTCTGGCGGAGCTCCATCGTGAGTTGCTGGAAGCGGCCGAAACGGCCGGACTGGGCGAACTCGATAATTGCGCCATCATTGAAGCAATCAGGTTGCGCGCGCGATCCGCAAACGGATCCTGTTCTCCCTTCTCCACCGGCACTCCGGGAGAAACGGGGCGGGGATGAGCGGCCGGGCAAGACGGGGCGCTACGTTACCGGCCGTTGCTCGATAAAACGACGGGCCGTCGTCGAGCTTCCGCGGAACAATCGACCAGACCAACCCGATGCCTCGATGCAACGCCACTGCATGCCGCGGCGCGCGGAGATCGAGCGGATCTGATCAAGATTCTGGTGAATTGCGGGATGTCGGCCGATGTTCGCGGAGGATGCGATCAGGCCACCCCCCTGCACCTGGCGGCCTGGAACGATTGCCTGGAAGCCGCAAAAGCCCTTGTCGACTCTGGCGCCGACAAGGACGCCAAGTCGGGTAACTTGCATAACAACTCGCCGGCCGGCTGGGCCATCGTTGCCGGTTCTGCAAAAGTCTTTGATTACTTGATCGCCACCGGGGCGAAGCACTTCCCCTGGTTTGGCGACGACGCACGCGAAGCCTGCAACGGTCGTTTCGATGCCATCAGCGCTGCATCGAAGGAACGAAGACGCGAAATTCTGGCGCGACTGAACGCCGAATGATTCCGCATTTGCCTTGAGCGAACAAAACGGCGGACGACATTCCTGGCCGTCCATTCTCCGTTCCCCATTCCCCGTAACCCATAACCCTCTGCCCCCGTTCCCCCACGCCCTGCGGTATATTGTTTCGGATGCCGACGCGACCCTTTACCCTGAACAGCAGCCACACGTAGCCGCCGACGGCGGATCACCGTTCCTCTTCCTTTTGGATGGAGTATGAACTCATGCGCCACGCGATTGCTTCCGTCGTACCGCTGATTGTTATCCTCTGGAGCGTCGCTCAGGCCGCGGAACCGCCCCGACTGTCACTCGTCGAGCACGTGGAACGGCAGCCGCTGGTCGCGCAGGTCCAGCGATTGATCGACGCATTGGAGTTCCTCGGCACGCCGCTGAGTAAGTCAGATCGCGCAGCGCTGCAGGCCGCGATGGACGACACCAATGACAAGGCGGCGGTGGCCGGTATTCAAACGGTGTTGGATCCGCTCTGCCTGCTCGCCGTTGAACTCAAGTCCGAGAAGGAACTCGTGGCTCAAACCGGCCCAACGAAAAAACAGCTTGTCGAACAGGGCTGGAGCCAGTTTCTGGTGAAGATCCGTAACTCGTCTGACTTGAAGGGAGTCCTTCGCGCTGCCAGCCCGAACGCGCAACGCCTCGCCGGTTCACCGGCGTCGGAGGTCGAGAATCGCTGGCTCGATCTGCAGATGTTTGACCAGCAGCCGCTGCTGCCGCATTTGAGTGGCTTGGAGCTGGAATATCGGATCATCCAGCTTTACAGCCGCGACACCGGGCCTCGTGAGGCGGCACTGTCGCTGGAATACGTGGTCCGCGCCGCAACGCCCGCGGTTCGCGATACACCTCGACGTCCCGAGGAGGTCACCCGCAGCAATCCGTTGAAAATCCCGTTCGATTGCGCTGCCTCGCACGAAGTGACCTTTCACGTCGCTGACGAAAACGGCAAGCCAACCACGGCCGCGTTCCTGATTCGCGATCCGCAGGGACGAGTCTACCCTTCCCAGGCCAAGCGTCTCGCTCCGGACTTCGCCTTCCATCCGCAAATCTACCGCGCGGATGGCGAAAAAGTGAAATTGCCCGTCGGGAACTACTCCATCGATTGCCTGCGCGGTCCGGAATCCATTCCCGAATCGAAATCGCTGACGGTCGCCGGACAACCCACCGAGTTTTCCTATCAGGTCCGTCGTTGGGTCGACCCGACGAAGCTGGGATGGTATTCCGGCGACCATCACATTCACGCGGCCGGCTGCGCCCATTATTCCAATCCGACAGAAGGAGTCCATGCGGACGACATGATGCGACATTGCCTGGGCGAAGATCTGAAGGTTGGCTGCAATCTGACATGGGGACCGTGCTTCGACTACCAGTTGCAGTTCTTCACCGGCAAAGACGATGCGGTCTCGCAATTTCCCTATCTATTGCGCTACGATATCGAAGTCTCGGGTTTCGGCTCACACAATTCGGGGCATCTTTGCCTGCTGCGGCTTACGGAACGCAACTATCCCGGCGGTGATTCCAACAAGCATTGGCCAACGCTGGGATTGAACACGCTCAAATGGGCGAAGCGTCAAGATGCGATTACCGGTCCAGCGCATTCCGCGTCCGGCTTGGCTCCCTCGGCCGAGCGAATCGAGGGGCCCGACGGTCCCAACAGTCTGCCGAGCTACGCGATTCCACAGTACAACGGCATCGGCGCGAATGAGTACATCGTCGACATCACGCACAATGTCCCCGGCAGGGATGGCACGCTGGTCCCCGCCATCGACTTCATCTCCACCATGGATACGAACCGGCAACAAGAATTTAACATGTGGTATCACACGCTCAACTGCGGTTTCCGTGTCCGAGCCAGCGGGGAGACCGACTTTCCCTGTATTTCCGGTCAACGGGTTGGTATGGGGCGAGTTTATGTCAAAGTGAACGGCAACTTGAACTACGAGGATTGGTGCGAAGGCATCCGGGAAGGACGCAGTTACGTCAGTGATGGGACGAGCCACTTGATGGAGTTTACGGTTCAACCCAAGGGGAAAGCGAAAGCGTCGGTCCCGGTTGGCTCGCAAGGAAGTGAATTGAAGCTCGACAAACCTTCGACGATTCAGATTACGGCGAAGGGCGCGGCGCGTTCGGACGGCCGCAAAGTGCCGCTCGAAGTCATCGTCAACGGCTACCCCGTCGCGAAACAAGAGATCATCGCGGACGGTTCGACCCAAGATGTCTCACTGGAAGTCACGATCGACCATAGCAGTTGGGTCGCATTACGACACTTCCCGTCAGCGCATACGAATCCGGTTTTCGTGCTGGTCGGCGACAAGCCGATCCGAGCCTCGCGGCGAAGTGCGGAATGGTGCCTGCGTGGCGTCGACCAATGTTGGGCGCAGAAACAACAGTTCTACGCCGCGGCGGAAAAAGACGAAGCAGCGGCAGCCTACGAACACGCCCGCCGCGCCTACCGAAAAATCCTCGACGAAAGCGAGACCAACTAATCACGAAAGCAGAGTGGGTCCCTACGAACTCCCTTCTAACTTTAAACTTCCCAAATATATGCATGCAAAGATTACTCTGTTGGTTCTGGTTTGTTGCGTGGCCGCGGCCATGCCGGCGATCGCCGCCGACGAAACGACGACGACGCGCGTGCCGTGGCGCTCGTCACGTCTGACCGGGTCACCCGACCCGCCGCCGCCCTTCGTGGCGACACACGCCTTTTCTGAAGTCCAGCTCAAAGAGCCTGTGTTCATTGTCTGGTCGCCGGATTTGAAACGGTACTTCGTCGGCGAAAAGCGCGGTGTCATTTCGTCGCTCGTGAATCGGCCTGATGCGAAACCGGAACTTGCATTCGACATCACCATGCAGCTCGACAAGTCCACCTGGCCCCAGCATGCCGGTGGCATCGATTCACTTTACGCCATCGCGTTCCATCCAAAATTCGCCGAGAATCGCACCTGTTACGTCTGCTACACCTTGGCCCACAAGAACAACAAGGTGCCTAATCTGGCGGACGGTTCACGGGTCTCGCGCTTTCGCGTGCTCGACGAAAACCCGCCACGCCTCGATCCCGAGAGCGAAGAGGTCATGCTGACCTGGGAACAGGGCGGTCACAACGGGTGTGAGCTGAAATTCGGACCGGAGGGCTATCTCTACATTTCGACCGGCGATGCTCGACCACCCAATCCGCCGGATGAGCTTCACACCGGCCAGGACATCACCGACCTGTTGTCGTCGGTGTTGCGTATCGACGTCGATCGGCGCGAAGCTGGCAAACAATATGCCATCCCGTCCGATAACCCGTTTATCGGAATGTCGGTTGGCGAAAAATCGGCGCGGCCCGAAGTTTGGGCCTACGGCTTTCGAAACCCCTGGCGGATGAGCTTTGACCGCCAGACCGGCCAACTCTGGCTTGCGGACGTCGGGTGGGAACTCTGGGAGATGGTCCACAGGGTCGAACGCGGCGGCAACTATGGTTGGAGCGTCGTCGAGGGGCGACAGCTCATTCACGCCGACGATCTTCCGGGTCCGACACCCATTCAGACACCGCTGCTTGAATTGCCTCACACGATCGCCGCGAGCATTACCGGCGGATATGTTTATCGAGGCAAGCGGTTTCCGGAACTTGCCGGCGCCTACATCTTCGGCGATTGGGAGTTCCGCCGCCTGTGGGCCGCGCAGTTTGAAAGTGACCGCCTGGCGTCGCTGACGGAACTCACGCGGCCAACCGTTCGTGTGGTGTCGTTTGGCGAGGACCCCGAGGGAGAATTGCTTTTCCTGGACTACGACACCGGGTTCGTGCACACACTCGAACGAAACGACGGGCGAGGCCGGAACGAGGATTTTCCGGTCAAGCTTTCCGACACGGGGCTATTCGCGCTCGAATCCGAACCGCGGCGCGGCGCGGAGTCGCCGGCCGCCGGCGTCATCCCCTTCGAAATCAATGCGCCCCAATGGCAGGACGGTGCCCAGGCCCAGCGATGGCTGGCTCTGCCCGGGACATCGAGCATCACCGTCTACGGCGGCGAAGGCAAGCCGATGCCGAGCCAGGTGTTCTGGCATAACTTCCGCTTGCATTTTCCCCAGGACGCGGTGCTCGTCAAAACCCTGTCGCTCGAGACGACTCCCGGCGATCCGGCATCGCGACGCAAGATCGAGACGCAGCTGCTGCACTTTGACGGCGCCGACTGGCGCGCTTACTCGTACGCGTGGCGCGACGACCAGACCGACGCCGATCTGGTTCCCGCCGCCGGCGACGAGAAAACCATTGTTCTCCGGGATGACACTCAGCCGTCGGGGCAGCGTCCCTACGTGTGGCAATTCCAGGACCGCACCCAGTGCCTGCAATGCCACAGTCAGTGGCCACAGTACGCCATTGCGTTTAACCTGGCTCAGCTGAACCGTGATGTCGCATCGGACTCCGGCAGCCACGTCAATCAACTCGTGCAGCTCAGCCGAACGGGGCACCTGGTTCGCCACGCGCTCGATGACAGCGTGCAACCACCGTATGACGCCCGGTCGGCAGCGGACGAGGATCGTTTACCCGACCCGTTGGATGCTGCCGCGGCGCCGATCGCGGCGCGCGCGCGTTCGTATCTGCACGCGAATTGCTCGCACTGCCACCGCTTCAATGGCGGCGGTATTGTCGGTCTCGATTTGTTATTCCAAAAGACCGTCGCCGAGGCCCGCATTCTTGAATCGCCGATCCGCGGCGATTTCGGGCTCCCTGAAGCGCGAATTGTCGCGCCCGGGCACCCCGAACGAAGCACGCTCTATTTCCGCATGGCCAAATTCGGTCGGGATCGAATGCCCCACGTCGGCTCCGAACGACCGGACGAGGCCGGGCTGCGGCTGATCGGCGACTGGATCGCTTCGTTGGATGCGAATGCCCAGCGAATCGACGATTCCCCAGCGGCGTCCGGTATCGAGCAACAATTGACGCAACCACAGCTCGCCCAGCGCTGGGCGCGGCGGCTCGGCCGCGGCGAACTGCCGGCGGTCGAGCGAACGAGCCTGATTCGGGCCGCCATGTCGCTCGAACCGGGTGCGGTGCGCGACCTGTTCGATGGCTACCTTCCCGTCGACGGTCACGAGCCCAAACTGGGCCCGCGACCAAGGCCAGCGTCGATCGCTGCGCACGCCGGAGACCTCGAGCGCGGCAAGAAACTGTTCTGGGACAAGTCGTCGAATTGCGCAACGTGCCACAAGATCGGCAACGAAGGCGTCAACCTGGGACCCGAGCTGACACGGATCGGGCAGAAGCGGACGCGCGACGAGCTGCTCGACAGCTTGCTGAACCCCTCGCGAACCGTCGACCCGGCTTTTGCCGCCTACCTGGCCGTCACCAAGGACGGCCGCCCGATCTCCGGACTGCTGGTGCGTCGTACCTCAACCGAAGTCGTCGTGCGCGACGCCAAGAACAAAGAATTTGCCATCCCCGTCGACGAACTCGAACGGCTCGCCGTTTCGCGCGTTTCGCTGATGCCGGACGGCTTGCTGGCCGGCTTCACCGCGCAACAGGCGGCGGACCTGGTGGCGTATCTCGCCAGTCTGCGCGAGTAGTGTGCCGGGGATAATGGGGCCGGGAGAGCCGTGACGCAACGTTACCGAACGAATCTCGCCACGCGACCGCCGGGACCAACCGTCCAGCCGTTACCGGTGGGATCGAATCCGACACTGTTGTAATTCTGTTGGTCGATTGCCGTCCACGTCGTACTGCCGTCCAGCGATTCGTCCGAGCCTGACGTCCCCACCACAACCCAACGGTCCTTTGCCCACGCCGCGCACGAGCGAAATGGGAACGGTTTTTCGAGGAGTACCCAGGTCTTGCCCCCATCCTTCGTTCGGGCTGCTGTGGTTCCGAGTTCATTCGGTTTGCGATAATCGCCACCGACAATGAGGCCTTGATCTCGATCCCGAAATGCAATGGAAAACGCCCCGCACGATTCGTTGTTTGAAAAAATCGGCGTCTCAACAACCGTCCAGTGTTGACCCCGATCATGGGAATGAAAGATTCTCGAAGACTTGCCTCCTCCGGTGCAGAACATGACACCGTTTTCGCCGTGGGTAATCAGGCATGTGCCGCTGGCAGCGAAGGCACTCTCGTTGGCAAGTGCCGGCGGAAGGTCTTTGGCCTCCAGCCGTTTCCAGTTCGCTCCTCCATCCTCGGTGATGATCAATCGAAATTGTCCTTGGACGGGGTCACTCAACGCAACACCATGGCGGTCGTCCCAAAAGGCGATGGCATCAAAGAACGCATCCGGGTCGGAATTTTTGAATTGCAGCACCCAGTTACGGCCGGCATCAACCGTCTTGTAAATCCGCGAATTCTCGCCAGGGCCGATACTCAGCAGAAAGGCGGTCGACGCGCCAAATGCTTCGACATCGCGGAAATCAAGCTCTTCGGCCCCCGGCACGGTTCCCTCAATCCAGGTCTTCCCGCCGTCGGTCGTTTGAGCGTACATCGCCTGCTTGCCGCTGATCCAGGCAATCTTCTCGCTGACAACCGACAGGCCACGCAAATCGGCCTGCGACCGGATCTTCTGCACCTGCCATTCGCCAGCAGCCATTGAATCAGAAAACACGAACATCAAGACAACGAGCAGGTAAAGTCTCATGACATTGATCCAACGTTGGAATCGACACCGGAAGTCGCCACGTAATGCGCGCGATCCTACCCTCTCGGAACAAATTGCACCATGCGCCCTTACGATTCGCTTGACTTCGGTGATCGGAATGCCCCCGGCTTGCCCGGGGGCATTCGAGGAATGACGTAACGAAATCAGGGTAGCTCGAATCCAATAAGGCGGATCCCCTGCCGACTGGGTGACTCTCCTCCAGCCGAATGTTACACTGGGCGCCGCAGAGGATCTTTCTGGTTCCGTGAGCCATCATCGAAATAGTCGTTTGTTGTCTTGTGATTTCGTGGAGAAGCCTGCTATGACCAACCTGCCACATCTATCCCGCCGTTCATTCTTTCGAACCTCCGCTGCCGTTGCGGCGGCTCCTGTGTTTTTGCAGGGAATTCCGCAACTGGTTGCAGCTCCCGCGCCGCGTCCAATTTTGAAAACGCTCAAGATCGGCATGGTGGGTGTACCTGGTTCGCTTACCGACAAATTGAAGGCGGCGAAACAGGCCGGCTTCGATGGCATTGAACTCGACGCGCCGGGATTCAATCTGGAGGAAGCGAAAAAAGCGATCGCCGAAACGGGCCTGCCAGTGGATGGCACGGTATGTTCGTCCCATTGGAACGTGCGACACACGAGTCCGGATGCGGCGACGCGTAAGAAGGCGCTGGAACATTTGGAGACAGCGTTGCGCGACACCCATGCAATTGGTGGCAATACCGTGTTGTTGGTCGTGGGCAAAGGCGAGGATGGACCGGAATCGGAGATCTGGCCACGGTCGATCGAGAACATTTCGAAAGCAATCCCGCTGGCCGCATCGCTGGGCGTGTACATTGCGATCGAAAATGTCTGGAATCAATTCCTGTACGATCACGATGGCAGTAACAATCAGACCGCCGATAAGTTCGTGAAATACGTTGACGAACTGAACTCGCCGTGGGTGGGAATGCAGTTCGATATTGGTAATCACTGGAAGTATGGCGATCCAGGGGCGTGGATTCGGCAGCTCGGTCGTCGTGTCGTGAAGCTCGATATCAAAGGCTTTTCGCGGGCGCAAAACAACTTCACACCGATCAGCAAGTGCGATCTGCCGTGGGACTCCGTACGTTCGGCGTTGACGGAAATTGGATTCTCGGGCTGGTGCGCAGCCGAAGTCGGTGGCGGCAACGTCGAGTATCTGCGAGGCGTCGCCAACGAGATCAAGGAAGTATTGAAACTGGCATAGTCGGCGAAATTGTCCCCGTCTTAGTTGAAAAGGTGGCGGCTCCTGTGTCCGGGGTTTAGATTCCGGACAAGCCATTTTCCTCAAGAACAGGAGTACACCACCATGTCGCGGAAGTACCAGAAGTCGAAGGTCATTCGCAACTCTTTTACCGAGCGGACGAAAATCCGAGGTCAGGCGAAAGCTCAAGCTCGCGAAGTTCAGCTTCCGTTGGACGTGGAGAGCCTCGTTGAGATGTCACGCACGGCGCTATCCAGTTTTGCCGCGGAAGTGGGCCTCATTGTCGCGCAGCGGCTGTTGGAGGACGAAGCGACACAGTTCTGCGGCGAACGGCACGAAAGGCAGACGAAACGGGAAATGACGCGTTTTGGGCATTCACGCGGCTATGTGACGCTCGCTAGTCAAAAGGGCCGTATCCACAAGCCACGTGTCCGCTATGTGAAAAAGGACGGCGAAGTCGAATTGGAGCGATACCGTTTGCTTCAGTCGCCAGATGCAATGCCTCAGGCGGCGTTGAACCAACTGGTAAATGGGGTTTCGACGCGTCGCTATGAGCATGTCGTGGAGTTGGTAGAGAAGGTTATGGTGTAAAGAAATCGAGCGTTAGCCGTGGCTTTATTCGAGCTTCGGCCAGCGTTCCAAGGCAAGATCAGAAATCGGGTACTTTCCCCAGTCCCCAGAGCCTGCAGGGGACGGACTTTATCGTTAGATCTGGCCTGCTTCGGTCCCGGGCCGACACAACCATCGGCGACGCACGCGGCCCATTGTATTCGACGGTGCAAAGCAAACCGTTTGTCGCAAGACAATGCGAACGCCCAATGATCGAATGACGAAAAAGTCGATTTGTGGGGGGATTCGTGGGCGGACTTTCGAGGGCGGAACGGTTTGGTGGAGTTCCGCGAGTCACCGCAATTGCTTGCCAAATCGGAGCTTAAGCAAAGTACACCCAAGAGGGCTCGAACCTCTAACCTTCGGTTCCGTAGACCGATGCTCTATCCAATTGAGCTATGGGTGCGGGAAACGGATTACCCGGGGAAGCCCCTGAAATCGTGGTCTCATTCTGACGATTGGACGCGGGAGGTGTCAAGGACGGGGGCAGAGGGTTACGGGGAACGAAAGGTGTTACACGCGATCAGGGTTTGGCGTACTGCACATGGTGTCCTTTGGCTTTTAGGCGGATGCGGTAGAGACTCTGGTCGATCGTCACATACAGCGTGTTGATCTCGTCTCCGATCCCGAACTCCACGTTGCTCGGCATGCCGACCGGCGGATGGTCGTCGTCGGTCACCTGGTTCTCCGGTCCGGTAGGAAGAAACGCCACTTCCTTGCCGGCCGGGTTGAGTACCTGCACGCCAGGTCGCTTCAGGCTTCGCGTGGTCAGGTAGACATTTCCCGCGGCATCGACGCACATGCCGTCGCAACCGGCTTGATCGCCGTAATCAAGCAACGTCTTGCGCGCACCACTGACTTTACCGTCGGCTCCCAACGGAAAAGCGTAGATCGCCATCGGTCCATGTTTAGGAGGCGGCGCGGTCGGATCGATCTTGTCGGTGCCGTTGTCGTGGTCGGCCACATAGAGCGTCTTGCCATCGGGACTCAGCGCGATTCCGTTCGGCTTCGAAACTTCATGCGTGATCTCGATCACCGATCCGTCTTTCTCAATCCGATAGACCGCCCGATGTTCCAGCTCGCGAGGTTCATCACCCAGGTAGCGGGGGTCCGTGAAATAGACGCGACCCTGACGGTCGAGGCAGCAGTCGTTGGGTGCATTGAATTTTTTGCCTTTGTAGCGGTCGGCGAGCGTGGTGCGCTGCCCGGTCTTGACGTTCCACTTCGAGACTCTTCGCCCGCCCTGGTCGGACCCTTCGCATGCGATCAGATCGCCCTGGCTGTCGAAGATCATCCCATTGGCTTTGCCGCTGTCGATCGAGAATGCCGCGGTTTGCCCCGAGACCGGGTCATAACGCATGATGTAGCCTTTGTCATTGCCGACCGGAATATCGGTGTAATAAATGCTGCCATCCGGCGCAACGGCTGGACCCTCCGCGAGCCCACCCTGGATCGCCGCCTGGCGTGTGAACAGCAGCTCCAATCGAGAGTCCGCGTTCACAATGCTGTCGCCCTGGGGCCGCCCCACGTCGAACGCATGCAGTTGCCGCGCACTGTCGGTCATCCACGGCCCAACGCCGTTCAGGAGACTGGAAACGGAGGCGAAGAAAGTGATCGCAATCGCGAACTTACGCGACCATCGGTTACACGGTTGATTTGCTCGATGCATGCCTGACCCCTCGTGACGATTTACGAATCGATCCTGGAAGTTCGTTGATGCCGGTGCGGCACCGCAAAAAAGTAGTACCGCCAGTGCACGAGAATAGGGCAACCAGATCAGAATGCAAGAGTTGCCACGAAAATATTGATCGCGAACGGCGCATACTGCAAAATGACTCCAGGGCTCGGGACGTCACGGCGACGATTGGGAGGTCTTGATTTGGAAGCGCGGCCTGTACTGGTGATCGCTCGTCGATCCGGATCGGGGCAACGGGTATTCGCCGCCGAGCCAACCTTGGCGGAGCGTCGCCGGCATGCCAATCTCGTTTCCTTGTTCTTCGTACTGGGCGTACTGCAGGCCGTACCGGCGGTCAAGGAACTGCTGCAGCGACATTTCGCGGCGCGGGGGACGCTCGACCCGCCGTTCTGGCTGTATGGCCTCTTGCTGATCGCGATCCTGGAATTCGCCTCCGCGTTGAGCCTGATGCGTATTGTCGACCACGCCGCATTGTGGGTGCTTTCCCTGCTGGCGCTGGCAGTCGCAATGGCCCAGGCCTACCTGCTGGCGCTGATCCTGTTCGCTCGGCAAGGCACACAACTCGCGGCGCTCGACCTGTCCGACGCCGCCCGCGGGTTCGGTCTGCCATGGACCTGTCTATTCATGCTCTCCGCGCACGCGGTCGTCGCCTGGATACTGGGCCGCGCCGCCACGCAGCAGAAGTCCGAAACCAGCCGCCGACTGCGCGGTTCGTAACGGTCGTACGCTTTCCACGATGCATGCCGGCGTAACCACGCGCAGAACCGGACCGCTCACTGAACCTGAAGGTATTGCAACGCCGAGTTCTGAGGTAATCTCCGTTGAGCGTGACCTTCGATGAATTCGCACCCACCCTACACAACCCTAACCGATCCGCTTGCGGCCGACGCGGCACTCCCCGTCCCGCCGAACCCGGAACCGCCGTTGCCGGACTACTGGCAGGAATCGGCGCGGCCGCTCGTCAGTCTGGCGTTTATTGCGCCGATGCTGGCGGCCTACGAACTGGGGATGGTGGTGCTTGGCCCGTCCGCAGTGCGCAACGGAGCCGAAGTCTGGCTGCGTCAGTTCCTGGACTGGCTTGGACTTGGTCAGTACTTTCTGCTTCCGCTGCTGACCTGCGGCCTGCTCTTGGCCTGGCACCATCTGTTGCACGCATGTTGGTCGTTCCGCCCGTCGGTGCTTTTCGGGATGACGCTCGAATCGGCCACGCTGGCCCTCGGATTGCTAGCGTTCGCCCAGCTCCAGGGCGCGATTTACGACCACCTCGGCAGCGAACTACTGAACACGCCGAACAGCACCGCAACGGAGACGGATCTGGCTGGCATGCTGGGTTATTTTGGCGCCGGTCTCTATGAGGAATTATTGTTCCGTTTGACGATGTTGCCGCTGGCGACGATGCTGCTGCGCGGGCTGGGCATGCGCCCGCGTGGGGCACTCGTGCTGGCAGTGCTGGCAGTCAGTCTCTGTTTCTCCCTGGCCCATTATCGATGGGACCTGGATCTGTTTGGCTGGCAGTTGCATACGAGCGGCTACGCTTTCGATTGGTTCAGCTTCTCGTTTCGCTTTGCCGCCGGCACGGTTTTTTCCGCGCTGTTTGTCTGCCGCGGCTTTGGAATTGCCGTCGGTGCGCACGCCCTGTACGACGTTTTCGCGGTGCTGATTTAGGCCGCGTGCAAGGGCGAATCGACCGGCGGCGCGGTGCTGCTTTTCATGCGCAAACGTGGTGGCAGGATCTGCGTGGTAAGCTCTTTTGCAGGCAGCTGGGGCATGATGCCCCAGCCACGGAGAATGCCAGGCGGCTGCGACAGCATGACACGGCTACGAAAACTTGTCCGCGAAAAGCGGGGCTCACTCTATGCATGGGCCACTATTTATTGTAAGCGCATCGATCGGCGCGCCGCGCACCGAGCCCGTCTGGGAAGCGCTCCGCGAACTTTGTCAAGCCCCCTTTTTTTGTTCGTCGACCGATTTGAAAAGTGGCTTTGTTCGCTGCGCGTCCGGCGCTTATAATGCGACTCGTACGACGAACGCATCTCACGAAACAATCGATTACCTACAAGGAATTTCGCCGTGCTAACGGTCCGACCGAAAGTCGCCGAGTTGGCATTCCAAGTATACGGACGATCGCTCCACCCCGAACTGTTCGACATTCATCGCTCCCGCACCGTGGAACGCGGCGGATACCAGGCGCGCTTCGATATCACCAGCGCAGGGCACGTCGTAACGTTTCGCTTCCAGGGGCTGACGCTCACCGAAGTTGCAGCTTCGGCCCAGCATCCCCTGCCCCAGAAGCGACGGATCGTCTCCTATAAATTGCGCGGCCAATGCGACGATCGAGTCGACTGTCGCGGCGGATTACGGTACCAGTTCAATTTCCAGCTCGAACCGGTTTCGCCCGAAGTTTTCTGGACATTCCAGGAAGAGTTGGCGATTGACGGGCTGCGGAACGGAATCCTGCACCGTTTCGACTCCAGCGGCCGGATCTCCCTGGGAGCACTCAGCTTTATCAATGTCGAAACTCGTAATCGCAGCCTGCTAGTTCAGGCCTTTCACACCTTCCCGGACGACTACGCGATCGTCAAAACACAATCGCTCTTTGAAGTTCCCAAGTCGTAGCGCCGCCGAGTCGCGAACTGGCCGAGTCGCAGTGTAGCCGAGTCGCTTCGCGACTCGGCGTCGAGTTGCGTAGCAACTCGACTACCGAATGCGGCGGTTTAGCGCATCCGCATCCAGCGGTTGCGCTGGTTCATGTAATCGATCAGCGATTCGCCCAGGTTACGGGACGTATCGAGCGGGATCCACTCGCAACGGTTGCGCAGCGCGATACCTGCCAGCCGTTCGTTGTGCTCCCGCAGCGCTTTCAAGTAGGCCACGCGCAGATCTTCGGGCTGCACCAGAAACTCGTCGCTCACCTCCAGGCCCATGAACTTCACCGCTCCATTGAACTGGAAAACCAGTTCGTCGTGGTGCAGAACCTGTAACAGCACGATCTCGTGCCTCTGGTACCGCAGGCGCTGCAGCGCGTCCTCCAGTCCGTCCAGGCTGCCGAAGAAATCGCTGATGACGAACACGATCTCCCTGCGACCGATGCGACCCGTCAATTCGATCAGGCAATCGGCGATGCGCGTCTTGCTGACCGGTTCGATCTGATCCAGATGCTGCGTCATGCGGAGGATCTGCCCCATCGAATTACTGGGCGTGATGAATCCTCGCAGTTTTTCGTCGAAGGTGGCGAGCGACGCCTTGTCGCTTTGACGGACGACGGAATATCCGAGCGTGGTCGCGGTGCGGGCTCCGTAGAGCATTTTCTGCTGGGGGCCGTTGCCGTAGCGCATCGAGGCGCTGACATCCAGGACGAAGTGACAGACGAAGTTGGTTTCCAGTTCGTACTGTTTGACAAAGTACTTTTCGCGCGTGTAGTAGACGCGCCAGTCGATATGTTTCGGGTCGTCGCCCGGCACGTATTCGCGGTGTCCGGCGAATTCGACGGCGAAGCCGGCCAGCGGCGATTTGTGAGCGCCGGCCAGGTTGCCGATCACCAGCCCTTGCGGCTCGAAGTGACGGTCGGCGATCTGGCCGAGCGTTTCGGGGTCGAGGTAACGGGAGAGGATGGAATCGGCCATAGGATTTTTTACGCCGCCGGGCGTTCGTATTTGCGATCGGCCGGGATTGCCTGCATCAGCAGTTCGATCAACTTCTCGCTATTCACGTTATTGGCCTGTGCCGCATAGTTGCCTGCGATCCGATGCCGCAGCGCGGGTTTGGCGATCGCCTGAACATCCGCGACCGTCGCATGATAACGACCGTAGAGAATCGCTCTGGCCTTGGCGGCGGTGACCAACGTCAATACGCCCCGCGGTCCCGCGCCCCAGTTCACCCACTGATTCACAAAGTCGGGCGCCTCGGGCGTTCCCGGCCGGGAAGCTCGAACCAGCGCCCAGGCATAGCCCAGCACCTGATCACTGACCGGCACGCGCGTTACCAGCCGCTGGATTTCGATAATCTCATCGCCCGACATGCACGGTTCGATTTCGCCGAGTTGCCCGGTGGTCACGCGTCGCGCGACTTCCCATTCCTCGGCTCCGCTTGGGTAATCGACTTTGATATAGAGCAGGAACCGGTCGAGCTGGGCTTCGGGCAGCGGATAGGTGCCTTCCTGCTCGAGCGGGTTCTGCGTCGCCAACACGAAAAACGGCGTAGGCAGGGGGTGCATGGTGCCGCCCGAGCTGACTTGGCGCTCCTGCATCGCCTCGAGCATCGCCGCCTGGGTCTTCGGCGGCGTTCGGTTAATTTCGTCCGCCAGCAGCAGATTCGCGAACAACGGGCCCGGCAAGAATCGGTAGCGTCGTTCGCGGGACTGCAGATCTTCCTGGATGACTTCGGTGCCGGTCACGTCGCTGGGCATCAGATCGGGCGTGAACTGGATCCGTTTGAAGGTCAGGTGCAGGGAGCAGGCGAGCGAACTAACGAGCAGCGTCTTTGCCAATCCCGGCACTCCCTCGAGCAGTGCATGCCCGCGCGCGAACATGGCGATTAACACCTGCTCGATGACATCATTCTGTCCCACGATGACTTTGGACAGTTCATCGCGCAACCGGTTATAGGACTGTTCGCACCGCTGCACGGCGGCTACATCATCTTTTTCATTACTGGACATCCGGAGTTCTCCTCAATCGATGCTTTCAAAATAGCGTTTCAATCGTTCCTCGTAGCCGCGCGGCGCTTTGCCGCGCGAACGAGCCTGGATCGCGTTCCGCAGGGACGCCGGCAACTTGGCAAACCACGGTTCCTTGTCAAAGTTCCGCTGATCGCCTTCTTTGCCGGCGCCGGATTCATCACCGCCGCGGCTGTCGCCTTTCGGGGTCGGGTTCAGTTGCGGAGGCTGCTCTTCCGGTTTCTCATTCCGTTGTTCGGTCCCACCCTTGGACGCATTACCGGCGTTGGTATTTGCCGTCGACTGTCCTTCGGAGGAAGGTTGATTGTTGGAAGATGACTGCTGCGCCGAATCGGGAGTTCCGGACTCCGAGGCTCGCTGGCTGCGACTGGCGGCGGCCTGGTCGAGCGCCATTTCCGCGCGGCGCCGCGCGTTCTCACCCGCGATCTGATCGGCGGTTACTTCCGGCGCGTTCGGCACCAGGCCGGTACCCAGTTCCCGCGACTGCGGATCGGGCGATCCGTGGGGGTTGGAACCGTCGCCCGAATTCTGCCCAGCGTCGCTCGACCGATCCCCGCTTTCCGACGGCGCACCGTTGGAACTGTTGTTCGCATTGGGCGCCGCATCGGTCGGCGCGAGCGGCATCGGCGTGGGCTGCGCGAGCGGCATCGGTTTTCCCGAGGACGAAGTTTCGCCTTCGGAGCCGGGCGGCAGCGGGATCGAGTCGGCGCCAAGTTGCGACGCGGTTTCCAATCCTTCTCGAATTGGCTGGTTGGCGACTTCTTTTTGTCCCGACACTTCCGCCGCGCCTTGGCCGGTCGCGCGTTGCGCTTCGGCGAACCGCTGGGCATTCTCCTGGAGTTTTTTGGCCGCGGCGAGTTGTTTTGCCTTGTTGGTTCCGTGCGGGTCGCTGGATTTTCCCGGCGGCGCTGGCTGGGAGTCCGCCGCGGCGGCGTCCGACTGCGCGGCAGTGAGTTCCTGGACCGCGTCCTGGATCTGATCGCGCGCAAGTTGTTGTTCCTGTGCCAACCGCGCCAGTGCTTCGGCGATATCGCGATCCCGCCGCAACTGGCTTTCGCGTGCAGCGAGGCTTGCCTCGGCCCGTTCTTCCGCGCGAGTCACCTCGGCCTGGGCATCGCCCGCAGGGCGGTTACCATCCGGCGCAACGTTCGGTTTTTCGCTGTTCGGAGCAACGGGCGTGGCGGCGGTGTCGGCCGGACTGGCGGTCGGCGGGTTACGTTGCGCGCCTTGTTCGGCAGCCCGTTCGGCTTGACGCAACGCCGCGGTCGCGCCGGCATCCACGTTGCTGATGGTGGGAGTGAGGCTGGCGAGCTGGCGAGCCTGTTCGGTCAGTTGCCGGCTCTGTTCGGCAGCCAGTTGAGCGGCCGCCTGGGCGAGTTGCGCGGCAGCTTCGCCGAGGGCTTGTGCCGCTTGCTCCTGGGTGGCCTGGGCATTTTCGGGCTGCGGCGATTGCAGCATCGCGTTCGCTTGTCCCGCTCGCTCCGCGGCCGTCGCCAATGCGGCTTGTGCTTCGGGGACAGTATTGCGAGTCAGTTGGCTCGCCTCAGCAACGCGGTCGCCGACCCGTTGCTGGGCCGACGCATCCGGCGCGCGCTCGGGCGCTTTTGCCGATTCGGCAGCGGCCTGCTGGTCGGCTTTTCGTTGTGCGGCGGCGGCGGCGGCCTGCGACTGCTGGCGTGCGGCGTCGCTACGTGCCGGGCTGCCGTTGAGAGTCTCTTTGGCGGCCTGGGCGGCGGCTTTCGCTGCCTGCCTGAGCGAATCGCCGAGATCGTCGTTGCGGTCGGCGGCGATATTCGAAAGCGCCTCGGCGACTTTCTGCTGCTCGCTGGCAGCCTGCACGGCGGTGTCCGATTTGCCTTGCTGGAAGTCGCGCAGCGCGCGATCAGCGGCCTGCTGTTGCTCCATTGCCCTTTGGATCGCTCGCGACGTCTGCCGGGCCTCCGCCGCCGCGGGGCGTCCGCTGGCGCGCAGTTGTTCGATCCGGGCCTGTTCGACCTTGTCGCGCGCCGCGGCGATACGAGCCGCCATATCCGCCTGACTTGCCGGCCTCTCCGACATCAGCTCCTCGACGGCTTCCCGCGCCTGCGTGACCTGCGCCAACTGTTCCCCGGCAAGCCGCGCCAGTTCCGCGGCGGCTTCACCCGACGCTTGTCGCAAGGCGGCGGCTGCGTCGGCGAGCTGCTCGGCCGCCTTCCCGGCCTGGGGCGCGGTACGGGCCAGTGCTTCCCGCGACGCTTGCGCGGCGGCCGAGTCCTTACTCGCATCCGCAGCTTTCTGTTTTTCGCCAGCTTGCGCGAGGTCCTGGCCGACTTGCTCCAACAGTCCTTTCGTGCCCGCGAGCATCTTCGCGACCTCGGGTGTCGTGACGGCGACTCCTTCGTTGATCTTCGCCGCGACCGTCGCCACGTCGTCGTTTTCCTCAAGCATTTGCTGCAGCTCTGGCTGCGGCAATCCCGCCTCGGTCCCTTGCGCGGCCTTGCTCGCGACATCGCGTTCCGCCGCGGCAGCCCGTTCCAGCGCTTCGGCACCACGAGCCAGTTCACCGACTTTGACCGCCAGTTGTCGGCGCTGGGTGTCGGCAAGTTGCGATGCCACTTCGGCCATCGCCTGCCGGATCGAATCCTCGGCCTTTTCTCCCGCCGCCGCTTGCGTCGGCGGCGCGGCCTGAGAATCATCGATCGCCTGTTTCGCGGCGGCGACGCTCTCCTTGGCATCTTCGATGCGCGACTCGATAACCGCCGGCAGGTCGTTCATGGCGTCGGTCTTTGCAAGTTGATCGGCGACCTGCTGTTCCAGTTGTCGCGCGGCGGCCAGCGCCGCCGCCTGTTCGGCCGTCGAAGCAGCGCCGGCCGTCTGCGCCGCTTGTGCCGCCTTCTCGGCCTGGTTGGTTGCCTGTTCCTGTGTCCGCAGCGCTGCGCCCAGGTCCTGGTGCAGTTGCTGGAGCTGTGCGACTTCGGCCGAGAGCTGATCGGCGCTCTTGCTGGCCTGGTCCGATATAGCGGCGCGCCGCAATTGTTCTTCAATCTGCGCCAGACTGCCGAGCACCTTCCCTTGTTCCTGCAATGCCTGCGGCTTGTCGTGTTCGAATAGCTCATTCGACGCGGCGATCGCCGACTCCTTCGCCTGTTCCGCCAACGGTTCCGCGGTCGGGTAACGGGCCAGCACCGCGGCCAGGTCGCCCAGTTCGCGATGCACTTCCTCCTGCCGCGCGACAAGTTCCGGGGCAGTCGCATCTTTCAGATCGGTGCGGCGGGTCTGGTCGCGCAATTCCTCCTGCTTTTTCATCATCGCCTGGACCAGCTTAATCGCCGCCTCGCGATCGGAACTCAGCAGCCCGCGCGCCTCTTCAAGCTTTTCGAGCAGCGCTCGCAGCCCTTTGATCACCGCCATTTCACTCTGAAGGGCCGTGTCGAAACGGCTCTGCTCGAGTTGCCCCAGCACGTTGTCGAGTTCCTCATCGACGCGGCCGACTTTCAAAATTCGCAGTCCGTCCGAAGCGCCCGCCGCCACGGCACCGCTCCAGTGCGTCAGGTCGTGCAGTGTATCCACGAGCGTGGTATATAACGCCCCGACATCGCGCTGGTCACCGAGCGCGAGCACCAGCCGCGCCTCGCGCTGCTCCTTGGCTTGTTCGGGCAATTGCCGGGTCGTCGAGTAAACCTTGCTCTCCATCGCGATCAGTTGCTGGACCTGGGCGGTCACCCGGGCGATCTGCAGCCGTCGATACAACTTTTGACGCTCCGCCATCAACTGCACCACGACTTCCCGCGTCTTGTCGCGAGCCGCGTTGAAGTTCTCCAGGCGCTCTTCACGGCTGCCCTGTTGAGCGCTCACAAGTAATTCCACCACATCCTGCATCTGATCGTTCAACAGGTTGTCGACATGCGCTCGCATGCCCTGGATGTCGCCGAAGACGGGCTGTTTGTCCAATCCGTTTTCGCGCAGCTGACGCAATTGCACGTCCAGCACACCGGATACGAGTTCCCTGGCCAGCAGCCGGGCTTTGTCGTGCAACTGCTGCTTGGATCGTAACCCGTCGGGATCGGCAGCGACGATCGCCGGCGTTCCCACCGACCAGATCCGCGTCGCGATTGATAGCACCAGGAAGACTCTGAAACCGGACATGCGCAAACAGCTCATGGCGTTTCTCCTATCCCAAGCTCGCGTTGAATGATTTCCGACAACTGCTTTTCCGACTTCTGATCGGCTTCCAGGATCGCGGCGTAAACTCCATTCTCGTCCGAGATCTCCAACACCAGCGGATCGCTGATCGTCGACACACCGGGCAGCGAACCGCGAAAGTCCCGAACTTCCAAGGTTATCTTGACCCGATCGCCTTTCGCCAGATTGAATTCCGACAAATCGACGATTTGACCGTCGGAAATCGGCAAGTCGTCGCCACGAACGATACCACGGTCAGAGTTGAGCAGCTCGATGATTTTGGTCGGCGTTTCCTCGGACGGCTGTGCATTTTGGGCATTCGCCTCCGTTGCGGCACCGGCCCCAACAGCCGCCTCACCGGTGGACACCGCGGCCGCCGACTCCACCTGAATCAGCAGACGGAGACTGGCGATTCCAAAATCGTCGCTGGCGCGATATTCAATCTTCGGCTTGGCGCGGGGCAGGACGACGCGATGGACGACTTCCTGGGAGCCGGACGGGGGTCGATCGGTCCGCAGGCGCAGGAACCCTTGCAGTGGACGTTCCAGCGTCATGTTGTCGACGTCACGAACCTGGACGTCGAAGCGCAATTCCTCGCGGATGTCGTGGAACGGAGACTCGGGATCGGTCAGGCTCCAGAGTTTGCGGTTTTCGCCGTGCGGCAGCAGTGGGAAGCGCAGCGGTTCCGGTTGCTGGCGTACGACGATCCAGGCTTCTTCGAGCTGTTTATGATTGAGCACCGCAAGCGAAAAATCGACGCGCGATCCTTCCAGCACCGCGAACTGTCGGGCGGCGGGGCTGCCGGACACTTCCATCTCCCGCGCGTACTCGGGAGGAGTGACCTCCAATCGCAACTCGACGGCGGGCAACGGGATCATCTCGACGGACGCCGGATCGGTCCATGCGTCGCCGACGTAGATTTTGTATTGAAAGGCATCGACGAGCCGTGGCATTTCGCCGCTGTAGATTGCCGATGCGGCGTGTGGTCCCGGCCATTCCGAAATCGCATCGGATAATCGGTCCCGGCATTCTTCGACCGCATCCCGCGACAGCCTTGCCTGCCGGACAAAGTCGGCGACGCTGGGCGCGTCGAGTTGAATTGCTCCACTGATTTCCGCGCGCCAGGCGTCGCGCAGGATCGCCTCGGCGTCGTCGATCATTTCCGATAGTCTGCGTTCCGCTTGTCGCAGCCGGGCCAGGCGCTGATCCAGACTCAAACGCGTCAGTTCCAGGCTGCGACCACGGACCAGGCCACTGGAGATTCTGAGGACGCCGGACTCGGGCAACTCGCCGTCGCAGAGGACATCAAACCGCAACGATTGCCCTTGCGGCGACTTGTACGCATGGGGCGTCATGCCGTCGAGCCGGGGATCGAGGACCTGCGTACGATTGATCAGAACGCGTTGCACTCGCGTGGCGGTCGGATAGTGGCGTGCGGCGAGCAGCAGACGCTGCAGAAACGTCGCGACATGCGTGGGGTAGGCGATCGTGACGGACAGGACCGCGGCGAGGGTGAAGCCGAGCAGAATCCCGCGGCGGGTGAGTGCTTCCCTGGAGAAACCTTGAAACACATCGAGTCCGGTGCCCAATTCGGCGACGTAGTCGATCACGGCTGTCTCCAGCTGCACCGATCCCCAACGGGACGCCTGGGGGCTTTCAAACTGCAGCGCCGCGACCAGATCGCTTTCGATCTGATGTTCCCGTTCCACGAACAGCGCCATATCGGTTTCGTCCTCTTGGACGCGCAACAACGGACGCGTAAACCGGCGGCAGGCGACGACAACGGCGGCGGCGGCGCCGGCGATCACGAACAGCCGCTGCAACCGGCTCAGGTGAAACAACAGGTCGACGGCGAACAGCATTCCAAGCGCCCAGCAGACGGCCAGCGCGAGGCTGGCGTACGCCGCGCCCCGTCGGATCCACCGCCGGGTCTCGAGGAGCGTGTGCAGTTGTTGTCGCAGGTGCGCGATGCGGCTCATGACAAACGGATCCACTTTCGGGCGAACCATTCGCCCAGCATCAGAATCATGATTACGGCGAACCACAGCGGCGTGGTCCAAAGGGCGTGGTTGCGGGTCTTCGTTTCAATGCGTGGTTCGGCTCGCAAGTCGTCGATGAAGTTATCCAGATTGGTGAGGTCGTAAGACCGGCCCTGCGTGCGCCCGGCAAGCTCGCGCTGCAGGGCCTCGTCCCGTACCGCGCGGCTGCGTTCCGCCGAGACACTCGTCACGTCGAATCGCCGTTCCTCGAATCGTTCCGTCACCGGGTCCTGGACACGGATCGCGTATTCGCCGGGCACGAACACGGGAAACCTCGCTTCGAACTGGCCCTTGCGTAACAGCGGGACCGCCAGTTCGCGCAGTTGAGTGGATCCGCCAGGGCCCGGCACGAGCAGTTCCGCGCGCAGCGTGCGATTGGCCAGACTTTCCTCGGTCAGTGGTTCGTAGTTTTCGTCGTACGCCTCGACGCTGAAAGTCACGAGATCCTCGGCGCGGTACTGCTGCCGATCGAGTCGCGGGACAAAACGCTTGCTGTCTCCCAGCGCGTGGCTCATTCCCAGCCGATAGATCAACTGCGACCAGAACTGCCGATAGTATTTTTCCCCAAACCTTTTCCGCAATCGCCAAGTTTCGTTGAATCCCAGGTAGACCACTTCCCCTTTTCCATAGCGGCCGATCGCAACCAGGGGTTGTGGTGTCTCGCCATCCGCGCACTTGTCAAACGGGTGTACCGCCAGCGCGGTCGCTTTCTTGTTCAGGGCCGCGACCGGCTGGTACCAGGGCAGCGGCCCGACATTTTTCCAGGCCTTGTCGTTTTCGGCGGGATTTTCGTCGAGCCGCATGAATGCCTGCTGGATCGCTTCGGGCGTCAATCGCAATTCAAACTCGCGCTCGTCGCGCAATCGGGCATTGGGATCGAGCGTCACGGGCAACATATCGGCCAGAGGGGTCCCGAGCAGTTCGCGCGGACCAAATCGCGGTCCGGCGATCACGACCAGTCCGCCACCGAGTTCACCGACAAATTCGCGCACCATCTCCGTGAACCGCGGACTGAGCGCCGACTGCGGCATGTCGTCCAGGAACAGCACGTCGCTGGCGAAAAAATCGCTGCGCTTGGGAGTCAGCGACGGCAGGAACAACACGTTCGATTCCCGGACCCGTGGATCGGACGAACTGAGAAATGTGCGAAAGCCCTGCAGCCCCACCAGCTTGTCGCGGTGAAACACTTCTTTGATAAAGCGCCATTCCCAGCTCGGTTCGTAAGCGACATAGATCAGCCGCAGGTAGTCATCGATGATGTTAACTTCCCGCGCGGCCCGGTTGTTGTCGCTGACGATTTCTCCATCCAGCGGTTCGACGCTGGCGACGAATTCGAACCGACCCGCCTCCTGGGGCGTGAACGGGAATTCGACCGCGGTGAGTTCGGTCGCCGGCAGGTTAATCAGGCGTTGACCGACCACCGATTCCGCGGTGGCGGTTTCTCCGCTCATCCGCCGGGCCAGCAGGGTCACGTTGACAGAGCGACCCTCCAGTCCGGTCTGTTTCAGTTTCACGACGATATTGGCCCGTTCGGCCTTCTTCATTTTGGGATCGGTCTGCAGATCGACGGCCAGATCGACCGCGCGCGTTGCGCCGATGCCGACGGTGTAGATCGGCGAGCCGACTTTTGCCGCTGGCGAATTGGCGCTGCTGCCAAGCGGCGGCGTTCCGGAGTTGTGAGCGAAATCGCTGAACAACACGACGGCGGCCAGGTTTCCAGAACCCAATTGCTGCGGGATATCTTCGAGCAATGTTCCCAGTGCCGTGACCTGCCCTTCCGCGGTGAGTTGTCGGGCAATCGCCGCGGGATCGATCGCCGACGCCCGTCCGTCGCTTTCGATCGCTCCGCCCGAGGATCGACCGGGCGACGAATCTTGGACGTCATCGCCGAACGACAGCCGCCGCAAACGGCTGGAGGCCGTGCCGTCGAAAATAAACGGTTGCACCTGCACCGCGCGCTCGGCCTGCAGGCGCCGCAGCCAATTCCGCCCGTCGCCGCGCCCCAGAAAGGCTTTCAGAAAATCGAGCCGGCTCGCGAGCCTGGCCGGTTCGCGCGGCGCATCGCGCGTGCGACCATCCGCCGCATCCCGTTCGACGACATCCGCGCCGGGATCGTCGGTCAGTCCGCCGACCGCGGCCGACAACGCCCGGCGCTGCTCGTCCGACCATTCGTCCTCGATCAACATGCTCTCGGTACCATCGAAAACGAGATAGACCAGCGGATTGCGGATATTGGTCACCGTGAGCCGAAGGACCGGGTCGGCCAAGGTAATCAGCAGCAGCGCCAAAAGCAGACCACGGCACCCGGCCAACGCGCCGCGAGCGATCCGTGATCCTTTCGGTTGCCAGCGAAGATAGAACGCGAACGCCAGCGCGACGCACGCCAGCGCGCCGAGCCAGACCCAGAAGGGACCGACGTCCTCGCTGGCCCACGGCGCGGCGAATGACGGGTCGATCTGATCGATCGACGTCACACTTTCCAGCCCGAACAACCAGCCGATGAATCTCATCCGCTCACCGTCGCGATCTCGCGATTACGCCACTGGGACCAGCCCAACGTGACGATCTCGGCCAACAGGCAAAGGAAGACGAGCAACACCAGGTACCACCAGAAATTCTGTCCGCGCACCTGCGCTCCCGCCAGGCTGATCTCGTCATTAGGACCGATCCAGCTGATGGCACCCAGCTCGGCCAGTTCGTCCCGGCGCTTCGGGCTCAGCCTCGACAAATCCGACTCGTCCGCCAATCCATTGACAGCCAGCGCCAATTCCCAACTCTTTCCGGCGCCCGGCAGGGAGCCGGTCGAACCGTTTAGGGAGCCCGCCGACGATTCGGTGCGAGTCAACGCCGGGTCCGCAGCACCGGCCGCGTTGCCGGGAACCGGCGCGAGCGGATTAGCGCCGGGTCGCATTCCGGTGAACCGATAGATGCCTCGCAGGAACGGATTCGCCAACGTCAAACCGCGCTGCTGGGTTCCGATGAATCCCAGTTCCTGCGCTTCCGGCTGCGCCTCCTTGCCGGGTCGTTGCAAATCGATCACGGTACGGCGATCCTCACCGGTCCAGGGAATCTGGATCCGCTCTTGCGTGGGATAATTGCGCCGCGCCAAAGTCGACTCGATCATGCTGCGCAGGATCCGGTCGAACAGGAACATGGTGTCGGTTTTGGGAAGCGTGTTCCAGCTCGACAGCACACTGCTGGCGACAAAGATCACCCGACCGTCTCCCACCTGGCGTTCGACGAGGTAGGGAGAATTCACGCGGGTGAAACGGACGAGGGTACGCGGAACCCCTTGCTCGACCACCGTCGTTCGCCGTTCCTTGCCCCCTGCCGCCTCGTCGCTCAGCGATGCCAGGCTGGCCGGTTCGCGGGCCTGGCCCCAGGTCAGCCAACGCGGGACGATATTTTCGAGCTCCTGTTCGACGAAGCGCCCCGACGCGCCGGCGGCACCGTCCGCGCCAAGCACGGCGCCGGACTGTCGAGCCATTGCCAGCGTAATGCGATCGGCCTGATCCGCCAGTCGCTGATCGTCGATCCTCCGAACTGTCTCGACCACTGAATCGGAAACATCGACGTCGACCGCCTGGAAGAAGAACGGCTGCTCGTACAATTCCCGAAGTTCGTCGGGCGAGGTGTCGGCGAGTTGAAAGTAATCGTCGGCGGCCATGCTGTCGTACGAGATAAAGAACGGCTGTGCCCGTTCACCGGCCACTTCCGGCAAGGCGCCGATCAGTTCGGTTCGCAGGGGTGCGGGGAGAATTCCCTCGCCATCGCGCCAGCCATCGAGATTCCACGCCACAGGGTCAAAGGCGGCGCCCGCGGCGATCACCATTTGCCCGCCCTGCTCCAAATATTCGCGCAGCAGCGGCACCGAATTTCCGGGACGCTCGATGCCGGCGATCACAACCAGACGCGCGTCGGAAAGCAACTCCCGCGTCAAGTCGCCAATCTTCAGATGCCGCACCGTCACGAGTTGGGAGGCCGCGGCGTTCTTCGAGGCGGCCGGAGACAGTAGTTTGCGCAGGTGGCGCGTTTCGCCCAGCCGTTGCCGCAACGGGTCTTCCTCGCTTTCGGAGAACTGATCGATGAAGATCACCGGCAGGGCTGCCACCACCGGCGCCATCAGGAACCGTTCATCATCCTCGGCAAGGCGATCCGGTGAGAGCACGGCGCGAACCGGGACAAATTCCGCCTGACCGGGTTCGGGGCGGATCCCCGTGAACTGGTATTCGAACGCCACCTGTCGGGCGCCTTCGGCCGGGTCGAGCGTGAGCGAGCGGGTCCCGACGATTATCTCGTCCACCTGCAGCGTCAACTGCACGTCGCGGCGAATGTCGCGACCCCGATACTGCACTTCGACCAGGAACGTCGCGGGGGTCTCGGTATCGGCCAGTCCATCCTGCAGCCGCAGGTCGGAGATCCAGCTGTTCTCCCAATCGCCAGGGCCGAGGTCGACGACCTGCAACGATGGCAGCCCCGCCAACATCGCGGCGCCGGCCACGCCGCTCCAATTCCCATGCTGCTGATCACCAAAGAGCACCACGCGCTTCGCCAGTTCAGGGAAGACTTCGCAGGCCCGTCGCGATTCGTTCATGGCGCGCTGCATGCTGGCGGTTCGATCGACAATATCGATACGCTGCAAAGCCTCGAGCGCCGCGTCTTGGCTGTCGAACGGATCGCTGCCGATCAACAGGTTCGATCCGCAGGCGGGGATCAGCGAAATCCGGCTGCCACGCGGCAATCGCTCGACAAATTCCCTGGCCCGTCGCAGGGCCCGATCCAGGAGTCTTTCGTTGTCGAGCTGGTAGGCCATGCTGAGGCTGTTGTCGATGACGAGCACGGCGTGGAGTGGCTGCGAGCCATCGAACTTTTCGTTGCGGCTGGCCAGATGAGGGCGGGCCAGCGCCAAGCCGAACAGCAACACCGCCAGCGTACGCAGGATCAGCAGCAACAAGTCGCGCAAATGCAGGATCCGCCGATTGCGGCGGACCGCTTCCCGCAGAAAATCCATCGCGCCCCATTCGACAACACGGAAACGGCGCCGATTCAGCAGGTGAATCACCAGCGGGATCGCCGCACAACAGAGCCCGGCCGCCGCGAATTGCCATGCCGAGAGTGAGGGCCAAAGCATCGACGCGACTCCGCTCACCTGGTGCCGAACTTGTTCTTGAGACTCTCGATCCGGCCCTCCTGCAGGATGGGCAGGTAACGATTGGGAATCGCTAGGATGAAGCAGGCCACGGACGTGCCGTAAAGCTGTCCGGGTTTTCCCGACACCCGCCCGCCACCGCCGGCGCCATGGTCCATCCAGGACCCGTGTTCGGCGACGTTAGCCGCGTCAAATTTCTGAGACGCTACAAGGTAGTCGCGCAGCCGCGGATAGTTGTCGCGCCAATGCGTGCCGCCGACCTGATACAACGCTTGTCCGACGTAGTACAGCGAATAAGCATCGAACGGCATGGTGCCATTGCGATTGGCCTTGCCATCACCCGACTTCAGCTCCGGAAGCTTCTTGATCGCCTCCCCGATGAGGATCATGTTCTTTTCGATCCGCCAGTCGTCGTACTGCCCGAATTCTTGCAAGCAGACCACGCCGGCGGCCGCCATCGCGATTGTTCCGCCGCTGCCCCCTTTGCCGTAAGTAAACTGCCCGGGAATCTTCTGTTGTTCTTCTTCCGGCGCGGCGCGGTTGCCTCCGTGCGGTGAATAATGCTCCCGCACACTGCGGATCGCCTGATCGATCACCTCCGGCGGCACTTCCAACCCGCTGTCCACCGCGCTACGCAGCGCTTTGGCCTGCATCACCACCAAACTCAAATCGTGCCCGACCGGCTGCCGATGCGCGCGATAGTCCCAGCCACCATCCTCGCACTGCGTGTTCGCGATCACCTTCAACGCGCGGTCCAACACCGAATTCAACTTCCGGTCCTGGCCACTCGTCATTCCATACGCCTGCCCCAGCACAAACGCCGCCAGACCATGGTTGTACATGTCGCGCTGCGCATCGGATTGGTTCAACACTCCATCCGCACGCGCCTTGCTGGTCATGTAATCGATGGCCCTTTTGACCGTGTTTCCGTATTTCCCGCGGCCCGGTGAATGGCCCGCCGCCATAAACGCCAGCGCGCCCATCCCGACCAGCCCCAGGTCATTCGAATCCCAATTGCCGTTCGGACCCTGGTTTTTCGCCAGCCACTCCAGACCACGCTGCAAGGCGGCCTCGCTTTCCGGCGTAATTTCGTCGACTAGCACCGCGGCGCCCACCGCTGCTGGTGAGTTGGCATTCGCTGGCGCTGTTGCGGCTGCAGGCGGGTCGACATTGGCAACCGGAAGGCTGGCAGTTGCCCTAATCCGAACCGAGGATGGCGAGGGGCGACCCATTGAGACTGAGGTGCCCATTGAGACCGGGCGGCCCGTTGAAGCAGGCAACCGGGCCCCCGACTCTGCGGCCGCAAAAAGCGCGCAACCGATGACCACCGCGGTGATCGCGGCTATCCAAGGCAATCCGAAGCAAGTTCGAGCCATCGGCAGGTGGGCGCTTTCGGCCGGGGGTAGGAGCAAACAACATCTTATAGAACGAGTGATCGTTGTTGTCGATAAGTTACGCACGATCGACGGAAATTTCTCGCGGCTCCGCAGGCATCGCCCGGGGACAGGACGCGTTCCGGCCGGGAACCGCCGCTGCCCCTATTCACAATAAGCTAGGCTCTCTCGGCTGCTCGTCTTGGGGCCGAGCACCGGAAATGGCTCGGAAATCGGCCCTTTTGATGGCGGCACCGAACTGCTACCCAACCGCTTGGATGACCGTTGGTTGTCCCCTGCCCTGATGAACACGTCCCCGTAGAGTCCTCCCCCATGTCCCACGCCTCTACCACGCGTACGGAAACAGCCCGCGGACTCGGGCTTGAGACCGGCCAACCCTGGGTCTCCCTTTATACAACGAAGCGGCCGTTCTGCGGCGCTTGCAGCAGGCCGTCATGGCTGCGCTGGAACTGACCGATTGCCGCTACGAGATCCTCTTCATCAACGACGGTTCGACCGACGACAGCCCCGCGATTCTGAACGCCATGGCCGAGAGGAATCCGCAGGTGCGCGTGGTGCACTTTTCGCGCAATTTCGGTCATCCGGCGGCGGTCCAGGCGGGACTCGACCTGGCGCGTGGGGACGCAATCGTTGTCATGGACTCGGATATGCAGGACGATCCCCGCTGCCTGGTCGACTTCGTGCGCAAATGGCGCGAGGGGTACGATGTCGTCTACGCCTCAGCCAACTTCTCCGTTCCAGCAGCACAGCGATCCCTTTACTCCAGATCCTCTCATTCAGAGTGGTACATAGATCGGGGGAAGGCCAAATCCACGTCGTTGCGGGCGAACGACTTACCAACGGGCAGCGCGCGATCCGCAACTCGCGTGCATTGTTTTGTTCATCCCCCTTTGTCCCGTCGGCCTCCGGGCTCATGCGGATTCTATCCGAAGCCCGTGGGATGGGGTACCTTTTTCCCGGGGAGCAGTTGCAGCACGCCGCCACAGGCGGGGCAGCGAGTCCGGGATCTCTGCCCCGTCCGCCATCTGTCGCTGAAATCCCACAGAATTCACCGAGCCGACTTGCGGAATGTTAGGTTGTCACCCTAACCTTAACCAAGGTCGGTTCGCGTCAATGTAGACTGTTCGATGCTCGACGGCGATATGCGTACCTACATACCGTTTTCCGTGTTTACTGCCCTATTCGCATTGGGGCCGGTTTCGTCTAGTGCTGTCGAGGCGGCCAACGTTGCTGCGGAATTTGACCAGGCGGTGTTGCCCTTTCTCAATGCACATTGCAGTCGCTGTCATGGCGAGAAAAAGCAGGAGGGGGAACTGCGGCTCGATACGCTCTCGCGAGACTTCGCGAGTGGTGGCGCTGCCGAGCATTGGAGCGAAGTCATACGCCGCATCAGCTCCGCTGAGATGCCGCCCGAGGACGAACCACAACCGAAAGCGGAAGAAGCCGCCGAGATTGTCGAATGGCTTGCTGCCAGGCTCAAGGAAGGCGAATCGGCCAGGCTTGCTCAGCGAGAGCGAGTCACCTTTCAGAAGCTAACGCGCGAGGAGTACGCCAACACCATCTATGACTTGCTTGGCGTGCATTGCGACGCCACGGACACGGCAGGTTTGCCGGAGGATCCGAATTGGCATGGCTTCGAGCGCATCGGCTCCGTGCTTTCGCTTTCTCCGGCCCACGTGGAGAAATACCTTGCATTGGCGGAGACGGCCCTGGACGAGGCCTTGCCCACCAAGGCCCCCGAGAAGGTTGTCATCCACTGGCGTGCGGCTGACATGACCGAGTACGTAACCGGGGCTGGTGACCAGAAGCCGCGGTTGCAAGAGCTGGGGTTGCTGGATAAGGCTCGCCTGGTTGTGTGGCCCGGCAGTTGTTTCCTCGGGCAACCTGGAACGACACAGAAACTCGATCTGCCAGTCACGGGTGATTACCGAGTTCGTATTCGACTGAGTGGCTTGAAACCGCCGGGAGGCCGCGCTCCGCACGTCGTCATCTACGCTGCCGACCTGGACCGAATGCTCTTCGAGCAAGATGTGGTCGCACCGGAAGGTCAGCCGGTCACCTTGGAGTTCCACGCGCATCTGCCGGCGGGGCACCACGCGTTGCGGATGAGCAATGAGGCGCCCGGGCCATCGAACTCGCCTCGCGCCGGGCGCAACGGATCGCGTCCTTTTTACAGTATCAAAGATGGTCGCGAACCTTGGCAGACGAAGCTCACGGACGATGCGGGGCAGCCGATTCTTCCCTTTCTCATCGTGGACTGGATGCAGTGGGAGGGGCCGATCACAGACTCTTGGCCGACGCCGGCTCAGCAACAGTATTCCATTCCGGAAAACGACGTACTTCCCAAGGCCGGGGAGGTTTTGACTCGATTCATCGAGCGCGCTTTCCGCCGTCCAGCCACAATCATGGATGTCGAGCGGTTTGAAAGGTTGGTCGATAGCGAGATTCGGAGCGGTGAAAAACCGATGGCCGCGCTCAAGACCGCCATGCTCGCCATTTTGTGCTCAAAGGATTTCTTCTACATCGTGGAAGGGTCGACGGAGAAAAACGCCGGTTCGATTAACGATTGGGAACTGGCCTCGCGACTTTCCTATTTCCTCTGGAGCACCATGCCGGACGCGCCGTTGCTGGATGCGGCGAGAAGCAACACGTTGCATCAGCCTGAGACACTTCGTGCGCATGCAGCACGGATGTTGCGCGATCCAAAAATCCACCGATTCACGAATGCCTTTCCGCGGCAGTGGCTGCAATTGCGACGCGTCGGCATGTTTCCGCCCGACAAAAAACTGTATCCCGACTACGATGACTACTTGCAGACGAGCATGGTGACGGAAACAACCGAGTACTTTCGCTACGTGCTCGAGGCAAATTTAAGCCTGCGGGAGTTCTTGGATTCGGATTGGACGATGCTCAATGCGCGATTGGCTGTGCACTACCAAATCCCGGGGGTAACGGACGATCGCTTTCTGCGAGTCGCTCTTCGGCCCGAAGATCATCGGGGCGGCCTGCTAACGCAGGCCTCGGTACTCAGCCTGACGTCCGATGGAAGACGACATCGTCCCGTACACCGTGGCAAGTGGGTGCTGGAGTCGATCATCGACAGACCACCGCCGCCGCCGCCCGGCAATGTCAAACCAATTGAACCCACTCCTGTCAACCAACCCAAGGCGACAGTCCGCATGAAGTTGGCAGCCCACCAGAGCGATCCCAACTGTGCGGCTTGCCATCGCAAGATCGATCCAATCGGCCTTGCCTTTGACAACTACGACGCCATTGGGCGCTGGCGAACCGTGGAAATTGCCAATGATGGCAGCGGAGAGAATCCACGAGTGGATGCCAGCGGTGAGCTGGTTGATGGGAGGAAGTTTTCCGACGCCGCCGAGTTGAAAAAATTGCTGGTTGCCGACTTGGATAAATTCAACGCCGCCTTCGTGGAAAAGCTTGCGACCTACGCCCTCCGACGTACGATGACGATCGATGATCGCACCAACCTCGCCCGCTTGGCCGAGCAAAGCAAGGCTGCCGACTATCAATTGACGGCAATTATTGAAGCCCTGGTGCTTTCGGACCTTTTTCAGCGGCGCTAACATCCAGCCAGAGGCAGGCTATGAGCAATATCCTCACGCACAAATGGCTACTGGATCGCCGCTATTTCCTCCGCGGCCTGGGGGCGACCGTCGCCCTACCGCTGCTCGATTGTATGACGCCACTACGTGCTGGGGCTACTGAATTAGCCAGCAAGCCGCGGCGCAGTGTTTTCGTTTACATTCCCAACGGAGTCAACGTCCTCACTTGGCAGATCACCACCCTCGGGCGCGACTATCAGTTCAGCGAGCCGTTGAGACCGTTGGAGAATCATCGGCAGAATATTACCCCCATCAGTGGCTTGCATCACCCGAACGGAATTGGCCAGGCACATGTGTGTGCGGATACGTGGCTCACGGCGGCGAAGATCAGCATGGATGGCGGCGTCTACCGCAACTCGGTTTCGTGCGACCAGTTGATGGCCGAAGTCACGTCTCCGAAGACGCGATTCAGTTCCCTGGAACTCTCGGTTGCCGCGGGCGCTGGCCAGCCGAACAACGCGAGCACGCTGGCCTGGTCTCGCAATGGCGTGCCGCTGCCAGCGGAGAATAGTCCCCGCAATGTGTTCAATCGCCTCTTTGGCGAGGAGCCCGGAGGCGTCGCCGCTCGCCGTCGTCGTCTCAACCGCCAGCACAGCGTACTGGACGCGGTATTGGAAGACGCAAAGTCTCTTCGCCATGATTTGGGCAAAGATGACCGCGGCAAGTTGGACGAGTATCTGAACTCTGTCCGCGAAGTCGAAGTCCGCACGGAGCGACTCGACGCCTGGCTGACCATTCCCAAACCGCAAGTCGATGCGGCCACCAGCACGCACCTGCGGCGCAACGTGTTGCCACACCAATCCTCGGCAACCGATTACTACCGCACCATGTACGATCTCATCGTGCTCGCACTGCGCACCGACATGACACGCGTCGTTTCTTTCATGAGCGGCAGCGAAAGTGTCGGCTTGGCGATACCTGAAATCGCGATCAGCCAGAGCCGGCACGAGCTCTCGCATCACAACGGCGATCCCGAGATCATGGCACGCTTGAGCCGCAGCGATGCGTTCCTTACCCGGCAGTTCGCGTACTTCCTGGATCAACTTCAATCCATTCAAGACGGCGAAGAATCGCTATTGGATCGGACGATGGTGCTCTTTGGCAGTGGCATGAGCTACGGCCACAGCCACGGAAACGCCAATCTGCCCATCATACTCGCTGGCGGAAAATCACTTGGAATCAAGCATGGTCAGCACATCGACTACAATCTGCCAAAAATCAAGACCTACAACCTCGCAGATGCGGGGAGTCATTACTCACTCTGTCACACGCCTTGCGATGGGAACGCGCGACTGACCAACCTGTTGCTCACCATGATGCACAAAATGGAAGTGAACACGGAGCGATTCGTGGACAGTTTGAGCCCGATTTCTGAACTTGTTGCGTGAGATGAACGTCACGCTCTCACGCGCGTCTGCTTTTCCTGCTTTTCCAAGACTTGAGTCACGGCCAGCCATTCCTTATGTACCGTTATCCCCTGCTTTCCGCCGTCGTTGTTCTGTTCTGTTCAACTGCCGATCACTCTGCCGAGCCTGCCTACCGCACGGATAGCGGCAATGAACACCTCCCTTGGTTTCAACTCCGGTCCGGCGAGTTTCCGCCGGCGGGTTCTGGCCATTACATCGCCGGGGAACTGATCGCCCTTGATCATGTCAATCGCACGGGCGTTCTCCGGCCAGACCGCAACCATTCTCAGCGCACGGATGAATACGACCGCCCGCTGCCGTTTGCTCTGTTGCCCTACGGCAGCCTGAGCTTTCATGGCGCACCAGCCGAGCTACGAGATATCCCCATTGGAACCCATTTGCACGGGCAATTCTACTTTGACAAGAAAGGGGGCAATGACGGTAAAGGAGCTTTCACGAAGGTACTGCGGTTGGAGGACGACTTTAGCTTTTCTACCAATCAACAGCGACTTTGGCGTATCGATACGATCGCACTCGACAAAGGAGAGATCACGGTTACCGGTGTCAGCCTGGAGGGCAATCAAGCCGACGCCGCCTCGAAAGTCTATCAAGTAACCTCAGCCACTCGCGTCTGGAAGGGACGCGCAATTGGTTCCTTAACCGACTTGGCCATCGGCCAATCTGTCCTGATGAACCTTACGCTCTGCACGCTCAAAGGACCGGGACGTTGCACGGATATTTGGCTGGACCTGGAGAGCCGCCAGCTCGCCGCCCACCAACAGTTCCAAGCACACTTCCTGTATGTACGCGAGCACGGACTCGCCGCCGTCATTGATGAAGTCGACAACCAACACGGCATCGTCACCGCAACACTATTCGCCGGGTTCGATTTCCATCTGAAGAACGAGTTTCCTGTAAACGACTTTGTCGGCGCTGCGGTGGCGGAAGAGTCGCTGCGTACCTACGACCAAGCCGGCGATTTCATGCAGGGACCGATCCTGGAAGTGCGTTCGGTGCCGGTCGTACCCGGCAACAGCGGCATGCAAATCAAGTTCAAGCCCGAGCGACTTCTGGAAGGCTATCGACCTAAACGAATCGTTCGCTTGTTCTCCAGTCGATGGAGGGTCGTGGAGCTGCCGCGAGAAGAGCGTCTCTACGAATGACAAGCGACTGGGTGAAACCAGTGTCTGTGGCGCGCAAGCAAGTACGAACGACCGTTAACGGCTGGCTTCCTTCTGGCTGTTGGAAGGCGTCAAGACCTCGATCGAGCCGTCCTTCTTTCGCTCGAAGCGGTCGATGCGGATGCACATCTCCGCCTTCTTCAAATCCCGCTTGGAGCGATCGAAGAGTTCAACCCTCACTTTGGGAATCTTAACACCGAACCCGGTCGGGACAAACCGTTCGTCGATTGCTGGCGGCTCGATTACAATCACCGCCGACCACATAGTGCGTTCGACTACCAGACCCCGGCGGAGTTCGCCGCTCCCTTTACTCCAGATCCTCTCATTCAGAGTGGTACATAGATAGGGGGAAGGCCACGACGAATTCGGCACCGGCGGGCGTGCCCAACCGCTGATCACGACTGCAACCTGGCACAGGTGGGCGTTCACCTGGATCGACCGCTCACGCAAAGTCGCCAAGACGCAAAGGGCGAACGCGAGGAACCTGGTCGATTCCCAGGATCGTTTGCGACAGTTTCAACGCTGGAATCACGCGAGCAGCTCGCGGACGACTTCACCGTGAACATCGGTCAAACGCATATCGCGTCCGGAGTAGCGGTAGGTGAGACGCGTGTGATCGACGCCCAGCAAGTGCAACATGGTCGCGTGCAGATCGTGAATTGTGGTACGGTTTTCGACGGCCCGGTATCCGAATTCGTCGGTGGCGCCGTACGAGACTCCGGGCTGGATCCCGCCACCGGCCATCCAGATCGTGAACCCGAACGGGTTATGATCGCGCCCGTCCGACCCTTGCGCGAAGGGAGTGCGTCCGAACTCGCCGGCCCAGACGACCAACGTACGCTTCAGCATATCCCGCTGCTTGAGGTCGTTGATTAGTGCCGCGATCGGCTGGTCGACCGTGCGACAATTCTTCTCGTGACCTTCGCGAAGGGAAGCATGCTGATCCCAGCGGTCGCCGTTCCCCGCCGGGCATGTCAACTCCACGAAGCGCACACCGCGTTCCACAAGTCGTCGAGCGAGCAAGCACTGGTTGGCGAAGATGCGGGTCTGCGCGTATTCGGCATCGCAGCCGTAGGCGGCGCGAGTCGCCGCTGACTCTTTTTCCAGACTCATCAACTCCGGCACCGCCGTCTGCATGCGGTAAGCCAGTTCGTAGTTCGCGATCGCGCTCTCCACGGCGTCGACCGAGCCTTGCTGGGCGGCAAACCGCTCATCCAGTCTGCGGATCATCGCCAGCTTGTTGAGCTGCAGTCCCGGGCCGGGCTCGCTCGGCTGCGCGTTGGCGACACCGGGGCGGTCCGGCTTGAAGATGCTGCCCTGGTAGGCGGCGGGCAGAAACCCGCTGTTGAAATTGTCGAGTCCACCGGGTGGGATCAGTCCTCCGTTGATGACCACGAATCCGGGTAGATCGTCGCACGCGCTGCCTAACCCGTAGGTGAACCAGGATCCGATGCTCGGTCGGCCTTGCAGGCCGGAACCGGTATGCAGAAAGTAGTTGGCGTTTGTGTGCTCTGAAAAGTTGCTGGTCATCGACTTGACAAAGGAAAGTTCATCGACGACGGTCGCCAGGTGAGGAAACAGCTGGCTGACCCATTGCCCCGACTCGCCGTGCTGCTGGAATTTCCATGGCGACGGCAGCATGCCTCCGATGTTGGCGAACTGTGTCGGCTCGACCCGTCCGATCACTTCGTGGGGGCTTTTGCCGCTGAACTTCTCCAGCGCGGGCTTAAAATCAAATGTGTCGACCTGCGAAGGTCCTCCATCCATATAGAGGAATATGACTTGATCAGCGGCGGGGGGATGATGCGGGGCTTGCAGGATACCGCGCGAACCGGCGGTCGCGCCGGCAGCATGGGCGGCGCGGGACTCGAGTGCCGCAAACGCCACGCCGGCAAAACCCAACCCGCAATTGCGCAGCATTTCCCGGCGCGACATCGGCGCCGTTTGATAGCGTCCGCAGTGCGTCGTGGCGCGGCGGCGGGAATCAGCCATATCAAGGGACAAACAAAAACTCCTTCGTATTGAACAGCACGTGGGCGAAGTCCGACCAGACGCGAATATCGCGGATGGCGTTCTCCGCCGAAATACCCAGCTCCGCCCCCTGCTGCGCGAAAAATTCATGGGAAGACCGCAGTTCCGCCGTCTCCGGCTCGCGACCCAAGGCGCTCAGGTACATGTTGCGGATCTGCTCGTCGACGCCGACGCCGATCGCCAATTCGGATCTTGCCCATTCATTCGCCTGTTGCACGACAAATGGATCGTTCAGCAGTATCAGCGCCTGGGCCGGCACATTCGACACCGTTCGGCGACCGATCGTCGAAAACGGAATCGGGCTATCGAACGCCAGCATCATCGGTGGCAGAAAATTTCGCCGCACTTTGATGTACAAGCTTCGTCGTCCGGCGCCGTCCAAGGGACCGGAGCTGCCCGGTTTCCCGCGACCGTCCATAAAGGGCGTCAAGTGAACTTCGATCGGCGGTCCCAACATCTTCCGGTCGAGTCGGCCGGAGACGGCCAGGATCAGGTCTCGGATCGGCTCCGCCTGCAATCGTCGAACGGGAATGTGGTGCCAGCTTTCGTTGCCGGGATCGTTCGCCGCGGCGGATGGTTCAGGCCGACTGTCCATGCGGTAGGTCTGGGACTGAACGAGCATGCGGAGCGTACGTTTGACAGACCAGTCATGCGGTCCGCGGAATTGTGACGTCAGCCAGTCAAGCAGCTCGGGATGCGTCGGCCTTTGACCCAGGACGCCAAAATTGTCGACCGTCGGCACGATGCCGCGGCCGAACAGATGGTGCCAGAGCCGATTGGCCATGACGCGCGCCGGGTAGGGGTTGTCCGCAGCCAGCAGTTGATCCGCAAGTCGCAGCCGTCCGCTACCGGTTCCGTAGCCGTCCGCCGGCGTTCCACCCAATGCTTCCAGGGTACGACGCGGGACGATGTCGCCCGGGGTACGAGTCGAACCACGAACCAGCAATCGTTCGTCGACGCCGTTGCCATCGAACATCGCCATGGCGAGTCGCGAACTGAACTGGATCTGGCGCGCCAGCGCCTGTTCCTGATCGGTGTACTCCTGCAGCAGTTTTCGCCATTCGGCGAGGGACGATTCCGCGCCCGCGAAGAACAGCGGTTGGTGATCGAGCATCCAGTTGGCCCATTCGACGGCGGACGCAGGCAGCGCGGTACGCGAACTGGCCGCTTCCCGCATCGCCGACAGTGTTTCGGCCATGACTTTCTTGATCGCGCCCGGCTGATCCGAAAGACGGGACCGTTCCACGAGTGCGTCGGCCAGCCACGCGTTGCGCGGCGCCGGCAGCGGCGGCTCTTCCATCGATTCGACGGCCTTGGCAATCTGAAATTCGCCTTCGTTCTTCGGAACGAATTCCACGTGGACCCGATGCCCACGGTAGGGAGTCAAGTCGTGGCGGATCCATTTCCATTGATCGGCAGGTGCATCCCACTCCAGCAACACCCGCCCGTGCAGCGGACCGGCAATGACAAGATGGGAGTCGACAACGGCGTAGGCGCGACCCGCACCTTTGACGAGATAATACAGGCTGCCTGAATCGAGCGTGACCGAAAGCGTTCGCAGGCTGCGTCCGGCACGCTGCCAGCCGCCCAGGGCGCCGGGATCGGCTTCATTGTCGGGACTGGTAACCGGGTTGTGGAACAGTGGGTCGCGGCGCGCGGCCGGACGCTCGATCCATCGCAGCCGCGGCTCCTGATTGACGGGGGCAGCGGCGATAACAAAATCGCCTGGCGCCACAGGTCCCGCGCCGTAGGCAACCCCGTCGACGTACCAGCAGGTCCGCGCGGGATCGGAAAAATCCAACAGGGTTCCGGTCGTGGGCGATTTCGCGGCGGTCTCCGGTCGCGTCTTGTCCCACTGTTCGAGCAGTCGAGCGGCATCCTGTTGCCGGCCCAAGGAGAGTTGGGCCAGAGCATGCAGCGGACTCGACGGCTGGTCAGCGGCCGCAACCAGGTTCAACGTCCAACTTGCCAGCAAGGTCGGCGCGAGGCGTCGTTCGTCCGCGACCCGTCGGATTTCCTCGCGCAGCGATTCCGGCATCGACTCGAAGGCGCCAGTCACATTCACCAGGCGAGGTGCAAGTGTCACCGCGGCGGACAAGTATTCGTCCAGCCGTTCGACGGTCGCTTGCGCCCCTTCGGCGAAGCGCGCCAAGAACGCGGCCCGCGCCTTTGCCCGCAAAGCCCACAGCTGTTCCGCAATCTGCCGGTTGTGATCCGCGCTTTCGAACGGAAACTGACGGTAACTGGCCGAAAGCAGAAAACCGGTCAGCGCATAATAATCCTGCTGACTGATCGCATCGAATTTGTGGTCATGGCATCGAGCACAACCGACGGTCAATCCAAGAAAGGTCTTGGACATCACGTCGAGCCGGTTGTCCAACCTGTCGGCCTCATCCTGCCGAATGTCGACCGGCGAATGGACTTCCTCACCGAGGAACCAGAAACCGGTGCCAAGGATCGACTCGTTCGTTCCCTGAACCGAGTGTGGACGGGGGTTTTCGATCAGGTCACCCGCCAGATGCTCGCGGACAAACTGGTCGTACGGAACATCGTTGTTGAACGCTCGAATCAAATAGTCCCGGTACTGCCAGGCATTGGGGATCGATGGTTCGAACTCATGACCGCGCGTTTCCGCGAAGCGCACCAGATCCATCCAATGTCGCGCCCAACGTTCGCCGAATGCTGGCGACGCCAGCAACCGGTCGAGCGACCGATCGAGTGCTTCATCAGCGTCTCCGAGCGCGAAACACTCGTCGCGGAACGTCGCCAGATCCGAGAGTTCCGGGGGCAGTCCCATCAGGTCGAGCGTCATCCGCCGCAGAAAGCGATCCGGTTCCGCATGGGGCGCGGGAGGAATGCCTCGCGACTCGAGGCCGGCGACGATAAATCGATCGATGGCCGATCGGCTCCAGCCCGAGCTATTGACGTCGGGCACGGCGGGCCGCACGATTTCCGACCACGACCAATGCTCCCCCATCCGTTTCCGCAGATCAAACGTACCCGCTTTGGCACCGTCATTCGATCGGTCCGGATTTTCCGCGGTCGTCCAGGGCAAGCCCATTTCGACCCAGCGGGTCAGCACCTGAACCTCGTCGGCCGACATCTTCGACTTGGGCGGCATCTGATACAAGTTGCCGTAGTTGATCGCGTCGATCAGCAGGCTCTTCGCGGGCATGCCGGCGATGGCAGCCGGACCGGTATCGCCCCCGGCGAGAACGGCGCTGCGCGAATCGAGTCGAAGTCCGCCTTTGACCTTCTCGCTGGATCCGGCATGGCATTCGAAACATCGTTCGACCAGCAGAGGTCGGACCTTTTTTTCGAAATACTCCAGCGACGCTTCGTCGAAAACGACCGCCGAAGCGTCATCCGCGCGGGGCCCGTTCGCCGGCTTGTCTTCGGCGCAGCCAATCTGGTTGTCCGCCAGCCAGGCCGACGCGATGATGGCAATCAACGCCGTCCAACCCGACCAGCACTTGAAGGAAGTCAGTTGTTTCATCGAATCATTATGAACTCATGGTGATTCAGCAGTACGTGCAACAGGTCCTCGCGCGCCCGTTGGTTAGGGTCTTCGGCGGGCTTGACCGGCGTTTCGGTCGCGCTGGCGAAACGGGACAATTTCGCCGCATCGCCTAAGCGCAGCGTCTGTTCGCGCAGGAACTGCGCGCATTCCGACTCTTCGGCCAGCGACGGAGGCCTTCCCAGAATCTGTCGAAATCCAGCCCGCACAAATTCCTCGTCCCGCTCGATCAGCGGGCCGTGCTGACGGCGCAGATTGTGCGCCATCAACCGAGCTTGTGCCAGGGTCAAGGGGCTGTTCGCCTGCGCCAACGCTTGTTGGGGAGCGACGCTTTCCGAGCGTCGGTAGCAGTCGACGACATTCGCGCTGTCGAACAGCGCGAGAAACGTCACTTTCTTTTCCTTTGAGGTGCGGAAATAGACGCTCCGCCGCGGCAACGTCAGCCCCAGGTTGGGATCGAGGTCAGGTCCCGATTCGGCGAACCAGAGCTGTTCCGAGGCGGCCAGCGTGCTGTCCCGGACGAGTTCCGCCTCCATACGGCGAGCGTTCATGCGCCAGAGGTACAGATTGTCCAGGTCACGACTTGCCTGGCCACGATCGGCATCGCTGGAAGTCGAAGCCATCCGATAGGTCGAACTGGTGACGATGCGGCGATGGACCAGCTTCATTTTCCATTCGTTGTTGGTCAACTGCCCAGCCAGCCAATCGAGCAACAGCGGGTGAAGTGGAGGTTTGCCGTTCAATCCGAAGTCGAAAACCGTCGGCACCAGTGGCGCGCCGAAATGGCGCAACCAGATCTGATTGACAGCCACGCGCGCCGTGAGCGGATTGTCGGCTTTCGCGATCCACTCGGCAAACGCTCGCCGACGCCCGGACGAGCTGGCGGGATAGACCGGGCCGAAACGTGTATAGTTTTCGTCGATCTTCTCGAGCGCTTCCCGGGCCGCGACCTGGATCTTCGCGGCCTGATCGAGCGCCGCGACAGCGTCGGTCAACTCTTTCTTTGTTTTTTCGTCGGCGGCCGTCCCTTTTTGGCGCGCCTGCAGCAGTTTGAGTTGGGCTTGCACGACGGCCAACTCAGCCTGGGCGATCGCCTGCATACGTTCAGCCCGCGTCGCGGCGGTTGAAAGTTCCTGGTCGATTTTCGGCGCACCGCAAGCGACCGCGTAGTTCGTTCGATCGGCGGCGATTCGAGCCTGTGTTGCCGCCAGCGAAAGTTCGGCGGACTCCAGATTCAGTCGAGCCGCCTCGCAGGCCAGTTCCGCCGCGCGCACCGACCGTGCCAATCCGGCTTCATCGAGCGTTGCCGCCGACGCCGGTGCTCCGCCCACCGCTTCAAAGAATGCATGGTCGGGCGGCAGTTCGGAAAGCTCAAACGACAAAAATTCCGAAACCGCGTCGAAAGTCCAGAGCATGATCTTGCCCTGGGCCGGTCGCGACGGCAAACGATAAGCGATCCGCAACTGCCCGTTCAGCCGCACATTCAACCATTGATCGCGGACCGCCAGTTCGAGTTCGAAAACCTGATTCGATTCAGCGGATTGCGGTTCGAGAGACAGCGGGCTGATGGCGCTGCCGTCCGGGTATTGATCCTGGCCGCCCCGTCGATGCATGACTTGAATTTTCGGTCCACCCGAATAGAGGCTGGTGTAAACCCCGTTCCAGTCGGCGTCGCCGGCAACATCAAACGCGACGCCGGTCGATTTCCACTGATTGCCGCCGGTGGGACGATAGCGAAGTCTCAACAGAAAATCGCGCGGGGCCGGGGTTTGGCAGGTCAAGCCGCAAACTTCCGGTTTCGACTCGGTCTGCACGACACGACCGTCCCTGGCGATCCAATTCCCCTTCCCCGCCTGCCAGCGCGCTGTTTGTAACTCGGAAAAATCATCGGACACAATCGAACGAGGAGGGGCGACGCTGAGGTTGCCATCGCCGTTCGGCGCGAGCAGCGCAGAAAGTCGTTCCCGTTGGCGTCGCAGTTCCGCTTCAGCCGATTGCAGTTCAGCCGCGGCAAAACTGGTGGCATTCGCGGCGTTGCGCAGCGCTTCTTCCTGCGCGGCGGGGCGCGAACCCGGGTAATAGACGCGCGGCCCGAATTCCACTTCCCGCCCGTGCAATGCGCCGGCGCCGAACAGTCGCGGCAGGACTGCGGAAACGGGATGTTCCTTGTCGGGCTGTTGCTCGTCGCCCCGAACGAACGGTACGGTGACGGCACTCAAATTGGCGTCGTATACGCGCGCCAGCCCATCCTTGTTCACATCGGACTGTCCGTCGACGGTGTCGGTGCGAACATCGTGTGGCTCAAAGATCGCGCGCAACTGGTAATATTCCGGCTGCGTGATCGGATCGTACATATGGTCATGGCAGCGAGCGCAATTAAACGTCATTCCAAGAAATGCCTTGCCGGTGTGCTCGATGGTGGCATCGAGCCAGACGTTGCGATTGAATCGATACCAGTTCCGGGCCAGAAAACCGGTAGCCCGCAAGAGATCCGCGTCGTCGGGTGCGATTTCGTCAGCGGCGAGCATTTCCACAATCATTCGGTCGTAGCCTTTGTCGGCGTTCAGAGATTCGATGATCCAGTCGCGCCAGCGCCAGATATGCGGTTGGCTTTCGCGCACCTCGGCGGCGTGGCCATCCCAGTCGCTGTAACGCCAGACATCCATCCAGTGCCGCCCCCAGCGTTCGCCGTGGCGACGCAACGCCAGCAGCGGATCGACGGCGCGATCGAAAGCATCCGGCCGGTCGTCTTCGAGGAATTCGGAAAGTTCCGCGGCGGAGGGTGGAAAACCGACAAGGTCGAGATAAATCCGACGTAACAGGATGTTCGCGGGAGCTTCGGCGACCGGGCGAAGTCCCTGGCGACGATGTTCCGCCGAGATAAATCCATCCAAGGGCCCCCGCGTCCAGCCGAGGTCCGGGGCGGCTCCACCCTCATGCCAATGAACCGCCTGAGGAGGCTCGAACGCCCAGTGCCGCGCCGTTTCGCCCGCGTTTTCCAAAGCCGGCCCCTCGGCGATCCAGCGGCGCAGCAGCGCGATCTGCGAACCGCTCAAGGACGGTCCCTCGGGCGGCATGCGCAAGTCGCCCTCGCCCTCGCCGGCGCCCTCGACAAGACGAATCAGTCGACTGGAAGACGGGTTTCCCGATTCCAGGATCGGACCGCCGTCACCCCCTTTGCGAATCCCCTCGGCCGTATCGAGACGCAGGTTGCTCTCCTGCTTTACGGAGCTATGACATTTGTAGCAATGGCTCACCAGCAACGGGCGGATCTCGAGCTGGAAATTGACCTTCGCGTCCTCGCCCGGCGATCCACCCCCAAGGAACAGCAGGACGAGCGCCGCCAGGCTGGCCGCGCGCGGCATCCTTGGAACCGCGAATAAAAGTTGCAAGGCAGGCTGGAACATGGCGGAGGGGACTCCTGGGTAACCTTGATCGTAACGCGCCGGGAACGCGGCGGCAACGTTGACGGGATCGGTCCTCCGTACCTACGATGGGGCGCAAATTGGCATCCCGACCAGTTGCCCACCGAGCCGCAGCGGAGCAACCGATCATGAGCAGAAATTCAACGCGCCGCCAGTTCCTGCAATCCGCGGCGATGGCGACCTATACGGGCGAAAAGATTGGTTGGGAGCAGGCTGCGCAATCCCAAGAGCTGCTCGGGCCCAAGGAATACGCTTGGGGACCGATCGCGATGCCCGCGGTCGCGCAGCCGGGAATCACAAAATTCGCGTGAGTACCTTGGCCGTCGCTTCCGGACACTCCAGCGTTGTTCCGTCGGCATGGTGCCCGCGGCGCACGTAACCGAGTCCAAGTGGCGCTGCGAGTCGCGGTGACCAGGTCGTCGACGTGATCCGCGCCACGCGTTTGCCTTGCGACGTCAATTCGAATGGGACTGGCGGCAATCCGTCGCTTTGGAACTGGAACATCCGAAACATCCAGTTCACATGGCCCAGCGCGTCGATCCGGGCGATCGTCTCCTGCCCGAGGTAACAACCTTTTTTGAAACTGATCGCCCGGTCGTCAATTCCCAGTTCCTGCGGCAGATTGTCGGGAGTGATGTCGCTGCCGAACCAGGGTGTGCCTGATTCGATGCGGCAGCATTCCACGGCGGCCGCGTTGCATTCGCGGATCCCCGAATCCCGCAGATGGTCGAACCAGCTCGTGGCATGCTCAAGGTCGACCGCAATCAGGTAACAGTCGGGCAGCAGCCACCGCAACCGCGCGACCCATAGCGTCTGGCCGCGCCATTGCAGCCCACGGCTGGACGGCAGCGCTTCGGGCAACGGGCCGCCCGGCAGTTGCCCGCTCAGCCATTCCCTCGCCGCAGGGCCGGCGACCATCATCCGCCGCACGCGCGGCGCATCGTCCTCGAACCGCACGTCCGAACGGAGCAGATAACGGTCGAGATGATTCACCAGGGTTGGGCCCTGATCGGGTGTCGTCTCCAGCACGATCCGATCGGATTCACGAAACAGATTGACGAACCCGATCGCCTTGCCCTGGCCATTTGGAACAAACGCCTCGCAGCCCTGTCCCGGTTCAAGCCGAACCACATCATTCGTGCAGTAGGCCTGCAGGAATTTCTCGCGATCGGCGCCGTGCACGAGATAGCGCGTGAAACGGTCCCAACCGCACCAGCCGACGGCGTCGCGCAACGCCACGTAATCGGGATCGACGACATCCGACAGGCGGTCGGACGAATCGATGTTCATCGGAAGGCTCCCTTGAGGCGGTCAACCACAGCGTGGACGGTCCGTCTAACCATCGATACTGACGCCGGCGAACTGGGCGTTCCCCAGAACGACGCACGATTCGTAATGGCGGCAAAGTCGTTCGATTTCGTGGGCGGTCGAAACCGGTGCGACGCCCAGTTCCTCGACCTGAATATCCTTGAGCGAACTCATCAGATAGACATGGAAATGTTCGCGGGCATCGGCCAGCCGCTGGGCGGACAGACCGTCCCCGGAAAAGTCCCTGCGAATGCGTTTGGGCAACACGTCATCGCCGGTCCAAGATGTCAGGCGCCTCAAAGCGGGTCCAGGCCGCGTGGCCAGCGACGTGCAGAGCACGACAGCGCCATTCTCCGCGACACACGCCAGGGCAACGTCCAAGGCGCGCGCAAACCCTTCCCAGGTCTGCTGCGCGGCGCTGGCTCCCACCGAAGCGACGACGATCCCGGCTCGTTTCGGCAACGGAAAACGCCATGCCCTGGCGCAGAGCCGCTGACCATGTTCATCCATCGTCCGCAGATCTCCGGCCAGCACCGTCAACAGCGAATCACCCGCGCCGGGGATTACTTGCACGCTCATCAAAGAACCGAGCAACCAGGCTACCTCGCGGGACTCCGATCGGCATCGCCGCGTATGGGCTTCGTGATCGTCGGTGTCGCTGCGACAATAACGCTGCCTCGTGGCACGATCCGAAAACAATGGAAACAGACTGGTCGCCGCTCCGTAGTAAGCCAACGTCCGCTGCAACCGGGTTACCCCGATCGGAACCAGTACATCGGCGTCGACCAACGCTCGATGCACATGAATCGGGTGGCCTTCCTTCGATGCCGCCAGATAGGCATGATTCCGCGCGTCGTCCGGATCGTGCAGCAAGACCTTCACCGCAAAGCGGACATCGTCGGGGAACCCGCACAATAACTGGCCGGCGAAACGCTCGCAGCCGTCGGTGACGATGGTGATATCCTCCGGACGTGTGTCGCCCTGAAACAGCGAACGCAAAACCCCGCTCACAACTTTCGGTGCCTGGGGCACCGTCTGATCCATGGCCAATACGACCCGATCTCCCGTCACCGTTGCCTGGCTGAGCGGCGGGAAATCGAACGGATCGGCCAGCGCCTGGACAACCGCCTGCTCGGGATCCGCCAATTCCACTCCGTGCGGCGCGGAACAATCAAATACCTCGATCGAATCTGGCAATTCGAGGTACAAATCGGATGCGGAACCGTAACCTAGTCGTATCACCGTCGAAACTCCCTGACTCGCGGTCTTTGTAGTTCGCGATCCGCACCATCGTCAACCGCCGTCGTCGCAATTCCCTTTCCAATCCGAGCAGTCCGGCGGTACACTGGCGAATTCTCAACGCGCGAGACAGATGGGCGATCAGGGAGGAATACGATGCTGCCGAACTCGTGGGAATCGCGATCGACGTCGCCATTGAGGCGCTTTGCAGGGCAACGTCGTCCCTGGATCGTGCCGTGGCCGATCGGCTTGCCAATCGTGGGACTGCTGGTGTTGATCGGATGCAGCGGTTGCCCCTCCCAGGCCCGGCAATCGCCATCCGTGTCGCCCAGTCCGTCGACGGTGCAATCGCCAGTCACCGCGGAAGAACTCTGGAATCGTACCCGAACTGCATACCGAACGGCTCGAGCCTATCGCGATCAAGCCACGATCCGCTTGACCTATCTGGAAGGGACGGAGCCGCGCGAAAGCAGCGCGCCACTGTCCGTGCAGTATGCGGCGCCCAACAAGATCCGATTTCAGACGTACCGCGCCGAAGGTGCCAGTGACGGCCAGCAACTGCGGATCATCGTTCACGATGAGGATACCGGCGACATCGATCACCAGATTATCGTCCGGACCGTCGGTCAACGGCTTGGCGCCGCGGATCTTACGGGTGATCCGCTGCTCTATGCGCAAGCCACCAACGCGGTCGTGACCGGCCCCTGGGGAAAATACGCTCCGCAGTTCGACTGGTTGCTGGGGGATCGGCATTTTCTCGTCGACGACGGCTTGGAAAAGCGGAACGAGCCGCAACTGCAACTGCTCGAATCCGATCTTGTGGAGGGCCATCGTTGCCAGCGGCTGGAAGCGGCCACGCCCCACGGAAAATTCCTGTTCTGGATCGACGAATCGAATTACGTGATTCGCCGCATGCGCTATCCGAACGAATCGCTGGAAAAGCAAATGTTGGATTCGCCGGAAATCAAGCACGTGCAACTGGTGGCGGAATTCCACGGCGCGGAGTTGCTTGACCAGTTGAGCGACGCGTCGTTCCAATTGCCGATCCCTGACGGCGCGCGTCAGGTTCAGTTCTTCGTGGCCCCGCCGCAGCCGCTTCCTTCGAAGCTGTTCGGCCAGCAGGCCGGCCCGTTTTCCCTGCATGATCCAGGCGGGGGAAGGCTGACACGCGACGACATTGCTGGAAAATTCGCCGTACTGCTATGGTTCAGCGACCATCCCACCTGTGCGACGACACTGCAGCAGTTCGATCGCGTCCGCCTGGCGTTGGAGACCGACGACCGCTTTCGCTTTCACGCCGTCTGCACCGAACCGTCCACGATGAGCAACCAGGCAGTGGAAGATCGGATGCGACGCTGGAATGTAAAGACGCCGCTATTGCGCGACCTGGATGCCCACGGCCTGGAGATGTTCCAGATCGTCGGCACGCCAACCGTTGTCGTACTCGACACCGAATCCCGCGTGCAGATATTTGAGATGGGTGCCAATCCGCGGCTGGAGCAGCAACTGCCCGCAGTGCTGCGCCGGCTGGGAAACGGCGAGGACCTGGCTGCCGAGTTGCTGCGAGAATCGGAGCGGGAACGGCAAGAGTACGAACGGCGCCTGACACTCGCCGCCAGCGGCGCCGCGCCGGCCGTCATCGATATTCCAGCCGTGGAAATCAAACCACATAGCGAACCGCGGCACCTGCGCCTGGAAACCGTCTGGTCGCTGCGGGAACTCAGCGGGCCGGGAAATATCACGGTCTTCGAAGACGATGGCAAAACCCGATTCCTGATCCTCGACCAAAGCCGACAACTGGTGCAGGTCAATGTGCCCGGAGAAATCGAACGCCGATTCGCTTTGCCCCAGAACGAACAAGACAGCCGTCCGTTCAGCATTGTGCGCACGGCCCGGACGGAATCCGGCGGACGCGTCTACGCACTGGCGGCACTGTTCGGTCGCAAGATGATCGTCCTGGACGAACGCGGCGCGCCCCAATGGAGCTATCCCCCCGACGACGAGGAACACCCCGGCATTCACGACGTGCTTGTCGAAGATCTGGATGCGGACGGCAATCTGGAATTCTACGTCGCGTTCTGGGGAACCCAGGGAATCCACGCGCTGGGCCCCGACGGTCAGCGCAACTGGTCCGATCGAACCATGCTTTCCGTGTTGTCCCTCGCGGCCAGCGCGCCCAATGCGGTCGGTTGGCGAAAACTGCTGGCGGCGGGCGAAACGGGCCGACTGCTGCGCGTCAATCAGTTCGGGAATGCCGACCGACCCATCGACGTTCCGAATTGGGCCATTCATCAGTTGTTCGGCGCGCGATTCGCGCTGAGTGACCCGGCGGGCGAAACGACGGGTGCGCAGGTCGCCTACGGGGGAATCTCGTATGCGAGCGAAACGCAGCGCACTTTCGTGGCGCTGAACGAGCAGTTTCAGGAACAGTGGAACTACCCGCTGCCGCCCGGTCAGCCGCGGAATCCGATCGAGTTTGTGACCTCCGGTTGGCTGATCAGCGCGGGCGGCGAGTGGGTGATTGCCGCCGCGGATGGCTCGGTGCACATGATCGCAGCCGACGGTGAGTTCTCCGACTATTTCTGCGTCGGTGAGGAACTGACGGGAATTGCGGCCGCCCGTACCGGTGATCGGGGCCTGTTACTGATCGCGACGCCCACCGCGGTCACCGCCCTGGCGATCCATCCCGTTGAAAATGCACGCTAAACCGTTGCTCGAGCATCTTGGCGCGACGTGCGCGATTGGGCTTTTCCGCCAAAGATCGTGGCGTCTTCTCGTGATATGAAAGCTGGCAAGCGGTTGATACTCAATCCAGGCAGATCCACTGGGAACAGTTAACTTTCTCGCAATCGAGGTAACTTTTCCCAGGCTGGAGCGTAATCTGCTGGGAGCCGCTGATGGGGACGATCGAAGAGATTTATCGAGCCTACTCCGCCGACGTCTACCGATTCGCAAGCTGGCTTTGGGCGATTTGACCGAAGCAGAGGACATAGTCTCTGAGACATTTATGCGGCTGTTGGGCAGCCTTGAGGACTTGCAAGTGGGAACGGTGAAGGCATACGCATTGGCGATTGCACGAAACGGCTTCATTAGTCGACGGAGACGGAAGGGGCGGGACAGTGAACTTCCGGATGGACTTCTGGACCGTTTTCCGCCGCCGGATGAAGCTGTGAAGGGGGACGCTCTTCCACCTCTGCGGCGGGAGAAAGAACTCGAAGTGCTCCTTCGGACGAAACGGTTGGTCTGGGTCCGCGATGCACTTTTCTGGATCGCCGTGTTCCTATCTGCGACGCCTCTTACTGTCTGGGACACGTCTTGGGGCAGCGGCTGGCTCATACGAGACTTCCCGTGGTTAGCGTGTGGACTTGGGGTCGGGGCGACAATTGTTTGGTGTTCCTATTTTTCAATGAAACGGCGGTTGTCCGTGATGGGGCGGTGAATTCGATTCCGCAGCAGTTACCCAATCGCGAATTTGGAGGTGTGAAATGGTCGAGGCGATCAAGCGAGGCGTCATCGGCCTGACGATCGGTCTAGGAATTTCGGGACTGATTATGTTCATACAACCTGTCCCATGGTCGTGGCAAAGAACGATCGTGGCCATCGGTTTCGCATCATTCAGTGGTCCGTTTGGAACAGTGCTCGCGACGCGGCGCGCGTTCCGCGTTTCCTAAAAATCGCCGCCGGCAACTGCGGCAGTACTCAGGGTAGCCGGAGCGACGGCGACCCCGGGCTACGCTGCAGAAAATCCCTTTCGAGGAACGGGGCGGCTTTTCGCGGCTTGACGGTCACTGGTGGCTCGATGGCCTGGACCATTACACTTTTACGTTGCTTGTTCACCAGCCGGTCGGGTCGGGAGACCTGACCGGCTTTCAACAGACAACACCAACGGAGTTTCACAGTTCATGTCGATGCCATCCCCAACTTCGCTATTGCGTTGTTCCTCATTACTGGTTTTCCTGTTGTCGGTATCGGCGGCACGGGAATCGGCTGCGGCGGGACCCCCACTCACACTGCTCTGGCCGGACGGCGCGCCCGGCGCCGTGGGGACCGAGGAAAACGACAAGCCGGGCGTGCGGATCTACTTGCCTCCCAAAGAGAAAGCGACCGGAGCCGCTGTGGTGATCTGCCCGGGAGGCGGCTACGGCATCCTCGCGACCGATCACGAAGGACACCAGATCGCGCGCTGGTTCAACAGTTTGGGCGTGGCGGGCTTCGTGTTGCAGTACCGGCATGCGCCGAAGTACCGGCATCCGATACCGTTGACGGATGCCCAGCGGGCGATTCGGCTGGTGCGCGCTGAAAGCGAGAAGTTCGGTATCTCACCGCGTCGAATCGGAATCATGGGCTTTTCCGCCGGCGGCCATCTGGCGTCGACCGCGGCAACCCATTTTGACGCCGGCGATCCTGCGTCCGAGGATCGCATCGCAAAAGTCAATTGCCGGCCCGATTTTGCGATCCTCTGTTATCCGGTCATCAGCATGACGGAGAGCTTCGGGCATGCGGGGTCTCGAAGAAATCTCCTGGGCGAAAATCCGGAAGCGGGACTCGCCGAGTCACTCTCCAACGAAAAGCAGGTAACCAAAGATACGCCTCCGACTTTCCTGTTCCATACCGGGGATGACTCGGGCGTGCCCGTGGAAAACAGCCTGGCATTTTATGCCGCGTTGCGCCGCGCGGGCGTAGCCGCGGAGCTGCATGTCTACCAGGTCGGACCGCATGGAGTGGGCCTCGCATTCGCCGATCCCGAGTTATTCGGTTGGAAGGATCGGCTGGCCGCCTGGATTCGGACGAACGGCTTGCTGGCCGAGTCCCCACGGATGGCCGTGACCGGCACGATAACGCTGGACGGAAAACCGCTGCGCTGGGGAATGATCTCCCTGGTACCCGAGCAATCGAATCAGCCGCTGGCCTGGACGATGATCTCCAATGGAAAATACTCGATCGCCGCCAACCGTGGCCCGGGTCAAGGCGTGCACCGCGTCGAGGTGTTTCATCTGGGCAGCGTTGAGCCACGCCCGACGCTGGAAGACGTGATCAAATTCGAGCACCCCACAGCGGTCACGTTGCGCGGCGAATCCCAGGTCGTCGACCTGAGCTTGTCGAGCAAATGACGATGTGTAAGCCATTGCTGGGGCTGGAAGCCCCAGCCACGACTAAGCTGCTTCCTTGCGCGCGGACCAAGTCCAATGCCGATCGCTCGTCATCGCCACACTCTCGTTCGGAAAGCCCAGTTCCGCGGCGAGAGCGCGGATTTCCGCCAATGTGAGCGCGGCATGCAGCGATTCACGGAACATCCGACGAGCATGCTCGGATTCGTTCCTCGCGTAGGTTTCGACGAGCTGTTCGAGTTCCTCCTGGGAATCGGGCCGGCAAAGGTCGCGAATGAAGAGCAGACCACCGGCTCGCGTGACGCGAACCGCTTCTCGGAGCAGTTCGCGGGGTTCCGGGATATGATGCACGATACTGTTCGACATCAGCGTGTCGAACATGCCGTCCCGAAACGGCATCTTCTTGGCGTCGACATGCGCCAATTGGATCCGATGCGTCAACATCGCGATCTCCAGGCGGTAACGGGCCAGTTCCAGCATCTCGATCGACAGGTCGGCCGCGATCACGCGGCATTCGGGGTGGCGGCGGCAGAGCTCGATCGGTATCAGCGCCGTTCCGGTTCCAAGGTCGAGCAGATCGCCGGGCTCCGGCGCCACCGCCAGCAGATCGTCGACGAACCGCGCGTTGACCTGGGAATGATCCATCTGGTCGTAGGCGGCCGCCTCGTCGGGGCTGTCCATCACTTCCGGCTCAAGGATCCGTTCAAGCGCCATGGGAACCCTCGCCGTGATGCGCAGTCTCGACCCGCTCGTCGTGGCAGCGCTTCCACCACGAGCCCCAACAGGCGATCAACAGACCGGCCGACAAGTAACCGGCAACGTATTGCCAGACGAGTCCCTGCAAGTGCGCTGGCAGCATCCACGGCAGCAGCAACGGGCCTTGCTGCAACGGAGAATGAATGACACCGCAGAAGGCGCAGAGCGCCGCCACGCATAACCAGGCCGCCGCGCGATGCAATTGCCGATCGATGATGGCGGCCAGCGCGGAGGCCCACAAGAGGCTGGTGACGATAAAGCCGTTGTTCAGCATCAATATGGTCTGCAGGTCGGATCGTTGAGGTTCTTTCAAGGCGGCGAGATCACTGCCGCCGAGCAGTCGACTGGCGGAGATCCAGGCCAATGCGCCGAGCGCCGGCACGCAGGCGATAGCGACCGCGGAATAGTGGCGTCGCGGCGTCGCGGCAAAACTCTGGGCCGTGATCTCCAGACCGACGAAGACCAGGATCGGCAGGACTGTCGCTTTGGGAATCGCCCAGTAAAAATAACCGAACAGCCCCAGCACGCCGGCGAGACCGACGAAGAGTGCCGTGGCGAGCGTATAGGCGGCCCGACCACCCATCGCTTTATACGCCGGATGACCAATGTAGGGAGTCGTCTGAATCACTCCGCCGAACAGCGCCGCAATGAGTGTCGCCAGCGCCTCGACGGCGATCACCTCGCGCGTGTCAAATTCGTCGCCGGCCGCGGCGGCGCTCTCCGTGCAGTCAATTCCACCGACAACAGTTCCCAGTGCCAAGGGAATCACCACCGGAAGGTACGATACCGCGTCGTGGATTTCCGCAACCCAAGTGAATGGAAAAACGCTGAGCCAGACCGTCGGAAAAACACCTAGCCGCGGATCGATCGTCGGCTCGGCATGAATCGCTCCGATGCCCAGCATCAGGTAATAAATCGCCGATGCGATCAAGAGTGTTCCGAGCGTGCCGGGCATGCCCCACGGCATGCGGATGCGCCCCACAAGGGAGGTCAGTATCAGCGACAGGGCAACCAAACCGACCACCGGGTAGTGGAACATTTCCAGCATCGGCAAGAAACTGATCAGCACCAGCGCAATGGCCGCCAGGGAGCCGAGCAATCCGGCACGCGGGATCATCCGACGGATCCGATTCGAACCGAGAGCGCAGACCATCTTGAACAGGCCGCTGAAAAACAACGAACAGATGCCGATCCGCCAGGCGTATAAAGCGGAGTCCTCGACGCTGAGTTGCATCTGGTCGAGGGCGTGACGGTAGGCTGGGCCAAGTACAAAAAAGACCATGCCCAGGGTACTGGGGGTGTCCAAGCCGAGCGGCATGGCGGTGATGTCGGTCCGGCCAGTCCGCCGGGCCAACCGCAACGCCATCACGAAAAACAACAGGTCCCCCACCAGCACGCCCACCGCCGTGCCCGGAACCATCGCTTGGAAAGCAAACTGTGTAGGAAATTCAAAAACCGACGCGAGCAACCCGACCGTCAACAACAGGTCGGCAACGTTGTCTAACATCAAGCCAAAGAAGGCGTTTACGTCGCCAGGGGCGGCCCAGGAATAGCGTTGTTTCGGCACTTTGATTCAGTTGGCACGGCCTTTGCGGAATAGTCGAGTCGTTACTGTAAACCGCCCGAATCGGGGTGTCAAACCGCAGCCGGAGATTCGCCTGCGGCCCAGCGAGACAGCCAAGGATGGTTTGGTCGCGTCCTGGTTTCTTGTTACGATGGCCGCTCGGATAGCAGGTTTTCGGTTTTTCCGAGCCAGGTGGTTATTCCTGTCGAACCATTCTCCTGACCATCCGTAGACGATTATGTGCCTCACCTTGGAAATGACCGAAACCAACGAAGAATCCTCCGGCGCGCCGCAGACGGACGAAGCCCTGCTCATCCGTTACCGCGAGACCGATGACCGGCACCTGTTTGAGGAGTTGGTACGTCGATATGAACGAGAAATCTTCAGCTATTTGCGGCGGTACCTCGGGGATGCCGAATTGGCGGAAGATGTGTTTCAGGCCACCTTTTTACAGGTACATCTGAAACGGGATCAGTTCGAGGAAGGACGAAAATTCCGACCTTGGTTGTACACGGTCGCCACGAACCAGGCAATTGATGCACAGCGACGGAATCGCCGTCACCGAATGACGAGCCTCGACCAGCCCAAGGGGCAAGGCGAGGAGTTGGGAAAAATGGTGGATATGCTGGTCGGATCCGACCCGGATCCGCTGGCGAACATCAACGGAATGGAACGCAAGGAGTGGGTGCGCCGAACGGTCGATCAGTTGCCGGAGATGCTGAAATCGGTCGTGGTATTGGTTTACTATCAGGGGATGAAATATCGAGACGCTGCGGGAGTTTTGGATATCCCGGTCGGAACCGTCAAAAGCCGTCTGCACACAGCGATCTTGAAACTCTCGGAAATTTGGAATCAGCGTAACGAAGAGCCATGAGAGATTCGATGCGGGAAGAATTGCTTGGTTATCTGTCGAACGCGTTGGACGCGGAGGAAAAGGAGCGTCTGGAGGCATCGCTCCAAGAGGACCCTCAACTGAAATCGGAGTTGATCCAATGGAAAGATCGACTGCGGTTTTTGAGTCTGGATAAGCCACTGTTGGACCCGCCGGCAGGTCTTGCCGAGCGGACTTGTGCTTATGTTTTCGCGCGTGTCGAGGCGGGGTCCGTGACCGACGCCGATGCGGGCCTGCGTTCGTCCGAATGGTGCGTCGTGGGGTCGACCGTCGTGGACGCGACGCAGACGGCATCCACGATGCCTCCGGCTCGACTTTCCGAATCGCGCAACGAATTTGGAACGCGCCGCCGTTTTCGGCTGGTGGACCTGGTGGTGCTCGCCGCCCTGCTGGCCGGTGGAAGCGTCATGTTGATGCCGGCCCTGTTGAACTCCCGTGACCGCGCCCAACTCGCCGATTGCCGCCATAACCTGCATGAAATTGGTATGGCGATGCAGTCGTACAGCGACATCTACGATGGTCATTTTCCCTGGCTCCCGACGGAAGGCCCGCGTGCCGTGGCGGGCACCGCACCGACAACGCTGGTCCACGAGCGGATGCTCGATCCGCAACGCCTGATCTGCGCCGGCGCGCGGAAGCCGGAAACGACCGGCCGTTGGCTGGGCGTCCCGGAATGGGAGGAAGTCGATACCAGCGACGAAGCGACGTTGCCCGAGGTCTGGGCGCGGATGTCGCCGAATTACGGAACGTACCTTGGCGTGCTGGTGAACGGTGTCTACGCCGGGCAACGGAATCTGCATCGGGCCACGTTTGCCGTCGCCGCCGATTCCCCCAGTCGGATTTCGAAGGACCGTCTGAGCACCAATCATGGTGGCCGCGTGCAGAATGTGCTGTTCGAGGACGGACATGTGGAGGTACTCTCCAGCAGCCGGATCGGCGACGATGATATCTTCTTGAATGAAGACAATCGCCCCGCCGCGGGCATTCATCTCTCGGATAGCGTGATCGGTACCGGCGATACTTCGCCAATGGCCGGATCGCTGCGCTGATCGCCGGGCGGAGCTGCCGCTCCCGCGCGCCGCGAACTGCTCATCGACAAAATGCCGGCGATGCTCAACACAACCCCTGCGGCCAGCGTGATCGAAGGTGCTTCGTCAAATATCAGCACGCCGCTGATCGCCGCTAAAGTTGCCTGGGTCGCCCCTAACGCGTTGACGTAGAGCACCGGCGTCGACTGCAGTGCCTTGGTCAGTGCATAGAAGGCCACCGTGTTGCACAGACCGGCAGCAAGCATCTGCAGAAGATCGTGCCGACTGGTCCCCACCATTCCCTGCCAGCCGATCCGCAACGGACTGAGCGCTCCCAGCGAAACCGTACCCGCCACACAGACCAGAAATAGAGTCGAGGAAACCGAAACCGTCTGGGTTACGCCACGACGAATCACGACGCCCAGGGATGCGTAGGCCAGGCCCGACAGGCATACGCCTGCCAGACCGGCGCCCAGCTGCCAGCCGCTGAGGGAATCGGTCGTCCATTGCCGGATGACCGCGCGCGACGCTTCTTCTGCACCCAGCGACAAGACACAGGTCGCCGCAAACAGCAACAGTACGCCGACGATCATCCTGCGCGTGAGCGATTCGTGCAGAAATACCCGTCCAAGAATCGCGCTGCCGCCGATCTGCGTCACCAGGCTGAGCGGAACCGATAATGCCAGTCCCACGACGCCCAGCGACCACTGGAATATCACGTTGCCGAACAACTGCCCCGCCAACGCCGCCAGTATCAGTGCCAGTAGGACGCGCTTTTCGGGAAACACCGGCTGGCGTCGCCGGTAGCGCAACACCAGAAACGGCAAGGTCAGCAACACGGTCGGAACCGATTTTACCGCCGAAACCCAGACCGGATCGCAATGGGCAACCGCGCGTAGAAAACCGTTGGCGGCGGAATAGCCAACAGCCGCAACCAGCCCGCAAACCGTGCCCCATGCCAGGGAGCCAGGGAACGGGTGCGGCTTCGCGGGATCATCCAAGGTGGCGCTCCAAGGAGCTCGATGAAATGTGTCGGGGATCGGAATGTGTGCGTGGTTGCGCCGGCACGGCACCCGGCAGATCCCTTGATCGTAATCGCCCGCTTCCGTCGCGCCGAGCCGTAAAGTGGGCCTCGAAGTACCTCGAGTCGCCCTGCGTTGGACGTTGACTTCGGAGCATGGTTCCGCCAGAATCGCCTGCCAATCGAGGAATTCGCATGCAGCTGAAAGTCCACACGTATGAATTGCCACTACGGCATGTTTTCACGATCTCGCGGGAATCGATATCGGTTCAGCCGACGTTGATCGTGGAATTGGAACACGCCGGATTGCGGGGATTCGGCGAGGCTACCACGAACCGATATTACGGCGCGACGATTCCTCAGATGGCCGAGGCCCTTGATCGGGTGCGCGATCGACTGGCATCCTGGTCGCTTGACGATCCGGCGCGACTGTGGGACGAATTGGCTCCGGAATTCCAATCCCAGCCGTTCGCACAATGCGCGCTCGACCAGGCAGCCCACGATATCTGGGGAAAAATGCGCGGCCAACCGGTCTACGCTCTTTGGGGACTCCGCATCGATCGTATCCCCGTCACAAACTACACCCTCGGAATCGACTCGATCGACTCGATGATCGCCAAGATGAACGAGTTTCCCGATTGGCCGGTCTACAAGGTCAAGCTGGGTACGGATCGGGATCTGGAAATTGTTCGCGCGTTGCGCTCGCACACCAACGCCATTTTTCGCGTCGACGCCAATTGCGGATGGACCGCGGATCAGACGATCACCAACGCGCGAGAACTGCAATCGTTGGGCGTGGAGTTTATCGAGCAACCCCTGCCTGCCGATCAGTGGGAGGCGATGCAACGCGTCAGGAGGGAATCGGTACTACCGATCATTGCCGACGAAAGTTGCATCGAAATCCAGGACGTGGATCGTTGCGCCGGTTTTTTCCACGGCATCAACATCAAGCTCGTCAAGTGTGGCGGCCTCACGCCCGCTCGCAGAATGATCGAGCGAGCTCGCCAGCTCAACCTGAAGGTGATGGTCGGGTGCATGACGGAGTCGACGGTCGGAATTTCGGCCATCGCACAGCTTCTCCCGTTGCTCGATTATGTCGACATGGACGGCGCATTGATGTTGGCTCGGGATATTGCCCGGGGCGTCACCATCGAGCGAGGTCGCTGCCACTATCCCGCGGAAAACGGTTGTGGCGTTCGGTTGTTCGATGCTTGAAGCGGATTCCGTTCGTCCCCGCCACTCGGACGCGCCGAACACCAGATGCACGAATCGATCGTAATGATTGCGGCGCCAGCCAAACCATTCGGCCGGCGAACGAGCCCAAAGTGACCGCAGCAGCCACCAGGATCCCGACCAGTTGCCACTTCATGAAATCGCGCCCCTCAGCTCACCGGCGTGAAAACCCGGCTCATTACCTGCCGCCGAAACTCGAAGATCCGCTGCAAGTCACGTCGCACCAGCAGGGGATGCACGATGAATCCAAACAGCATTGCATAATGTACCTCGTCGCGCACCCAGGTCCCGGCCGGCGTCGATTTGAAGGTGTGCAGATGATGCCAGTAGCGATAAGGGCCCCGGAGCTGCTCGTCCACAAACCGAAACGGCGGCTCCCAGCTGCTGATCCGGCTGCGCCAGCGGATCGGTAGGCCACGCAGCCGCAACCGATAGTCGATCAGGGTCCCCGACCGCATCTCGATCGGTCGCGCGGTCTGCACCGAAAAGTTCAGCCAAGGCGGTGTGATCGTTTCCAACTGGAAAGCGTCCGCAAAGAAGTCGAATACGGTTGCCTGAGGTTCGGCGACAAGCAACTCCGTCCTCAAACGGAAGCCCTTTGGATCGGAATCCGAGCGGCTGATCGTGACTGTCATTGATTTGCTTCCTCGGAATGCACCTTTCCGTGGGATCGTGATCTCTCGGGGCGCTGGTTATCTCGGGGCGTCGGTCGCCCCGGATCGGCCCGAAGTCGGCGCCGGGGAAGGTTCGTGACCTGGCGAAGTGGGTGGCACGGCAGGTGCTGGTCGTCCGGAGGGACAGCACGCGACGGGACAGAGATCGTGGTTCGGCCCCCGACTGCCCAACGCCAATCGTTCGCCATCAGCAACCCGTTCCAAAACCAGTTCGCGAATCATCTGGATGAAACGGGGATGCGTGCCAACGGTTGCCGCGCGGACCATGTTCAGGCCCCGCTCCTGGCACAACTTCCGTGCTTCGGTATCAAGGTCGAACAGCACCTCCATATGATCCGAAATGAACCCGATCGGAACAACGACAACGTCGCCGACGTCTCGTTGTTCGCTCAACGCGCGCAGAAAATCACAAATATCGGGTTCCAGCCACGGCTGCGAAGCGGGCCCGCTACGGCTCTGGTAAACCAGATCCCAGCTCATGCCCGGAAACGCTTCGGCCACCAAGCGGCTCGATTCCCGCAACTGCTGTTCGTAGTCGCAGCCTGCCGCCATCGCCAGCGGAATACTGTGGGCCGTAAACAATACGCGGCTCGCCGATCGTCGCTGCGCAGAGATCTGTTCCAGCGCCTCGGCAAGCCGCTCCCGCATCGGAACGATGTAGCAGGGGTGATTATAAAACACGCGCAACTTGTCGATCCGCGGCGCTCCCTCCCCCACGACCGTCTGTGCCCGTTGGATATCCTCCCGATATTGACGACAGCCCGAATAGGAACTGAATGCCGAGGTCATGAACGCCAGCGCTCGCTGTATCCCATCGTCCCGCATCCGCCGCAACGTATCGGGCAACAAGGGATGCCAGTTTCGGTTGCCCCAGTAAACCGGCAGTTTCGGCCCCTGCCGATCCAATTCGTCGCGCAACGCCGCGATCAATTCCCGGCATTGCTGGTTAATCGGGCTCACACCCCCAAAATGATGATAGTGTTCCGCGACTTCCAGCATCCTTTCGCGGGGCACGTTTTTGCCACGCAGCACATTCTCCAGGAACGGCATCACGTCGTCCGGGCCCTCCGGTCCGCCGAAGGAGACGACAAGAATGGCGTCGTACGGTGGCGTCGCATCGCGGGAGTGGCATTCAACACTGCTCGACATCAGGGCGATCTCGCGTGTGGGTCGTTTACTCGGAATTCGACGGGCTTCATCATATACCAGCGTGCAGCCGTGCGGAGGATGCGACGCCGATTTCCCGGCGTTCCCGGCGAGTCGGGGACGTTAAGCCAGCGCCGCGCCGAAGAGTTCGTCGCGTTCCAGTTCCGCCGCCATCGACTGCAATTTCAAGATTGCCCGCTGCTCCAACTGCCGCACACGCTCTTTGGAAACTCCCAGCCGATTGGCAAGATCCTGGAAACTGCGAACTCGGCGATGCGAACCTAGCGCATAGCGGCTGCGAATCACCAGCCGCTCGCGGCGGTCCAACCTGCCTAACATCGCCGCGGTGAGCTGCCGCAGATTGCTCCAGACCTGATCGGTCAGGGCCGACGATTTACCGTCGACTTCCTGAGCGGCCCACGACTCCGACTCGAGGCTGCTGGACAGTTCCTCCTCGCGCGAATCGACGACGCTGCGATAGGCGTTGCGGGCAATGGCCCGGTAAGCGTACGTACTGAATCGGAACCCGCGATCGTAGTCGAATTTCTCGACCGCCTGCATCAACGTCATGATGCCGTCGCTGAGCATTTCGTCGAACGACTGCCGCGGAGTCACAAACTTCTTCACGATCGACATCACCAGCCGCATGTTCGCCTGAATGATCCGGTCCCGCAACAAGCGGGCACATTCCAGCAATTGCTCCGCTCTTTCCACCAGCTCCGGTTCCACCGACGCCAGATCGATCCTGGACCGCAAGCGGTCCGCACAGAACTTGGCGAAATTCATTTCGCGGAACAACAGGGTCTCCTGCAGCGGTGTGAGAAGTTCTGTTTCGCACAAGCGCCGCAGGTGAGCCGGCAATTCGGACGGCGCCGAACCGGCCTCGCCCAACCCGTGCGACCGCAGTCCCTCCGCAACGGCTTCGTCCCGGCATTCAACCCGCGTCGTGAAGTCGGCATTAGGGATGAAGTCAATTTCGACCTGCAGCAGTCGCATCGCTCGCTGCCGAATCGAATCGGCCGTTTCACCGGAGCTGGCTGGCGACACGGTGGGCAGCATGACCTCGGTACCTGAATCTCGCTTCGTAGCCATGGGCGGGGAACTCCGTCGGCAAAAACCTCAATAAACAAAATCGTTCAAAACGTTCGCTAAGTTCTACCGCAGAGACTGCTGGTACGCAACCATAAAATCGTGCAAAACGTTCAAAAAATTGATCCTCAATCGTAAAGTGTTACGTGTAGATAACTTACGTTATATTACTTGTCATTTCACGTTGGTTTTTTATAGTATTTAAGACAACGATCAAAACAAATTCATCAAAAACATTCACCGAAGCAGGGGTCGAAATGGCCGAGCTATTAACCCCGAAACAGGTTGCGCGAGCGCTGGAGGTCAGCGAATCGTCCGTGAAAAGGTGGTGCGACAAGGGAGTCATTCCCACGCAATACACCGCCGGCGGACATCGACGGATAGCTCTTTCGGCGATGATGCGATTCGTTCGGGAGGGTGGCCACACCTTGGTCCATCCCGAGGCGCTCGGCTTGCCGGTGACCAGCGGTCAGTCGGTGCGCGTGGTGGACCGGGCCCGCACGCATTTGATTGAGGCGCTTCTTGCGGGCGATGAGGCGCGTTGCCGGCAGATTGCGATCGACCTGTTTCTCGCGGAACACAGCATCAGCGTGATCTGCGACGAGGTATTCGCGGCCGCCTTTCAGACGATTGGGAAGCGCTGGGCCTGTGGGGAGGCCGAGGTGTACCAGGAGCGGCGGGGTTGCGAGATCACTTTACGAGTCCTGCATGAAATGCGATTGCTGCTCCCGAATCCGCCCGTCGAAGCGCCGTTGGCGATCGGCGCCGCCGCCTCGGGGGATATCTACAGCCTCGGCACGACCATGGCCGAACTTGTGCTGCGCGACGGTGGATGGAATGCGGTCTCGCTGGGAAACAATCTGCCTTTCGAAACGCTTGCCGCGGCAATCCGAACGCAGCGTCCCCGGCTGTTCTGGATGAGTTGTTCCCACATCGCCGACGAAGCGGCATTTCTCGAGGGCTACACGCGGCTACATGAGCAATTTGGCGGCGATGTGGCATTCGCTGTCGGCGGTTACGCACTGACCGAACCGATCCGAAGAAAAATGACGTTTTCCGCGTTCTGCGATAACATGCGGCATTTTGAGGGGTTTGCGCAGACCCTGCGGAACACGATCGAAAGAAATCGTCCTTGAAATCCCGAGCAGCGACTTGTCGATACGCACCTTTCCCCTAGGGTTATCGCAGACGTGTTGCTCGGCGACCGCTTGCTCGCATCACGAAGACCGCATCGGACGGCACAAAAATAACTCACGCGACGGGAGATTCTCGAAATGATCTGGTCATCGTTTTCCATGCGGTTTATGGTACTCGCCGGTGCGACGCTGGTGGTCCCCTCCCTGCTCCAGGCTGCGGACCCGGACACCTGGACCCAGTGGCGTGGCCCATCGCGTGACGGCCGGATCAGCACTTCGACCTGGCCAATGACGCTTGAGGAAGATCGCCTGGCACTGAAATGGTCGGCGGCACTTGGGCCGAGCTACTCCGGTCCGATCGTTTCGCGCGAACGCATCTTTGTCACGGAGACTAAAAACAAAAAGTTTGAGGTGGTGCGGGCATTCGATCGTACGAGCGGTCAGCAGCTCTGGGAGACCCAGTGGGAAGGCTCGATGTCGGTGCCGTTCTTCGCTGCCTCGAACGGCTCCTGGATCCGGGCGACTCCGGCTCTGGACGGCGACCGGCTCTACGTCGGTGGCATGCGCGACATGCTGGTTTGTCTCGACGCGGGCTCGGGCAAGATTGTCTGGAAAATCGATTTCGTGTCGAGCATGGGTTCGACTTTGCCCACGTTCGGATTTGTCTCCTCACCGCTGGTGCATGGCGACGACCTGTACGTCCAGGCGGGTGGAGGCGTTGTGAAACTCGAGAAGCTCACCGGAAAAGTCCTCTGGAAATCGCTCGACGACGGCGGCGGCATGGATGGCAGTGCATTCTCTTCGCCCATTGTTGCCACCCTGGCCAATCAAGAACAACTGGTTGTTCAGACGCGGACGCGGCTGGCAGGTGTGTCACTCCAGGACGGCAAGGTTCTCTGGTCGCAGGAGATCCCGGCTTTCCGCGGCATGAATATTCTTACGCCGACGGTGATTGGCGACGCGATATTTACCAGCAGCTACGGCGGCAAGTCGGCCTTACTGAAGGTCAGCCACGATGCGTCGGGCTGGCAGATCAGCGAAGCCTGGACGCACAAGTCGCAGGGATACATGTCTTCGCCGGTCGTCGTCGAAGGTCAGATTTATCTGCACTTGCGCAACCAGCGGTTCGTCTGCCTTGACGCCGCCACCGGCAAGGAACGCTGGACGACGACGCCGTTCGGCAAGTACTGGAGTCTGATTGCCAACGGCGACAAATTGCTGGCACTGGATCAGAATGGGGAGTTGCTACTGATCCAGGCGTCTCCGAACGCGTTCAAATTGATTGCGCGTCGCAAGGTGGCTGAGGATTCATGGGCGCACCTGGCAATCGCCGGGGATCAGATCGTGGTGCGGGATCTGGAAGCGATCAAGACATTCCGCTGGCAGTAAACGTCCGGTTCGTCGCGCGTCGGCGAACCGTGGAGCTCTTGCACGCGTGGTTCGACGACGAACCCGCGGCCCGGCCGGTTTCGATGGTGAGACCGGTCGATTGCGGAACAGCATGACGGCGCGGAATGCCGTCTAATCGCCCAAGAAGGCTTGCAGCTTTTTCTTCACGCGTCGCGTGAGCTGCCAGACATTGGCGGGAGAATAATCCGCTTCGCTGTTATTCGAGGCTAATCCGATCAACACTTCCTTGTAGAACGTCAATTCCGCGCGAGTGAGCGTCGACAAAAACTCCGGATCGGATTCGATGTTGTATTCAAAGTCGGCGGCGTAATCGACATTTTTCGACGAGACGCGTTCGCGGTTTCGTCGGCGCTGCTCGGACCGGAAGAACATCTTGGTCTCATTCTTCGCCAGCAATGACAGGAAGGTCGAGAAGCGGCAACCTCGATTCACGTCGAAGCGGCTCAGCAAGGCGAAATCATCTTTGATCAACGCGTACCAGACGCGGGCGGCGATCTCCTCGACCAGGTGCGGATCCGAATCATGGCGCCTAAGGATCGCGCGGATCGCAGCCAGCAACCGGTTGTGAAATCGGGCATACAGGGCGGACCAAGCCGCCGGGTCACCGCTTAATGAGCCGCTCACCAGCAGATGGTCGCCCTCGAGTCGATCGGGCGTTTTTTTGATTTCCGAGGAAGACATTAGCTCAGAGAATGAGTCCCTTGCGAGTTCGGCAATGCATCTTGATCAACTGATTTCCGCTGCGGTTCGAGAGATGAGTCAATGCAGACTCCGTCCGCTTGGGGTTACATACTCACAGAAACGAGCACCCCTAAATCAACTCCAGGCGCGGCTTGAATATAACCGCGGCATGGACCGATCGCAACGTAAATTTGGCGGAAGTTGAAAAAAAAGTTGAAAAAAGCTGAAAAATACCAGCGGTCGAGTGTCATTTCTGTCGCCGCTTCGGTCAGCAGCGAATTTCCGGCGATCAATGAGATCGGTTAATCGGATTTTTCCGGCGAAATATCGGTGTTTATTGGGCCGGATTCACGGGAGCTGCTTTCGGTGTCGAACCCCTCGGACTGCCGCTGCGATCGCCAGCGCCAGGACTGTCGCCCATGGGCAGGCGAGCAACCATGTCTGGGGGCGAACGGGCTCTACTGTGGCAACCAGGGACCAGCCAGCGTGCAGAACAGCCGAACCGCAACCGGCCGAATACAGCACAAGTTTGTCTCCCACAAACGCCGCCAGAAGCGCCAGCCCCGCCGTGGCGGACAACGCAGGCAACGCAGCCTGCGCGAATGTCAAACTGCTGCCGAACGCAATCCCGGCAATGACCAGGACCGAACCCAACAGGCAGGCGATTGCTGTCGCGCGGAGTGTGGAGTGTCGAATGAGGAACCGCGTACTGAGAGTCAAGAGAATGATCTCCGCCGCCAGGACAAAACGCCAGACCGGCGGTCGTGGCACGAGGCTGCTGTAGCTTGGCACTACAAACCATGCCGCCAGTACCGCGACGACAACGACCGCGACGGCGGAGGCGAGCACTTTCGCCCAGCGCAATCGCGGCGACCGGACTTTCACGACTGCGGTCGAACCGCGATCCCGCAGTCCATCGAGCAATGGGCTGACGATGGCAGCGGTGAGCGCCAGCTCCGCGAACCAATGCCAGTGCCGCCTCGTTCGATCGCGACGAGCGTCCCAGGGGGGATGAGCATAAGTACTGGCAAGCATTGCCGCGGCAAGTGCGATGGCACCACACGACGGCCGGGCCATGGGAAGCCGATAGGTCGCAGCGCCCGCCAGAAATGCGGTGATTGCCGGCAGAACTACGGCGAGCGCTACGGTGGAAGCAATCAACGATCAACCCTGACCTGGCGCGGACGACCTCTTACTTTGTACCACTCTTGCCGGCCCCGGCTTCAGGAGCCGTATTCCCTGGTGCGCCTTGGCCACCAGCGGGGCCAAAACCGCGGCGTCCACCCCCTTGTGGCCCATCGCCCGAACCACCACCCGGCCCAAAAGCACCAGGAGCACCGGCGGGCGCGCCGGCAGGCTCCTCGGCACTGGCCGTCTGCGTTTTCTGTCCGACGGCAACTTTGATTTCCACCATGTTGTGGACGCGCTCCTCCAACTTATCCATACCGAAGTGTGTTCGGTCGATGGAAAACTCGGCGTTCAGCAACAGTCCTTTGTCGTCCATCGTCACCGTCGCCGGGAAGGAGATTTCTTTGGTTGTGGCGAGCAACGTCAGGTTGCCTGCGATCGTCAGTTTGCCTGGCTCGCTGCCGGGTTCTACTTTCGTGCTGGCAAAGGTCGCCTTCGGAAATTGTCGAGCGTCGAAAAAGTCGGGACTGGTGAGGTGCGAAGTCAGTTGCGGAATCGTCGTCCAAAGCGATTCCGTTTCGATCTCGGCGGTGATCGATGTAATCGACTTGGAAGCTTCATCGATCTTGATGTCGCCGCTGAATTTTCCAAAGCCGCCGGTGCGTGGCATGCTGTCGTTGGGTCCGTGGAGTCCCACGAAGCCGATCGAGGAATTCTCGGGATTAATCGGAGCGGCGCCACCGGAAACCGGGATCGGAACAGGATCGGCCTTCGGCGCTGGCTCGCCGCCGGCAGGGCCATTCGGACCTCCGCCCCGCATTCCTCCCATACCACCGCCCATCATACCGCCCATGCCGCCCATCATCCCGCCCATCCCGCCCATCATCCCGCCCATCCCGCCCATCATCCCGCCCATCCCGCCCATGCCACCG
>Ga0194128_10000195_pt1 | contig 113485 bp, 84 predicted proteins | sample TA2KigCa65mmetaG_FD_148650 | JGI IMG/M metagenome (GOLD analysis project Ga0194128, IMG submission 148650) | Freshwater microbial communities from Lake Tanganyika, Tanzania - TA2015037 Kigoma Deep Cast 65m | ecosystem: Environmental > Aquatic > Freshwater > Lake | place: Tanzania: Lake...
AACCCGGTTGCTGCGAACCCGGTTGCTGCGAACCCGGTTGCTGCGAACCCGGTTGCTGCGAACCCGGTTGCTGCGAACCCGGTTGCTGCGAGCCCGGTTGCTGCGGGCCCGGTTGCTGCGAGCCCGGTTGCTGGGAGCCCGGTTGCTGCGAGCCCGGTTGCTGCGAGCCCGGTTGCTGCGAACCCGGTTGCTGCGAGCCCGGTTGCTGCGAGCCCGCTACTGCAGCGGCGCTGCTGCCGATGTGCCCTTGTTTGCCTTGGGGGCCGCTGCGGGTTGCCTGTTGTGGATCGTTGGGCCCATCGTTGCCGACGCCGTACTTTGACTGTTTTCGATCGGGGTTGGTCAGCAGGCCCGCAAGTTGCCATGAACCGGTGGGGCGAGGGAGGACAGTCACGACCGCGAGGATCGCCAGTACAAGCACGGTTCCTGACAACAACCAGGCGCCGGTCATTTCCAATGGAATCTCGATGCGCCGTTGTCTCAGATACCTGCGCAATCCAAGGAAACTGGATGTCAGCAGCAACATCAAACCGGATGCCATGTATGCGACAAGGCACTTGAACGCGAATGCGCGGGAAGGTGTGTTACTGGCTGGGATGAGAACCTGTCCGAAACCGATCAGCGGCAGTGCGACCAGAGACACATAAATCACCCAGACTCCGGGAGTATGTTTTTTCTTGATCGACTCGCGATCGAACCAGAAGCGAACGCGCTCCTTGACCCAGCGGGAGATCAGGTCGTTCCAAGCCTTGCTGTCCGCGGGCGGCGGCAGAGCGCGGAGAACTGCCGCGCTGCGGGCTGGCAGTTGTTCGAACCCGGTTACCTGGAGCAGGCCATTCCCGGACGCATCTTCCGCATCGTCGATGACCGTGCAATCCCAGGTCAATTTGTGGGCGGCCCACCAGACCAGCGCGAGCAGTGCGGCATTGAACAGGAACGACGGGAGGAACCAGAATCGTGTTTCCGTTTTGACGAAGAAGTTCAAGCCGAGGTAGGCGGTGGCGGCGAACGCCATTCCGTAGATGCTGGCGTAGCCGTAGCCTTGTTCGATGGTGAGCCGCGCGATCGCAACGGTCCCCAGGACGATCATTGCCAGCACCCACATGACGCGCAGCTCGTAGTCGCCGCGATAGAAGGCTTCGATGAAGAAGAACACCAGACTGCCGATCATCACCATGATCAGCGACGGGTTCAGTGCCAACAGGATATAATCCGTCGCCGATTGCGCGGGGCGGTTGATCCTGTCGTGTGGCGAGTTGGACAGGCGGTTCGAGCTGGCGTCATTCAATTCGGTCATACGTCTTATCGTAACGGAGACCTGCTTTCATCGCCAAGGTTTGCCGGGTCGGATTACGGTGTTCAGCCGGCGAGATGCAGTCTGCGGCAGATGCCGCGCACCGATTCACGATCGGCCAGGTGCCGTGTTTCGACACCTTGGGCGATCAAGGGCCCCGCGGCCTGGGCATACTCGTAAACCTCATGAATATTGAGGATCGCGGTGACGGCAAATCCCTGGCGGCGGAGATTGCCCAATGCGATTGCGTTTTCCTCGGTCACCGCCGGCAGGATGGCGATGACAGAGGCATCCCGGGGCAGTCTGCCCTCCCCTTCCTCGATCAAATTCGGAAGCGACAGTCCGTCGCTCAGTTCGAGTCTTGCCAGCGTTTCCAGGATCCTCCGGAATTGTTCTGGACCGCGGCGCGTGGGGACCACGACGGGCGCGAGCCGATCGTTGGGGTCGGTGGCCTCGGCAGCGGCCCGTGCGCTGTCGCGCGTGCGCCAGTCTCCTTTCCACCCTTCGCTGCGAATGCGGTCGGCCGCATCGCGCCCATTCGAGATCAGTCCGACCTGCTGCTGCATGGTATAGATTGCGTTGGCGATCGATGCGGCCGCGGTAATCGCCAGCTCGGAACGGAACGGTTCATGTGCGGCAGCGTGGCTGGAACGGTGGAAGTCAAGCAACAGCGTTGCGCCGGCAACCGTCGACGGTTCGTACACCTTGCTTTGGAGTTGGCCCGTTCGGGCCGTGGCGCGCCAGTGCACGCGATTCAGTGGATCGCCGGCCGTGTACTGACGAACGCCGGCGATACGTGTCGGGTCCTCGAATAACCGGTAGGTCATGCGGACTTCGCCGATCGGCCGGCGGGAGCTGATATCGTAGCCTTCCAGCGGAATCACTTCTGGATAAACCATCAGATACTGCGGTTCCGCGGCGACCCGGTAGCGTCGATGCAGGCCGAACAGGTCGCCCGTTTCAAGGATCGCTGGACCCAGTTGATAGTATCCGCGGCGGTTGCAGACGATCTGGTAAAGCAACGACTTGACGGCACCGCTGCGGAACATCGCCAGCTTGATCCGTTGGCCGCTGAGCCGCAGATTCGGTGGCTCGTGCAGCAATGCGGCAGGCGGCAGAAGATCCTCGACCAGCATCCAGGCGACCGGCAACCGGCCGCGGTTTTCGATGCGCACGAGGACGGAGACCTGATCACCGACCTCGGCGGTCAGCCGATTACACTCGCGCCTGGCCAGCAGGTTCTCCGACCAGACCCTCGACAAGTGACGGCTGACCAGGACGATTGCCAGCAGGGCGTAACCGGCGTAGACGAGCATTCCGAGTCGGAATACGAGCGCCAGCAAGACCACGGCGATAGCGACCCATTTGAGCATGGCAGTGATCGAGCTTCTTGCGGCGAAGTTTCTTAAGGTTCCGTGGAGCGTTCAGGTCGGCGCGGGCGGTTCGTCCAGAGTTGGCACGGCGATTTCGGCAATCACGTCTTCGATCACCTTGGCGGCCGTGACTTTGCGCAGCCGGCTTTCTGGCTTGAGGATGACGCGATGGGTAAGCACGGGGGCGGCGACCCGTTTCACATCATCGGGCTGCACATATTTCCGTCCGCGGAGGGCCGCCATCGCCTGGGAAGTCCGGAATAGCGCGATCGACGCGCGGGGGCTGGCGCCGAGGCTGAGGTCGTCGTGGGTTCGCGTATCGTGGACGATCTGCATCAAGTAGCGGCGGATTTTGTCGTCGACGTAGATCTCGCGAACCGATCGCTGGCAGTCGATCAGCTCATTGGCCGACACAACGGCGCTCAACGATTCAATCGGATGCGTGCGCTGCAGTAGTTCCAGCATCCGCAGTTCCTCTTCCAGGCCAGGATATCCCAGCGAAAATTTCATCAGGAAGCGGTCGAGTTGCGCTTCGGGCAGTGGAAACGTACCTTCATGATCGACCGGATTCTGAGTTGCGATCACGAGGAAGGGCGGCGCGAGTCGATGGGTTTCGCCGTCCACGGTGACGCGGCTTTCGGCCATCGCTTCCAGGAGGGCGGCCTGGGTGCGCGGCGTGGTCCGGTTGATTTCGTCGGCGAGCAGCACCTGGGTGAAAACCGGTCCGGGCCGGAATTCGAATTCCACCGTTTTCGGATTGAACACCGATGCGCCCGTGACGTCGGTCGGCAGCAGGTCGGGGGTGCACTGGATCCGTTTGAACGAACAGCCGACGCTCGCCGAAAGGGCCCGCGCCAGCATGGTCTTCGCAACACCGGGGACGTCTTCGAGAAGAATATGCCCCTCACAGAACCAGGAAACGAGCGACAGCAGGATCTGCTGGCGTTTTCCGACGATCGCCTTTTCCACATTGGCGATGATCTTCTTCGCGACGTTGGGCACATCAGCCATAAGGGGCGCCTGTTGCAAGTCATTGGTCCGGACTAGTACGATCTTGAGTGCCGGGAGCGGTCCCGCAGTTGTCTATGCTAACCACTGTCTATGCTAACCACGAACCGGCGAGCCGGCCATAGAATCGACCGGTTCCGAGGGGGACCATTCCCAAATTTGGTTCCGGACGCCTATAATCCAAAGCGATTCGACTTTGAATTCCCCGCTCGCCGCTCCCACCGCCAAAGGAAACGATCCATGAAACTCGGCAAGCTCGTTCTCCCGATCGCGTCGTTGGTCGCCCTGCTCCCGGCGGCGACCTCCTGCATGGCCCAGTTGATTGCGCTGGCGCCCACCTCGAAACCCAGCGCCGCGGATGCTCCCAAATCGAGTGAATGGCACCAGTGGCGGGGACCGAATCGGGACGGAATTTCCCCGGAAAAATCGCTGTTGCGGGAATGGCCGGCGGAGGGGCCCAAACTTGCCTGGCGCGTGGAGGGCCTGGGTGGTGCTTTTTCCAGTGTCGCGGTGTCGGATGGCATGATCTTCACCATGGGCAATCGTAACGGTGCGACATTCTTGATCGGTTTGAACGCGGCGGATGGCGCCGAAGTCTGGGCCACACGGGTTGGTGACGGTGATCGACCGAACTGCACTCCTACGGTCGACGGCGATCTGGTCTACGCGGTCGGTTTTAATGGCGATCTTCTATGCGCCCGCGCCAAGAACGGCGAAGAGGTCTGGCGCGTGAACTTTGGTCGCGACTTTGGTGGCAAGATGATGTCGGGATGGGGATACAGCGAATCGCCTCTGGTCGATGGGAACCTGCTGGTCTGCACCCCGGGTGCCAGCGACGCGATGATCGCCGCGCTCGACAAACGCACCGGCCAGAAACTCTGGACAACGGCAATACCGGCCGAGACCGGTCCCAAAGGTCAGGACGGCGCAGGCTATTCGTCGATCGTGATCGGCAAACTGGGTGGAACAAAGCAATATGTCCAACTCGTCGGACGCGGGCTCATCGGCGTCAACGCCAAGACGGGAAAACTGATCTGGGGATACAACAAGATCGCAAACGGGACCGCCAACGTCCCGACGCCGATCATTCGAGACGATTTGGTGTTTTGTTCCTCGGGCTACAACGATGGTGGCACCGCGCTGCTGAAAGTGTCCGGGGCCACGAGTTCGAGTGTTCAGGAGCTGTACTACTTCCCCGACCGCAAACTGCAGAACCACCACGGCGGCATGATTCTGCTCGGGGACTTCGTTTACATGGGACATGGCCACAATCAGGGCTTTCCGATTTGCGTCGATCTCCGATCCGGAGAAACCGCCTGGGCGCCGGGCCGCGGCCCCGGCAAAGGTTCCGCCGCGATATCGTACGCGGACGAGCGTCTCTATTTTCGCTACGAGGATGGAACGATGGCGCTCCTGGAAGCCACGCCATCCCAGTACCAGTTAAAAGGGCAGTTCGAGCTTCCTTCCAAGCTCGATCGAAGCTGGTCCCATCCGGCAATCTCCGGCGGCAAACTGTATCTGCGCGACCAGGATGTATTGCTTTGCTATGACATTCGCCGTTGAAAGGCTGCGGAATCTAATCTCCGGAGTTATGCATGAAAATGTCGGCAGGAGTAATTCGGGCAACGATCGCTTTCCTGTGCGCGGCAAATGTAGCATTCGGACAGACGGGATCCGCGGAGCGGCGTGATCCTGGACCGTTCTTAGGGAAGATCAACGCGGTCGGTCCCCATGGTGAGGGGCATCGCGATGCGGCGGCGGCCTGGCAGGTACTTTCGAAATTAGACGCGGCACAGTTGCCAGCCGTTCTTGCAGGGATGCGCTCCCAGAATCTGCTGGCTGAGAATTGGATTCGAGCTGCCGTCGAGGCAATCGCCGAACGCCAGGAACGCGCGGGGCGGACTCTGCCACAAAAAGAGCTGGAGCAGTTCCTTGCCCAGGTGCAACACGCCCCGCGCGCGAGGCGGCTGGCATACGAATTGATTTTGCGCGCGGATCCGGCTGCCGAAAAACGACTGCTCGACGGGCTGATCGACGATCCCAGCCTGGAATTGAGACGGGATGCGGTGATGGCCGCGTTTCACGCCGCCGAGGCGCTGGAAAACGCCGACAAAAAAGATGCCGCGCGCGACGCCTATAAAAGTGCATTCCGCTCAGCGCGCGACGTCGACCAGATCAAACTGTTCGCCGACAAACTTCGCAAACTAGAGGCCTCCGTCGATCTGCCTTCCCACTTCGGGTTTTTGATGAACTGGCACGTCGTCGGGCCGTTTGAGAATCGAGGTGACGTCGGATACCAGCAGGCTTACCCGCCGGAGTCAAAAGTCGAGCTGAAGGAGTCGTATGCCGGCCAGGATCATACGAAGATCGCGTGGGCCGGGCATACCACCCAGGATGATTTCGGACTCGTGGACCTCAATAAACTCCTCGGGAATCATAAAGGCGCGGTCGCCTATGCTTTTCACGAGTTCGCAGCTACCGAGCCGCGAACTGTTGATATTCGCATTGGATCGACCAATGCGAACAAAGTCTGGCTGAACGGTGAACTGCTTACCGCGAATCACGTCTATCACGCGGGGCGCGATATCGATCAGTACGTCGCGAAAGGCAAGCTGAAAGCGGGTGCCAACCAGATTCTCGTGAAGATTCTTCAGAACGAACAGACGGAACCGTGGGCACAAGACTGGCAATTTCAATTGCGCGTGTGCGATGCGATCGGTACTCCCGTCTTTTCCTCTGATCGAAAACCGGCCACGACCACGTCGGGAGGTTCTTAGTACTTTTTCTGCAGCGAATCGCAGCCGCATTACGGTCCGTGCCCCATCGCAAGGACTGGAGCCCTAACCAAAAAGTTTCAACGGAGCATCTCGTGCAGTGGATCCGACTTCTATCGATCGCCGTCGTGCTGATCATTTGTCCTTGTCTTCGCGTGGGATTTGCGGCGGATTGGAAACAGTTTCGCGGGTCCGACGGGACCGGCGTTGCCAGATCGGAGGTCATTCCCACGGCTTGGAGCGACAACGAGCAGATCGCCTGGAAGGTCGCGTTGCCGGGTCGCGGTCCCTCGAGTCCCATCGTCGTCGACGGTCGTGTGATCGTGACCTGTTCCGATGGTGCTCGGCAGGACAAGATCCTGGTTGCCTGTTTCGATACCGCTTCGGGCAAGCAATTGTGGCGACGTCAATTCTGGGCGACGGGCAGAACATTATCGCACCCCGACAGTGCCAACGCGGCGCCGACTCCCGCCAGTGATGGCTCGCGGATTTTTGCATTTTACTCGTCCAACGATCTGGCCTGCCTTGATCTGGCCGGAAACCTGCTCTGGTATCGTGGTCTGGCCCACGATTATCCCAAGGCGGGCAATGATGTCGGGATGTCGGCTTCCCCTGTGGTTGTCGGGGAGACCGTCGTCGTACAGGTGGAGAATTATGCCGATTCGTTCGCGGCGGGGATCGACACGGCGACCGGCGAAACTCGCTGGCGCATCGACCGACCCGCGATTTCCAACTGGTGCTCCCCTGCCGCCATGCGCTCGCCGGGCGGCGAACTGGTGGTACTGTTACAGTCTCCGTCGATGTTGACTGCCCACGATCCGCGGACGGGCGCCAGGTTGTGGCAATATGAAACCAAGTGCGAGTCGATCCCATCGGTCGTGGCCTCCGGAAAGCATGTGGTGCTGCCGGCAAATGGGTTGACGGTGCTGGAACTCGAGGGGTCGGCGCCGAAGGTGCTATGGGATTCGAATCGCATGCGAAGTGGCTCGTCGAGTCCGATCACCGACGGCGAGAACATTTATCTGCTTAACTCGGCTGGCGTGTTGACCTGCGCCAGATTGATCTCCGGGGAAGTCGCCTGGCAAACACGCATCGGTGGTACGTTTTGGGCAACACCGGTCATTGCCGGCGAGCATCTGCTTTGCGTGAATCAGGAAGGCAAGGCCAAGATCGTCAAGTTGGGAGGTAGCAAAGCAGAAATTGTCGGCGAAGCGGACTTCGGCGAGAAAATTCAGGGAACTCCCGCGATTGCCGACGGCGCGATTTTCGTTCGCAGCGATCGACACCTCTGGAAAATAGGCACGAAGCGAAAGTGAACGATCGCAGGTCCATCCCGATCTCCGGTCCCATCCGCGGCCTTCACCGTCCTCCGGGCTCCAAGAGCATCACCAATCGCGCGTTGGTCTGCGCGGCGCTCGCCAGCGGCCGATCGCGACTCCGCGGCGCGTTGGAGAGCGATGACACGCAGGTAATGTTCGAGGCGCTGCGGGTGCTCGCAGGAAAATCCGTCGTGGAACGAACTGGCGATGATATTCAGGTCGTCGGTACCCAAGGCCGTTTCACGAATGCGAATGCGGAATTGTGGGTTGGCAACAGTGGAACCACGATCCGCTTTCTTACGGCAATGCTGTGCGCATCCCATGGAGATTTTCGACTCGACGGCGTTCCCCGCATGCGTCAGCGACCGATCGGCGATCTGCTGCATGCATTGCGACAGCTCGGAGCCAACGTCGAAACGGAATACCAGAATGAGGCTCCACCCGTGCTTGTCCATGCCCAGGGACTGTCGGGCGGGCGGGCGGGTGTGCGCGGTTCCATTTCCAGCCAGTATCTGAGCGGACTGCTGCTGGCCGCGCCGTACGCGCGCAACGAGGTGCGATTGGAGGTCGAAGGAGAATTAGTCTCTCGCCCGTATGTCGACATGACGATTGCTGTCATGCGTGCTTTTGGCGTCTCTGTGCGGTCGCCCGATTCGCATACGTTCTGTATCCCCGCCCCGGCCTGTTACCAGGGCGCCGACTATCCGATCGAACCGGATGCGTCCGCCGCCAGTTATTTCTGGGCCGCGGCGGCCATCACCGGCGGATCGATGACCGTTATCGGATTGAGCCGGCAATCATTGCAGGGCGACGTGGCCTTCGTCGATTGCCTGCGCGACATGGGTTGTTCCGTGTGCGATACCCCGGATGGAATCGCCGTCACTGGCGGAAAACTCCGTGGCATCGACGTGAACATGAATGCTATCAGCGACACGGTTCAGACGCTGGCGGCCGTGGCACTGTTCGCCGAAGGACCGACGACCATCCGCGGCGTGGCGCATATTCGGCACAAGGAGACTGATCGCATCGGGGATCTAGCCAGGGAATTGCGAAGATTGGGGGCCGATGTCAATGAGAACGAGGATGGTCTGACGATTGTGCCGGGACCGCTGCGAGGCGTCGAGCTGCAAACCTACGATGACCATCGCATGGCGATGAGCTTCGCGCTGGTGGGACTGCGGGTCCCGAATGTTCTCATCGCTAATCCCGACTGCACGCAAAAGACCTACCCCGGGTTCTTTGATGATTTGGAATCGGTTGTCGCGACTGGAGAATCTTGAGTTCGGGCGTCGTACTCTCCCGACTCCTACTCGTACCCAGGCGCCAGCCGGTACTCGTAATCGAAGGGGGTATCATGGCGAGCTAGTTATCGATCACGAGACCTTCGACGTTTGTGGGCCGTGGAGCGCATACCTGCCGGTGACTCGGCCGATCGAGCGGACCGGTGGCGACCGGCAGAATTCTATCGAGTACGAGTTGGAGTGGGAGTGCGAGTACAGGCACGAGTCGGAGTGGCGTGCGAAGCCCGAATCGGGCCGAGAACTGGAGCGGCCGGAAACGCGGGACTTGGAATCAACGTCGCTTTGGCGACCGACCGCTTACGGCTGTTGCTATCGGCGGCGGCGTTGCCGCCGAACCTCCGACTCAACCACCTGCCACAGCGATTCCCACGCCGAATCGGCCGACGACTCGAACATCGAGTTCGGAAGATCCGAACTTCCCCAAAGAGAGGATAGGCTCGTTCTGTCCTGCGATGCCGCGGGCGTCGGCACCGTAGTGAAAAGCTCTTCGATCGCTCGATCGGTATGCGACGCATCGACGACCTGCTCGATCCGGAACGATTCGCCTTCTCCGCCAGTCGATTGGTGGTTCAAAAAATTGATGACCAGCAGTGCATCAAGGGCCGTCGCAAATTCATCGCCGCTGACGTCGTAGAATGCTTCGTTGCCCACCGGGCGAGGCGCGAAGGACGGCAGGAACGGATTGGGAAGTTTCAGGGCGGAGGTCGCCGATCGATTGATGTAGTTGATGATCTGCAGGGCATCTTCGGCCGTGACGATGCCATTGTTGGTCACGTCGAGCGGATTGGATGGATTCTGCCACGGCGCCCCTTCGGCGATCGCCTGCATGATCACGGTGGCGACTCCCTGGCGGAACGTATTGAACGTGCGCCCGTTCAGTACCTGCACGTTGGTCAGCGTCCAGCCGGTGCCGATGTCGACGGTGTCTCCGTCGTTGCGGGTTATTTGAAGGGTGTTGCTCGTGTCGGAAAGGGTCAGCACGTCGCGCACGGAGAGCAGCAAGGAGTTGTTTCCCACGCCGGTCAGATCGATCTGCTCGATACCCGTAATTCGATGATCGCTCATCGTGCGGAGATTCAACTGGATCCCCGCGCCGTCGACTCGCAAAGTGTCCGAACCGGTGCCACCGTCGATGCGGGTGAATGTGGCATCCAGCACGGAGATCGAATCGTTACCTTGCCCGCCTCGCAGGACATCAATCCCACCGTTACCCAGCAGCGCGTCGTCGCCTGAGCCGCCGACGATCCGATCGGAGAGTATCGACCCTGTAAGGACGTTGCTGTTTCGATCACCCTTCTGATCAACCGATTGGGTGAAATCCGCGCCAAAAACGACGAACGCCGCGCCGGCCTGAGAACGCGTCGGAGTTCCGGGATCGGCACTCGGAACGCCGACGATAAAGTCCTCGAATCCGTCTCCGTTGATATCGGCGGCACCGCCCAGGGAAGCGGCGGTACGGTCGCCAGCCAGAACGCCTGTGAATCGAATCCCATTTTCGCCGTTGATGGCATCGACGCCAAGCGTCGGCGAAAAGTCGCTTGTCGGTCCGCCGAACAGGAGGTACGCTTCGCCGGCGCGGAGCCGGGCAGGGCTGCCGGGATCGGCGTTTGGTGCACCGATCAACAGATCGTCGTAACCGTCGGCGTTCATATCCCCGACGCCGGCGATCGCGGCGCCTGCGTTGTCGCCTGCCCGCCGTCCTTGGAACTGGAATCCGTTGCTACCGTCAAGCGAGGCCGCGTCGAGTGCTGTCGTCACTAACGATCGGCCAAAAAACAGGTAGGCGTCGCCGGCCTGCGATCGGGCCAGATCCGCGCCGACCAGGAGATCGTCGAAGCCGTCGCCATTGACGTCTCCGGCGGACGCCGACTGATGCCGGGACGATGCCAGATTGAAAATCGAGAATCCGTTGGAGCCGGTCAGCGATGCGACGTTGACCACGCTGTTCCATGGCCCCGTGCCGCCGAAAAGCACAAAACGCTCCGATCCGCTTGGTCCCCGACCACCGACGACCAGATCGCCCAGCCCGTCTCCGTTGAAGTCACCGGCGGACGACACATACGTTGCGTCTCCCGCTCCAAACACGTTACCCGCTCCGTCTCGGCCGACAATCGCAAAGCCGTTCGTTCCGTTCAAGGCGGCAACCGTGATCGTGCTGGGGCTGACGCCCACTCGGCCAAAGACAACGTAGGCTCGTACTCCCTGCCCGACCACATTGGCGCCGGCGATTAAATCCGCCAGGCCGTCGCCGTTAACATCGCCGGCGGCACTGAGCGACATGCCGAGTTGCGCGCCGGCAGCGGGGCCCTGGATCGCGAACCCGTTTGAGCCATTCAGCGTGGTTACATCGAGGGTCGCGAAAAATCCGCCGGACCGGCCATAGATAACAAACACCAATCCGTTGTCCGGCGCGGAACCGTCCCAGGTCGGTGCGCTGATCGCGAAGTCGGAGATCCCGTCCCCATTCATATCGCCAAGCGCGGTCGCGGCGGTGCCGAGCCGCCCCTGAATCTGACCGCCGAACAGCGAAAAACCGTTCAGGCCGTTAAGCGTGCTGATATCGACCGAAGCCGCGGAAAAGTCGGCTCGGCCAAAGACCACGTAGACCGCCCCGGCCTGCAATTGCGCGGGCGCTCCCGCCGTGGCGGACGGCGCAGCGACGAGAAAGTCGTCGAATCCGTCGGCATTGATGTCGCCGATCGCGGTCGCGGTTGTTCCTAACTCCGTGTTCGCGGTGTTCCCTTCGATCACCAGTCCGGCGGACCCATTTCCACCGCCCGCGGGCGTCAATTGTTCGAGCGGAAATTGGGCATTCGCCGGCGGAGGATTTCCGACAGTTACCTGCGCGGACACCTCGTTGCTGATGGCGCCCCGCAAGTCAACGGCACGAGCGTGAATCGTGTAGTGCGACTCGGGGAGGCCGAGCGTATCGAATGACAGGGTCCACCCACCGGAAAACACTGCATCGCTCCCAAGAACGAAATCGCCACCCGCGCCTGTCTGCAAACCGGGCTGAAAATTCGATTCGCGATAGAATTCGACGCGGGCGATTGGATCGTCCGGATCGGTGACACCACCCGCGGTCAGTTGAATTCGACCGTCCACCGCGACGCGCGTCGGATCGGCGGACAGGAAGATGATCGACGGTGACTGATTGACCTCGGTCACCTGAAACTGTTTCGATATCGGTAAACTACCGGCACCCGTGTTGTCGAATGCCACCGCATAGGCAGTATGCGGTCCGATTGGCAGCACCGCCGACGAAACCGTCAATGAGAAGTCGTCCGCCGCATTCGCGTCGGTCCCCAACCTTGTATCGCCACCGGCACCCAATTGCAGACCGACGATCGCGTTGGACTCGCGATAGAATGCCACTTCACTGACCGTTCCGTCAAAATCAGCGACATTACCCGCCGTGATGGTGAACAGCCCCGGCTTGGTAACCTGTTCCGGACTCACCGTCAGTGATTCGATCGTCGGCACCTGATTCACGCGATTCTCCGTGACAACAATATGGCGTAAAGCGAGCGGGCTTCGCCGAGCCGTATTGTCGACTAACGTCACCCCCACGGTGCGAAGAGGGGAATCGGGAATCAATCGGTCGTTGAAGAATTGCACATTGCGCAGCAGGAACGGCGCGATCGTCGGCGTCGCGGCATTCGTGAACTGGATCACCAGGGGCGTGGCATTCGCGCCGCCCTGGATAACGCCAACCTCAATCCCGTTGACGGACACCCTGCCGCCAACGATGTGAATCCCCGTGTCTTCATCGCCCAGGGCCTGCAATTGCAGTTGATCGCCCGCCTGCCCGCCGGCAAGCAGATCGACGATCAGTTCACCTCCTTCGAGCGAGGACGAATCGAGGTCGATGATTTCGGCGAGCGGATCGAGAAAAACCGGATCGGAACGAAATGGAAAATGAACGGCCTGCGGCGATAGAGTGACCATGGGCGATTCGATGCCGATGGCGCCTCGCACAAATCCAGTTACCGGGAAACGGAACGTGGGCTGATTGGGATCGTCCGTCGTGAAACGCAACTCGCCGAATTTGAGGCCCGGCGGGCTGGGATCGAGCCGCAGCGTGATATCCGCGTGCTCCGTGGGATTGATCTGCGACGGGAAAGGGGTTGTCAATGAAAAACCGACCGGCACCTGGACCAGTCGGGAATTCAATACCGTCGAACCATGGTTCTGTAACCGGAAAGTCATGTCCGCCGGATTGTCCGTCCGATTGATGCGGCCGAAGTCAAAGGCAGTCGAACGCCCATTGAGAACGATCGTTTTGGCATGGGATACGCGTAACTGTGGCACCAGCGGCTGGGAAACGATGTCGAACGATCGGCGTACTTTCTCTTGGTCATTGATGCTCAGCGTAACCGTCCAGCGCCCCGGCAACTGCGACCAGACCGGTGTCAGCGTTTCGTAACTTTCGTACGAGTGAAACGACGGACCGAACAGGCCGACGCAACCCAGGGCCGACGCATTGATACAGTAGCGAGACCGGGTATCGACCGTACCGTCCGGTCGGTACCAGGTGACCTCATAGGTGTCGCGCGTGTTAAGGTGACCGATCTCAAACCAGAAATGTACCGATCCTGTAAACGTCGGATGCAACGTTTCAAATTCGGACGGTCTCTCGGCGATGTCCTGCGCGGGATCGACGTTCGTCAGCCCCGATCGCAAAACGGCACGCTCCATTCCGCCCTGATACTGCAACGGCTGTAACCAATAGGCGGTTGGATCCTGGTAAGTGTCGACTAGGGTTCCATTGTGCAGTACCTGAAAACGGAAGATGGGAGCGGCGCGGCTCGCGTCGATCCCCAACAATCCCAGGACCTGGCCGGCGTCCAGACGATCGCCAATCTGGACCGTGAGGGAAAGTGGATTGACGTTGTGGTACCGCATGCGCCAGCCGTTTCCATAGTCGACCTCGACAAGGTCGTCAGGGATCGGCAAGGTGCCGAGCGAAAACGACGGCCCCAAGGTGGCGGTGCGGCCGAAAAGTACGAATGACGCGCCGGATGCAATGCCGCTGCCGTTTGCCGCAGGAGCGCCAATGATCAGGTCGGCAATCCCATCCCGGTTGACATCTCCCGCCGAACTCACGGAACTGCCCGCGGCGTCGCCTGGCGCAGCTCCGGTCAGACTCAGGCCGCGCGTTCCGTCGCCGTTTGCAAGGTCTCCCAGATTGAATTCGGCGCCGAATCCGCCGGTGCGACCAAACAACAAATACGATTCTCCCGCGCTGCCGGCGCCCGGAGCGCCGATCAACAGATCGTCGCCACCGTCACCATTAAAGTCGCCAATTCCGGCCAGGGACGTCGCAGTTTGATCCAACGAACTAACGCCCAACAGTACGGCGCCCTTCGTGCCATTTCCGCCCCCGGATTCCCACAGACTGTTCAAGTCGAATTCCGCAGTGAACGGTGTGCTTTGGCCGTAGATCAAGTAGCAGAGGCCACTCCCCGATGCCGCCCCATCCGCACCCGACGCGGACACATAAAGATCGTCGATACCGTCGCGGTTCAGGTCACCGGCCGATCCAATCGGAACGGCCGTCATGTCAAAAAATCCCAAACCGGGAATGACGAATCCTTCGGAACCGTCGCCGATATTCGGTGGTGGCGGCGGGGGATCGACCGGCGGAAGCGGGGGAATGGGCGGAATCTGACCCGGCGGCGGAGGAGGAGGTGGTGGCGGTGGCGGAAACAACCGGATCACGTCGAAGTCAGGTTCCCATGCCTCGGTCTTGCCGAAGACCACGTATCCTTCCCCTGTCGATCCGAAAAAACCTTTCCCGACGGTGCCAATCGCCAGATCGCCAATGCCGTCGTGATTCAGGTCCCCGGCGGAACTGAGCCACTGACCAAATTCATCGAACTCGTCCACGCCGCGAAGAACGAATCCTTTGCTTCCATCCCCGCCATTGAAGGATTCCAACGAATCCAGGGCAAGTTCGGCCGGAAAGGCAGTCTGCGATCCAAAAAGTACATAAGCGACGCCGACGTCCAACAACATTTCATCCGCGTCGTCGTCCAACAACATTTTCACGTCAGCGCGCGGGGCGGCCACCGCCAGGTCAACCACCTGATCTCCATTGATGTCGCCGATGCCGCTGACGACCGTGCCCGAACGATCGAATTCCTGGCTGCCGTTGAGCACAAAACCTCGCGAGCCGTCGCCCCCATTGGCCGCCAACAACAGGGACAGGTCGAGCTCGGCGGGAAATGCCTGCGACGATCCGAACAACACGTAGGTTCGCCCCACTTCTTCGAAGCCTTCGACCGATTCCCCCGGGACCCCGACGATCAAGTCCGACAATCCATCGCCATTGAAATCACCCGACCCGAACGACTCCAGCGGGATGTCGGCAATCAGAAGCCCGCGACTGCCGTCGCCACCGTTCTTCTCGAGCAAATCGGCGAGTTCGATCGTCGACTGGTAAGGGCCGTCGTGTCCAAACACAACGTAAACTCTCTCCGCCGCAATCGAAACAACCGCCAGGTCGGAAATTCCGTCGCCATTGACGTCGCCCACGGACTGCACAATGCTGCCCGTGCCTTCGTCGTCCTCGAAACCGTTCAATACCATCCCATCTCGTGCTCGTCCGCCCGAACTGATCACCACCCCGGGCGCCGCCGCGAACAGCGGCAGTCCACGATCGACTTCCGACGCATTGGGCACTGGAATGTCAATTCCGGTTGAACGGTTGGCACTGAAATTGCCGCCGTTGTAGTCGCGAACTTGAGCTCGTGGATCAACATCGACGTAGTCACGGACCGCCCAGTCCTCGTTCTGTGCGCCCGCCAGCGGTTGCACCATTTTCTGCGTCAGGGTTGACGGGAACTGTGGAGAATAATTGATGACGAATCGATTATCGGTTTCGTTGGTCTCGGCGACACTGTTGGCGGAGTCGACAGTTACCTCGATCCGGTGCTCCCCGGGACCGGCGAACCAGCCGCCCTGAATCGTGGCCGCACCCACCGCCTGCCCTGGAACCGTGGAAGGTGTGAAAAAAAGCGCCGACGTCAAGGGTACGGAATCGTGCAGGAAACGGAGTCGATACGAGGCATCGACGTCGGTCGCTTCCCATGCCGCTCGAAGCCGGATTTGCTCGCCCACCGTCGGTATCGAAATCGGATTGGATTCGCCGTCGAGGAATTGAACGTCAAGGATCCGCAGATTGCCGGCGAGCAACTGTCGCGACTCCAGCGACTCAAATAAGGCCCTGCGGCGCCAGCGTTGATCGAGCGTTATTGGTGCGGCCATGCGACTACGTTTCATGCGAAAACAACCTCAAGTAAGGATCGATCAACTTCCAGGTTGAGCCGATTCGGTGACCACCTGACGACGCAACGCCGAACGCAATTTGCGTTGCGGTGTTCCGGTCGCCATTTAATTGCCAGGACTTCGATGCCCGTACTTGCGAATCAGAACCATATACCAAGTCGCCCTTTACAAAGATTCGCCTTGCGCGCACCCTCCCCAATTTGGATCTTGAATCGTTAATTATTCTAATTGGACCCTCGGAACGACACAAACTTTTGGAACGTTTCGACCGGAGACATGGCCGTCAACCCGACGGGACCTTCACCCCTTCTTTGGAGGGGATGCCCTCTGCCGCGGCACCACCAGGGCGACCGAGCAGGTGCCGAAGAGCAGGGTATAGCGGCGGCGTGAATGTCTCGGCGAGTGGTGCTCCCGGCGGGAAAACAGTAACTTGTTGGCGGCCTGTCCTGGCGTTATTGAGCGGGCCAAACGGACCAGAATCGCGGCCGCGGCGCGAAGGGTCGGCAACGCGCTAGCGCCCAGGAGCGAATTGGAAAAGATGAGTCGATTTGCACAACGTCGCGACCGCCTGCGGAAAGTGCTGCGGAGCGCAGGACTGCCGGCACTGTTGGTGAGCCAGGAGAAGAATGTCACTTATCTGACGGGTTTCTCGGGAGAAGCCAGTTGGCTGCTGCTCTCCAAGAACGATGCCGTCATCCTGTCCGACGGCCGTTTTATCGAGCAACTGCAGCGTGAGTGCCCCGATCTGGACGCGGAGATCCGTCTTCCACCGACACAGCTCCCGGATCTGGTGCAACGGATCGTCTCGAAAGGCCAATGGAGTCAAGTGGCTTTCGAGGCCGACGAGATGACGTTCTCCACCCACGCGGTCCTGAAATCCCAATGCCCCGAACAGGACTGGGTGCCGTCGCAAGGGATCGTCGAATCGTTGCGGGAAGTGAAGGACACCGAGGAATTGGCGGCCATTCGACGGGCGATCGATGTCGCAGAACGGGCGTTCAACGTTGTTCGTGCATCGTTGCTGGGATCGCAGACGGAAAAAGATGTTGCCGACGCCCTGGATTACCAGATTCGGCGATTTGGCGGCAGTGGATGCTGTTTCGAACCGATCGTCGGTGTCGGCGCCAACGGAGCGCTGCCGCATTACCGTGCCGGAGACGTTCGACTTGGTGCGAGCCCGTTTGTATTGATCGATTGGGGGGCGCGCGTGGCGGGCTACGTCAGCGACTTGACGAGGGTGCTTGTCACCGGTAGAATCCCGCCGAAACTTGAACGCCTATATGGAGTTGTGTTGACTGCTCAGTTGCGCGCAATCGAGCAGATCCGACCGGGGGCGCTTCTTGAGGACATCGACGCCGCCGCAAGGTCGGTCATCGAAAAGGCCGGCTGGGGGGCGAGTTTTACGCATGGGTTGGGACACGGAATTGGCCTGGCGGTGCATGAAGCGCCCCGACTGGCGGTCCGGCAGAAAAGAGCGCTCAAAGCGGGGATGGTGATCACAATTGAACCTGGCATCTATCTCCCTGGTTGGGGCGGAATCCGGATTGAAGACGACGTTCTGGTTACGCGCAATGGGCACGAAGTACTGACCAGCGTTCCAAAGTCGTTCGACGCATGTGTGGTTCCGATGGGATAAACGGCGTGGACGGAGTTCCGATTTCTGAAATCGTGGCACGACCGAAAGGGTTCTAGAGATGGATAATCCAGGGAAAAACGCAGACACGGATGGGCTACCCGACGTCAGCAAGGTTCGCGATCTGGCGGCCTTGATGGTCGAATTCGACTTGTCGCAGATTTCGTATCGCAACGGCGATGCGGAATTACGGATAAAGCGCGGAATCACGACAGGGATACCGGCTCCGGCCGCCTACCCCCACCTGATGGTGGCTCCATCCGCGCCGAGTCCTTCGGTCGGATCGTCGGTTTCCTCCGCTCCGCCTGCCGCCGCCGCTTCGGCCACCGAAGGGCGGAACATTGAGTATATTCGCAGCCCGATGGTCGGAACGTTCTACTCAAAACCGAATCCAGCCGCCGAACCGTTTGTCAAAGTCGGCGACCACGTTGATCCCGAACGCACGATTTGCATCATCGAAGCGATGAAGGTCTTTAACGAAATCCCGGCGGAAATGCGCGGGCGCATTGTCGCGGTACTCGTGGGTGACGAAGAATCCGTGGAGTTCGGCAAGCCACTGTTCAAGGTCGACACCAGCGGATAACCGACGATGTTTAAGCGTATTTTGATAGCCAATCGCGGAGAGATTGCCCTGCGGATTATTCGCGCCTGCCGCGAACTGGGGATCGAAACGGTCGTGGTCTACAGCGAGGCGGATCGCGGGGCATCGTACCTCGAGCTGGCCGACGAGTCGTACTGCATCGGCCGCGCCAAGTCGGCCGAGAGTTACCTCAAGATCGACCGTGTGATCAGTGCCGCCGAAGTCGGCAATGTGGAGGCGATCCATCCCGGCTACGGTTTTCTGTCGGAAAACGCCCATTTCAATGAAGTCTGCCGGCGCTGCAAAATCGATTTCATTGGACCGTCCCCGGAGGCAATGGCCGCCTTGGGAGACAAGAACACCGCCAAAGCGATCGCCCGGGAGGCCAAGGTCCCGGTCGTGCCGGGCAGCGAGGGCCTGATCGAGGACGACGACGGTGCGTTGCGGATCGCCCATGAAATTGGCTTCCCGGTCTTGATCAAGGCAACCGCCGGAGGCGGCGGCAAGGGGATGCGGGTGGCTGCCAACGACCTGGCGCTGAAGTCGGCCCTGGAACAGGCGCGCAACGAGGCGAAAGCGGCATTCGGGAATCCGGGCGTGTACCTGGAAAAATATGTAGAACGGCCGCGGCACGTCGAGGTTCAAATCCTGGCCGACCATTATGGAAACGTCGTGCACTTGTGGGAACGGGATTGCTCCACGCAGCGGCGACATCAAAAGCTGATCGAAGAGAGCCCGGCTCCGAACCTGCCCGAAAAGACGCGCACCGCGATCTGCGAGGCCGCCGTAAGGTTGATCAAGAAGGCCAAGTATACGAACGCGGGCACGGTCGAATTTATCGTGGATCAGCAAGACAATTTTTATTTCATCGAAGTAAACGCCCGCATCCAGGTCGAGCATCCGGTATCCGAAATGGTTACGGGGGTGGATCTCATCAAATCGCAGATCCGGGTTGCCGCCGGAGAGCCTTTACCGTTCAAGCAGAAGGATATCCGGGCCAGCGGCCACGCGATCGAATGTCGCATCAACGCAGAGAATCCCCAGCGGGGATTCCAGCCGTGCCCGGGATCGATCAACCGCATTTTCATTCCCGGCGGCAAGGGCGTGCGATTCGACTCCCATGTGCATGCGGGGTATGTCGTACCGCCATTTTACGATTCGATGATCGGCAAGTTGATCGTGCATCAGCCGACGCGCGCGGAAGCGATTGCCTGCATGCTGCGGGCGCTGGACGAATTGCGGGTCGAGGGAATTGCCACCACGGCGCCGTTCCTGAAAGAAGTCTTGCGGCACGCGAATTTCGCGTCGGGCACGATGGATACGAAGTTCGTCGAGCGTACGTTGCTATCAAGCTGACGAAGACGTCAAATTGCCAATCGCAAAGTGGCGCTGTCCAACTAGTCCGCCTCGGCATCCTGTGCGGGAAACAGATTCAACGCGAGTCGCAACGCCTCGAGCGGCACTCCCAGGCTCCATGCGGCTGCGATTCCCGCAAGCACATTCGTGATCTGTCCGACTTCCGACGATGTGTGGATCAGGGGCACTTCGAGTAACGTTATCAAGCGGGTTTCCTCGACGCCGGTCGCCAACACAATCGCTCCGTCGCGGACAAACACGCAGCGACCGGCGGAGCCACGATGAGCGGCTAGCGCCGGCGACTGCGGCTCACGCGAAACGAAGATGACGCTTCCCTTGCAGGCGGAAGCCATTTCGACAACCAGCGGATCTTCCGCGTTCAACACCGCCACGCCATGCGGCAGGACCACGTCGACGACGCTCCGATCAAGCCGCACGCGATTCTCGAGTGTCTCCATCCCGTGCATCGGCAGCGTCTCGACAGGGCCCAGACTGGTGATAATCCCCACCTCACAGCGGTCGAATCCCAGCCCTTCGCGTCCGATCGTTTCCGCTCCCACGCAGAAAACCGCCGCCTCGACGATTGGGTTGAGCAACAAGCAGCGAGCGGCCTCCGATTCCGATTGCCCCGGCAAATCGCTGCAACGATCTCCCACCATAACGCGATGCGTCGTCACCAGTCCGATCACCCGATTGGTTGCGCGGAGCAGGTGGGCGACCAGACGGGCCGTGGTGTTGCGGCCCCGCGTGCCCGCTACAGCGATCAGCGGAATGCGGCCGGTATCGCCCTTGGGAAAGAGCATCTCGACAATCGCGTCGCCGACGGGGCGCGGCTCGCCCTCGGTCGGTTCAATATGCATCCGCAGCCCCGGCCCGGCGTTCACTTCCACGATGGCGCCCCGCTGGTCTTCCAGCGAACGGCTGATGTCGATCGCGACGATGTCCACGCCGGCGATGTCCAGCCCGACGATCTTCGCCGCTTCGATCGCCCGGGCGGCAACTTCGGGGTGAACCCGATCGGTCACATCGGTGGACGTTCCACCCGTACTCAGGTTTCCATTGCGTCGGATCAGCGCGACACGACCCTGGGGCAGAACCGATTCGGGGGTGAACCCCTGCTCGGCCAGAACCTCCAGACCGATCGGATCGAGCTTGATGTAGCTGAGCACCGTGGCATGGCCGTCGCTGCGCCGGGGATCGCGGTTGACCTCGGCAACAAGCTGAGCAATCGTCGACGAGCCGTCGCCGATGACATGCGCTGGATGGCGGACGGCGGCGGCTACCATGCGGTCGCCGACCACCAGAACCCGATGGTCGATTCCCTCAATGAACTGCTCGACCATCAAGTATTCGCTTTCCAGACCGGCCGTATCGTAGGCCTTGGCAATCTGTTCCCGCGTTCGCAGGTCGGTCTGCACACCGCGACCATGATTGCCGAATTGCGGTTTTACGACCACCGGCAGCCCCAGCGACTGGGCCGCCTCCCAGGCCTCGTCAGCGCTGGAGACCGTTCGACCGTCCGGTACGGGAACGCCAGCGCTCTTCAAGAGCAGCCGCGTCAGCTCCTTATCCTGGGCGACCGCTTCAGCGATTGCGCTGGTGCGATCCGTTTCCGCGGTGCAGATGCGGCGGGCCTTCGCGCCGATTCCGAGCTGCACCAGGCTGTGCCTGTTCAGCCGCCGATACGGAATGCCTCGGCTCTTTGCCGCCTTGACAATCGCGAATGTGCTCGGCCCCAGGCGCACGTCATACGCCATTTCCTTTAATCGCGCAATTTCCACCGCAACATCGAATGGCCCGTCATCGATCGCGGCGAGGATCAGCTGGCGTCCGGTATCCAGGCAGGCGCGGGCCAGCGATTCCTCCTCGAACTGAATCGCGACGCGGTAAACGCCATCCTCATCCAGTTCCCTGGCCCGGCCGTATCCGCAGGAGCTTCCGGCCAGCGCCTGGAGTTCCAGCGTGACATGCTCCAGAATATGGGCCATGTAGGTCCCACGTTCCAGGCGTTGAAAGAAACCACCTCGCTCGCCGACACTGCAGCGGTGTTCCACCAGAGTCGGCAGCCAGTTTTTGAGGCGATCGTTGAACCCCGGGATCAGTTCGGACGAGCGATCTCGCAGATCGCCCAGGTCAACGAGTACCTCTAGGACGGGGAAATTGGCCCAGTAATTCGGGCCGTTCAGAGTCCAGATCCGACGAAAGTCCATTGTTGATCAGGATTGGCCTGGTTGTGCCGGCACGACGGCGGGCACCGCCGGCGCGGGATCCAATGAGGCTTTCATCGTGACTTCGTGGATATCGACATCACTGGCCAGATGTCGGTTCACCAGCGCGACTGCCTCGTCGATCGTATCGGCCTGCAGTAACAACAGGTCGCCGGGCCGGAGGCTCTTCAATGCCTGTTCCGCCGCATTTTCCCAACCCTGGATCGATTGCGCGTCGCGGACCCGTCTCCCGTGCGTCAGGCCTTGTTGAAACAACCGCATGATGTCGCCCGGTTCGCGGCCCCGCACATACTGATCTTCGTAAATCAGCACGCGATCAAAGGCGTTGCCCAACATTTCCCCCTGACGAATCATGTCGCTGTCGCGACGATCGCCTGCGGCCGAGTAAACCGCCACGCGATTGCGATGGGGGAACAGGGCCAGCGCATCGAGCATCGCGGCCAGCGAGGAAGTATTGTGACCGTAATCGACGACGACCGTCGCGCCGCCCATCTCCAGCAGATTGAATCGGCCGGGCGACGTGTCGATGCTGGCGGCGAAAGACTCCAGGCCATTACGAATAATCTCGGCCGGCGTGCCCAACGCCCAATTTGCCGCGGTGGTCGCCAATGCGTTTTCGACTTGAAAGAGAATCCGTCCACCGTGGGTCAACGGTATGCGATCGACAGAGAGCAGGGGGATCTCCAGGCTGCCCTCCGCCAGCACCATGAAATTATCCCGCACGAACACCACACGGCCGCCCGCGGCGCGATGCTCGACCATCACCGGATGGTCCGCGTCCAGGCAAAAGAAAATCGTATTGCCCGGACAATGCGACGCCATTTCCGCCACGAGCGGATCGTCAGCTTTCAGGACGGCTGTGCCGCTCTTGGACACCGCGGTCACGATGATCCGCTTCACGCGTGCCAACTGCTGGGGAGTATGAATGTCGTTCAGACCCAGATGATCTCCCTCGCCGATATTCATCACCACCGCCACGTCGCATCGGTCGAACGCCAACCCTTCACGCAACATGCCCCCGCGAGCGGTCTCCAGGATCGCGGCGTCGATCGTCGGATTCATCAGTACATTGCGAGCGCTTCTCGGCCCACTGCAATCGTCGTGATCAATGCGGCGACCATTCACGTAGATGCCGTCCGTACAAGTCATGCCAACACGCTTTCCGGTCAACGCCACCGTATGAGCGATCATGCGCGTGGTCGTGGTCTTGCCGTTCGTGCCGGTGACACAGGCGATCGGGATCCGACCATTCTGATGGCCCGGAAACATGGTTTCGATAATCGCACTGCCAATTCTCTGGGCGACCGTCGGCGAAATCCCGCACAGCGCGTCGAGGTCCGGTTGCACCGCCACTTCCAGTACCCGCATCGGTTCGTTCAATTCGCGGCTGGCAATCCGCACCATGCCGATATCGAGTCCGACCGCACGGACTGCGTCGACCGCCTGACTCGTCCATTCCGAAGTCAGACTCCCCGTAACGTCCCGAAGCTGCTCGTCGTCGTGACGCACTCCCACCACCGCCTGACCACCGATGACCAGCAAGGAAAAGTGCGGGTCGCCGCTTTCGGCAAACGCAATGCCCGCGGACTTCAGCAACGAACAGGTCGTCTCGGCCTGACCGGCGATCGTTTCCGCGATCGCACTCGTGCGATCGCTCCTATTCGACATGAAGCGTCTCTGGCGGGATCCCCACCCCAGCTGCTGAAACTGGTCAGTCGGCAATCGAAGCATCGGTACGCCGTTGGCCCGTGCTGCCAGCGCCAATTCGCGCTGCAACGCCGTGGGACGACAGTCACGCCAATGCGCATTCAGTTGTTCCACCGCCGCCGCGACGTCGAACGGTGCGCCGCTGGCGACCGCAGCGATGAACCGCTCTGCGGTCTCCAGGCATTCGCGCGCCAGCGACTCGAATTCAAAGCCGATCACCACCTTGTACAGACAAGGCTCACTTCCCCGCTCGACGTGAACGTGGCAGACCCTCGTTCCTGAAATGACCGACTGAAGTTCATTCGCGCATCGCCCCACCAGCCGAGCCGCATCGACCTCGTCGTGAAATGGCAACTCGTCAGCACGATGGCAGGCGACGCCACAGGCGCCATGCAGCGTGGCGCAGAATTGCATTAACCGCTCGCGAACCGTCGGGACAACCAGCTCCGCCTGCTCCGTCGACGAAATCGCCAGCCACGCTTCCAAGCTCGGAGACGTTGTCCACAAATTCGGTCCACGCAAATGAAGAACTTTCCGAAGTTCCATAACAAGATGCATTAACCTCACAAGAGCTGCGATTCGCTTCGCCCATCCACGGTTCCCTGGACCCTCTGGCCTATGCCGCGGAACAACGAGGCGCAATCGCGACTCAGATTGATTGTCAGTTTCTCGAAGAGGGTGTCACTCGCGATTTGTATAACGATCGGATCGCGTCCACTCGTCCATGCCAGACGCACAATGCGGCGATGTTTGGCGGGATGCTTCGTTGGTGGGTCGGTCGTTCGGCGATTTCAGTTTCAAGGACTAATGTATCGCAAGCGGGGTGTCGTACGATAGCCTCGGAACCTAGAAATTTGAACATGCCCCTCAAATCGGTGGGTTCTGCAAGCCGGAAAAGTCGACTTTCGGCAAATGCAAGTTCATCCATGATAGTTAGGGGGCACGAACTCTGCTTCCGGTCACCTTGAAAAAATGATCGGGCGGAGCAAACTAGTGCCGAGCATCTCCTACAATTCATCGATTCCTGTCGACCGGTTAGCTCGACGTCTTGTTGATTCCAATACGAACGTCCGGCCTGGGTGGGTCGGGTTAATTATTATCCGCGAAAGGCAAAAATCCAGGGCAAAATCGCTGCATTGATTCTCTCGATACCGATAGTATTTTCGGACGGTCGGATCGTGGCCCCCCCACGTTGCCCCTTTCTCCAAGTCCTGTTTTTTCCCCCAACCCGAACCCCGAAAACGATATCCGCAAGTGGCAGACACTGACCGCAACCCCGAAATCTGGGAAAACTTGCCTGCCGAGCATCGTGCCGCGCTGGAATCCCGTCTCGAACCGGGGGAAAAGTTGTTCGCGGCGTTCGTCACGGACCTGGATCAGCGACTGCGATACCGGGCCGAAACCGTGGTGTTGACCAACCGCCGAGTGTTAGGCATTCCTTCCCAGAATTCGCCGCGGGAGTCAATGCCGATCGACAGTTGGGAATATCCACTCGCTCAGGCTTTTCGGATCGGGGAACACGGCGGGTTGGGGATGTTGGAATTGCTGGGAGGAGAGGGGCGGCTTGGAATCTGGCGATTCACCGGAAATCGCACCCACGACGCGAATCGACTTGTGTCGCGCTTTCGCATGCTGGATCCGCGCGGAGCCGGTCATGTCGAAACGGTGTTGTCGGTCTGTCCGCGTTGTGGCGGTGTCTTGAGTCCGGAAGGGGAATGTGCCGGCTGTGCCACGGCGCTGCAACCGCCCGCTTCCAAGTCGCTGATCCGGCTGATGCGGTTTGCGCGTCACCGGGCCGGATCGATTCTGGCCGGGTTTATTCTGCTGATGGCGAGTATTGGGGCCGGACTGGTACCGCCCTATCTGGTCGGGCCATTGACGGAAGAAGTGTTGTTGCCGCTCAAGGAGGGACAATCGATTCCCGCGGGGCTGCCCGCAACCTATTTGAGTCTGCTGCTGGTCACCGCGCTTTTAGCCTGGCTGCTGGGCTGGGCGCGCAATTTTGTGCTCGGCAAGGTCAGCGAGCAGATCAGTGCCGATCTGCGAAACGAATCGTATTCACACCTGCAAAAATTGTCGCTGGAGTTCTTCGGCGGTCAGCGGACGGGGGACCTGATCTCGCGGATCAGCAGTGACACCGACCGCATCTGTCAATTCCTGTCGACCGACGCTCTGGAGTTCTTTGCCGACGCGGTGATGATTGCATTGACGGCGGTGATCCTATTCAGCATCAACGCCTGGCTCGCGGCGGTTACGCTCGTACCGCTGCTGCCTGTCGCCTGGCTGGTACAGAAAGTTCGCGCTCGGGTCCGCCACGGTTATGCGCGAGGAATGACCGCCTGGAGCGACATGGTGAGCGTATTGGCCGACACGATTCCGGGGATTCGCGTGGTCAAGGCGTTCGCACAGGAACAGCGCGAGATTGAGCGTTTCCGACGCAGCAACACGCACGTGTTGGACCTTAATAACCGCGTGAATCGCTGGTGGGCATTCTTCCGCGCTACCGTTCCGTTTTTCACCGAATGTGGCGTCTTGATCGTCTATGGCATGGGAATCTGGCTGGTCCTCCACCAGGAACTCAAAGTGGGCGTGATTTTTCAATTCCTGCTGTACATCGGCATGTTTTATGTGCGGTTCGAATCGATGAGCCGTATCACGGCCGCGGCGCAGCGCGCGGCCGCATCGGCGCACAGGATTTTTGATATTCTCGATCGAGTCCCCAGTGTTCCGGAACCGGTGCGCCCCATTCAACCGGGCACGGTTCGCGGCGAAATCGAGCTGCGGGACGTGCGCTTCCGTTACGGAAAACGGGAAGTGATTCACGGCATTAACTTGAAGGTCCAGCCCGGTGAAATGGTGGGGCTGGTTGGCCCGAGTGGCGCCGGCAAGAGCACCCTGGTGAATCTGGTCTGTCGCTTCTACGACGTCGGCGAGGGCGCCATACTCGTGGACGGTGTCGACATCCGTTCCTTCCCGGTTGAAGCGTACCGCAGGAATATTGGAATCGTTCTGCAGGAACCGTTCCTGTTCTTCGGCACGATCGCCGAGAACATCGCGTACGGCCGCCCCGAGGCCAGCCATGCCGAGATCGTCGCCGCGGCGCGGGCCGCTTTCGCGCACGACTTCATCCTGCGGTTGCCTGATGGCTACGATTCGCTGGTCGGTGAGCGAGGCCAGGCACTGTCGGGCGGCGAACGGCAAAGGATCTCCATCGCCCGGGCTCTGCTGACCGACCCTCGCATCCTGATTCTCGACGAGGCTACCTCGTCGGTCGATACGGAAACCGAACGGGAAATCCAGGCCGCCCTCAATACGCTCGTCCAAGGCCGCACCACACTGGCAATCGCGCACCGCTTGAGCACCCTGCGGAAAGCGAACCGGCTGGTCGTAATCGAATCGGGCAAGATCGTGGAAACGGGAACTCACGAGGAATTGTTCCATCGCGATGGAACCTACGCGCGGCTGGTCCACGCCCAGATGGAAATGTCGCAGCAGATCGGCATCGGATAACGAGAACAGACCATGCAACCGTTGAGTCCGGAACAGATTCGCGTCGAACGAGACAGCTGGGGCAAACTGATGTGCCGTTTGCCCGACGGTCAATCGGTTGCGATCACCGCCCAGCACCTGTTCCCGATTTCGGACCCCGCGCATTGGGTCTCCTTGCGCGGACCCCAGGGCAAGGAACTGGCATGCCTTGAATCGTTGCAGTTTCTCGATCCGGCCTCGCGTGCGCTCGTCGAACAGGAGCTGGCAAGTCTGGAGTTTTTCCCGGTTATTGAACGCGTGCGAAGCGTTTCGAGCCTATCCGAGCCGTGCGAATGGACGGTCGTAACCGATCGGGGTGAAACTCGATTTGTACTGAAAAGTGAGGACGACGTCCGACGGCTGGGGCCGCACCAGGCGGTGATCGTCGATGCGCATGGAATCCGCTATCTGGTCCCTGACGCGAGAAAACTCGACGCCCGCAGCCGACAATATGTTGAGTGGTATCTATAAACGCCCGGCCCTTGTGAGTCGCGGAGCAGCCACCTAGTATGGGATCGTTGTCCCTGGTCGTAAGCCGCGCCCTCCCGGGGGCTGAATTTCCGAAGCATCTGCTGATTGGAGGGGAACTTTTCCTGTGCCGATAGCCGTCACCTGCCCGCAATGCGGTCGTAATCATCAAGCTCCTGATTCTCTCGCCGGCAAAGCAGCAAAGTGCCCCTGCGGGGCCGCGATGACCATTCCGATGCCTTCGTCGGCGGCCGCCGCCCCTACGGCCCCGGTCGTATTCGACCCTAGCATGCCCACGACGGTGATGTGCCGCTGCTTCAAATGCCATGAGGAGCATGTGCTGCCGATCCAGTATGCCGGGAAGCAGGCCAACTGCCCGAAATGCGGACAGCTGATCGTCATTCCCTTTCCAAAAGGCATGCAGCGGCCGAACACGCTGCTGGACGAGCTCACCGAGAACGACTGGAATAAGGCACTCAATCCCAATGCGGGCAAAGCCGTCGAAAAAAACCTGCATGGCAACCAGCTGGATGAATTCGCAAAAAAGATCCTGGCTGAAGGAGCGGACGAATTCCGCGGTACTCCGCGCACCGTCTACCTGCTGCTGATCGTCCCTGCCTACATCAATATCGCGTTGATGATCGCCTGGATCGTGACGATCCTGTTTTTCGCCGATGAGGTCCCAGAAAAGCTGAAGCTGCAGTCAACCGTCCAGATGATCGTGGCAGGTGTGGCGATCTTCTTCGATATTTTCATCATTATCGCTGGCGAGTTCGTCCGTAAGGGCCACAAAGCGGGCAAAGTCATGTCGATCCTGGGCGCCGTCTGCACGCTGCTGTTCACGCTTTGCGGTTTGATCTTCGCCATCCTGCTGGTCTTGAAAATCAACAATCCGGCCATGACGCGATACTACAGCGCCATGGAATCCAAACGCGCCCGAAGACGGGCCGAAACAAGCGGGAAGAAGTAGGAACGGGGAACCGGGAATCGGGAACTGGGGCAGGGCGCAGCCGGCTTTGGATTCCGTCAACCCGTAACCCAGAATTACTCCGGCGCGGTCACCGCGCGGCGCAGGGCGCGAATGTTGAGGAACTCCACGCACAACGAAAAGATCATCGCGAAATAGATATATCCCTTGTTGATCTCCGCGCCGACACCCTCGGAGACCAAAGTGACGCCGATCAGAATCAGGAAACTGAGCGCCAACATTTTCACGGTGGGATGGCGATCGACAAATCGGCTGACCGGACCGGCGAATACCACCATCGCCACGGTCGCCAGAATGACAGCGATAATCATCACCCACAGCTCCTTTGCCATGCCCACGGCGGTGATGACTGAATCGAGTGAGAAGACGATATCGAGGATGGCAATATGCACGATCACACTGCCGAAGCTGGCCGCGGGTGTCGGCTTTTTCGTCGACTTGCTTGACTCCATTCGCTCGTGAATTTCGTGGACACTCTTCACCAACAGGAAGAGTCCCCCACCCACGAGGATCAGGTCCCGCACCGATACATCGACGATGTGGTGGCGTGTCGACTCATCAACCTGTAGCGATTCCAGCAGGCCGGTCAAAACGGTCAGGTGCAGGAACGGCTCTTTCAGATTGAGAATAAACGACAGGCTGCACAGCAGCAGAATGCGTGTGACCAACGCCAGCGCGAGCCCGATCTTGCGGCCGGCGTCCTGGCGTTCGGGGGGCAGCTTGGCAGCTTGAATCGCGATAAAGACGAGGTTGTCGATCCCCAGCACCACTTCCATTACCGAAAGGGCCAGAAGCGCCAGCAAGTTATTCCCCATTTGTTCGCACCTCGCCTTGCATTCCTTTTCAAGGTGCCAAACTTAGCAGAATTGTGCGCGGCGACAAGTTAGTCTGGTGCTCAGTCGGTAATCAGGAAACTGCCGTTGTCGGCAACGGGAATCAGTGGCAGTCCGGCGTAACCCGACACATTCTCGGTGGCTGCCTTGCCACCGAAGGAGAACACGAGTCCCAGCGACAGATTCCAGGTTTCCTGAAGGACGCCGGCATTGCCCGACGCAGCGCTGGGGGCAACATAAGTCAGGCCGCCAAAAAACGCGGTCGACTCGCTCAACGGGGCACGCACGTCAAATCCAAACAGCCAGTCACCAACGTCGGCTCGATTCACAAATCCGAGAAACAGATTCGTATCGGCGCCCCAATCCCAGTGTTTGTGCCAGAAGCCGGTGCATTGGTCCATCGGCTTCGCCGTCGTCCCGGGATTGCCGGGCGTAAGGAAGGTCAATGCGTTGCCGGGCTGCGCACCCCAGGAGGCGCGAATCCCGATTTCGTGGCATTCATTGATCGCGTACCCAATCTGGCCTCGAAACTGCCCCATCGTGAAATCCTGGGCCAGAAATCCCCATTGATCGGTGACCAGTTCATCGAAGACGATTCCCCAACTGATCGGAACGTCCGAGCAGATATCGCTCCGTTGATAGACGCCGGCTGTTACGAAGAACTGCTTTTCCCAGGGCGACGCCGGAACGATTCCGCCCAGGTTGAATCGCCCTTTCCAGTCGTAGCCGCCGTAACCCAGTCCGAACTGTCCACGGATCGAGGATTCGCCAAGACGAAATCCCGAGTTGAATCCCATCCGGGCGCCCAGCGAATTGTCGAGGCTACCCAGGGTGCCGGTCGCGTCACCGATGTTCTTGAACGAGTCGACGAACAAGAAGCCCTCCGTGTTGTCCCAGAGGTCGCCGAGCCAAGTATCGCAGACGTTACTTGAACCGTATCGAACCGCGCCCTGGCAATCATGCCAGTAATTCGTGGATCCACACGGGCTGCCGCTTCTGTTGCAGTCGGAGCAAAAGCCTGCGGCGGCGACCTGCGAATCCTCGATGTCGTAGTTGAAACCGTCGGCGGCAACGGCCGTCACCGGAAGCAACAGAGCGGGAATCAAGATACCGATCCAATGGCGTAGCATCGAGGCCCCCCCCCAACATACGTACTGGATCACGGGTAGTCCGGATGCGCCGGAGACGAGTCCTGCGACTACATCGAGTCCCTTGCCCGTGCCATCGCAGGACTTATCGAACCGGCGCATTCGTTAAGTTCAATACAACCATTGCGATCGGAACATCTCCCCCAACTTGCCGATGTTGTAGCCCGAAACTTGTAGCCCGAAACTCGTTTCGGGGGTGTCGCTTCCCGAAACTCGTTTCGGGCTAAAAGTTCCGAGGTCCGACTACCCCTCACAAGGAACTTGGACGGCAGGGTAGATTACAGAAATTGCCTCGGATTGAAATTGCCTGGGAACGCCCGCTGTTAAGCGTGATCGGAATTTGTTTCAATCTGCAGTTTCTCAGTGGGGCCTGGAGTCGACGGTCGCCTGGGATCGGATCGCCCCAAGGAAAGGAACGGAAAGAATGTCGAGCCCTGCCAAACTAAGGTATGGAGACAAGGAATTCGAATTGCCTGTGGTGGTCGGTACCGAAAATGAGACGGCACTCGACATCAGCAAGTTGCGGGCGGAATCGGGCTTGATCACGCTCGACGAAGGTTACGTCAACACGGGGGCGGTGGCCAGTTCGATCACATTCCTGGACGGTGAAGCGGGCATCCTGCGTTATCGGGGGTACCCGGTGGAAGTGGTCGCCGACCAGTGCGACTTCCTTGAGACCAGTTATCTGCTGATCTACGGCACCCTGCCGACCCAGAAGCAACTCGAAGAGTTCCGCTGTTCGATCCAGCACCATACGATGCTGCACGAGGATATGAAGTCGTTTTACAACGGCGTTCCTCGGGATGCGCACCCGATGGCGATCCTGTCGTCGGTTGTGGGAGCCTTGTCGACGTTCTATCAGGATTCGTTGAATCCCCATGACTCTCGGCAGGTCGAGATCTCGATCCACCGCCTGTTGGCGAAACTGCCGACCATTGCCGCCTACAGTTTCAAGAAATCGGTTGGCCAGCCGTTCATTTATCCCCGCAACAATCTCCCGTACTGCGAGAACTTTCTGCACATGATGTTCGCGGTACCTTGCGAGGATTACGAAGTCGATCCCGATTTTGTACGAGCACTCGAATTACTGCTGATTGTGCATGCGGATCACGAGCAGAACTGCAGCACGTCCACGGTGCGCATGGTTGGATCGTCCAACGCGAATCTGTTCGCATCGATTTCCGCGGGCATTTGCGCGCTGTGGGGGCCGCTGCACGGAGGCGCGAATGAAGCCTGCGTGAACATGCTGGAGCAGATCATCGCCGACGGCGGGGACGTGAAAAAGTATGTCGCGATGGCGAAGGACAAGAAGAGCGGCTTCCGGTTGATGGGGTTCGGCCATCGCGTTTACAAGAACTACGATCCGCGCGCGAAACTGATCAAACACCAGTGCGATCGTCTGCTGGCCAAATTGTCGCTGAAGGATCCGTTGTTTGACGTTGCGCAGGAACTGGAGCAGGTTGCGTTGAGCGATCCTTACTTCATCGAGAAGAAACTCTATCCCAACGTCGATTTTTACTCGGGGGTCATCTACCGGGCGATCGGCATCCCCGTGCAGATGTTCACCGTATTATTCGCGATGGGGCGTTTGCCAGGCTGGATCGCCCATTGGGTGGAGATGCAGCGATCGGAAACCACCCGCATCTGCCGACCGCGTCAGGTCTATGTCGGCGAGAAGCTGCGCCCGTTCGTGTCCGTGAAAGACCGTGGTTGAGACCGTCGCTCGGCATCGCCACGATCCGAGACGGCCCGTTGATCGCATGGTCAGCGAGCAACGAACCATTCCAGCCGTTTCAGGACGTAGATACCAGACGGATCATATTCGAGCTGCACGCTGAACAGTTCGTTGCTGCCCCAGAATGCCAGTACAGGCTTGGAAGCGTCGTCCGACTGGCGGTAGACGCGCGGGGGCGCGAATTGATCCATGAACCGGCGTCGATCGAGTTGATCTTTGCTCATCAATAATCGCGAGACCACATCGCGCAAGGTGCGCGCGGCGTAGCAGGGATCCCACCATTGGGTTGCCAGGACGTGATGATCGAACGGCGGCTTGCCGCGCGCTTCGGCGCGAAAGTCGTTCTCCACCGCGGTGAAGATTTCGTCCAGCAGCAGTCGCTTGGAAATCCACTGACCTGGGTCGATCGCTTCCAGCACGGGCAGCTCCAGGTACTGTCGCGCCGCCAGTTCGTGCAGTCGCTCGAACTCGGGCTTGAGAATGGACTCACCCAGGGCTTCAATCTTCAGCAGCACGTCGTTCTGGGAACCGGCGCCGCGCGGGTCGACCCCGACGCCCAGGTGGACTTCGGTAAGAAAGTGCCGCAGCACGGTTTCCGGCAGCTCCGACCCCTTAGGTGGGGCCGCCGCCACCGGCAGCAGGCAAATCAGGAATCCGAACGCAAGTGAGCAGACGGTCATCGGATCATAGCCCCGCGAAGTAATTGTGTGCGACGACGTCCATCGCCTCAGGGGTCATCGCCGGGGGCACGTCGTGGAATTCACACAAGGTGCGAATCTGTTCAACAAGGTCGCGGGCGTGGCAGAACCGGAACGGTCGTCCCTTTCCGGTAAAGTGCCGAACCAGAAGATGGTCGTAACAGTCGGCGTCAAAACGCACGCCCAGTTCCAGGGCCGCGGACTCGAACAGCTTTCGGAACTCCTCCGTCGTCGGGTTCGTCATCGAAATCTTGTACGGCAGCCGCCGCAGGAATGCGTCATCAAATACCTGTTTGGGTTCCAGGTTGGTGGCGAAGACGAGCATCGAATCGAACGGGATCTGGATCTGCCGACCGGAAGGCAGCGACACCAGATCAAATCGTTTCTCCAGCGGCACGATGAATCGATTCAGCAGGTCGCTGGCGCTGATGCGCTGGCGTCCAAAGTCATCGATGACCAGCACGCCGCCATTACTCTTCAGTTGCAGTGGCGCTTCGTTGACCCCGCGCGACGGATTGAAGATCACGTCGAGGTGCTCCAGCGTCAATTCGCCGCCAACGACAATCGTTGGCCTCTGCACGCACACCCAGCGGCGATCGATTCGCGAGGCTGTGATGAGCTGCTGGCGGGGCGGTGTCTGAACCTCGACGTGCGACGACGGATCAAACAACCGGATAATCTCGCCGGCTACAGAGATCGCTCGCGGAATCCAGATCGTATCGCCCACGGTTCGGACCAGGCGCTCGGCCACGCTGGACTTGCCGTTTCCCGACGGTCCATAGAGGAAAAGCCCCCGCGCGGCACCAATCGCCTGACCGATCTGATAGAGCTTGGCGTCGCTCAACAGCAGATCGCGATACGCGTGGCGCACCGCGGCGATCCGTGTGCGGACGAATTGGAACGACTGTGCTCGGACGCTGGCCACGTAGGCGTCGAATGCCACCGGGGCGGAACCGCAGTAGGTGCAATGTTCGCTCAACCGGCGGGCTCGATCTTGACCTTGCGAAGTCAGTTCGTAGTTGAAATCGCCCACGACCGAGGTGTTGTGGTACTGCAAAAAGAGTTGCTGCTTCAAACTGCGGAGCAGTTCCTGGGCGAGCCCGAATGGCAGCTTCAGTTGCTCGGCGATGTTCCGGCCGGTTGCCTGACCGGCGCTCAGGAGGTAGCGCAGCGCGATGGCGGAAACCTCGTTCGGGCTGATGCCCGACTCTTCCCAGCTCTCGGGTTCCCGTGGCACGAACGCTTCAGTGGGTTCATTCGGGCGACGGTCAGGTTGAGTCGCGGGAACAATGCCGGAGCAAACGGCCGCATCGGGAACGGCAAAGGCGGTATCGGTTGTGCTGTTCATGATGATTGTGGGGGATCGCAAGGCGTGAGGGTGTAATCTACGCAGCCATCCCAACCGTACGCCATCTTTTTGCGACAGGCAAATCCGCCACAATCGGTTTGTAAGCAGCGATTTTTGTCGATCCTCGGCTGACGGGTTGGGCTCGGACACTTGAATCGGCACGAAGTGTGATATAAGGGCAGGAATGATTCACGTCCAGCAGCTCACAAAAGCTTACGCCGACCTCAAACGGGGGCAGTTTCTGGCGGTGTCCGGTGTGACGTTTCAGGCGACCGCCGGGCAGATCTTCGGACTGCTCGGCCCGAACGGGGCCGGCAAAACGACCGTCTTGCGGATCTTGAGTACGATTCTCCGCCCGACCAGTGGCACGGCGATCATCAACGGCTACGACCTGCGTACGCAACCTGCCTTGATCCGGCACCAGATCGGATTCGTATCGACCAACACGGCCGTCTACGATCGGATGACGGCGTGGGAAATGGTCGAGTATTTCGGACGATTGTACGGATTGGCGGACGATGAACTTCGCGAGCGGATGGAGCGGATTTTTTTGCGATTGCAGATGAACGATTTTCGGGACCAGGTCGGCGCGAAGATGTCGACCGGCATGAAGCAGAAAGTCTCGATTGCTCGAGCGATCGTCCATGACCCGCCTGTCCTGATCTTCGACGAAGCGACGGTGGGACTTGATGTGCTGGTCGCCCGGGCACTGCTCAAGACCGTGATGGAGCTCCGCGAGCAGGGAAAGTGCATCGTGTTTTCCACGCATATCATGCGCGAGGCCGAGCGGCTTTGTGATAAGATCGCGATCATGTATCGCGGCCACATTCTCTCCGAGGGCTCGTTGCCGGAATTGCTTGAAAGGTACCATGAAACCGACTTGGAAGAACTGTTCTTCCGTCTTTTGACCGATTACGATGCGGCACCAGCGCTGGCAGGCAATCCGCGCTAAACCGGGTAAGGCGGAATAAGATTTATGCAATGGTCGAAGATCAAGTTGATATTCCTGCGTGAACTGCGCGATCAGCTGCGCGACCGCCGCACGTTGTTCACGATCGCGGTCTTGCCGCTGATACTCTACCCGCTGCTGGGAATGAGTTTTTTGCAGGTGGCTCAGTTCACTCGGGAGCACCGCAGCACAATTTTGTTGCAAGGCGCGGACGATCTGCCATCGACGCCGCGATTGTTGGACGGGGAAAATTTTGCCGCCGAGGTATGTCCGGGTTCCGAAGCGCAGTTGCTGCGCATCGTGCCGCGACCGTCGCCGCAGCCGGCGCCGGCTGCGGAAGAGTTGCGGCAGGAAGCGCAAAAAGCGATCCGCTCCGGCCAATGTGACGCCGTCGTCTACTTTCCGCACGATTTCGGGGAGAGGCTGGCCGCCGCACGCGCGGCGATGGACGCCGACGCAACTTCCGGCGATGCCGAAACCGTTTCACCGCCGCCGATTCCCGAGCCGCGCGTTTTTGCCAGCACGGCCAACGACAAATCCCGGATTGCGGCCGATCGTGTGGAGCGCATCTTGCGCCGATGGCGGGAATTGATGGTGCAGCAAAACCTGCGGCACCGCAACATCCCGCTGGCGGCTACCGAACCGTTTCATCTAGTCGACACCGACGTGGCCGAGGAAGTAAGCCGACGCGCCGTAGTCTGGTCGAAAATTCTGCCTTTTGTGGTGCTGATCTGGGCGCTGACCGGCGCGTTCTACCCGGCGATCGATCTGTGTGCCGGCGAAAAAGAGCGCGGTACGCTCGAGACGCTGCTCAGCAGCCCGGCTCTACGGGGCGAAATCGTCTGGGGTAAACTGCTGACTGTGATGACGTTCAGCACGGCGACGGCGCTGCTGAATCTGGCGAGCATCGGCCTGACAGGAACGTTCATCATCAGTCGCCTGACGTCCCTGGGCGGAGCGATCCGCATCGGCCTGCCCCCACTCGGTGCGATGCTCTGGTTGGCGGTGGCACTGATACCGATCTCCGCCCTGTTCAGCGCGCTTTCGCTGGCGATCGCTGCCTTCGCGCGTAGTTCCAAAGAGGGCCAGTACTACCTCATGCCTCTGCTGATGATCACGCTGCCACTGATGATGATACCGCTGCTGCCGTCGGTGGAACTGGATTGGGGTTCGAGTCTTATTCCGGTGTCGGGAATGATGCTGCTGCTGCGCGCCGTGATCGAAGGGCAATTTCGCGACGCGATCACGCACCTGCCGTCGGTGATCCTCGTGACGATGGCATGCTGCTGGCTGTCGATACGCTGGGCGATCGACCAGTTCAACAACGAAGGTGTGATCTTCCGGGAAGGCGAACGATGGTCGCTGGGCGCCTGGTTGCGGCATCTCTGGCGGTTTCGCGAACGAACACCCACGTTCGGAATGGCGATCCTCTGCGGTGTTTCGTTGCTGCTGGTGCGATTCTTCGCCAGTTTTCTGATCGGGACCCCGCAATCCTGGTCGGCCTTCGCCGTGGTGCTGCTTGCCACCCAACTGGCGCTGATCGCGCTTCCGCCGCTGTTAATGACCGGCATGCTTACGACCAGCTGGCGGCAGACGATGCTGCTGCGCTGGCCGGGTTTTCCCAGCCTCTTTTCCGCGGTGTTTCTGGCGCTGGCATTTCATCCAGCCGCCCTGGTATTGCACGAGCTGATCCAGTGGCTCTATCCGCTCAGCCCCGACGTTCGCGCTGCCGCGGGGACGATCAACGCGCTGGCCGCGGAGGCTCATTGGCTGCCGCGATTGCTTGTCCTGGCGCTGACCCCCGCGATCTGTGAAGAGCTGGCGTTCCGCGGTTTCATTCTGTCGGGGCTGAGGCATATGGGCCACAAATGGGGCGCGATCGTGGTTTCGAGCCTGTTTTTCGGCGCCGTGCACGGCATGCTGCAGCAGTCACTCTCCGCTTGCGCCGTCGGTATCGTCATTGGCTATATCGCCGTGCAGACCGGCAGTCTATTGCCGTGCATCCTGTTTCATGTCACCCATAATTCCCTGGTGCTCACCGTCGGGGTTCATGGACCCAGACTCGTCGATCAGTTTCCGCAGCTGCGATGGATCTACCAGGTGCAACAGGACCAGTTTCGCTATCAACCCTACGTAACGATCGCTGGTCTCGTACTTGCCGCCGGCTTTCTGGCCTGGTATCGCCTGCTGCCGTTTCGAGCGACCGAAGAAGAGCGATTGCGATCGTTGCTGGAGCATCAGGCACTTCGACCGGCAGCCAAATAGCGGGACCATTTTCAGATTCCAGAGACGCCGGGAGGCAATCGCATGTTGCCGCGAAAGTTGCCTCGACAGCTGCCGGCCGGAAGGACGACGGTTCGAGCCGCGATCGCATTTCCCGTGATCGGGCCGCCGATCGCACCCGCGTTCGTGACGGTCGAGTCGGGACGCGTACTCGAGATCTCCACGGCGCAATCCACGGTAAATTACGCCGACCTGGGCGATGTCGCTCTGCTGCCGGCGTTGGTGAACGCGCATACGCATCTGGAATTCAGCGACCTGCCGGCGCCGATTGCGGCAGGGCGTGGCGGATTTGCCAGCTGGATTCGCGCGGTCGTCGCCGAGCGACAGACGCGCTGGTCGACGGTAGGCGCGGCGGAACGCGACGCGGAACTGGCGAAGGTTCGCAGGCAAGGGCTCGAGGAGTCGATCGAGGTTGGAGTCGCGTTCGTCGGTGAGATCGCAACAACTCTGGATCCAGTGCCGGCGACGGCAGGGACCGGTGGCTTGAATTTCCTGGAACTGTTGGGGCTGGATCCACAGCGGCAGCCGTCGCTCGTCGAACGAGCCCGGCAACATCTCGCCCAGGGGAAAGTCGATTCGTGGCATCCCGGGCTGAGTCCGCACGCTCCCTACACGATCGATCCAGAACTGCTGAGTCGGCTCTGCGCGCTGGCGACGCAGTTCGACGCACCGGTGGCAATGCACGTCGCCGAATCGAGGGAGGAACTGGAACTGTTGCGATCGCACAGCGGAAGCCTGGTTGACACCATGCGATCGCTGGACGCATGGTTTCCTGGACGTCTGCCGCGAGGCATCGAACCGGGGGATTACTTGAGGATTCTCTCCAACGCACCGAGGGCTCTGGTGATTCACGGCAGTTTTCTCGGGCCGGACGACTGGACGTTTCTCGCCGCTCAACCGCAGATGCATGTCGTCTTTTGCCCGCGTACGCATGCCGGATTTCATCCGGGCCGATATCCCTTGCTTGAACTTCTGCAGGCGGGAGTGCGCGTGGCGGTCGGCACCGATTCACGGGCCTCAACCCCGAATCTGTCCATGCTGGACGAACTCCGATCGATTGCCCGCTCCCACGGCGACGTTTCGCCGCGGGAGATTCTGGAACTTGGAACGATTCGCGCGGCGGCCGCGCTGGGAGCTTCAGATCGTTACGGCGGAATCGGGCCGGGGCGAGTTGCCTCGTTTGCGGCGGTGCAGTTGCCGGACGAATCCTGGACCGACGGCGACGCATTGCTCGAAGAACTGTTCCACTCGACGCGTCCGGCTTCGCTGATTTTTCAACTCCAGGAATGAAAGTGATCGGCGAATGCCCGCGGAAGACGGTCGATGCGCCGTTCCAGGCGGGCACTCAGATCTCCCGGGGGCGAACTGTTGGCGATGTCTGCCAGATAGCGGCGCAGTTCGGTGCGCCCGGCTTGCGGACCGTGCAGCATGAAATGGACCCAGGCCCAGGAATCACGGTACTCCGCTTTGCCCATCTCGGCCAGCTCGTTCAGTTGCTCAAGCGATTTCAACGAGCGGACCTGGCCCAGGCGCGTCCGCCAGATGATGGTGTTTTGGTAGGGATGATTTCGGGAGCGGTTGGCCTGGCCCGGTTCGTAATACTCGGCCAACCCTTCGTCCAGCCAGAGGGGCACGAGCGGCAGTGCGCCGTGCAGTAAAGCGTGCGTGCATTCGTGCCGCAGATCGATCGGCAGTTCCTCACTATGCTGGGCAAACACCATCCCCGGCCCACGACGTTTGATGTACATGGCGCGCCGCGAAATGACATTCGGGAAAAAGTGCCTCATGTACGATTGATAGGTCGACTTTTGTCGGAAAAGGAACACGTGAATCGATTCACGCGTCGCTTCGATTTGCAGGTCGTTGATGAGATCGTCCTGCAGCTGCGCCAGTTCGTCGACCAGGGGGCGAAGTTCTTCGAGCGAATAATCGGCGTGAAACAGCCAAGGGCCGGCGGCCCGTTCGTCCGGCCAGCGATTCTCCACCGCGGCCGGGAGTCCCGCGCACAGAGCGCCGACGGTCGCTCCAGCCAGTCTCGCAACGAATTCCCGGCGTCCGGTGAGCGGCAGTTGCATGGTAGACGACGACTCCGGATTATGCTGCTTTTCGCCAGCCAAACCAGACGCCAAGCCCCCGCGATTTGACGACCGGAGACGGGCATGCAACTTGCCGGCCATCGCATACGGCGCGCGGGTTCTCCCCGCAGAGAAGTCGAGCCAGGTCGACGCCATGTCGTTCGGAAACGTAGTCGAAGGCACGTTGCATCAGCGGTCGCCTAACGTGGGGACCGTGCGCATCGGTCGCGATGAAATGCACCAGACGCTGTCCTAACATCCAATCGGCCATCTGCTGGCAGACATTACCAAAACTCCCGCTGAAGCTGCCGGCCGTAACCTGCATCAGGCAACCTCGTTCCACCAGGCCGCTCAGACGATGACGCTGGCGCAACAGCCCCTGGTTCCGTTCCGGGTGAGAGAGAATCGCGACGATTCCATGCCCGAGTAATCGGTCGACGAGCTTTTCCAGCGGGAAGTAAAGATCATGCGGCAATTCCAGCAATACATGCCGGCGTTGGTCGGCGAGCGTGAGTACTTCTCCCTGGAGCAGTCGTGGGACAAGCTCCGGTTCGATCCGAACATCCGCGCCCGGCAGTACCTGTAACTCGATTCCCTCCGATTGCAGTTGGAGCTGCAGTTTGGCGGTTTTCATTCGCAGCATGTCGCCCGTGTTATGGGCATACGCTCCGAGCTGATGCGGCGTGGCAATCACGGCGCGGATGCCGTCGGCGTGGGCGATTCGAGCCATTTCGAGCGCCTCGTCCCACGACCTGGCACCGTCGTCGACGCCTGGTAGAAGATGGCAGTGGATGTCGGCGAAAAAATCGCTGGTTTCCACGGTGAATTCCTCGCAGCAATCGCCTCGAAAACTGTCGCCCACCAGCACCCCCTGTTCGCGCGGTGGAGTATAGGTGGGAGTCGGAGCCGGTCAAGAGACATTGAACGGGCTGGGTAAATGAGGCGAATTGGTCCGTAAAATGGTTCCAACCGGCCAGAGCGGGGGCGCGGGAGCGGTAGGAGTTTCGACGCGGGGACTGGACCACCCGTTTTCAGACAGGTATTTTGGGACTCCAGAATACGGTTTCCACGGGTTGCAAGTCGGACGGACTGAGGAATAAATCAAGGTGAAGTACGGCGCCATTGGTCCCATTGCGATTCATCTCCCGGAGCGGGTGGAAACGAATGAGGACTTGAAAGCAGAATTTCCGAACTGGGACCTGGACCTGATTTTCGCCAAGACCGGTATCTACGCACGGCATATCGCTGCCCCGGGCGAATGCGCTTCCGATCTGGCGGTCGCCGCATCCAAGAAACTGTTTGAAGTATACGACATCGATCCGCAGAGCATCGATTTCCTGTTGCTCTGCACACAAACCCCCGATTATCCGTTGCCTACGACTGCCTGCCTGCTGCAGGACAGGCTGAAATTGCGCACATCGGCCGGCGCGATTGATTTCAATCTGGGCTGCTCCGGCTTTGTCTATGGACTATCGATCGCCGACGGTCTGATCCGAACGGGTGCGGTCCAACGGGTCTTATTGATTACGGCGGAGACCTATTCCAAATATATCCATCCCAGCGACCGGAGCTTGCGGACGATTTTTGGAGATGGAGCCGCGGCCACTTTGGTTCAGGCGGCCGATACACCGTCGCTGGGCGCCTTTCAGTTCGGAACCGACGGCACCGGCGCGGACACCCTGCTTGTCACGAAGGGCGGCGCTCGACCGGCCGAAACCGCACACCAGCCTCGCCACCGACAACGCTGGTGCAGCGACCTGTACATGGACGGCCCCAGCCTGATCAAATTCACCGTGGAGGCGGTCCCGGAACTTGTCAACAGCGTCCTGCGCTCCGCCGGAGTCACGGCCCAGGATGTCGACCTGTACCTGTTGCATCAGGCGACGCTCAAGATGCTGCAGCAACTTCAGGAAAGGCTGGGACTACTGGACGAACGGATGCCGATGGCGTTACGGGATGTCGGCAATACCGTTTCCTCGACTATTCCCATCCTGATCGAACAACTGAGGCGCGATCGGCGTATTTCGCTCGGAACTCGCAGCATGTTGATTGGGTTTGGCGTTGGCTGGTCCTGGGCCGGCTGCATGTGGCGCGAAGAGTGGCGGACACGTTGAAAAATGAAGTCACTCAAGGGACAATTCGTGGTCGCGTCCCCGCACTTGACCGGAGGGAATTTCTTTCGCACGGCCGTGCTGGTGCTCAACCATGACCATGACGGAGCGCTGGGCGTGGTCTTAAATCGACCGATCGCCAATCCGATGCAGGAAATCTGGGAAGACCTAGGCGTCGAAGCGGTCGCCGGACAAGCCATTTTTCTGGGAGGTCCGGTCCCTGGCCCGATCCTGGCACTGCATCCCTGCTCCGACGTCGATTCCGGAGAGATCCTGGATGGTGTCTTCCTGGCTTCGCAAAAAGAACAAATTCAAGAAGTACTTTCCCGCAGCGCGGTGACCGTTCGTGTCATCGTTGGTTATTCCGGTTGGGGCGCCGGTCAGCTCGAACGGGAATTCACCCGCGGCAGTTGGCTGGCGACGTCCGCTGTAGCGGACGACGTATTCCGCGACCGAGACGATCTCTGGGAATACCTCGTGCAGTCCGTCGGGCAGCGGATTTTGGCGCCCCATCTCGGGCACCGTCCCCGCCCCGACGATCCACGATGGAATTGAAGCGGGTTAACGACTCGATCAGGAACGCGGCCCGGCATGAGAACGATCGCAATCGGTGACGTGCATGGATGCTCTCTGGCACTGGAGACGCTCGTCGAACAGATCGGCCCGCAGCCGGACGACAGGCTGATCTTTCTCGGCGATTATGTCGACCGAGGCCCCGATTCTCGGGGCGTCGTGGAATACCTGTTGGCGCTCGCATTTCGCTGCCAGGTCATTCCTTTGCTCGGCAATCACGAATCGATGCTGCTCAGCGCGAGGGAACTTGGGATTCCCAATCCGTTCTGGTTGCAGTGTGGCGGGCGGGAGACACTCACAAGTTACGGTGGATCACTGGCCGATATTCCGGAAGAGCATTGGGAATTCTTCCGAGGTTGTCGCCGTCATTACGAAACGGAGCACCACCTGTTTTTTCACGCCAATTACGATCCAGCATTGGATCCCGACCAGCAGCCCGAGCTGCTGCTGCTCTGGCAGCACATTACCGGCCAGATTCCCGGTCCGCACCAGTCGGGCAAGACGGTCGTGGTTGGCCATACACCACAGCGGTCGGGGCAGATTCTCGACCTCGGCTACCTTCTCTGCATCGACACCGCCTGTTTTGCGGGCGGCTGGTTGTCAGCGATCGATCTCGGCTCGAAGAAAGTCTGGCAGTCGAACCTGATGGGCGAAGTGCGCGACGGGCAACTGTAACTTGCCTGCTTTTCGGAATCGCATCCGCGAGCGAGATACTGCCCGCCCCATGGCGCAGGGGCGATCGATTGTCGAGTCTCCGCGCAGGACCTAAATCTAGAACTGCCCCATACCCTTGGAATTCAGCAGCTGACGGATTTGCGAGAGATTTGCTTTCTGTTGCGCATCGAGCAACGCCACATTGATCGCCTCGAGATACTCCCGTGCCTCGCCGGGCTGGTCGAGATGCTGAATCAAGATCTGTGCCAACGCCAGCCGAATCGTGGTCTCGCGCTCGGAGTACCGCAACAAATAGTCGCGCATCGCATCGACCGCTGACCGCCACTTCTTCTGGGATCGCAGGAGGGACAGCAGCTCCACATGGTCCGCCTCCGGCAGAACCCAATTGGGGAACTGCTCGATACCGCGTCGCCAGTACTCACGAGCCTGCTCGCTGTTGCCCGCTTTGACAAACTCGCGGAACTTCCTGGTTAATACCTCGCCCATCGGCGAGTTCGCGGCGGGCAGGCCCGTCGGTATCAGAGCGCGCATTTCCGCCGCAGCGGCATCCGTGCCTCCCGCGAAAACCACAGGGGCGATCGGACCGTGTTGCGATCGCTCCATCTGTTTGATCCGTTCCAACTCGCGTTGAACATCCTCCCGGTCATCTTGGATCGTTTTGAGGTGGGTTCCCTTCCAAACGGAGATCGCGTCCCAGCCTTCGCAGTCAACGAGATTTCGAAATAACATCCCGAACCCAATGGCTGCACCGACCACGGCTCCGGTGAGATGCAGGGTCTCGCTCGTCAGCACGGCACCAAACTCGTTCTCGTGGGCGGAAATGACGCGAAGTCCACTCTTGAACGCCTCCCAGGCAATGCCCACGCCCGCCATCGTTGCGACCGACGCCTCGAACGTGATCACGCGAAACGCGAGCAGCAGTACGCAATGCAGCTCATTGGCGGGGGCCCAGATCAGCGCCATCGCGATCAGTCCGAAAATCGGCAACGAGGCCCCGATCGCAATCCCGCCGTCGGCGCCCAGCAGCACAAGCTGCGTCAGGCCATACCCGATGACTCCGATCGCATTGTAGGCCAGGAAAAATTTCCACCAGCCGATTTTTCCCTCGACAATCAAGCCAAAGGTCCAAAGAAAGAGCATGTTCCCGAACAGATGCATGAACCCGATATGCATGTAGCTGGCGGTCAACCACTGCTGCGGATTGAATCGGCCCAGTTCGAGCGCCAGCCAGCGGACGCTGCCGTCCGTCGTTCGCGATTCCGACTTCTCTTTTCGAAGATTCTCTTCATACTTCCGGGCCACCTCTGCGCGCCGACGATCACCGTCAGCCCACGGTTCGTCGCCGAACGGATCGGCCGTATTGTCCGCGTCGGCGTGCTCCTCCGCCCAATCGTCGCCGGAGTCGTCACCAGCCAGCACCGTCGACGGCCGTTCGTAAGGCGCGTCCGCCAGAAACACGGGTACGTAGAGCAGGACGTTGATCACGATGGTGCCGACCGTCACAATCGGATAGTGATAGATCGGCGCGTCGGTGCCGTATGGTATCAACATCGATTCCCCCTTGACGCCGACAATTCGCTATTTCAGCGGCCTTCCCCGTCTAAAGTTTACCCATTCTGCCGCGTGACGGTAAGATTTTTGCGGAGCGATTCGAGCTCCGCTCGGCTCTACAAAAAGGGGCCGCCCCTTGCCACGGCGAGTTACTTCGCTCAACTTGGCATGGGGAGGCTGGGAATCTAACTGATTTAGACGACGACAGTCACGTCCCTTCCTGGGGGTAGCTATGATTCGGAGTGGTTCGTCCGGCGCAGCGAAAACAGAAGGGCAGGGGAATGGCTGACAACAAGCGACACCTTTGGCTTACGGCGATGCCGGTTCACGCCCCGCCCGATCGATGTGAATCGTATGAGGGCGGCTGGGCGGCAAATGGAGCGCAGCGATAGGTCACGGTTGCAGAATCTGGGATTTATCGCCACGATAATAGCGGTTCCTGCGCAACCCCTCGTTCCCAGAGAGATCATCATGAAACTGCTGCCCCATCGACCATCGCCGGACATCTGTCGAATACTCTGCCTCGTTCTCTGGAGCACGATCCTGTTCGCAGCCATACCGGGCGTTACCACCGCACAATCCGCTGCTTTATCGAAGGCCGACATCGATCGCCTGCACAAGGAACTTTCGAACTGGGACCGCTGGGGCAAGGACGATCAACTGGGCACTTTGAATCTGATCACGCCGGAAAAACGCGTTCAAGCCGCTTCGCTTGTCCAACAGGGGAAGTCGGTGAGTCTGGCTCGCCTGGTCGAGAAGCAGACGGCCGCCGACAACGGCAGCCCGTTCCAACACAAGATGCTCTCGACCGGCAAGGGGCCGGGAAGCCAGTGGGTCACCGATCAGTTCACGGTCAACTACCACGGCATTGCCCACACGCATATGGACTCCTTATGCCACTTGATCCATGACGGCAAGCTCTACAACGGTTTCACGCAAAGCGATATCACCGAAAGCGGGGCCGGCAAGCTTGGAATTCAGACGGTGCGCACTGGTATTTTTACGCGCGCGATCCTGATGGATATTCCGAGGCTTCGAGGCGTCAAGTATCTCGACCCGGGCACACCGATCTATGTGGCGGACCTTGAGGCGTGGGAAAATCGAGCCGGCGTTCGTGTGGGCAGCGGCGACGTTGTCTTCATTCGCACCGGGAAATGGGCGCGCCGCGACGAAAAAGGGGCCTGGGACTCGGCCAAGGATGGATTGGCGGGGTTACACGCATCGTGCGTGAAATGGCTGCGCAACCGGGATATCGCGATGCTTGGAAGCGACGCCGCCAGCGATGTGGTGCCATCGGGAGTACCCGGAGTCGACCAACCGGTGCACCTGTTAATTCTGAACGCAATGGGCACGCCGATCTTCGACAACTGCGAACTGGAAGAAGTGGCGCGAGTGGCGGCCGAATTGAAACGCTGGGAGTTCCTGATCACCGCCGCGCCGCTGGCGGTCGAGGGCGGCACCGGATCGCCGTTGAATCCCATTGCGGTCTTTTGACCGGATCGACCTTTTGTTGGTATGTTAGAGCGTTGGATGGGAACTCCATCCTAGTTTTGGCCGGCGGAGTCGGCCGACGTCCCACCCACGATTTCCGCGACCGGTTAATTGCCGAACGGCGCTTGGGCATCGCTAGGAAAGCTAACTGCTCGACCGAACCGATATCGATTTATGCAAATTCCCACAAGTTCTCCACGGCTGATCCGCTGGCTGCTCTACGGCTGTGCCGTGGCGCTATGCGACTGCACCGCGGCATTGGTACTGCCCGCTGCGCTGTCCTCTCAAGGACTCCACGCCCAGGAGTCGGCGAACGCCACGCAAATCGACGCCGAACAACGGCAGAATTTTGAGAAGAAAGTCCGACCGTTGCTGGCGGAACATTGCTGGTCGTGCCATGGACAGGAGAATGCCGAGTCCGAACTACGGCTCGATTCGCTGGAAGGACTGCTGGACGGCGGGACGCGCGGGCCGGCGATTCTGCCCGGCCAGCCAGAAAAGAGCCTGATGATCACGGCGGTCAATCATGCCGACCGATTGCAGATGCCACCCAAACAGAAATTGCCGCCGGCAGAAATTGCCGTGCTTGCAAATTGGGTTCGCGACGGAGCCTATTGGCCCGACGCTCGCCCCGCCGAGCGTTCGGAGCGGGTTCGAGAAGCCGCGCCGGAAATGCTGCGCGACGAGGATCGGCAGTTCTGGGCATTCCAGCCGGTCAACCGACCGCCGTTGCCGGAAATTAGCGATCGCGGTTGGGCCTTTGGCCCCAGCGATACGTTCATTCGCTCTCGTCTGGATCAAGAACATCTGAGGCCGGTCGCCGCTGCCGATCCGGCGACCATGTTGCGGCGTGCCACTTTTGACTTGCTGGGTCTGCCGCCTGCCGCCGATGACAGGGAAGATTTCTGGAGCGATCCGCAGCTCGACCGTTTCGACCGCCTGCTTGATCGGCTGCTGGCCTCTCCCCGTTACGGTGAACGCTGGGGACGGCATTGGCTCGACGTTGCCCGCTACGGTGATTCCAACGGGCTGGACGAAAACTTGGCGTTTGCGAACGCATTTCGTTACCGCGATTACGTCGTCCGCTCTCTGAATCGCGACAAGCCGTACGATCAGTTCGTCCTCGAACAGATTGCCGGCGACCTGATCCTCGATCCGGCGGCGCCAAGCTCGGATCCGCTCGATCCGCTGATTGCCACCGGATTTCTGGCCCTGGGCGCGAAAATGCTGGCCGAGGATGACCCGCTAAAAATGCAGATGGACATTGTCGACGAACAGCTCGATACGCTCGGCAAGGCGTTTATGGGGCTGACTCTGGGGTGTGCTCGATGCCACGACCATAAGTACGATCCCTTGTCAATGAGCGACTACTACGCGCTGGCCGGGATCTTCAAGAGTACCAAGACGATGGAGAACTTCTCGGTCGTCGCCAAGTGGCAGGAACGGCCTCTGGGGACGCCGGATCAGATCGCGCAGCGGTCGCAGATTCAGGCGACGATCGATGCGCAGCAGAAGCAGGTCAACCAGCAGATCGCGGCGCTGAACCAGGAACTTCTGGCCCATGTTCGCGCCCGTTCCCGCGAATACCTGTTGGCCGCGGCGGCGCAAATCTGGCAGGAACGCACGCAACGTTCGATCGGAACCGCACTCGGAATCGCCGCGGCCACGGGACAAGTCGCGCCCGTCACCGATCCCGAGGCCGGATCGGTACCAAGTCCCCAGGTGCTCGAGGCCGAAAACTATCAACGAGGAAACGCTCTCAAGCATTTTAACGGCTACGGCGAGGGGATCGGCGTCATTCTCAGTAATGGCAATGGCGGCTGGCATGCCGAATACGACCTGTCGGTAACCGACGCCGGCTGGTACCAACTCGAAGTGCGCTACGCCGCGGCTGCCAGTCGCCCGACAGAACTTTCGATCAACGGCAAGCTGGTACGCTCGGATGCGCTCCGTGAAGTGACCGGCTCGTGGTACCCGGATACGCAGAAGTGGCATGTGGAGCGAGTGGTTGAGTTAAAGAGCGGGGTCAACGTGATTCGGTTGTCGCGGTTCGAGCCGTTGCCCCATATCGACAAGATCCTGGTGGCCAGGGTCGATCCGGCACTGGACGTCGCTGCGCTGTTCGCGGCGGAAAATCCGACGGATTCTTCCCCCGTCCGGGCGGATTCCTACGAACTCAAGGCCCCTTTCGTGGACCAGTGGAGGCAACGGCTGGAGCGCGCCGAAGCGGAAGCCGACGGTCCCCTGAAGGAATGGCGCGCATGGATGGTCGCTTCCAAGGGTCCGGAATTCCGCCCGAGCCTTGCGTCGGCGCAGGCGCTGGCGGCGCTGGCGACCCAAACCGGTCAGCGGCTGGCCGCGGCGGAACAACAATGGCAACAATTGTTGAAAACTCGGGCGTCGGCCCAAGCCGAACCGCCGAACGAATTACCGGACGCGGACGCCGAATCATTCCGCAAGTTGCTCTACGAGAGCATGCCGGGTGCTCCGCTGGCGATTCCGTCGAACGTTGAGGAACACTATGCACCTTCGACGAAGGACGCGCTCCGCCGCAATCGCGACGAGCTGCAGCAACTTCGTCAATCGCTGCCCATTCTCCCCGAGACCATGGCGGTCGGGGAGGGAACACTGGAGGACCTGCCGATCCACCTGCGTGGGAATCACACGTCGTTGGGCAAGGAACGGGTCCCGCGTCGTTTTCCCCGCATCCTCGATACCGAACCACCCGCACCATTAACGGCCAGTCAAAGTGGCCGCCTTGATCTGGCACGTTGGCTGACGCGCGGCGACCATCCGCTGACCAGCCGGGTGATTGTGAACCGTATCTGGATCGGTCATTTCGGCGATGGTCTGGTGCGATCCGCGGACAACTTCGGACGTCTTGGAGATCGGCCGTCGCATCCTGAATTGCTGGACTGGCTCGCCCGGCGACTGCTCGATCGCGGCTGGTCTTTGAAATCGCTGCACCGCGAATTGATGCAAACGGCGACTTACCAATTGAGCGCCGAGAACCACGACGCGGCACAGCTCGCGGACCCCGACAATCGGCTGCAGTGGCGTCATCCGCGCCGCCGGCTGGAGGCGGAGGCGATTCGCGACTCGATCCTGGCCGTCGCCGACGGGCTCGACCTGCGCATGGAAGGCTCTTTGCTGCCGATCGCCAATCGGGCTTACGTCACCAGCACCGCCAACGTCAATCCGCAGATTTACGATTCGCCGCGGCGAACGATCTATCTGCCGGTGGTGCGCAGCGCCTTGTACGAGGTCTTGCAGGCTTTTGACTTCGCGGAGCCAAGTGTTCTGAACGGGAAACGTGACGCGACCACGGTGGCGCCGCAAGCGCTGTTCATGCTCAACAGCACCCTGGTGGCCCAGCAAGCGCGGGCGATCGCCACGCAGCTGATGCGGCAGCCCATGCAGGAAGAAGGCGCCCGTATCGAGTGGCTCTACCAGAAGGTGCTCGGCAGGCCGCCGCGGGAAGGCGAACGGGCCGCCGGTACGCAGTTCCTCCAGACCTACGCGTCGCATCTGGAACGTTCGGAGCCGAATTTATCGAGCGACGATCGGTGGCTGCGAGTCTGGCAGGCGGTCTGCCGTTCCTTGATCGCCTCCAACGAATTCGTCTACGTCGATTAACGGGAGAGTAAGGCCATGGAACAGGAACACGCGGTCAAGGCGCACGCCTGCCACCGATTCGAACCGGTGCATTCACGGCGTGCAATGCTGCGGACCTCGGCCTGCGGCCTGGGAATGCTGGCGCTGGCAGATCTGCTGGCAGGCGATTCGCGTTGCCAATCGGCCGAGGCACAAGCGGCCAGCAATCCCTTGGCTCCGCGCCCGTCTCATTTTGCCGCGCGTGCACAAAACGTCATATTTTTGTTCATGCATGGAGGCCCTTCGCAGGTCGACACTTTTGATTACAAACCGCTGCTGGAACGGGATCATGGCAAGCCGTTGCCGTTCAGCAAGCCACGGGTGTTCTCGTCCGCTACGGGCAATTTGTTGAAGTCTCCCTGGGCATTCCGGCAGTATGGCCAGAGCGGAGCCTGGGTAAGCGATCTCTTTCCGCACCTGGCGCGGCATGTCGATGACCTGTGTATCATCAATTCGATGTGGGGCTCGAACTCGCGTCACGGCGGCGCGCTGCTGGAGCTGCATACGGGCAGCGACACGTTTGTGCGGCCCAGTATCGGTTCCTGGATCACCTATGGCCTGGGCACCGAGAATGCCAACCTCCCGGGGTTCATCACGATCTGCCCGACGCTCACGCACGGCGGCGTCAACGCCTACAGTTCCGCGTTTCTTCCCGCGGTGTACCATGGCACGCCGCTGGGAAACGCCAGCATTCCGTCGGATCAGGCCAAGATCCCGTTCATCGACAACGCGGACAAGCTGCCTCTCGACCTGCAATCGCTGGAATTGCAGCTGATCCAGCAATGGAATGCCGAGCACCAGCAGACGCGCGGTCCGGATCCGGCTCTGGAAGGGCGGATCAATTCGTTTGAGCTTGCGTTCCGCATGCAGACGACCGCGCCCGAACTGCAGGAAATCCACGACGAGACCGCCGACACGCAGAGGGCTTATGGTCTGGATAATCCGGCGACCCGCAACTTCGGTCGCCAGTGCCTGATGGCGCGACGTTTTGTCGAGCGGGGCGTACGTTTCGTGCAGTGCAGTCACAGTTACAAATGGGACCAGCATGGAGGATTGAAAGCCGATCATGGCCGTAATGCGGTGGAAGTCGATCAGCCGATTGCCGCCTTGCTGGCCGATCTGAAACAGCGCGGACTGTTGGAAAAAACGCTGGTGTTGTGGGGCGGCGAATTTGGCAGGACACCGGTGGCCCAGGGCGACGACGGGCGCGATCACAATCCACAGGGTTACACCATGTGGCTGGCCGGCGGAGGTGTCAAAGCGGGAATCCGGCACGGTTCCACCGATGACTACGGTTACTACTCGGTCCAGGACAAAGTCCACTTGCACGATCTGCACGCCACGATTTTGCACCTGCTGGGACTGGACCACAAACGACTGACTTATAAGTACGCGGGCCGTGATTTCCGCCTTACCGACGTGCATGGCGAGGTGGTTCACGAAATCCTCGCGGCCTCGTGACCCGCGAATCTCCGCGAACGGCTGATCTTGACAGGACACGCCGCACGGTCGAAACTGCAGTAGCCGAGCGTGGGACGGCTTGTGATTCGACGGCTATACCAACAGATTTCACAAGGAGAACTTTCGAATGAGAGCGCGGATCACGCTGCAACTTCAGATTCTCATCGGATTCGGATTCGTCATCGGGTTCCTCAGGCCGCTCGCTGCGCAACCGCAGTCGGCCGAAGAAGAGCCGATTCCAAAAATTGCGGTGCTGCGCGCCGTTGCGGACTCGGAATCGAACGCCATTGTGATCGCCGATGGCGGGGACGGCGCCGGCCTGCAGTTCACTTTTTCGACACCGATCGGAGCGGGACCGATGTTCTTTGGTGGCGGCGCGGGCGGACTGCCGCCGGTGCCGGCCGACGAGTTAGGGATGTTGGCGATGGACCAGTTCCAGTCGGAATTGGAACTCGTCGACCGTCAGAAAGAGCAGATTGCCCAGTTGCGGCAAGATCTCAACGAGCGTCGTCGCAAGGTGATGGGTGATATGAAGAACATCGAACCGCGAAAGGTCGCGTCCCAGTTTCGGGAACTGGAATCGACCTTGCAGCTGGAAACCAAAACACGGCTGGCGGAAATCTTGTTGCCGCATCAGGTCGATCGCTTGAAACAGCTGCGGGTTCAAATGCAGGTCCGTAATCGCGGGCTGAGTGCCTTGACGGGACCGGATCTTTCCGATGCACTGGGCCTGAGCGACGATCAGAAGTCCAAGCTGGCGGAAAAGCAGGCGGAAGCTCAAAAGCAGTTGCGGGAGAAAATCGAGGAGCTGCGGAAGCAATTGCAACAGGAGGTGATCCAGGAGGTACTGACCCCAGTCCAGCGGGACAAATTGTCGAAATTGACCGGTTCCGAATTCAAGCTGAAGCCGGTCGAAGCGCCGGCCGCGCGTTCAGCGCCGGACAACGTCCGTACCATCAAGCGGGCGCAATGATGATTGGCTCAATGACGATTGACGCTGTTCGGTGATCTCGATCGCTTTGAGCAGCCCCTGGGCTTTGTTGAGCGTTTCCTGGTACTCGGTGTCCGGGTCGCTGTCGGCGACGATTCCAGCGCCGGCCTGGACGTAAGCCGTTTCGCCTTGTACGACCAGGGTGCGCAGCGCGATGCAGGTGTCCATGTTGCCGCTGTAGTCGAGGTAACCGACGGCACCCGCGTACGGTCCGCGGCGGTGTGGTTCGAGCTCATCGATGATTTGCATCGCCCGGACCTTCGGCGCTCCGCTGACGGTCCCTGCCGGCAGGCTGGCGCGTAAGGCGTCGAATGCATTTTTTCCGTCGGCCAGTTCGCCAGTGACATTCGACGTGATGTGCATGACGTGGCTGTACCGCTCGATGACCATCACGTCGTCGATACGCACGGAGCCGAAACGGGCAACTCGACCGACGTCATTCCTGCCCAGATCGACCAGCATCACATGTTCCGCCCGTTCCTTCGGGTCGGCCAGCAGTTCCGCCGCCAGCCGCCGATCCTCCTCGTCATTGGCGCCGCGGCGGCGCGTTCCGGCGAGCGGCCGCAAAGTGATCTGGCGGTCGACGACACGGCACATGATTTCCGGTGAACTGCCGACGAGTGTCACGTCGGGCGTCCGCAGGAAGAACATGAACGGGCTGGGGTTGACGACGCGCAAAGTGCGATAGATTTCGAACGGATCGCAGTGGATCGTCAGTTTCCAGCGCTGGCTGATCACGACCTGAAAAATGTCGCCGGCTCGGATGTACTCCACGCAGCGGCGCACCGCATCCTGATACTGGCCCGGCTGGAAATTGGACGAATAGGTTCGACTCAACCCGCCGCCCGTGACAATGTCGGCGGTGGGAAGATCGACCGGCGAGGTCAACTGTTCCACAAGTTTGTCGACGCGAGTGGCTGCGTCATCGTAGGCCTGATCGGGGTCGATCGACGGATCAACTCGTGCCAGCGCCACCACGAACATCGTCTTGCTGACGTTGTCGAAGATCACCATGCGATCGTAAAACGCGAACGACAGATCGGGAAGTCCGCGGTCGTCCGCCGGCGCATTGGGCAGGTTTTCCACGTACCGAACGACGTCGTAACCAGCATATCCGACGGCACCGCCGCAGAACGGCGGCAGTTCCGGCAGATGGACGGCGCGAAACGCCTGGACGCGCCGCCGCAATTCCTCGATCGGGTCGTCGGCATCGAATTCCTGAACTTCTTTCGGCGATTTCACGGTCACCCGTTGTCGCCGCGCGGAGATTTCCAGGAACGGATCGGAGGCCAGGAAGCTGTAGCGGCCGACTTTCTCGCCGCCAATCACACTTTCGAACAGGCAGATCGTTCTCCCTTGCTGGTCGATCCGCTTCAGCGCCGTTACCGGCGTCAGCGAGTCGCTCATCAGGCGCCGGTAGACCGGCACGAGTTGGTAGTGCGCGGCGAGTTGTCGAAATCGGTCACGATCCGGTACCAGCATCGAGGTCCCCTTTTCCAACCAAGGTTAGCGGGCCGCCGCTTACCTTGACACCCCCCGGCACACTGCTAGAATCCTAGCGTCATTCTAAGTAGCGTAAACAAAACGAGTTGCACCGGCCGATGAAGTGCCAGCACTGCGAAAAACCGGCGACATTTCACATCACCGAACTCACCGGTCCGGAACCGGTCGAATACCACCTCTGTGAGGACCATGCGACGAAGTATCTGCATGCGTCCGAGAACGCGGAGGTTCCCTCACCGACGTTGGCGGGAGTCTTGGCCAAACAGTTGAAAATCGGGCAGACGGCGGAGGAACTTGCCCGGTTGGACAAGAAGGCCTGCCCGATCTGCGGCATCACCTTCTACGAGTTCCGTCACCAGGGACGCCTGGGCTGCCCGCACGACTATGTTTGTTTCGAGCAGGAACTCGAACCGCTGCTGGTGAGTATCCATGGCGAGAAGCGGCATGTTGGAAAGCAGCCGCTGGTCGGACAGCAGAACACGGCCGACCAGACCGAACTGATCCGGCTGCGTCGCGAGATGCAGGATGCGGTCGATCGCGAGGATTACGAAAAGGCGTCGCAGCTCCGTGATCGCATACGCCAGGCGGAACAGAAACAGAAACGTGGTGGAGCGGCTTGATTGGCGGGGATCCGGGTGGAGGGATTCGAGGAGGAGAATGTGATACTGGACGAGCTCGTTCGCCGCGCTCCGGAATGGTTGAGGGGAGTCGGACCCGAGTCGGATATCGTGGTAAGCACCCGGGTTCGTTTAGCGCGGAACCTCGCGGAATTCCCGTTCATTCGCAGGTGCAACGAGGCGGACCGTACCGCCATTGAAAAAACGGTGCGGGATCGGATTCGCGAGATTGCAGCCTGGACCGACCTGTTGTACCTCGACCTCATTTCGCTCTCCCCGATCGACCGGCAGTTTCTCGTGGAGCGGCAGCTGATCAGCCGTGAGATCGCCGATGCGACCGGCGCGCGAGCCGTGGCGATCGAACCGCAGGAAACGTTCAGCGTGATGATCAATGAAGAAGATCATCTGCGGATCCAGGTCATGCACAGCGGCCTCGACTTGAACGCGGCCTGGGCGCAGATCAACGGCATCGACGACTTGCTGGAGGAACGGCTCAATTTTGCATTTCACGAACGGTTCGGATACCTCACCGCCTGCCCAACCAACGTCGGAACCGGGTTGCGCGTGAGCGTGATGCTGCACCTGCCCGCGTTGGTCATTACGCACCAGATCGAAAAAGTCTTCCGCGGTCTGCAGAAAATCAGCCTTGCGGTTCGCGGACTGTATGGCGAAGGGTCGCAGGCGATGGGCGATTTTTACCAGATCAGCAATCAGATTACGCTGGGCCGTTCCGAGTCCCAATTGCTCGAGGAAGTCGGCGACGTCGTACCGGCGATCATCGACTATGAACGTAAAGCCCGCGAGTTCTTGCTGAAAGAAAGCCCAAAGGACCTGCACGACCGGGTCAGTCGCGCCTCGGGAATCCTCCGCACCGCGCAAACGATCAGCAGTGAGGAGACGATGTTGCTGCTGTCGAGCGTGCGGATGGGTGTCAACCTCGGGCTGCTCAAGGACCTCCCGATCGCCACCATCAATCAGCTGTTCATCCATACGCAGCCAGGACACCTGCAAAAACTCTGCAGCTCGGAACTGGATACGTCGGAACGCAACGTGGAACGAGCGCGCTACCTGCAGGAACATCTCCGCAACGACTCGGAACCGCCACGCACCTGACCGGGCTCCCGGCCCCTCGCGCGCTTATCCGGCCGAATCAGGGCCGGGTATCTTCTGCCGCAACGCCGGCAAGATCTCCGCGGGAATGAACTGCAGCAGCATGGCGTCATTGGCCAGCGGAGCGATCTGTTTCAAAAGCGAACTTGAAACATGCGCGAATTCCTCGTCGGCCATGAGAAATACGGTTTCGATGCCCGGGTCGAGCCGCCGATTGGCCATCTGCATCGTGAATTCCGCCGCGATATCGGTCAGCGGGCGCACGCCGCGAATCATGACCCGCGCCCCGCATTGCCGGACGAAATTCACCGCCAACCCACCGAACGTGCGCACCTCGACGTTCCCGAACCGCTGGGTTGCTCGCGAAACGAGTTCCACCCGTTCCTGCAGCTGGAAAAGTTCCAACTTCTCGACGTTGATGCCGATGCCGACAATCAGGCGGTCGACAAGCCGGCTGCTGCGACTGATGACGTTCATGTGTCCCAGCGTGATCGGGTCGAAGGAGCCGGTATAGACCGCGACTCGCGAATCGGAATTCGTCATGGGGTGCTCGGAGGGGAATTAGGGGTGTTGAACTCGGACGGAGTGGAATTCGCGAACGGAGACCTGGCGCTGCCCGCCCGTGCGGCGACCAGATCCTCAAAAGCGGACAGGATCTGATCGCCGGTGTAACCCTGGGCTCCCAGTTCAAATGCGGCCGCAACCGGCTTATCGAGTAATACGATCAAACCGTAGATCAACAGCCCCACCGAGATTGGGATGCAGTACAGGGTCAGTGAAGTTGTCAGACCAAATACCAGTGAGGAGATTCCCACGACGCGATTACGAAATCGGAACAAACGAAATCCGGCGTAAATCCGCAGCAAAGATACGGCCATGATCACCCCGCCCACCGCCAGATAGACGCCACCGACGATATGAACAAAGACCTTGGGGTCGGGCGAATTGGGCCGCGGGGGCTGCTGATTCTGATCGAAGGCCGCGAACATCGTCGGAAACGCGAACGACAAGACGACGAAGATGGCCGCCAGGAATAACTCCAGTCCGCCGCTCACAATCATCAGAATCGCAAGCACGCGCACGTGTCCGACCAGACCTTTGTTGTTTACAGCCAGCTTGATCGCCGGCAAGGTTCCTGGATCAAGATCGGCCGGCGTCGTGTAGGGGCTGCTCATTGGTTTGACCTGTCTGCGGCGACGCTTCCACGGCGTCCATCGGTCAACGAAGTCCCAGGTCGCCAATCGCCCATGTCAAAGTTATGCCGTACGCAGCGCCGAAATCAACTGGTCCAGGTCCGATTCGTCGTTGTAGGCGTGCGGGCTGATACGCAAGGCCCCCTGCCGGTAACTCAGCGCCACCCCGGCGGCGAGACAGTGGCGACGGACTTCTAACGGGGCTCGATTCGGCATTTGAAACGAAACAATTCCCGACCGATGCGCTCCGATGCGCGGGGAGGTCACGATCGCGCCGACGGATCGGAGCCGTTCACAGGCCTGGTCGGAGATCTCCAGCACTCTGTCGGCAATTCTCGAGTGGCGACTTCCCAGACCAAATCGCTCCAGTAATTGCAGGCTTGTCCCTAAAGCCAGGAAACCGGGCATATTGTGCGAGCCACCCTCGAAGCGGCTTGCGCTGTCGGCCCATTCGAGTTCAATTCGCGAGAAATCGAAGCGATGCTTGACGCTGTGCCAACCCACCCCAAGCGGCCGCAGCCGTTCCAGGTGCTGCTCACGGATATACAGCAGTCCCGCGCCTTCGGGCCCCAGCAGCCATTTGTGGCCGTCGGCCACGGCAAAATCCACGCCCGTGGAACGCACATCAAGAGGAAACACGCCCCAGCCCTGGATCGCATCGAGGACGACCTGGATCCGCCTTGCGTGGGCGTCGGCAATCAGTTCCTCCAGATCGATACGCCAGCCGGTGGCGAATCCCACCCAACTGATCGCCAGCAGGCGGGTGTTCGAATCGCAGGCGTCCCATAACGCTGCCGGGTCCACCGCCCCGGAGGTCGGCACGACGCGGGCTTCCACGCCCCGAGACGCAAGGTTAAGCCAGGGATACTGATTTGATGGGAATTCATTGCCTAGAACAACGACGTTCTCGCCCTCTTGCCAGGGGTAACCTTCCGCAATCAGATTGAGACCGGTGGTAGTATTCGCGACCAGGGCGATCTCGGATTCGTTTGCGGCGATCAAACGGGCAGCGGTTCGCCGCACCTCGCCCAGGTGCTCACTCCATTGGGGCCAGACCGTGTCGCCGTGCTCGGACGATTCGACCGCCCAGTCGATCAGCGTCTGTCGGGTTGGTTCCGGCAGGGGGCAGACGGCGGCATGGTCCAGATAGGCCCAGCGCCGGGTCACCGGCATCAGGTTCCGAAGTTCATTCCAGGAAATAGCTGACAATTTCGAGTTTGAGGCTCGAATTCTCCGACAAAACCGATTAATCTATGCCGACTCTTCCGGATCTGAGGCGCTCGCCCCGCTCCGGGGTGACATCCAGATTCTTCGAATTATACTAGCTGGGTAATTCGATTTGATATGGTCGGATTGTATTGCAACTTTGAGGATGCAACCTAATGCCCAAGGGCTTATGCGTGACGGGGATGGTAATCGCCATCCTCATCTTATTGCTTTTCATGCTGGATCTGGTGCTCCCAGTTTCCTGGGCACCGTTCAAGGGGGCGAGCGTGTTAATGGACATTTCGTTCGTAATATGTGCCGGCGGCCTGGGGTACCTCAGCTGGTCGACTTTTCGCGAGCAGAAGTAGCGATCAGGCGGCGGGACGCAGGATCGAGTGGAATCTTCTTCGCTCGAACTCCGATAACCGCATTTCTTTGAAGCCTCGGACTGTCAGCGTTTCTACGTGCCCCACCTGCCGAAGTTCGACGACCCGGTCAAGAAATCTTCCAATCGCGTGGATCGACCGGCCTTTACGTCGAGCAATCTGGGCGGCATCCAGGGTCAGGTGCATTTCTTCGGTTCGCGTGCTGATTTCTCGCAGCATTCGCAACGCCCTCCGCGTACCGTGGCTCCCGTCCCACCAGCGAAGGATGGGCAATCGCAGCGACGATGTCACGCCGACGAGGCCCGAGTAAACCAGCGTTGCGGACGGCGATGAAACTGCGTCGCCGCCGGCATGCCGGACAATGGCATCGACGCCGGCCGCCGCCAGCAGATCGAGATTTCCGCCGAATTCCGGCTGTCGGACGACCAGGGTCGAACAAGGAATGCCGACGCACTTGGCTCGCTCCATACGCCGTCGAAGCTCCCGCGAAAATCGCTCTCGCCCCGCTCCCGTGCCGATCCAGCTGCGATCACCAAGGATGGCAATTTCGTTGTCGGGGTGCGCCGAACGAATCAAACTCGACGCCGACGAAACGGCCGGATCAGCCACCGACCAGGTAGCCACGATCTGGCGCGTGCGGAATTGTTCGATCAGCCGGGCAACTACCTTGTCAAACTGGGATTCCAGTCCATGCCCCTGATGATCGAGCGAGAATTCCAGTTCGACCGTAACCGTCAGCAATCCCCCCGTTCTCCCTTTGCCCGTTTTACGCATGTTGGTCCTCCCTTGACCTGCGAATTCCGCCCTCCGCGACTAAAATATCTATCGGTTCCCACCGGCCCGCAGATTGTCCCGATCGGCCTCGGTCACGCTAACCCGAAATTCCGGCACGGCTTGCCAGGGACTGTCTGTAGCGACGGCAATCCGCGACGCCGATTCGGTCCTGTCGCGGAGGCGACAGGACTACACCAGCGGAAGTTGTGGGACGCTTTCATGCGACCTGAAAGGTCGTTGTTGTGCGTCTACAGCGAAGCGGACGAACCAGCCAACCAAGTCACGTTTCTGCCCCTCCGTTGACCTGCGAAACGGCCCGACATCGGTGCACCACCACATAAGCCGCCATTGAACCCGGCCGATGTAGTCACAGTGATGACGCAGCTGCAGAGTTGTCTGCCACCGCCAGCAATCAACCGAAATGCTAACTCGCAGAGGTTTGTCCAACCTCGGGCAGTTTGATCCGCAACGAAATACGGGCGGTCGATTTAACCCTCGGCAGATTTTTGCCAGCAGGGGATGTGACTGTATCTTTTGGCCGAAGGCCTTTCCTCACCGTAGCCTGGGGCAACGCCGGGCAACGCACCGGGAATAGAATGCAGACACCGCAGTTTGGCCGAAGGCCATATTCACCCAAAACCCCAAGGTTTACCTCACGAAACGATTGATCCATGCTCCAATCCCTGACGAGGCTTTACCCATTTGGTTTTCAGCACAAAGGCCCACCAACGATGCGCGCGGGGACAGGGCCTGGAAAGGCACCCATCCCCGGGAGTTGGCCAGCGTCGGTCCCCGTGACTTTTATCGGCCAGTGCTGAATGGCGTTATTCGGTCTGTGCCCATAAAATCCTGCGAGGGGTTACTCTCGTGCGGGTTCGCCGCCGTCGAAAATCAGTGCGACCCACCACGATTCGTGTCGTTACTCGTTTCCCGAAAAATCGTTTGCGTGCAATAATAAGCAGCGACTAAGGGTTCCACGTAGGCAGATGCATTGGGAGACCTGAGTTGACCAGATCGTCAGATGAACCGGTGAAATCACGTGCGACCGACGAGTTGACGGGCCACTCGGACCCAGCGGCAGGCAGCGACGATCGGCAAATGGACGACGATTGGGAAGATCTCGAGATCAATCCCACCTGGCGTTCCCGCGCCGTCATGCAGGCGATGGGTGGCTGGTTCTTGTCGATGATCACTCACGCGGCGGCGATCGTGGTGCTGGCGCTGGTCGTCAATCCGGAACCGATCCGCGTGGTACTGCGGGAACTGGTTGCCGACCCGCTTCCCGAACGCGACGAAGATATCCTCAAAATCGACCTGGATGACCAACTCCTGCCGTCGCAGGAACTCGCCGAAGCTGCGTCCGCGGCCGTGGAGGGCGACGTCGGCCCAGCCAACTCCGCAGTGGTCGGTGGTCCGGCGGGAATCGGCGGGGTTTCCGCTCCGCGCATGGACGCCGCGGTGCTCGACCAGCTTGCCGACGAGGGCCTCTCCGTGGACAGCCCGACATTCGACGTTCTCCCCGGTCGCAGGTTGATCGTCGCCGTCCCCGACTCGGCGCTGGGCGACCCCCGCGCGATCGTCAAAGACTACCAACAGGCGATGGATTTGATCACGCAGGAAATTCTCAACATGCTCTACCAGAGCAAAGTCCTGGTGATCTGGTGCTTCGATCAATCCGAGAGCATGAAGGATGATCAACAGGAGATCCGCCAGCGCATCGATCGCGTTTACGTCGAATTGGGCATTGAGGACGGCACGCGCGGCGACGCCTTGGATACGGCGGTCACCAGCTTCGGCCAATCGTTTGCCGTTCATACCCGGCGGCCGACGCACAGCCCTCGCGAAATTCGTCAAGCGATCGACGCGGTTCCTGTCGACCCGACCGGCAAGGAGATGATGTGCGATGCGGTGGGACTTTCGATTGCCCAGTTCCGTGATTCCGCTCGCCGCACCGACCGCCAGATGGCACTGATCCTGGTGACGGATGAAAGCGGGGATCCGGAGTCGAACCAGTCCCGGCTGGAAGCGGCGATTTCCGAGGCGAAAGCCGCCCGATGCCGTATCTACGTGCTGGGCCGGGAAGCCGTCTTTGGATACCCCTACGCGCACATGCGATGGCTGCACCCCCAGACCGCTGTCACCCACTGGCTGCAAATCGACCGTGGTCCGGAAACCGCGACGGCCGAACAGCTGCAAACCGACGGGTTCCACCGTCGCTACGACGCCCATCCCAGCGGATTTGGCTCGTACGAACAGACCCGTCTTGCCCGACAAACCGGCGGGATCTTCTTTATGCTTCCCAGCCTGGAAGTGAATTTGATCGGTGGGGAAAAGCGGCATTATGAACTCGATCAAATGCGTCCCTACCTTCCCGACCTGCGGGCGCGGGACGAGGTCATGCGCGATATCGCGAAGTCGCCGCTCCGCGCGGGCCTCACCCGCGTCATTTATGACCTGAACCCTTACGTACCGGAGGTCGCCAAGATCATTGAAATGCGGGTCGCTTTCGCACCCCAGCCTGACAATTTTGTGCAGCAGGCGCGGCTGGAAATGGCGAAAGCGATTACCTACCTCGCCTACCTTGGCAACGTGGAAGAGGGGCTGAAGAAAATGGCGCCGGATCGACGCCGTGAGATCGCGCGTCGCTGGGAAGCCAACTACGACCTTTTCACCGCCCAGGTCATCGCCTATCAGGCCCGCATGTTCGAGTACGGCGCCTACCTGGAGTGGTTCCTGAACCATCCCAAACAGGTTCCGCTGACGAAGCCACCCAATCTGTTCCTCTCCCACTGGCAGGTCCGTACGCGGTCCGAGATTCTGGTGCCGGAGAAGAGCCGACCCTATATCGAACGGGCGACGGAATTGTTCCAGGCGGTCATTCGCGATCACCCTGGAACGCCGTGGGCCGCGCGGGCTGAGATTGAACTGGCACGTGGATTTGGTGTAGAACTGGTGGAGGTTTACGATGCGCCTCGCCCGCCCTTGCCGCCCGGTGTCGTTCCGATTCCGATTCCCAACTTGTAAATGGAGTTTGAAATGGGCCTGATTCAATCCCGTCGGGATTGCCTGCGTGCCGGCCTTGCTTTAGCCAGCGGTGGCTGGATCGCGGGTGCCGGGAATCGCATCGCGCGGGGAGGGAGACGGGATCCCAATTGGGAAATCGCGATTGACCGCGGACTGAAGTGGGTGGCGCGTACCCAGTCGCAACTGGGGCACTGGACCGCGCAAAACTACCCCACCGCGATGACCGCCCTGGCCGGCACCGCGCTCACCTGCTCCGGCTCGACCACCACCCAGGGTCCATTCGCCAAGAACATTCGCAAGTCGGTCGACTATCTAATGACCAAGGTGCGCGGTAACGGCCTGATCGGTGATCCGGGCTCGGATCACCAATATACCTACGGCCACGGCTTTTCCATGTTGTTCCTTTCGCAGGTGCTTGGTGAAGAGGAGGACGAGGATCGTCGCAAAGAACTGGTGGAGGTGCTGACCAAAGCCGTGGAATTCAGCGCTCGCGCCCAGACCGCCTCGGGTGGCTGGGGCTACATGAGCGCGAAAGATGGAAACAACTTTGATGAAGGCTCCACTACCATCACACAGGTTCAAGGACTGCGCGGCTGCCGTAACGCTGGAATTCCGGTACCGTCGGAGATCATTGAAAAGGCGAAGGAGTATATCTACTCCTGCAAGAACTCGGATGGCGGAATCTCGTACAGCTCCCGCAATCGAGGAACGTCGCGGCCCGCAATTACTGCCGCGGCTCTGGCGGCCCTTTACAACGCCGGAGACCATGACAGCAAGCATGTGCCCGACATGCTGAAATACTCGCGGCAGTCGTTGCACAACATCACCGACCAGGCCGCCGCCTTCGGACATTGGCATTACACCTACCTGTATTACTCGCAAGTCATCTATCGCCAGGGGCCGTCCGAATGGGAGCCCTTTCGCGACAAGCTTTACAGCAGAATCGTCAGCGAACAGAAACCGGACGGGAACTGGGGTGAACAACAGATCGGCCCGATCTATATCGCCTCCTGCAACTTGATCATGTTGCAGCTCGACAAGGGCTTCCTGCCGATCTATCAGCGCTGATCGGCGCTATCGAAGCCCGACATTCCAGGCATGTCCCGCATCCAACCCGTTTCTCGGACTCCCCAAACACAAGTTTCTGTCGGCACGACACCGAACGGCTAGCGCGATTATCACCGAGGGACCAACTGTTGCACGCGCGTGGTTTGCTGACGAATTTCGTCGCGATCCAGCGACAGCCAATGGTATTGGCCTGCGTTCCAGTCGGCCATCTGGTCCGAATAGTGGGCATCCCCGACGTTTCCTGATTGACTTTGGCCGTCGATGGCCAGCAGCCTGGGCGTCGCGAGATCCGCGATCATGCGGTAGCCGGCACCGGTTGTTGCCAGCCAATCCGGTCCGCTGCCGGTATTGCACACGGTGAGCATATCGCCTCGTACCGGCCCTCCGCCGTGATTCAACAGCGTGCCCAGGTCGCCGCGCATTGCGAGCCAATGGACAAGCGGACATCGATGGAGCCGCCCCCAGGCCGGCAGCTCAACGCCGAAGCGGTCGTGCAGGTAATTCACGGCCCGCGCAAAGGCGGCTCGAATGGCCGGCACCCTCGTCCCTTCGGGAAACCATTGGTGGGGATCGGCCGCCAGCAGGCGTCCCGCGACGACGTCGACCTGGCGGGCAAGCAACTCCGCCGCGGCGCCGGAGAAATGGACTTCGGTGGCCGCCTGCGTCCAGTACGTAAAGAACACGTTGAACAAGGCAGGCCCGGGATGATCCGCTTCCACGCGGCCGTCCCAGTCCCGCAGAATCGCCAACGCCGCCCGCTCGCGAGAATCGCTGGCACCGTCCAGCACCGCCAACAAAGGCTCACGGCACGCGATCCAGCGGAGTGTCAGCGAGTCGTACTGCATATCACGGCAGTCGGCGATGGTGAATCGATCGGCCGGGTTGCGCGCCGCACGCTGCAGGCGTTCTTCGATCATGCCGCGAATTCTCTCCGCCCGGTAGCCGCTGATCCAGGTGCCGAATAGCGGGTAAGGGTAGTCGTTCGCGGCCAGTCGATTGTTGGCGCTCGCATACCATCCCCGTGGATGGTTCACGGAATGCGGCAACATTTCAAACGGAAGTAACCCTTGCCATTGCTGTCCTGGGTCCCAACCGGCGCGGTAACCACGTTCCGACGTTGCCCTCAACGGAATCCGTCCCGCGCACTGAACGGCGATATTTCCGTCGACATCCGCGATCACAAGGTTAAACGTCGGCACGTGCCACGGTCGCAACGCCTCGCGAAACTGCGCGACACTCCCCGCCCGGTCCATCTGCAGCTGGGCTGTCAGCCAGCCACCGTGATGGGCGCCGAGCCACTTCAGTGCGACGGGTCCGGTTCGGTCTCCCGGAGGCGGCAGGATTTCGTCGACAATCGGCCCGTTGCGCGAAAATCGCACGTCGCGCACCACCGCCGCTTCACCGCGAACGTCGATCGTCTCGCGAATCACACGCGCTGGCTCCCAGGTCCCGGCATACTCAAAACAGCCAAGGTGATTCGGATCCTCGTGTTCCTGGTAAAGGTCACGCTGGGAACAAATGTTGTTCGTGGCACCCCAGGCAACGCGACGGTTCCGGCCGAACAGCACGGCCGGCATGCCAACGTACGCGATTCCAGCGACGTCGAATTCCCCGCCACAAAGATGAACCTCGTACCAGCAGGATACTGCCTCGAGCGCGATATGCGGGTCACTCGCGAGCAGCGGCAAGCCCGCTTGGCAATGCCGCCCCCCGATCACCCAGTTGTTGCTCCCGCTGCCGTCGGGATCTCCCACCGCCTGTCCGACAGTTTCGAAAGGCAGCGGCGGGTGGCCTTCGCCCCATCGCGGGCCCTGGAAACGCCGCTTCAACTCCTGGTACGCATCCGCAGGTACTACCGCTTCGTCATCCGCTTCGCCGACCAGAAATTCCTGATACAGCATTCCGTCGCCCAGCACGCGTCGCGCCAGTTCCGGCATGACGATCACCGGGAACCGGCCGGTCAGGTACCAGCGAAATTCATTTTCGATCGCCAGGCAATCGACGGGCTCCCAAGGCCTTGGCGAATAATCGAGCAGTGCGAACTCGATCGGAAGTTGCTCCGGGGGACAACTTCCAAGCCAGGCATTCACGCCCTGGGAAAAAGCCGTCAAGAGTTCCTGCGTCTCCGGCGGCAGGGTGGACCATTCGGCGCGGGCGATCCGATTCAGGCCGACGATCCGAGCAACCAGGTCCAGATTCAGCCCATCTCTGCCGAGAACCTCCGACAACTGGCCCCAGCCTTTGCGGCGAAGGTAATCGAGTTGAAAAAAGCGGTCCTGGGCCATCGCAAAGCCGAAGCCGAACCACAGTTCGGAACTGTTCGCGGCGAAGATATGGGGAATCCCACGCCGATCCCGCTCGATCGATACGCTGTTGCGGACCGAAGCCGCAACGCTGCCGATGCCGGTCGAACAGCGGATGCGCGTTTCCTCGCGCCAGCGCGCCATGAACAGCTCGAGCGACCACCGTTCGGCCGCGCACACGGACTGCACCGATTCACCACCACCGAGCCGGCGGAGTACGTCCTTGTTCAGTCCCATCATGATCGGCAGCCTCCTGGGTTCCACAGGATAAGAGAGCGGGTAAGCAGGGTAACGGCAAGAGCTACAGTATCGACGGTCGCGAGCCCCGGTTCAATCCTGCGCCGCCGCACCGGCGACCCCCGCAAAGCCTGCACCAGAATCCGGCGGCAAAATGCAGGTCGTCGAGATAGTACGCGCCGCGATCGCAGCCGCGTACAATACCCGCATTGCCCGAGTCCAACCGCCGTTCGAAGAATCGTTTCGCTGCGCATCCCACCGTTTCCCTCCAGGAGTTCATAAAATGACCACGCGCGAGCCATTCCGTTGTGCCGAATGTGAATCCTCGGTCGATCGACGCGACTTTCTTAAACTCGCCGCTGGCGTCGGACTCGCCGCAACGGCTGGATTGTCCCCGGGCTTCGCCACCTCGACACGCGCCGCGCCAACCCCCGCAAGTGCCGCCGAGACGGCGGTCGGCAGGTTCTACGCCAGCCTTACGGAAGCCCAACGGCAAATGATCTGTTTCCCGTTCGGCCATGAACTGCGTTCGCGAATCAGCGCCAACTGGCATGTCACCAAGCCGAAGATTGAGAGCGATTTCTACAGCAAAGAGCAGCAGGCGCTGATCGACGCGATCGTTCGCGGGATCACGAGCGAAGATGGTTACCAGCGCATTAAGAAGCAGACGGAGTACGACGACGGTGGTATTGGCGCCTACAGCGTTGCCGTGTTCGGAACGCCGGGAAGCGGCAAGTTTGAATGGGAGATGACAGGCCGCCACCTGACGATGCGCGCCGACGGCAACAGCGTCGAGGGCACAGCTTTTGGCGGACCGATCATTTACGGACACGGCCACGAAGAACCGAAAGCCAACCTGTTCCATTACCAGACGCGGCAAGCCAACGAGGTCTTCAAGGCACTCGATGCCAAACAGACGGAACGCGCCTTGATCTCCAAGGCCCCCGCGGAGGCCGCGGTCCAACTGCAGGGCGAGAAAGGACAGTTTCCCGGTATCTGTGTCGGGGAGCTATCGACCGATCAGAAGCAACTTGTCGAACGCACGTTGAAAGTGCTGCTGGCGCCGTATCGGCAAGAGGACGTCGACGAAGTGATGGAGATTGTGCAAGCCGGGGATGGATTGGATCGACTGCATATGGCGTTTTACCAGCAGGAAGATCTCGACGACGACAAGATCTGGGACATCTGGCGCGTTGAAGGGCCGTCGATGGTCTGGCATTTCCGCGGCGCGCCGCACGTCCATGCCTATATCAATATCGGGTTGAAAAAAGTCTGAAAAGCGCGGTGGACGGCGTCGCTTCGAGGCCCCATGCCGCGGCATTCGATTCAGCTTGCCAGGCTTCCCCAAATTTCATTTCACGGCGAACCGGCATTCGGCCGAATTATCTCTAGGACCGGCAGACTCTGCCGGTTCGGGATTGGCGGCTGTATCTGCCGCCGGCTTCGTCGTGCGACCGCCGACTCTCGCGCTGGGGGGACTATGCGCAAAAACGGTGATCATTGCCCCGTGGGTCAGGGCCCCTTGTCCAGGCACTCCGTTTCCAGTAATTCCCTTTCGATTCCACGGCCCGATTCCTACCGACGATTCTCGCTGTACCTGGTCTTGGCCGCGACGAGCTGCCTGGCATGTGCGCGCACCGGTTGCGCTTCCGAAGTTCCCACGACCAATAAGGAATTGCGGGAAAACGCGATCCAGAGTATTCCGTTCGATCGGCTGACCGCCGAGTCGAAGTCCCGCATCCTGAGTGTCGTCAATCGCCCCACGATCCACCGCCGACTTCCGGCGCAGGATGTCGAATGTCATCCCGACGTGCACATTTTCCTGCTGCGACATCCGGAGGTCGTCGTCAATATGTGGCAGATCATGGGTGCCACAAGTATGAAACTGATGCGGATCGGTCCCTACAGTTTTGACAGCACCGACGGCGCCGGAACCGATGCCCGCGTGGAACTGGTGTACGGGACACCGGAGGTTCACGTGCTGTACGGAGAAGGGCGTTACGAAGGACCGCTGCTCAAGCGTGCGACGACGGGGCGTTGCGTGATGCTATTGCGCAGCGAGTACGCCGCGGACGACACACGTCGAACCCGCATCGGCAGTTCGCTCGATGTCTTCATGCAGCTGGACAATGTGGGGGCGGAAATTGTCGCCAAGACGCTGCAGCCACTGTTCGGTAAGACTGCCGATCACAACTTCGCGGAGACGGCGAAGTTTGTCGGACGAGTCTCGGAGGCGATCGAAAGTAACGGGGAGGGTGTCGAACGGCTGGCGAGCCGCCTAACGAATGTGCAGCCGGAAGTGCGCGACCAGTTCGCACGGCTGGCTCAGCGCGTGCATGCTCAAACCGCGGCCCGCATGGTACGGGCCGAAGTCGACGTCGACGACGGAAGTTCTACGAACGTCCGAGCGAATGCCGCGTCGCGTTTGGGCCGCCGGGCTGTCGTCGAGCCCTTGCGATAATGGTCCCGCAGCCGCCAATTCCGACGTCCCCGGAACTCGAGGCGGCCCTCTCGGCCGCGCGCGAGGGCGCGGAAATTGTCTCGCATTTCTTCCGGCATGGCGTGCCGGTCCGCGGCAAGCAGTCTCACAACCTGGTAACCGACGCTGATATTGAATCCGAGCGGGCGATTGTCCGGGGACTTGGCGAACGGTTTCCCGAGCATGCGATCATCTCGGAGGAAGAGCACGCGGAGCGGAAAGCGGCCGAACATCTCTGGGTGATCGATCCGCTGGATGGAACGAACAACTTTGCCCATCAGGTCCCGCATTTCGCGGTCTCGATCGCCTATTTCCATCAAGGCCAGCCCAGGATCGGTGTCGTCGTCGATCCGCTAACCGGCGACAGCTACGTTGCCGTCGCCGGCGAGGGCGCCTATCTCGGCAAGAATCGACTTCACGTGGACGCCGCGCAACGTTTGGATCAGGCGTTGATTGGCGTCGGTTTTTATTACGACCGGGGTCAGATCATGGAAGAGACATTGCTGGCGATCCGCGATCTGTTTCGCCGCAATATCCACGGAATCCGTCGGTTCGGCGCCGCGTCGCTCGACCTGTGCTGGGTTGCCGCCGGCCGGTTCAGCGGCTTCTTCGAGTTTGAATTGTCGAGTTGGGATTTCGCGGCCGGAATGCTGATCGTACGGGAGGCAGGGGGAATCGTCACGAGCTGCCAGGGCCGCCCGCTGCCGCTGGAGAAGACGAGCGTCCTTGCGAGCAACGGAACCCTGCATGCGGCTATCCTGGGCTGCATTCAGCCGCACTACGAATGTTGCCTCGGCGGTCCAGCCGGCTAGTCCGTTGTACGAAGTGCCGACCCCAAGACCTGGCTTTGACAGAGCACTAGGGACGATCCTCGAGGCGCGGGACGGTGCGGGCTGTCACGCCGGCATACGATGCGCGCGGTTGGATCAGCCGATTGTTCGACTGCTGTTCGATAATATGGGCGCACCACCCGCTGATTCGGCTCAACGCAAACAACGGTGTAAACGTCTCGGCTGAGAAACCGAGGTAGCGGAAAATGCGGGCGCTGGGCCAATCGACGTTCGGGTGAAGCCCCGTCCGCAGGCGCATCGCCTGCTCGACCTGTTCCGCGGCCTGCTCGAGCCTTTCGTTGCCCGTTTCGAACGCCAGTTCCCGACAGAGTGGTTGCAGGGATTGCGCGCGAATATCGCCGTGCTTGTAGACGCGGTGGCCGAACCCCATGACGCGTTGCTTGCGAGCGAGCAACCCTTGGACCCATGCGTCCGGATCACCGGACTCGAACGCCTCGTGAAGTGCTTCGCCGATCCGTTCCAGCGCGCCGCCGTGCAGTGGCCCCTGCAACGCGCCGAGCGCCGCCACCACCGCGGCATACAGGTCCGACAACGTCGACGCCACGACGCGGGCTGTGAATGTCGATGCGTTAAACTCATGATCGGCGTACATGATCAGCGTCGCATTCAGCACGGGAATGGCGCGCGGTGTGGCCGCGGTACCGCCCACCAGCCGCAACACGTTTTCGGCCAGCCCGTGCCCCGGGTCATACGTTGGCGTGATCGGACCAGTTTTCTTGCAGCGGGCGGCCGCCAGTAGCAGCGGGAACTGCGCGAGCAGTTGTTCCGCCTTGCGCAAGCTGGCGTCGCGGCCACCGGCCGCCCGCGCCGGATCGTAATGCGAAAGCAGGCTGACACCGGTCCGCAAACGATCGAGCAGGGGCGCCGTTGCAGGCAAGTCCCGGACAACTTGCAAAACCGCAGGATCGACGCTGGCCGCGGCGAGTCGCGACTGGAACTGCCGCAATGTCACTGCATCGGGCAAGTCACCGTGCAGCACCAAGTAGGCGACTTCCTCGAAAGACGATTGCGCGGCGAGTTCCTGAATCGCGTAGCCGCGGTAACGTAATCCATCGGCCAGCGTGCTGATCGCCGTTTCGCCGGCAATTATCCCCTCCAATCCCTCCTGCCGCGCGCGATCGCCCGCACAACCGCCGCTTTTCTCCATCGCACTGGTCACTTTCCTTGGACGCTGGCATAATCAACGGAACTCTTGGCACGTAATATAAGAGTCCCTTAAACGACCGGCAAGCAGATCCACGCATCCTCACTCGAACCGCATCCCTTGAACATTCAACTGCCCGAGCATCACTCGTCTGCGACGAGTGCGGACCGTCGTTGGATCGAGTCTCCATGGTGGATGGAGACCGCGATGATTCTGATGCTCTGTCTCGCCGCGGGCGGCAGTCCCGCGCCGGACGCAAACGAAGCGCATTATCTGTCGAAGGCACGCCACTACTGGAATCCGGGGTGGTGCGCGGGCGACCCGTTTCTCGAGTCGGCCGACGCGCACGTGGTGTTTTACTGGACGTTTGGCTGGGTTGCGTCACTGCTGCCGTTTCCCGTCGCCGCATGGTTGGGCCGCCTGATCACCTGGACGATGCTGGCGCTGGCCTGGCAACGATTGAGCCGCGCGATTTGCCCGCTGCCGTGGCATGCCGTTTTGTCGGCCGGCCTGCTGATCGCCGGCGTCCAGCTTTGCCATTTTGGGGGCGAATGGCTGATTGGCGGCGTAGAAGCCAAGGGGTTCGCGTTCGCCGCCGTGTTTCTGGCCCTGGAACGAATGCTCCGGAATCGCTGGAACACGGCTGCCTTGTTGCTGGGCATCGCCACGTCCCTACATGTGCTGGTCGGCGGATGGTCGCTGGTCGCGGCGGCCGGCGCCTGGTGGGGCTGCGGTTCGTTTCGACCAAAGCTCTCTCGCCTTGCCCCGGGTCTGGCGGCAGGCTGCGCCCTCGCCCTGCCCGGTTTGATCCCCGCGTTGTTGCTGACTTGGGGAACACCCGGCGAGATCGTCGACAAAGCCAACCTGATCTACGTTTACCAGCGGCTGGCTCACCATCTTGTGTTCCATCGGATCGTCCACGATCACGCGACTCCGTTCTTGCCACTGTTTCGACATCTGATCCTGCTCGCAATCTGGGCCATGCTGAGTTGGCGCACGCCTTGCGTTCTGTCGCAGGGACAGCTGGGACAGCGGCCCGTGCGCGGATTCGTCGGATCGGCCGTGGCAATCGCGATCGCCGGCGCGCTGCTGGATCAACTGCTGCTGCCCATGCCGAGTCTCTCGGCCGCGATCCTGCGCTATTACTGGTTCCGGTTAAGTGACGTCGCACTGCCGGCGGGGCTGGCATTGACGGTGGTCGGCCTGCTGCGGGCCTACCGGGATGCGCCAACAACATTATCGCGATCAACATTCTCGGTCGCCTTGCTGTGCGTGCTGGCCAATCTGGCAGCCAACGTTGTCTCCCGAGGTTGGGAAGCCAATGTCGGATCGGGCCGCGCGGCGCTGGGAGGAGCCGAATTCGCGTTGAAAGAACATCCGCAACTTTATCGCCAGTGGCGCGATTGTTGCGCATGGATACGCGAGCACACGCCCGCCGATGCGCGATGCCTCACGCCACGCTGGCAGCAAACATTCAAGTGGTTCGCCGAACGCAGCGAAGTCGTCACCTGGAAAGATATTCCGCAGGACGCCCGCAGCGTCGTCGCGTGGTGGGAGCGGCTTGAAGAGGCCTGTCCCCCGGTCGTCTCGGCAGGCGGTATCGCGGCGTTGAGCGACGAGCAGATCCTGGAGCTGGCCCGGCGCTACGAATTCCAGTTCATCGTTGTCGATAAATGGCTGGGACAGCGCGAATTCGGCTTTCGACGCGTCTATCCGCTCGATAAAGGTCACTCCGAATACGAGGTGTATGAACTACCTCGGTCGATCCAACTTAATGATCCAGTCACGCGGATCGGCATCGCAGATCGAAAGGAGGATAAATAGTCCGTGCCCGAAACGGTGGATTCGAACGACAACGCCTCTTCAGGCGACGATCAACTTCCCGCGCGGTTAGCGCGGCGGATCTCGGCTGGATTACCGGGCGCCGCGGCCTACGCCTCCTTCACTCCGGAACTCGCCTACGGCCGACATGCGAGTCCGCCGGGTCCCGGTTTCCGCAGCGCCGCCACGTTGGTACTCTGCTTCGCCCGCGGCCACCAATGGCACGTGGTGCTTACTTTGCGCCCGGGACACCTGCCGAGCCACGCGGGCCAGGTCTGTTTTCCCGGCGGCGAATTGGAGACAGGCGAGACGCCCGAGCAGGCCGCGCTGCGCGAACTGGCGGAAGAACTCGGGATCGACGCGCGTCAGGTCGTGCTGCTCGGTCGCCTCACGCCAATCTACATCTTTGCCAGTCATTTCCTGGTGACGCCGATGGTTGGCTGGATCAATTCCCCACCCGATTTCCGGCGCGACAGCAACGAAGTGGAAAAGGTTCTCGAGTTGCCGCTCGCTCAACTCGCTTCACTTCATCGGCCCAATCTGCATATCATCGATCGGCGCGGGTTGTCGTTCGCCGCACCGCACGTTGAATGCCAAGGGCATCGCGTCTGGGGCGCAACCTGTATGATGCTCGCCGAACTGGCCGCACTGTGGCGCGACGTGACTCGCCGCAGTCCGTGACGCTGGCCCGATTGATCATCGATTGATACAATGAGCGCAGTTGGAACGGGATGAAAATCGACGAGGAGTCCGGCAAGATGATCCGTGTGGGAATTCTGGGAGCAACGGGCTATACCGCACTGGAGGCGATACGGATCCTGCTGCGACATCCGCAGGCGACGATCACCGCGCTGACCAGCCGCCAGAACGGGAACCCACACGTCAGCCAGGTCCACCCGCAACTCGCCAGCCGGATCGATTTGCGCCTGGAGGATCTCAGTGTCGGGACGCTCGCGGAACGTTGCGACTGCGTCTTCAGTTGTCTGCCTCACGGCGCTTCCGCCGCCGTCGTACCGGACCTGCTGGCGGCGAACCTGCGCGTGGTCGACTTCAGCGCCGACTACCGCTTAACGACGCCGGAATCGTATCTGGAATGGTACGAACATCCCCACCCCGATCCGGAACGGCTCGGCACGACGGTGTACGGCCTGCCCGAACTGTTCGCCGACCAGATTCCCGCCGCAAAACTGATCGCGAATCCTGGTTGTTACCCGACTTCGGCGATCCTGGCACTCGCGCCGTTGCTGACCAATCGCCTGATCGAGACCGCCGACATCATCGTCGATTCCAAGAGCGGCATCAGCGGCGCCGGTCGTTCCCCGAAACTCACGACGCATTTTCCCGAATGCAATGAGAGCCTTTCCGCCTACAATGTCGGCCGGCATCGACACACTCCGGAGATCGATCAGGTATTGCAGCGGAGCACGGGACACGAAGTGAATGTGGTTTTTACGCCCCACTTGATCCCGATGGACCGCGGTATCCTCACGACCACTTACTCGCGTCCGATCGGCCAGCATGGTGAGGAAGAGTTGATCGACTGCTTTCGCGAGTTCTACGAGGGAAAACCGTTTGTCCGCGTCAAAGAGAACTTGCCTGCGACCAAGGATGTCGCAGGCACCAATTTCTGCGACCTGACGGTGCGTGTTGTGCGCGGCCGGATCGTAACGGTGAGCTGCATCGACAATCTGATCAAGGGGGCCGCGGGGGCCGCGGTGCAGAATTTCAATGGGATGTACGGTTTTCCCGAAACGACCGCTTTGTGGTAGCATTGCCCGGGAGCTCGCTCGATCCGCGCGGTGACAAACGATGGGAGCCTAGTATGTCGCAGGAATTGCCTCGGGGATTCGAATACGCTGGCGTCCGCTGCGGAATCAAGCGTACCGGCAAAGATGACTTCGCCATGATTGCCGCGCGCCACGGCGCCGTCGCCGCGGGGGTTTACACTCAGAATCTGGTCTTTGCCGCGCCGGTCGAGTGGGATCGACGCTACACCCCGTCCGCCGACGTCCGCGTGGTCGCCGTCAATTCCGGCAACGCCAATGCCTGTACCGGGCAGCGCGGCCTGGATGACGCGCATTCCATGGCGCGGCTGGCCGCCGATACGATCGGCGCGCGGGCCGAGCAATGCTTGGTCATGTCCACCGGGATCATCGGTGAATTCCTGCCGATGGATCGTATCGCCGAAGGCACGCGACTCGCCGCCGCACGGCTGGGGAGCGAGCAGCAGCATTTCCTGGCCGCCGCGCAGGCGATCATGACCACCGACAGTTTCCCCAAATATGTCCAGCGCAGCTTTACGGTCGGCGAGCAAGAGATCGCGGTCGCCGGAATGGCGAAAGGGGCCGGCATGATCGGCCCGCGGATGGCGACGATGCTGGCGGTGATTACCACCGACGCTCGCCTGACGCCCGCCGCCGCGCAGGACGCCCTGACGGCGGCTGTCGAATTGAGCTTCAACTGCATCAGCGTCGAAGGGCATATGAGCACCAACGACACGGTGCTGTTGCTCGCCAGCGGAAACGCAGGCGGCGAACCGATGACCGGCCGGCGGCTCGCCGAATTCACCGAGTGCCTGGCCGACACCTGCGCTCAACTCGCCAAGATGATTCCCAATGATGGCGAAGGAGCCACGCATCTTATCGAGATCGAAGTTCGCGGTACCGCCTCCAACGAAGACGCTCGACGGATCGCTAAGACGATCGCCGAAAGCGCCTTGGTAAAAACGGCGATTTGCGGCGCCGATCCCAATTGGGGCCGCATCGTTTCCGCCGCCGGCTATGCCGGCCCGAAATTTGATCCGCAACAGGTCGATCTGCTGCTGAATGGATTCCGGCTCTATGAACGCGGTGCCCCGCTGCGGTTCGATGCGGCCGCGGTTTCCGAAGCGATCAAGTCCCAGCGCGACACACGGATCGAATTGCAAGTCGGCGATGGGACAGGCCATTGCCGGTTTTGGACGAGCGACTTGACGCACGAGTATATCCGCATCAATGCCGACTATCACACCTGAGGCACCTGCCAATCCCGTTAGTACGTTAACGATTGACCAGCCCGGCAGGCACCAAGTTTCCGTTGCCCTATTGCGCAGTGCTTGACAGGTGGCAGTTTACTGATTATACTGGTCGGGTAAACTTCCCCGCGTGCGGATACCGCACCACCCGCCGAATGCGTCCCGTACGCTGTCCGGCTCACAATTCCCCTACCGCCTTCTCGATAATCTTCCATCCACACCCCGTGCCAATGGCGCGGGACCTTAAGCATTGAAATTCCGTTTTTTCCAATTGGAGGTTCAAGAATGAAGCGAGTTTGTGTAGCTTTGCTAGTCTGTTTTGTCCTGGTCGCCTTGAGCGGGCCGGCCTGGGCCATTCCGCCGTTCAAGAAGGGCTTCGATGACGTGTATGGCAAGAACGCCGATATCAAGAAGGCGTCCGACGAAGCGAAGTGCAACGTTTGCCACTTCGGAATGTCCAAGAAGATGAAAAACGACTACGGCAAAGCGCTGGCCGAGTTACTGAAAAAGGACAAGTTCAAGGAAGATCGAATCAAAGCCGAGCCCGACGCGGTCAAGAAGGAAATCGAAGAAGCGTTAAAAAAGGTCGAGGACCAGAAGTCGAAGGACGGCGAGAAATTTGGCGATCGACTCAAGGCCAATAAACTGCCCGGCACGCCGGAATCCTGAACCAATCGCTCACGTATTCAACGCCGATTCGGCCCGCGGTGCAAAACACCGCGGGCCTTTTTTTGGGGTTACGGGGAACGGGGAGCGGTTGTGTGCTACGGTTGAGGGCTGTCTCGAGCCCGTGCCGAAGCTCGTGAGCCAAAGAACCCGGGTAGTGATCCCCGTAACCCGTTCCCCCGTGCCCTCACTTTCCTCCGGCAGCTTCGAAATCGGCTTTCGCCTTCTTATGCTGGAGCTCCGACAGATCGGGGTTGGGCGTGGCGTCCCCCGGTTCCAGATTGAGAACCCACTTGATTCCGCCCAGGAGCGACGCGCGATAGGTCTCGCCGTTCCAAACCGATTCATTGTGCCCCAGGCTCATGTGCATCACTTTGCCTTCCCCATAGTTCTTCACCCAAAGGATCGGCACATGGTAGGGCTTCTTTAACTTGGTCTTCGCCATGTTCAGACTCATTAACACACGTACCTTTTCGGGTTGCCAGTTTTTGAACTGGTAGATTTCATCCTTGATCGTGAATTCGGCTCCCCACGGCTTGGAGGCCGGATGCGATGGATCGTGAACCGTAATCGTAACGGTGTCACCGGCGTTCCACGGATGTCCGTCAAAAGTGCCACCCAGGGTATCCCAGTACTTTTTCTGGTTATGGAAGGTGTCGGCGGCCGAGTGTGCGCCGATCATGCCGTGGCCTTTTTGCTTCAGCCAGACATCAAAAAAATAGTCCAGTGTTTCCGGCTCGATCGGCAGATCGCCGGTCGTGTAAAAGAAGACGATGTCGTAGTTGGCGAGATTCTCCCGCGTAAAATCCTTTTCGCAATCCTGCGTGCAATCGACGCGGAACAGATTGCTGGCGATTCCAATTTCGGTCACGGCTTGTTCCGCGGGTGAAAGTTTGTCGGGCGGTCGGGTGACCGACCCATGTTTGAACCCTTTGCTCTGCGTGACCATCAGGATCCGGCCCGTTCGACGAGTCGCCTCCTGGCCCGACGCATCTCCGAGACTTTGAACGAAAATCAACGCGGCCCCTACCGCGAACGTCAATTTGAATCGCACCATACTGCTGCTCCCTGGAAAGGCGCCCGCTTCGCACTGCCATCGGACCGGCTTGGTTTACCGCCACGTCCGCTACGCCGCGTCATGCTATCACAGGCGATCGGCGACGCCAAGCGCCACATCGGTCTTGGCGGAATGCCGCGGAATCGCAACAATCATCGCTGCAAGGTCCGCGGGAAATCGTTTCACCCACGCTGTATTTTCAGGTCATTTTCGAACAGGAACCCGCCATGAGCAGGAAGCTCCTCGCCGATTACATCAGCTACCTTGCCGTGCGCGTCGTGATCTGCGTGATCCAGTGCCTGACGATCGATGCCTGTCGGACCTTGAGTCGCTGTCTGGCGGTTCTACTCACGACGGTAATTCGGATGCGCCGCGGGGTGGTCGACGACAATCTCAAAAGCGTGTTTCCCAACTGCACCGAATCCGAACGCAGGGAGCTGGCTTTGCGGATGTGGGAGCACCTGTTCCTGCTCGTCTGCGAAATTGCGCAGATCCGACGCAAGATGCACGATACGAACTGGCGGGATTGTGTGACGTTTTCGCAGCAGCGCGAGATTGTTCGCTGTCTGCTCGACCGCCGTCCCAAGGTACTGGTCTCGGGTCATTTTGGGAATTTTGAAATCGCCAGTTATCTGGCGGGCCTGTTCGGATTTCGAACGTACGCGATCGCGCGACCGCTCGACAATCGTTTTCTGCATCGGTACGTGAATGCGTTCCGCGAAGCGAAGGGGCAGTTCATTCTGGACAAGGAAGGAAGTGCCGGGACAATCTCCGAACTGCTGCAACGCGGTGCAACACTGTCTTTGCTGGGAGACCAGTATGCGGGACCGAAAGGGTGCTGGGTTGATTTTCTCGGACGCCCCGCATCGTGCCACAAAGCGGTCGCCCTGTTTACGCTCAGCAGTCAGGCTCCGATGATGGTCATGACCTGCGTGCGCGACGGCGCGCCGTTGCGATTCACTTTTGGTCCCGAGGGAATCGCCGATCCCCGCGCGCTCACCCGGGAACAGTCCAGTGTGCCGGGACTAACGCGCTGGTACAACGCCATACTGGAGCAGGCGATACGCCGGAATCCCGAACAGTACTGGTGGGTCCACCGACGCTGGAAGGGAACGCCACCCCAGCGAAAAGCAGCGGCAGCGTAAAGCCCTCGCGCCCCTTAAGCCGCGTAGGACGGGTCTCCCGACCCGTCTCCACCAAGCCGTAGGACGGGTCTCCCGACCCGTCTCCTGCCTCGTCTTTCGCCAATGTTCGGTTATTATCTCGACGGCGATTCACGATTCTAGACGGGCCAGGAGACCCATCCTACGAGGCCTATCCTACGTTACGATCGCATCGATCACGTTGCCATGAACGATCGGTACGGATCGCCCTTCGCGATCGGTCACAACCGTGTCGGGCGGGATGCCGAGGCAATGAAAAACCGTGGCGATCAAATCGCGAGGCTGCACCATTCCGTCGATCGGCTCCGCCGCATGCTTGTCAGAAGATCCATGGACCACGCCGCCACGGATTCCACCGCCCGCCAGCGCCAAAGAGAAAACACGTCCCCAATGGTCGCGTCCGGCGTTGGCATTAAACCGAGGTGTTCTGCCAAATTCACCGAGCCAGACAACCAGGGTTTCGTCGAGCAAGCCGCGTTGTTCGAGGTCCTCCAGCAATGCCGAAAAGCACTGGTCCATCATCGGCATCAGCAGCGACTTCAGCGATTCGTTGTGTTTGGCGTGCGTATCCCAGCCGCCCTGGTTAGGCTGATCCTTGATCCTCGTCCAATTGACCTGGACCAGAGAGACTCCGGCTTCGACCAGTCGTCGGGCCAGCAGAACGCTCTGAGCGAACCGGCTACGGCCATACCGATCGCGCAACGAATCGGTCTCCGCGTCAAGCTGAAACGCCCGGCGAGCATTGGACGATGCGATGAGGTCGAATGCCACGCGTGCATCGCCGTGCAGTCGATCCGCCACGCGCGACTGGTCCCAGGCGGCGAACGTACCGTTGAGCTGCGCCAGCAGCGAATGTCGCTCGTCGAAGCGGAGCGGCGGAATATCGTGCGGCAGTTGCAGTCCGGGCAGCGCAAAATCGGGCGCGGAGGGATCGCAGTGCAGAAGCCATGGATCAAAGCGCGGTCCCAGGCTCCCTGCATCCTGTCCTGGCCAGGGGAAGTTGCCGTCGTTCCAGATATGTTCCGGAAGGGTCATCGCCGCCGGAAGCTCGCCCGGCCGCGAGCGGACCGCACGCAGCAAAGCGCCCATACTCGGAGCCAGATTCGGAGGGCGAGCGATCGCGCTTTCCTGGTTCAGTGGCTGGTGCGGTACGCCGGTCAGCATCTGGTAACCACTCGATGAATGGGCGTTATCGTTGGTGACGACCGCCCGCAACACGGCGATTTTGTCGGTCAGCAGAGCCGTGCGGGGCATCAATTCCCCCACCCGCAAATCGGGCGTGCGCGTCTCAATCGTGCCAAATTCGCCTCGAATTTCCGCAGGCGCCAGCGGTTTCGGGTCCCATGTTTCGTGCTGTGGAGGGCCGCCAACCAGCCCGAAGACGATGACCGATTTAGCGCGACCAAACGCGCCCCGATGCGATGCTGACGCCGTGGACGCCAAGGAACTCCGAGCGGCATGCAGCGCACCCAACTGCAACCCACCCAATCCAATGCCTCCTAACCGAAGCCACTCGCGCCGATGGAGGCGATCGCAGAGCTGGATTCCATGATCAAGAATCTGAAACATCAAACCTCTCGGGTTACGGGTAACGGGTTACGGGCAATCGCCGTGAGGCGCTGGGTGTCTTCCATGTATGCGTGGCGTGCCTTCCACGCGCCGGGCAACTGGATTGTAACGCGACCCGCCGCGATGAATCCACCAAACGGGGAACGGGTTGCTGTTGGCGCGCGACGGCTGTTTTCATCATGTTCGTTTGAACGGGCGGATTTGACCGACGATTTATCGACCTAGCCTCAACCGTAGAGTCTTCCGTCGGCCCGTACACCGGCTCGGCGGAAGCCCGACCTGGCCGTATAATCACGGTTAAGAATCGTAAAAGATGCCGACGAACAAGAATCATGAACCGATGCGCATTGCGTTGCTTGGTACCGACATCGAGTTAGCGGAACTGGTCCGGTCGTTTCCTTCGTCGACCGAATATGTTGCCACCTACGGCTGCGACGCCGATCTGGCGATTCCATTTCGCAATCCGGTTCCTTCGCATCCACTTTCGGACTGGCCGACGTTGCTCAATTCGCCTGTGCTGGATGGCGTCATCGTCGGCGGCACTGACGCCTGGACCGAAGCGGGCATCGACCGCATCCGCCAGTTGATGCAGGCCGAAATTCCGTTGCTGCTTCCGTGGCCGGACGGCGACCCGCTCGCTGTCTATGAACTCGACATGATTCGCCAGAGTTCGGGTGCAGTACTCGCTGTCCGCGCAGCGCATCCGCACCACCCGGCATTGAAGGTGATCCAATCGCTCGCCGGAGACCCGACGGATCCACTTGCGTGGGACCAGCTGATTATTGAACGGCACCTGCCGGATTGTCGACGAACCGTCCTGCTCCGCCAATTCGCCATTGACTGTGACCTGATCCGCCGTGTTGCCGGCGAACTACAGTCGGTTTCGGCGTCAGGAGTTCAACCGGACGCTTTGCATTGGCCCGGCTTCCATGCCAACCTGAACGCCGCTAGGGCCGCCACGATCCGGTGGAATCTGAATCCGGAGAGTTCGGCGCCCGCGTTCCGAATGGTTCTGCTTCGGGGTTCTCGACGCGCGATATGGACCGCCCATGCCGACCTCACCAACTCCCAGGTTGAACTCGATCGCTTCGATTCGCCGGGATTCCCAAAGGCCTGGCCCGACTGGAATCCGGCCCAGACAATCGCGCGGACTTTCTCCTCGACATTGCACGGCACGGCCCCCGTACCGCATTGGACCGATCTCTGCCGTTGCGCGGAGGTCGTGGATGGCGTGGAACGAAGTCTCACTCGCGGACGTCGAATTGACCTGACGGGTCGGACCGTGACGGAACAGGATGCTTTTCGTGGCGTGATGTCGGCGGGCGGCTGTTTCCTGATCCTGGTTGGACTCCTGTTTCTGATCGTATTCGCCACTTTCGAAGGAGCCAGGATCGCCCATTCGGGAGCGCTTCGCGAATCGGCCGCGACCCATGCCGCCGGTGCTCAGTCCGGCCCGCGCGACGATGGCATCGCGACACGCCCCACACCCTACTGGGCGATTCTGCTAGCAGTCCCGTTGGTCGCGTTTCTGATGATGCAGCTTCTCCAGTTGTTGATTCGTAAACCGGCCGATCGGGCCGATTCGGCAGAGGAGACCAACTTTGCGGATTCCATAAATTAGGTCGACACTTCGGTTGATCTCATTGGCGCGGGAAATCCGTACCGCTTCGTCAACTTCCAGGGAAATGGAAAGGTCGTGGAAGGCAGTCTTGTCCAGGACGGTCGCATCCTTGATCGAGCACCCGCCGGATTCCTGCGTGCCTTTCCGGGAGTGCTGGCAATCATGACGCAACGATTCGCACTGCTCGCGGTTTTGATCGCGGGCTTCCACCTGTTTTCGGTTGGCTGCTGCGGCGGGCGGCTCTGCTCGATTCGCGGCACCGACCCCGGGAATCCGCTCTCGATTCGCGGTCACGGTTGCCCCGGTTGCCGCAATTCGATCCGTGGCGACGCGCCCCACGAACACCGCGCCACAGCCGGCGAGGGAGACCACGATCCACCTTCCACGATCCGGCCGCCTCACTCGTGGTCTCACCCTGTTCCGACCTACCTGGTGTTTCACCCTCCAGGTCCCACCCCCGCGGACGTGACATCCCCGCACCACCCGCTTGATCGATAATATGGGTTAAGTTTGCCGTATCCCGCCGCGTCCACTCATCGGTTCATTCCCTGCAAGCCGATCTACCCTTCGGACTGCTTGCAGTGGATCGGGGCGCTGGTCCCTTTCTCGCTCGCCGGGAAACCGCCGCTCCCCAACTGGTTCCTGCTGCGTCCAGACCCAGGACTGGGCTTCCCCAGTGAAACCCGACCACCAACTTCGATGGAATTGGGCCACCGATGCCTTTCGATCCCACCCGCCGGGCATGTAGGTACGGCTTCTGGTTTGTCGTCGTCATTACCGGTCTGTTGATCTGCGGCACGATCAACTCCGTGCAAGCGTCGGCACGCCGCACGCCCATCGTGGAAGCGGTCGCCGCATCAATGCCATCGGTCGTCAATATTCATGGGCGAAAGACCGTGCGTAACGACGAGCAGGCGGGTGCATCGCGCGATCATTTTCGCCAGGTCAATGGCATGGGCACCGGTATCGTCATTGACGAACGGGGATATGTGCTGACCAATCACCACGTTGTCGATGGCGTCAGCCGAATCCAGGTGACCCTGCACAACCGCCAGACCGTCACTGCGAATTTGATTGCCCACGACCATAAGACCGACCTCGCCGTCATTAAGCTCGATGTCGACGATTCGTTGCCCTTGATGCGCGTCGGAACGGCCAGTGACCTGATGCCCGGCGAAACGGTCATCGCGATCGGCAACGCTTATGGCTACGAACATACAGTTACGGCCGGCATCATCAGCGCGCTGCACCGCACCGTCCAGGTGAGCGATGATCAGACCTATCGTGACGTGATTCAAACCAGTGCGGATATCAATCCCGGTAACTCGGGAGGACCTTTGTTGAATATCGATGGCGAGCTGATCGGCATCAACGTTGCGGTCCGAATTGGGGCTCAGGGCATCGCGTTTGCCATCCCGATCGATCAGGCACTCGAAGTGGCCGCGGATCTGCTGAACGCCGAGCGGCTGTCGCGGATATCGCACGGCGTCATCGGCAAGACCGATCAACACGATCAGCACTCGCAGTTTGTCGTCACCAGTTTTCGCAAGGACAGCCCAGCGCAGTCCGCGGGACTCGAACGCGGCGACGTGGTCGTATCGGTCGGCGGAGTTAAAGTCGAGCGAGCGCTCGATTTTGAACGCGGCCTGCTCGGCCATACCGGAGGCGAGTCGATTCCGTTACAGGTCAAACGCGATGGAAGCCTGATGAAGGTTGAGGTGTCACTTGCGTCGGCGAAACGTAAGACGGCGACGGGGGGTGGCAACGACCGCATCTGGGATCTGCTCGGTCTGCGGATGGAGCCGGTCTCCGGCCAGTACGTGCAACAGGTCGATTCGCGCGTCAACGGCGGGCTGACGATTGTGGATGTACGGTCGGGTAGTCCAGCCACGCAAGGATCGCTGCGACTCCAGGCGGGCGACATCCTCGTTGGCATGCTCTCCTGGGAAACCGTGCGACTCGACAACATTTCGTACATCTTGAATCGGCCTGAAGTTGTCAATGGTCAGCCCATCAAGTTCTACGTGTTGCGTGGCAACAAAATGCTCCATGGCCATATGCGTGTCGGGGCTGAGTCGGGACGATAGGATTCCTGCTCGCGTCGAGGCTGTGGGTGTCCCAAGCGAAACGGGATGGTGCAAGAGGCGGACTCGTCGGGCTACTGGAGTCTCTCCGACGGAGCGACTATTCTGGCGAAATGGAATCGGCATTTATCGAGTGGCTGCGGCAGCGCCAGTCTTCGTACCCGGCGATCGAACTTGGAATCGGTGACGATGCCGCAGTGATCCGCGTGACTCCCGGATCCCGAGTTGTGGTCACGACCGATACTTTGACCGACGGCGTCGATTTTCATTTATTGCGCGACGAGCTTCGCCTTGAGCCATCATTCGGCGAGCGGCAGGGTATCGCGGCCGCAACGCCCGCCCAGGCAGGATTCAAGGCACTGGCCGTCAATCTGAGTGATCTGGCAGCGATGGCGGCACGCCCGCTCGCCGCTTTCATTTCTCTGGTACTGCCCCACGAAGGCGCGGCGGAGATCGCTCGAGGAATTCTTGAAGGCATGGCGCCCCTGGCGGAGAAACACCAGCTCGCGATCGCCGGCGGAGATACCAACATCTGGACTCAGGGGCTGGTGATCGGCGTCACGGCAATCGGAGAAACCGAGTTGATTCGGCTGTCCCCGGGGAGCGTCGATCATGGTGTCTGGCAGCGATCGGGAGCGCAACCGGGTGATCGGATCATCGTGACCGGGGAATTCGGCGGCAGTCTGTTGAAGCGGCATCTCGTCCCGCAGCCGCGCATCAAGGAAGCCCGCTATCTCGCGCGAAACTACCTGGTCCACGCCGCAACCGACGTAAGTGATGGACTTTCACTCGACTTAAGCCACATCGCGGAGGCCAGCGGTTGCGGCGCGCAGGTTGAACTTGATGCGATTCCGATCGCGGCGGATGCGATGGTGCCTCTCCCCGGTTCCCCTCCGAATCGATCTCCCATGGCACGCGCGCTGAGCGATGGCGAGGATTTTGAATTGATCATGGCCGTGCCACCGCGGGAAGCGGAACGAATGCTGCGAGATTCCGCGACCGGGGTACGTTTGACCTGCATTGGCGAGTTCGTTGCCGGCAGTGGACTCTGGGCGCGCGGGGCGATGTTCCCGGAATCGCTGCTGGACCGCGGTCCTCGCAATCGTTCCGACCTCGAAGGCGCGCGCGGCTCGTGGCGGCCGCTCAGCCCGGCTGGTTTCCGCCACACCTAGTGCTCTGTCAACGTCCGCGGTCTCGGAAAGTCAAGTTAGGACAGGGGGGCCAGAAAAACTGGCCGGACGAAAATCCTGTTCCGATAACTACTCAGATCGGTGCGAAATCAAGTCGGACCCTTAAGCATCATGACGAATACTCGGACGATCAAGAGCCCCGTTCGCCAGAGCCTGGACAGCCAGTCGACGGCAAAATCGGAAATTCAGGCTCTGCGAAAACAGTTGCTGGAGATGATTCTCAAGAACGAAGCGGAACGCGTGGAACGATCGAAATAGCAGCCACGACAGGGATCAGGTCGCTTGCCCACGCCGAAGGGTCGAGCGCCGGGCAGTTTCAACCATGTTCGTTTCTCGAAGCAATTCGGCGTCGCGCTGGCGACAGATGCAGCCTTGGATGCGGGCTCGGACGCTTGCCGCACCAGCCATTCTGGCGGTGATTTCGCTCGCGCTGGTACGACCGGCGGAAGCGGGGCCGCGAACGCTTTTCGGCGGATTCACCTCCAGTGGAAACGGATATCCCGCGACGAACGCAGTCCGGGGCGGCGAACAGCCGCACCCCAGCGTCGTACGCATCACCGCGCTCGAACGCGGCGCGCAAGCGCTGGGTTCCGGAACCTTGATTGACTGCCGCGACCAGTATGGACTCGTTATCACCAACTGGCATGTCGTGCGGGATGCGACCGGGGATGTGCTCGTGACCTTTCCCGACGGATTCCAATCCAAGGCAAGAATTCTGCTGATGGATCGCGTTTGGGATCTGGCGGCGCTGGTGATCTGGCGACCACCGGTGTCACCTGTGCCACTGGCCGAACTCCCACCGCGCCCTGGCGAGCCGTTGGTGATCGCTGGTTACGGATCCGGAACATACCGGGCAACTGCCGGTCGCTGCACGCAATATGTGGCGCCGGGCGAGAACATGCCGTACGAAATGATCGAGCTCGCGGCGGAAGCGCGGCAAGGCGACTCGGGAGGCCCGATTTTCAATCAGCGCGGCGAACTGGCGGGAGTCTTGTTCGGCGCTGGCGGAGGTACGACGGCCGGAAGTTGGTCCGGACGCGTGAAGGTATTCTTGAGCCCGATCGGAACCGAACTGGGACCAGGGACCGCCGCCGCCGCGCCGATGACGAACGAATCCGGTCGGAATACGGCAAATGCCGCCTCGAATCCCGAACCGCTTGTCAGCAAAAAAACGGATAGCGAATCCGCCACGTCGTTGGCAAGTGTGTCCGCCAACCCGAATCGCTCCTCCGCGCCGATCGGCGACAATGACGCCGGCATGGTACCGATCGATGCCTTCTTTCCCACCGACTCGGATCCGGTGCCGATGCCGCTTGCCAAAGGAAACCTGTTGGAAAATCCGCCGCCCAAACGACGCGCTGACCGGGCGGCCCCAGCGAATGCGCTGCCGCCAGGCCTGACAGCCTGGACCGGAACGACACTGTTTGAGCAGACAAAGAGCGCGTTGGCGATGGTCGGCATCCTCGCCTTTCTCACGCAGATCCTGCGATTCACACGTAAAGACAGCTGACGACCGGCTCCGAATTCAGCCCGCGCGCGCTTGCCAGGCCGGTCTGTCGGAATCATCCGCGACGACGGACAGTCGACGATCGCCGCCCGCGCCGATCGCGGTGCCGGTTGGCAGCGTTCGCACCCGGATCTCCTGCTGCGGAAACGCCAGTTCGATCCCTGCCGCCTTGAACTCTCGAGCGATCTCGCAATGCAATTCATGACGCAGTTGGGCGTAAACATCGCGCGTCGCCAGAAACACCTGCAGCGAAAACAAATAGGTACTTGCCGCGAACTCGTCGAGCATCGCCAGGGGACGAGGTTCCTTGAGTACCAGGTTGTTGCGCGAAGCGACGTCGAGCAGCAGTTGGCGCACGCGATCGGGATCGGATTCGAACGGCACATTGACGCGAATTGTCATCCGGGAAACGGTGTTGCTCAGCGTCCAGTTCATGATTCGCCCGGTCATGAATTCCCGGTTGGGGATCACTAACTCCCGCATATCGGCGTCGGTAATGGTCGTTGCGCGCATCTGAATCCTGGTCACCGATCCGGTATTGTCGCCGATCGTCACGATATCACCGAGTCGTACGGGGCGTTCGAACAGCAAAATCAGTCCGGAGACAAAATTGGCGAAAATCTCCTGGAGGCCGAATCCCAGACCGACGCTGATCGCGGCCACCAGCCATTGCACTTTCGACCAGCCGATCCCGACGGCGCCGAACGACAGGATGATGCCTGTCGCGGTGATCAGGTATCGGCAGACTCGAGTCATTGCGTAGCGAGCGCCGGGATCGAGCGGCAGTCGCCGCAGAACGGTGAATTCGAGCAGACTGGGAAGGTTGCGACTGGAAGCCAGCGTCAGCGACGCGATCAACGCCGCCAGCAGCAGGTCGGCAAGCGTCACCGTCGTGGAGATTGTCGTCGGCACGTTGCCAACTCCACTGGCAAGCCGCGTCGACTCGACCACCCAGAGTTCGACGCGGCGCAACGCGCCCAGTGCGGGCAGTACGTTCACCCAAATGAACCACACCCCGACCATCAGCACCGCCGAAAGGCCGATCTGCAGCGATTGCCGGGTCTGCTTGCTGATGTCGGCTAACGAAACGGTTCGATGGGGTCCGTTGTTCACGACGGCATTCGCTGGGGCAGTAACTCGACGTTCGCGCGCGGTGCGGATCGCCATTTCCCGATGGGAGATCAGCACCCAGCGCAACAGAATGCCATGTACGACCAGCGTTCCCCCGAGCAGCCAGAGCGACGCCAGAAAGCGCCACGCGAGTTCCAGCGCGGTGAAGTAGTATCCGGCGCAGGCCAGCGCCGCGAGCGAGAGGGGCAGGGCGAGTCCCATCAAGTGCCAGGCTTGTTTCATGCGGCTGAACCAAGTCTCCGGTGCCAGCACGTAGGTGGCTTCAAATAATCCCCGGCGTGGACGCAGCATCTGGTGCATGCAGCCAGTGAGGCCGAGCACGATCACGATGAAGGCGCCGCGGCCCAGCGAGTTCTTGATCCACTCACTCGACTGATGCTCCGTCGCCGCCACAACAAAAATCATCGGCAGACCGAGAAGCAGAAATCTTCGCAAGGCACGACGTACCAGTTGCAGACTGGGAACCGGCCAACCGAAGTGGCTCTCACCGAGCCCCGACTTGCGGCAAACCAGGCAGAAATACTCCACGGTGCCCTCGATCCAGGCCACCGCAAGCAGACCATGCCCGAGCGCTCGGGCATATTCTGATTCGTGTTCCGTGGTGGCAAGACAGCAGCCGACAGTCCCCAGGAGTATGGGCCAAGCCAGCGCCAACAGCGCGGAGAGCAGTGTGGCTCTCAAGGTAATCAGCATCGATGTCGAATTGCTGCGCGAGGCCTGCTCGCCCAAATGCGTGAGCCGATTCAGCAGTCGACGACGAAAGCCGAGCAGCGAGATCGCCATGGAGAGCGAGAGTGTGACCAGCACGGAGTGCGCCTGGGCCTGCTGGACCAGGGTCTCGAAGCCCTCCTGTAACGCGGACGGCGCCGAAAGCCATTCGAGTGCGGGCAGGATCGCTCGGATTTGTCCTCGATTGAACACCACACTGCTGCGGATCCAGAGGATCCGTTCATCGCAGTATTTGGCGGCATCGGTCGCCGTAGTAACCATCTGTCTTTCGCGCACATCAAGTTCGACCAGCTTTTCCAGGTAGCTGCTGGTATCGGCGATCAATGAATCGGTCAGCGTTCGTTGAGCTTCCAGGACCGCTCTCACCTCTGCCTTAAGGTACTGCAATTCGCCCTGCTCCATCGACGCGGCGAAGCTCTCGGCGATCTCCTTGGCCTGGGCATCCAGTGTCGCCAGTCCATTGCGATGCTCCTCGCTCTCGATCAGCTCCAGATAGGCGTTTGAGATCTCCACGGAGCGCGAGTTCATGCGTTTGTGGTACTGGCTGACATCAGGCAGATCGTCGCGTTGCTTCCGCAGCAGCAATCCGATCGCCTCGGTTGAACCGGCGGTCTCGATTCTCTTCTTGACCTTCTTTACCTGCTCCTCGAGGTTCAGAACCTTCCGGTCAACATTTTCAAACTCGCGCGCGACGAGCTCGATCTTGCGCGCCAGGTGCTGGCGTTGCAGGGCAAGCACCGAGTTTGTATCGGCGATACGACGCACGGCCAGATGCGACTGGGCCGCGGCGCGCTTTGCTTCCAATCCTTGTTTCTCCGCCTCCCGGCGCCGACGGTCATTGACGATATTACGCAGCGTCGCGACGTGCGATTCGGCTTCCGCCACACGCCTCGCGGCGCGATCGCGCTGCACCGACAGCAGTTCATTGGCGACCTCATAGTATTGAGACTCCTGCTGGCAGGCGGTCAGATCGGCCTGGATAGCGCGGCGGCGCGCTTCCAACAGCCAGCGACCCGCGGATGCCAGATCGATCGACTCGTCGCTCGCCGGCTTCGCTTCCAGCAGCTTTTCAAGCTCCTGGAGCTGCATCTTCGCAGATTCGGCCAGTTTCGGGATTTCCAAACGCCGGTCCGCCCGCTTTTTCGGTTCGTCTTGAATCTGCTGCAGCGTCTTCTGGGCGTCGGCCAACCCCGTCTCCGCCTTGGAAAGCGTCTGCTGGGCTACGTTGAGCGGTACGTCGTCCGCGACCGCCGTCTCCGCGTTCGGCGTCGGCGGCGCCGATAATTCGCTTTTGACGTTCCGCAGCATCTCCGGTGCTTCACGTGCCCACCGGCTGTATTGCTCCGCTCGAACTGACGACTCGCCGGCGGCTTTAAGTTGATCCAAGGTCTTGGCGTAAAGATCCGCCAGCTTGCCGCGCTGCGCCGCATCCACTTCTTTGGATTCTTCCAGCTTCTTCGTCCGCAATTGCACCGCTTCGATCGTCAGCTCGGCGAAAAGTGAGGGAGTCAAAGCGTCGAGCGATTTGACCTTGTCGTCGATCGCAAGGACCGAACCGCCAGACAGTGCAGGCGCCAATGCAACGCCCAGCAGAATCGCCCAGGCCAGCCCTGCGACGCGCCACTTCGGGACGGCGAATGCGGCCATCCGACCGCGGGCCGGCACGATCGCCGAGGTTCTTGTCGGCACCGTAGCTCGACTACGGCGCGCAATCGGGGCCCAGCGGCTTGCATGGAAACGTGACACGGGCATCCAGTCGCGAAACTCAGACATTAGATGGCATGAATATGGGCCGGAATCATAGCGACGATGACCCGTTGGCTCCAGGTCGTTATCCTACGATCGAATCGAGACCCGGCACCCGACTTGCTGGTCGAGTCGCCTTACCGTGCCGATCCGCGCCACGGTCGTGGCAAATTCGTGGGCGCAGCGTTCGATGAAAGCGTCCACCCGGTCCGGGGTGACTCCAAGCAACAGTCCGCCACAAGTCTGCGGGTCAAACAGAGCCACGTATTCGGGGCGGCGTCGATCGGCCTCCGAGGCTCGAATCTCCTCCTCCGCCGCGCGATTCGCGGGGGCAAGCGTACTCTGAATGCCATCACCAACGCAGCTCGCAACGCCATGCAGTAGCGGCAGCGACGACAACGTAATCTCCGCCGCCAGGCCGCTGGCGCGTAACATCTCCAGCAGATGACCAGCCAGTCCAAATCCGGTCACGTCCGTCAATCCGGAAACGGCGAATTCCCCGGTAAGGGTGGCCGGCCCCTGGTTGCTCGACAGCATCGCATCGACCAAGCCCGACATCCATGCCGCACGGCACGCGGCGCGTTGGTGAGCGGCAAGCAGGATTCCACTTCCCAACGGCTTGGTCAAGAGCAGGCAATCTCCCTCCTTTAATTGACCCTTGGTGCGCCCTTGCCCGACACTCCCCAACATGGTGAACCCCAGCGTAAGCGCCGGCCCCTCGATCGTGTGCCCGCCGACGAGCGTGGCGCCCATCCTTCGCAACTCGCGCAAACTGCCGGCAAGCATCTGATAGAGCAGTTCCTCCTGTTTGACAGCGGGTCCCGTGGGAATCGTGGCCATTGCAAGGGCAGCGATCGGCGTCGCACCCATGGCGAACAAGTCGCTGGCCGCATGCTGTGTCGCAATCCGCCCCAACAGATACGGATCATCCAACGGTGCGGCGAAAAAGTCGACGGTCACGGCAATCGACGTGGGGTCGACGCTGCGGATGATTGCCGCGTCGTCGGGCCGTTCGAGTCCCAGTTCGACCTGCGGGTGCGACGGAACCTCCAGCCTGTTTAAGACTCGGCCCAGCACCGATCCGGCAACTTTTCCGCCGCACCCGGCGCAGCGCATGGTCGGCGCACTGTCCGCGGGAGCCGACGAGCCGTTCATTTCGGCAGGTTGGTAATCCTGATACATCCTCATGAACCTGCTGTCGATGCGATCTTTGTGCCGCCAAACCCATTCCCCGGCGAACGACCATCCTCGGTATTCGCCGATTCCTGCCCAGTCCCCCGTGTTCAGCAGTCGCAGAAAATCGCGTTGAGGAACGTACTCTTCCATCGGCGTGGAGGTCACCGCATGCAGCAAGTTGCGCCAAAGTATCGGTCCTTCCCGGACTGCGTAGACACCGGCCTTGGGAATCGACTCTCCATCGATCGACGCTGAATCGCCAACGACAAAAATGTGATCATCGTCCACCGATTGCAGCGTGCGCCGCACCCGCAAAAATCCGCGCGGGTCGCGCGACAGTCCCAGTCGCTCGAGCAGATCCGGAGGACGTGCGTCCGTCGCCCAGATCACTAGATCCGCCGGCAGTTGTTCGCCGTTATGCAAGCGGCAGGCGTCATCGCCCACTTCCAGGACGCGCAATTTCGTCCGCACGGTAATCGACCGGCTCTGAAACAGGCGCTCGATTCTCGCGACGGTCCCCGCGGCAAGCCCGTTGCCGATACGGTCGGCTGCCGTCACGATCGTCCCTTCGATCGGCAAGCCCGGAAACCAGCGCTGACAGGCGGCTGGCAAGCACATCGCCACTTCGCAACCGCCCGCGCCCGCGCCCACAACAACCCATCGCAATTTCTGAGCCCCACTCCGCATGACATGCGTGCAGCGAGCACGCAATCTTTCCAGAAACGTCTGCATTGGCTTAATCGGCAACAAGGCTTCGCCACGGTATGCGAGCCCCGCGTCACTGGGCGTCGAACCGATGCCGATCGAGAGCAGGTCAAACGCGAGCGCTGGACGGGAAGCAAATTGAATCATGCGGTTGACGCGATCCAACCCCACAACGCTGTCCAGCACAAGCCGGGCTCGTGCCGCGGCGCATAAACGCACAAGATCAATCTCGAACTGCTCCGGTTCGTACTGGCCCGCCAGCACACCCGGAAGCATCCCCGAATAAGTCGCAATCGGAAAATTCGAGACACACGTCAACGAAGCCCCAGGCAGTGCCCCCATTCGCCACATGCGCAGAATGTGCGCATTTGTGTGACCAACTCCCAATAGCACGATGTCTGTTCGCGGCAGCGTAAACTCCATGGACCCTACATCATACCCGATCGCCGCTCGAAGTGGCACACGAACGTCTGGCACCACAAAGGTGGCACTGGCAGTCCGCCGGAAAAAACTCCACTTTGCAAAGAAGCTCCGACGCGGACCGCCAGTGCTGCTTCGCGAACAGGCACCGGCATCAACCTGATCGCTCAACTCGCAGCCGTCACGCAGTTCGCACCGGCGGTCCGTTGGCCGAGGTCATTCTTGCACTGACGCCGATGCCGGCGGACGCCGGTGGCACACGAAAGTGCAGCGTCGCGAACGGGCTGCCAAAGGTGCATCGGCATCGACCTGATCTCTCGAATCGCAGCCGTCACGCGGTTCGCACTGGCGGTCCGCCGGCCGAGGTCATTCTCGAACTGACGCCGATGCCGGCGGACTGCCAGTGGCACACGAGCGGCTGGCAATCATGTCGCCTGGCGTCCCAGCACGAGCGGCAAATAGAGGGAGCACTTCGGGCAGGCTCGAAACGCCTTCGAAACCAGGGTTTGGCATCGCGGGCAGGACTTCGTACGCGGCGATTGCGGTGGCCCGTGAGTATCCGATGCAGCCGGAGTAGACGGTCCTTCCGCCGTGCCCAGTATCGCCATGATCGAGGTATCGGAGATCAATTCACGCTCCGGTACTTTCACCTTGACTTTGCAATGAGGACAAATACCTTCCCGACCCGCGTATTTTTCCTTGACTTTCAAGTCGTGGCCATTTTCACAGGTAACACGAATTGCCATGCTTTTTCTCCTCTTCCATTTCTCTCCGAACAAATATCGCATCGCTTCTCAGCATCTCTTCTTCATCGTCCAGTTTTATTATCGACCGGCCAAGATGCCATACTTGTCGTCCCGTGCAGGGTACCGACCCATCAAACTCGCTCCAGGTTCGCCGTTTCTACTCAAAAATAGAGATCTTGACGATCACGAAACTTGAGCAAGCCCTCTGCTATTCGATTGCCGCTCGGTATTATTGGTAAACGCATTCCACTGACAACCGTGGTCGTCAGACATTCCTAACATATTATCGTCATAAGTATTAACCCCAGGTGATCGATCAAAGTTGCGTGCTGCGTATCACGGGCGAAGGAATGCACACTTCTTGATCACTCGAACCTGTACCATGGCAAGGCTTTGCGCACTCGAACGATTTTTTGTGCATTTGGCAGCGCGCTTCTGTGCTCGCAGGGGTTCTTGATTAGAAACCGAGATTGACCTGAAGGGGGGAAACTGCGAATCTTGCCGCGCGATCAATCCTGACGTCGGCCATCGTGGCACAGGTGCGGCGCGGATCTCAACTCGGAGGTGCATGCATGGATGCAGCCAGCCAACGGCGCCTTGTGACAAGCATGTTACTGATCTTCCTGCTCGGTCGCGCAGCGACTGCCCCGGCGCAACAGGCGGTTCCGATCCCACTGCGCCCCGTGACAATGGTCGAGCACGACGCACCCGTCGACAATTACGAGCCGACGGCTTTGCCCCAGCGATTCGAGAGGGCGGCACCCGCCGTTGCGCTGGAAGCGCCCGCACAGCAACGGGAGCGGTTTCCGGTCCGGAGAACCGCTTGGGAGTCCAACGAGGAAACCTCGGCTGCGCAACCGCCGAACCGAATCGACGCGCTGCAGGTCTACCGGCAATCATTGGAAGCGGCATCGCCGGATTCGGCTGCGCTGCGTCCAATGTCGCTGCTCCAGGCCATCGGCAAGAGTACCGATCGGGCCGCGCAACTCGCCATTGTACGCCAGTACTGGATCGTGGCGACCGCCGAATCGGCCAACCGCTGGACCAGTGCGAATCGACTGCTGTTGCAATCGTTACCTCAACCGCAGGATCAGCGGGACCAGCATGCACTTGTGGCCGCGATTGCATCCACAACTGCGCGCAGCGCGGAACTGGAAGTCGCCTCCCTCAACGCCAGGCAGAAACTTCTGGAAGAGGCAAGATTGAGCGGCGACCTTGTTTTCCATGCCAGTGATTTGCCGATCGTTGGCCAGTATCAGGCCAACTTTGGGGCCATCTTCGCGCAGCGCTCGGCTCCACCGCGCGTCGTTCACCTTGCCCGCCTGCTTCCGATCCAGCAGCGGATCGTCAGTCAACGTGCTGAGGCCGTTCAGGCCGCCGAATGGGCATTGCAGGAGACCGTGCGGCGATACGAATCGGGACAAGCCGAATTGCACACCGTTCAAGAGGATCTTCGGCGTCTGGAAGTGGAGCGTACCGCCTTTCTCGGTGGTATTCGCGACTACAACAGTTCAATCGCGGAGTACTCCCTGAGCGTCGTTGGTAAATCGCATTCCAACGCCACGCTGGTTTCGACTTTGGTGCGCCGCGAATCCGCGTCCCCGGCCGCGCCAGGCGACACACGCTCGTCCCCCAACGAGAGCAACGCACGGCGGCAATCCAGCGCGCCGGCCGATTCGCCGCGTTCCGCAAGTCGTGAACCGGCGCGACTCCGCTCCGCGCCGACCGGAGTGCAAACGCCCCATCGCATTTCCACGGCGCCTCGTTCCAATGCTCGTCCCTCCGGCAATAATTTACGGGACGATTCCGGAGAAGACGCTGCCGAACCGGCAAAGGAAATCGAACACGGAACACAAGGTGATGATCCGGAAGGCCCCAGGACCCAAGGAGGAGCCCTGCGGCGTGGCGCGCCGAGCCCGCGCGATGATGAGGTTCAACCGGCGTCCGCCACTTCGCGTAACCGACGTTTGCAGTCGGTCGCGGAGCAATCCGGCGACACCTCGACGGGAACGCAGCTCGAAAGCGATGAGCACGGCGCTGCCGATCATGTCGGAAGCCCAGATCCGAAACAGCTGCCGCGCCGGATCATGGCATCCAATGAATCGAAGTCGATGTCGGTTGGTGAGTTGAATCAGGACGCAGACACGGACGGTTTGCGGGACGTGACCGACGCCAGCGAGGATTCAGAACAAACCGATGATGCCGCATCCATCGGACATGTACGAACAACGGATCGATCGCGGCAGCGGACGCAACCGAAATCGCATGCCGGAGATTCGAGCGTCGCCCCACGCCGATCAAAATTCCGTGTGCCATTCCAACTGGATGCGCAGGATCTGGACAGGGACACCGAAGAGGGTCCCAGCCCGCAAGAAGCTGGCGCCACGCGGCAAGGCTCCCGCGCGAAGCCGGAGCTGCCCGCCGCCGACGAGAATCCACCTGCGACGGAGCCGCCTATTGTCTGTTCGATGCGGCACAGGTGGTATTCGCCGGCGCGATCAAGGGCGCTGGCGACACGCGATACGTGTTGATCGTGACGCTTTCGATCAGCGGGACCGCGATTGGGATCGGCAAGTTACTTCAGGGGCAGGCGGCAGATCCGTTACGCTGGTGGTGGTGGATCTGCGCTTTCTGGGTGCTGGCGCTGGCTGCGGCGTTCGGCTGGCGATTTGTGAACGGCCGGTGGAAACGGTTTCGGGTCATCGAACCGAACTGCGTCGCGCCAATGTCGGCGTTGCCGATACCGTTGTCGTGCTCCGCGCCGAACGAACTGTGCGTCGCCGATCGTTCATGACCGATGGCGTCGCGTCGTGTTGAAGGCTCCCACAATCCGGATGGAACTATTCGGTTGTTGGAGTTGCGGCCGGAATCGCCCCACCGCGCATTGGCGGGGCGGGATTATCGGTTCGCGACCCGGCGCGTGGTTCGGTCAATCGCACGACGCTGGGCAACCGTTCCGGCTTGGAAATCGAATTCTCCCGCGGCGCGGGTGTCGGCGCTTGCGGGCCGTTGCTCATTCCGTCGAAAACAGAATACGTTTCAAAAGCGGGGGCGACTCCACGCCCGACCGCCACAGGCCCCAGGAGCCGCCGGTCCGAACGCCGCGAGGTAAGAGGTGTGCGCGGCGGATCGACGAGCCCCGACTCGGGTTCGCGCAGGATCGGAAAAGCCTCTTGCCGCGGATGGTAGGCATGGTATCCGTCGCTCCAGCCCCAGCCAAACCAGCGCATCAACTGATGGATTGGCTGGGCGGCGGACGCCTGTTGGCCTCCCGCGAACAACCACAGCACGCACAGCAGACTTTTCCCCACCCGAGCAATCTTCATAGCGTTCACCCTCCAGGTCGCAAGTCGATCGAATCGCCAAAAGGGATATCGCTCAAGAACCGTACCAGGGTTCAGGGCGGGCAGCGGAGAACTGGCAAAAAAGGGCGGATGCGATCCGATGACACCTTCGACATCGACTGACGGACCCGTGCCAGCTCTGCCAGTGGCGTCAAGTCTAGGGAGCGGAAAGCACCTTCAGCGCAGTTTGGGGAGTGGGTTCGGCGTCAGTCGTGGGAACCTGGTCCGATGCTGACGGTTGTTTGTGTCGTCAACCGGTACTTTTCGACCAGATTACTAATGTCGGCGGTAGTGACCGCCTGGTAAGCATTCAGCGCATCCCGCACGGTCCGATATTCTCGGCGCTGAATCCAGCCATTGCCGACCGCGAACATTCGGCTGCTGGGGCGTTCGCTGCTGAGCACCAGCTGGGAACAGATTTTGCTTTTCGCGCGGAGTAGCTCATCCTCGCGAATGCCATTTTGTTCGACATCCCGGAGTACGGCTCGGGCCCGTTCGATGTTTTCGGGCATCGATTCTGGAGAACTGCTGAGGTAGGTGATCATGATCCCGGTTCCCTGGTACTCGTGCGCCTCCATGACGGCCCATTCGGCGCGCCCGGTATCGACAAGTTCCCAGAAAAGGCGGCTACCGGAGGAATCGCCGACGATCGATGCCAGCAGCCGATTTGCATAGCGATCGGGATCGCTGGCAGAAGGGCCGGCGCCGATCTGAATCGCGTATTGTTGTGTCGCGGATTCCCTGACGATTTCGCGGAAGCTGCTTTGCGCCGTGGAGCGTGGCGCCGCGCGTTCGACCGGGAACTGTTTCCAATCACCACAGTACCGTTCGGTGTCGCGTACCAGCTGCTCAAAGTCGACGTTTCCGGCGGCGGCGAGCACGATGTTGGCCGCGCTGTACCGTTGTTCAAAATAGGCACGCATCTTTTCCGGCGTCAGCGCACTGACGCTTGCCGTGGTTCCGAGAATGCTTTTCGCCAGCGGGTGCGTGCCGAAGTAGGCCGCCATGCACTTTTCGAACGCCCCATACGGCGGTTCGTCTTCGTACTTGGCGATCTCCTCCAGGATGACACTTTTTTCGGTCTCGAAATCTTCCAAACGCAGCGACGGACGAAGGATGTCGGCGAGCAGCTCGGTAAGTCGTCCCTGGTACTCCGGAAGCACCGCCGCATGGTAGACCGTTTGTTCCTCACTGGTGTAGGCGTTGGAATGCGAACCGATCTCGTCCAGCTCGCGGTTGACGTCGGCGGCGCTTCGTTGGGGCGTTCCTTTGAAGACCATATGCTCCAGGAAATGGCTGACCCCCGAGATCTCCTCGGACTCATCGCGCGCCCCGGTCCGGACGAAGAACGCCAGGCCCATGGAATGCGCGCCAGGGACACATTCGGATACGATTTCCAGACCATTGGATAATGTGTGTCGGCGAAACTGCATGCTGATTCCCAAGGTTCGATTTCCGTCCGCGGTTTGCTGCGGCCGGCCTCAATTGGCCGGCAGGTCGAGCTGCCGAGCCCCCAGCGTCACAAAGGAGAATTCGCGCGGCGCATTCTCCGCCAGAAAACGGTTGATCTGTGGAACGTTCAACCCGTCCACGATCGATTTCAGTTCCTCCAGCGTCTGGACCCGGCCCAGATGAAACCATTCCGACGCCATCGCTCGCGCCCGTGCTGGGCTTGATTCCTGCTGCATGATCAGCGAGCTCTTCAGCCTGGCTTGCAGACGTTGTAGTTCCTCGACGGTAATTCCGTCGCCAAGCCTGCGCAATTCGGCAACCATCACGTTCAGAGTTTCCTGAGCTCGTTCGGTGGTTGTTCCCGAGTAGCAGATGACACTGCCGCGATCGCGCAGGGAGTGGCAGGAGGCCATTACCGAATAACAAAGCGCGCGTTTTTCGCGGACTTCGGTGAACAGACGCGAACTCATGCCGTCGCTCAAGACGCCGATGGCAGCCCGGGCCTGGTAGTAGTCCGGGCTTGCAAAAGGCACACTGGGAAAGGCGATGCCGATATGGGTTTGCGTGGAGTCGCAGTCGATATGCTGATAACCGCGCATCGGCGGAGTCTCGCGCGGTGTCGGGCTGGGCTTCGGTCGCCAGTCGCCAAACCGTTTCTCGATCTCGTCGCGCAGCGTTTCAAATTCAATCTTGCCGGCCACGCTGATGATGGATTCATTCGGACGGAACAACCCGCGGTAATCGGCTTCGATATCCGATTGCGAGATGCGTTCGACCGATGCGAGTGCCCCCTGACTGGGGCGGCCCCACGGCTCCGCGTAGAACCGCCGCACCAGGCACTGCATGGTTTTGCTGGAGAGATCGTCTTCCAAAGCGCGCACGCTCTGCAGGCAGCCTTGGCGGGCGTCTTCGAGCTGATCCGGCGGGAGCATGGGGCGGCGGACGAGATCGGAAAAAATGGCCAGCGTGGCGGCCAGGTTTTCGGCCGGCATCGCTCCCCCGAAGCTGACATGATAGTTGGAAACCGCCGAGGAAATGTCGACGCCCAGCAGCTCCAGGTCCTCGATGAACTTCCGGCTGTCGCGCGCCCCGCAGCCGCGCTGCAGCATTTCGCAGGTCATCGCGGCAAGTCCTTCCCGGTCGGCCGGATCGTAGGCGCAACCGGCCCGGACGAGTACCGCCAACGCGGCCGATTCGACCCACGGCATCGACTCGGCGACCAGCACGAGTCCGTTGGGATATTGGTGAACATGGATCGGCATCGGAACCTCGTCGAGGTAGATCGTGGGGAAATGAAGCGGGCCGAGGCTCCAACCTGTCGCCGTGGGGAATCCGGCCGCCATCTCCCCGAAATCTCCACCAGACTTCCGCCTGCACGCGCAAGTCACCCGCATTCCGCGGCTATGGCCGACGCCGAAACCTCAGGCGTAAACGACCTCCGCGGCCTTGTAGACCGTCCTTACTTTACGAAAACCGACGCGTTGGTAAAGACGGATCGCCCCGATATTCTGGGCAGTGACCTCCAGAAACGCCTTCCGCAGGCCCGCAGCGCGAAAGCCACGCAGTGCATTGGCCAAGAGGATCGATCCGAGTCCTCGGCCGCGATGGCCCGGCGTCACCCCGATATTCTGGATCGAACCCAACCCGTACGCGTCTTCGATTCCCTGGATGGTCCCGCAGAAGGTGCCGTTTGGTTCGCCGAACCGACGATACTCCAGGAGCCAGGTTGCGGAGTCGAGAAATCCGTCGCGCCTCGCGATTTCGTTCATCAGCCGCAGACAGCCGTCCCGATCGCCCAGGCAAGGAAAGACGTTGGCGTCAATTTCGTATCGGAAACTCTGGAACTTGACCTCCGCGTGCGCCTCGACCAACGACTCGTCCCAGCGGTGCGCGGCATAGCCTGGCGGCATTTCCGGAGCCGGATCCCGCCAACCTATCAAATCGATCTCCATTCGGAATCGTTTGAAGTAGGTCATCGCCATCGACGGCCCCCGAGGTATGGTCCCATTGCATCGCGCAATCCGGTACATCGCGTAACCCGGCTGCGACCATCGTATCTTGCGATCCGCCGACGGTCAAACAATTAGGTGATCGGCCAGGGCGACTCATGAGTTTTCGGCTTCCTGGTCCAAAACGGATCTCGCCGCGATTTTCCTTGAAATCTAGCGATTCCTCCTGGCAATCGACTTATGTCGATTGCCAGGAGGCGCGCGGTTGGAACGTCCAATGGGGCGAAATCGACGTGGCGGAACCGACCGGTCCTGGCGCTCCCGTCGCGTCCTGGCGAAACCGGATGGGGCACGGTACGATCGATCGGTGGTGGAACAACCCTGAGAATTTTCCATGCACCAGCAAATTCGATTCTGCCACGGCTGCAACCAGAAAATCGTTCAGGACAATTCCGAGCCGATCTGTCCGCATTGCGGCGTAACTCTGGCGATTGCGGCGAATGAAGTGACGCTGCAATTCAGCCAGCTCGCGGAGCGTGGAACGTATGCCCCGGATCTGGCGACACCGGACGACCGGGTTCTACAGCTGATCTGCCGGCACGCCCTATGACATGGCCCCCGAACTTTTTCAGGGTCGACATGCCGACCCGCGATCCGACATTTACGCCATGGGCGTCATGTTTTACTTTCTGCTGACCAGCCGACCTTTCGTTTATGCGCCGTGCCTTGGAACTGAACGCCCATATACCGCACGGCGCTATCGCCCTGGAGTCGGTCGCCGGTCAACTTTGCTTCGTCATGGGGAATACCTATCCCCGGGCGACCTGTGACGTCGAGGAAATTCGTCAAAGTGTGCGGACGGTGGCGCATTATGCGGACCTGGTCGAACACCAGTTGACGGGATGGGACGAATGGTAGCGATACTGCCCCGGGATCCGGCGTCGGCATGAGGCTTTGAAAAAGCCGGCATTGCCGTGTATGCTATCAGCAGAAATTGCGGCTGTTGGGGCACGAAAACCCCGCCTGGGCCCGTCGACTAGGTGTCCGATCCAGACCTGGGGCCCGTTGCAACGCACTACCAAAACCGATCATTCACGTTCTTTGCGGAGGGTAACGATCCATGGCTGAAACGAATTCTGCTGGCCAAGAGAAAGGCACGTCGCGCCGGGATTTCATGCGAGCGTCCTCGGCCATCGTCGCGGGCGGGGCGGTCGCCGGTTCGCTGAACATCGCGCGGGCAGCACATCCCTATGGAAGCGATACGATCCGGATGGGATTGATCGGTTGCGGCGGTCGCGGCCGCGGTGCGGCTTCCCAGGCGATGAACACCCAGGGCGGTCAGGTTCGGCTCGTGGCTCTGGGCGATATGTTCGAAAACCAGATTTATGGGACACTGCGAGGACTGACCGCCGAGCATGGCGAAAAGATCGACGTTGCCAAGGAACGCCAGTTCACCGGATTCGACGCCTACAAAGGCGTGCTGGAATGCGACCTGGATATGGTGATCCTTGCCACTCCCCCCGGATTCCGCCCACTGCACTTTGAAGCCGCGGTCAAGGCAGGCAAGAGTGTGTTTATGGAGAAGCCGGTCGCGGTCGACCCGGCAGGCGTGTTGCGCGTGCTCCGCGCCAACGACGAAGCGAAAAAGAAAGAACTATTCGTGGCAGTCGGCTTGCAGCGCAGGCACGAGCCCGCGTACGTCGAGACGATCCAACGGATCCAGGACGGCATCATCGGTGAGATCGTGCTGGCGCGGGCCTACTGGAACGGCGCGAAACCGTGGGTCAAACACCGCGAGGCACAACAGACGGAAATGGAATACCAGTTGCGCAACTGGTATTACTTCAACTGGCTCTGCGGCGATCATATCGTCGAACAGCATATTCACAATCTGGATGTCATCAACTGGATCATGAACGGCTACCCTGTCGAGGCCCAGGGCCAAGGCGGCTGTGAAGTCCGCAAGGGCAAGGAGTACGGTGAGATCTTCGACCACCATTTTGTCGAATTCACGTACGGCAGCGGCGCGGTGATGCTCAGCCAGTGCCGGCATATCGAAGGATGCTGGAACGCGGTTTCCGAACATGTCCATGGCACCAACGGCTACGCCGACGTCAGCGGCGCCAAGATCTACACGCCCAAAGGCAAATTGATCTACAGCTATGGCAAAGGCGGCCGCGACGGCCACCAGCAGGAACATCATGACCTGTTCGCCGACATCCGCGCCGGCAAACGGCCCAACGAAGGCGAATGGGGAGCCCTCAGCACCATGACCGCCATCCTGGGCCGTATGGCGACCTATTCCGGCCAGAAGATCGGCTGGCAGGAAGCGCTTAACTCACAGGTCGTGATCTCGCCCGTCGAGAAATTCAAGAACCTCAACGACACTCCACCTGTCGTACCCGACAAAGATGGATTTTACGCCTTGCCCGTTCCGGGGCAGTCGAAAGTCGTCTGATCGGGCGTCGAACGCTACCTACTCGAACTCGAATTCGTACCCGTACCAGTAGTCGTACTCGAATGGGGTATCTTGAGCGAGCTGGTTGTCGATTATGAGAGAGTCGATGTTGGTGGTCTGTGGACCGCATTCCTGTCTGTGACTCGGTCGATCGAGCGGACCGGTCGCGACTGACAGAATTCAATCGAGTAACGGGTACGAGTCGCAGTCCGAGTAACGAGTCCGAGTTGGAGCGCGATCGTGGGGCGAGTGCGCGCCGATGAGCTCGATGGAGGGACGGAAACAGCGGTTTGATCACCTTATCCTTTCGGCAAGGGGACGACCGGACGGGCCCGGTGCGATTGAGCTTGACGGACCAGGGCGGACGGCCTACTGTTCGGCCATGCGCGCCCGGCCCGCTTACCGCCGTTATTTCTTTTGTGGTTTCGCCGCCGCTTTGGTGGGCCTGTGCGCGGTGCACGCGGACGAAGCATCGTCGAAATATGTCATTTTGAAGAACGGTCAGACGCTGCAGGGATCGGTCGTCGTCCTGGGGGACAGGTATCAGATTACGCTGCAAAATGGCAGTGACTTACGAATCGACAGCGCGCGCGTCGACTGTGTCGTTGCGTGTCTCGCGGATGCTTACGAGCACAAATTTCAGCGCGTCGAACCGCGCAGTTTTCGGGCCCGCGCCACCTTGGCGGAGTGGTGCCTGCACCACCGCCTGCAGTCGCAGGCCGCCACCGAAATTGCCGCCGCAAAACTGATCGAACCGTCAAATCCCAGAATCGCCGGTCTGGAACGCCGGCTGCAGTCGCTGTCCGATTCCTCGCTCCAGCGCACCGCGATCGACGCCGGCAAACCCGAGAGAACCGCGGAAAAACCGGCCGTTCGACAGGCCAACTTCGACGAGGAATTGCCCGAAAAAGAGACCGCGAACTCCCTGCGGCGCCCCGCAAGCACCAGATCACCAGCGGTCAAAGATCGTTCGGAGCAACTTGCGGCGGAACTGCCTGCCCGAGCGGTGGAGGAATTCACGCAAATCGTTCAGCCGTTCATGCTCAACCGTTGCGCCACAAACAACTGCCACGGCACCAACGACTTGCCGACGTTTCACCTGATACGGCCTCCGCCAGGCAAGACACTCAGTCGGCGCCTGACCCTGCAAAATCTGAACGCCATGCTGCCGTCCGTAGACCGCACGAACCCCGATGCGAGCCCGCTGCTGCAAGTGCCGCTCGCGCCGCACGGACCCGTGCGCGGTGCCCTGCTGAGTACCGACGGCGATAAAGCGTACTCCAAGCTCAAACATTGGGTTGGCCTTTTTGCAACCCGCGGGGACACAGAGCAGGCGGACGAGCCGGCGTCAATTCCGGTTCCCGATAAGGAACGGTTTGCGACCAAGCCCGATTCCGAGCCTGCAGCGGCCCCCGCTACGGCATTCCGGCCCAAAGACGCATTTGACCCGGAACTCTTCAACCGCCGCTACGGCAAGCAATAATTCGCCGCGCCCATGGGGCGGATTCCGGCTGCGACGCCTCCCCCCGCCCCAAGCCGGTTCGTTAGAATGGCGTCCTGATTCGAAACAGGCCATTGGGAAACGGGAGTCGTTAGATCATGGAGCAAAAGCCGGTAAATCCGAACACGGAGGAATCTGACGGGCCTCCGCGCGGCGTGCGACCTCCGCGGCGGAGTTTCTGGCTGCTGGTTCTGCTCGTCCTGTTGACCCTGCTGATCTTCTCTTCGCAGTTCGCAACTTCGGTTTCAATCATCAAGGATTACGCATTCTTTGAACAGCAGGTCCGCCAAGGGAACGTCCTGGAGGTCGAGATTGGCCCCAAGGAGCTGACCGGCAAATTCAAGATTCCGCCGACCCCTCCCGACGAATACGACGACAATGGCAGGCCGGTTCCGAAGGTGGAGAAGCTGAGGAAGAATTTTCTGGTGGCGATTCCCACGACCGAAGAGGGGCGAAACAGCCTGCAACGGTTGCTCGAGGAACAGAAAGTTTCGTTCAGTTTCCGCCGCAGCGACCAGGACGCCACGCAGTCGTTCTGGATGATCGCGCTGTTGCTGCTGCCGATCGTGATGTTCGTGCTGATCTGGTACCAGTTTCGCAAGACCCGGGATCAACTGGTCGGCGGCGGCTTCTTGTCCGGATTCAGCCGCAGTCCCGCCAAACGGTACGAAGGGGCCAAGCAGGTTATATCGTTCAAAGATGTCGCGGGACTGGAAGGCGTCAAAGCCGACCTGCTGGAGATCGTCGATTTCCTCAAGAGTCCCGAGAAATTCCAGCGGTTGGGGGGACGGATCCCCAAGGGGGTTTTGCTGATGGGACCTCCCGGCACCGGAAAGACGCTGCTGGCTCGAGCGATCGCCGGTGAAGCCGGCGTGCCGTTTTACTCGGTGAACGGCTCCGAGTTCATTCAGATGTTCGTCGGCGTCGGCGCAAGCCGCGTTCGGGACCTGTTTCGTACGGCGAAGGAATTGGCGCCGTCGATCATCTTTGTCGACGAAATTGACGCGGTCGGCCGCCAGCGCGGCGCCGGACTGGGCGGAGGTCATGATGAACGCGAACAGACGTTGAACCAGATTCTTGGCGAAATGGACGGGTTCAGTCCGTCGGAGACGGTGATCGTGATCGCGGCGACGAACCGACCCGATGTTCTCGATCCGGCCCTGCTCCGTCCCGGACGTTTTGACCGCCATCTGACCGTGTCTCGACCCTCGCTGAAAGGTCGGATCGAAATGTTCAAGGTCCATGTCCGCGACGTCCCACTCGCGGAAGACGTCGACCTGGAAGTGCTGGCCGCCGCGACCGTCGGACTGACCGGCGCCGATATTCATAATATCGTCAATGAAGCCGCACTCTGGGCCGCTCGAAATAACAAGACCAAAGTCGAAGCCACGGACTTCGAGTACGCGCGCGACAAGGTCCTGATCGGCGCCAAACGCGAAGAAGTACTGACCGACGATGAGAAAGAAAAGACCGCCTACCATGAAGCCGGACATACACTCGCCGCCTGGCTGCTGCCGCACGCCCGCCGCGTCCACAAAGTCACGATCATTCCCCGCGGACGTTCCCTGGGGAATACTCAAATGCTGCCCGCCGAAGATCGAGTGAATATGTCGGCGGTCGAATTACGCGACCATCTGGTTGTGATGCTCGCCGGACGAGCCGCCGAAGAGGTAATCTACAATGAAACGACGGTCGGCGCCGAAAATGACCTGGAACAGGCGACCGGAATCGCCCGACATATGGTCACGCATTGGGGAATGAGCGAACGGCTCGGCCCAGTCAGCTATAAACAGTCCGACGACGATCCGTTCCTCGGCCGCGAAATCCACCGCGGCCGTCCGTTCAGCGAACGGACGATGGAAGTTATCGATGAGGAAGTCACCAAGATCCTGCACGACGCCGACCAGCGGGCCGTGGAACTGCTCGGAAACCACCGCGAGAAACTCGAAATCATCACTCGCGAACTGGTCCGTCAGGAAGAACTTGATGAGCAGGATATCACCAAACTGATCGGACCGTCCGCGCACCCGCGCCGGCCCACCGAGGCGCTGGCATCGGCCTGACGCCCGGCAGCGGAAACCGTACCCCTTTCAGTCGTTCGATGCCCGGGGCGTCGCGCCTGGTTTGGATTGGTGCGAGGCGATTTCACGTTCCAGAAACGCGCGAACCTCCACCATATTCTGGGCCCCGGTCAGCTGCGTCCGCCGCCATTCGTCGCCATTACGCGTGAAGAGCAGCAACTGCGGTATCGAAGCGCCTCGCATCAGTCGCCGCGAAAGGTCCGGCTGCTTGTCGGTGTCGACCTGGGCGTAAATCACCGTTTCCAGATGTCCCGCCTTGCGCAGTTCGGGAACCGTGTTCGCTTTCATCGTTCGGCAGCCCGGGCACCAGTCGGCTCCCACCAGCACCAGCAAAGGACGCCCCGACTGCTCCATCTGGCGATACGCGTCGGCGTAACTCAATTCGGGTGCGGCTGCAAGCGACAAGCCCACGACAACGGCGACAAGGGACATCGGTCAAACCTTTTGAAAATGCGAAAATGGATAAACAGGGATATTTGTAAAGGAAAGGAGTATATCGAGCTTCGTGGCCTTTTCCAGCCGGGTACTGCCCTTAAAGGATGGATCAAGATAATTTTCGGGATTCGCGGGAGCGAAAGTTGTACGCTAATTGGATGTTCGCAGCGGGGGGGCTATAATCAGGCTTTCGTCTGCTGGAAAGTAGAGTGATCGGCGGGCATGAAGCTTCGTGTTGGCGTGATTGGTTTAGGGGACGCCTGGGAGAGCCGGCATCGGCCCGCGTTACGGTCGTTGGCGGATCGATTTGAAGTCCGCGCCGTGTGTAGCGAAGTCGCACATCTGGCGGAGCAGGCGGCACGTGAATTTGATGCCGAAACGCTGGACGGGTTTCGGGTCCTGGTGAGTCGGCCCGACATTGATGCGGTGTTGATACTGTCGCCGGATTGGTATGGTCCGTTGCCGATTTTTGCGGCGTGCGACGCGGGCAAGGCGGTCTATTGGGCCGCTGCCTTGGACATTGAGATGGAGCAGGCGCGGGAGATACGGGACCGGGTTGAGAAGGCGGGGATTGCGTTCATGGCGGAGTTTCCCCGGCGTCTGAATCCCGCAACGCTGCGGCTGAAGGAGCTGATCGCGACGCGGCTGGGGAAGCCCGAGCTCTTATTCTGTCATTCGCGCTTGGCCGTCGAGACCAAGAAGGAACGTCGGCCAAGCAGTCCGTACCCGATTGCGATTCGTCACCTCATGGAATTGGTGGATTGGTGCCGCTATGTGGTTGGTCAGGAGCCGACTTCGGTGGTGGGCGTTAAGCACCGAACGGCTGCTGACGTCGAAAACTACCAGATGTTGAGCCTCGATTTTTCCGTGAATGGATCTCTTGGCACCGGTCCTTTGGCGCAGATCAGCTGCGGGCATTACATGCCGGCGCAATGGCACGAAGCGATTACCTATCGACCGCCGGCCGGGCTGCAGGTCTGCTGTGAAAAGGGGATCGCGTTTATCGACTTGCCGGCGACGCTGATCTGGTTCGACGAGGCGGGCCGGCATATGGAATCACTGGAAAGCGAGCGCCCGGTCGGGGAGCAGTTGTTGACGCAGTTCCATCGTGCGGTGACCAGCCTGGTGCTCAAGACCAGTGATCTGGAGGATGCTTATCGGGCGCTGAAAGTTGTGCTGACCGCTCGGCGCAGCTTCAGCGAGCAGTGCCGCGTTCCGCTCGAATTCTGAACTGGTTTGGGTAGATCAAAGCCAAGTCCAGGCCTGCGCGGAGCAGGCTCGTGCCGCAACCGCGAATTGTTTCGTTACCAAAGCGAGTCGTTGGCATGTCTTTCCTGGGCTTGCCCAGCTTTCGCGACAGGTTGGAGCGCCCCTGAATGCCAAGCTTTCCCGGCGGATCGTTACGCATTCCCGAATACTCCCGCCTTGCCGGACGCATTCAGATCACCGAAGGGAAACGAATCGTAAGATAACTGCGCACGCCGCGAAGAAGGTGACGGGTTGTGTCACCGAGGGGAATGGCGCAGGATCCGTTGACGGAGAAGGTAATCGAGTGTGCGATCGACGTTCACCGCATTCTGGGACCAGGGTACTCGAGTCAGCCTGCGAGCAGAGTTCAGCGCGAGCTGAAGGACGGGATCACTCGCTCCAAGTACAGAGCGATCGTTTGCTATTTGTTTCGTCGCTTGACTTTCGGCGCATCAAATCACCGGCGCGATTGTGCCACGAGACTCCTTAATGCACCCGTTTGTCGAAACAATCAGTATTGCGGGCGGTATCGCTGCTGCGATTGTGGCGGCGGTCATCCTGCTTACAGTCTTTTATCGGGGAATGTCTTGGATCACTGGTGGCGCAAAGCCGCAGACAAGCCTGCGATCAAGGAGTTTCTCGCCACAAAAGTCGCATTTGAGTCGGACAATGACTCGTTCGAATCGGCACTGGTTGGATTGGCAAACAAAGTCAAAATGGAATGCCCTGATTTCAGAATCAAGATTTTGGGTGACGATTTGAAGTTTGAGGGGATCACCAAGAACCAGAAGATTCGCGGATCGGGCGTTTCGATGTGTCCATTTAGCTTTGCCGCGAACGGGTTATTGGCATCGTCGTGATCGTCAAAGTTCCGCTCAAGAGCCGACAGCGTAGCGCTATGCCCGTTCCGTTCCCTCACCCCCGACCCCTCTCCCAGAGTACTGGGAGAGGGGGGGACGGGCTGCTATTTGCGCGCAACGAAGAAGAAGCTGACGAACTGCGTCGGGCGCTTCCGAAATGCCAGGTGCAGACCTCCAGTCCGTCGCAACACACGTCGCGCAACGGAGTTGGAAGTCCGTTGTACGGAGTGCCAAGCCCAAGTCCTAGCTTGGACAAAGCACTAGGTGGTTAATCGTACCAGTTCGAGTTGGATGATATCGGCGTTGCCTTGCCGGATTGTCCGCAGCAGTTCGCTGGACGGTTCGGCGTCGAGCTGGATCCGGCAACTGGCGGCGGTTGCGCCCTCGAAGATCACGTTCTGCACTTCTTCGACATTGATATTGGCGCGGCGGATCTGGTCCATCACGAATGCCAGTACGCCGACGCGATCGTAGTGGCGGACGATGAGCTGGAAGTTGGCGGGCGTGCGCGACGCCAGGTTGACGCAGTTCAGCACGATGCCGGTGCGCAGGTAATTGGCGACGATACGCACCGCTTCATCGGCGATCGCTTCCTGCGCTTGTTCGGTGGAGGCTCCGATATGGTGGGTTCCGTAAAGCTGTGGCAGGTCGAGGATCGGATCGGTGAATTCGCCGCTGCCTCCTGCCGGTTCGGGGTCGAAGACATCGAGTCCGGCTCGCAGTTGTCCGCTGGCGACGGCCTCGCGCAGCGCGGCCATGTCGACGACTTCGCCTCGCGACGTATTGATCAGGATGGCCCGTGGCTTCATCCGCTGCAGGCGCCGGCTGTCGATCAGTTGGCGGGTCTGTGGAGTCAGGGCGACGTGCAGCGATACCACGTCGACTTGCTGCAGAAGATCGTCCAGTTCGGGGCAGAACCGCGCATCGAGTTGCTCGGCGGCGTCGGCCGTCAGTGAGCGGGACCAGGCGTAAACCGGCATCCCGAACGCTCGGGCTCGATGGATGACTTCCCGGCCGATCGATCCGACTCCCACAACGCCCAGGGATCGGCCGTACAGCCCGTCGGCTTTCGAAAACTCTTTTTTGTTCCATTGGTGGGCGCGCAGTGCGGCGACGTTGTCCGGAATACGCCGATCGATGGCAAGCAGCAGGGCGAAAACCAATTCGGCGACGGCGATCGAGTTTTTTCCCGGACAGTTGCTGACGAAGATTCCACGCGCGCTGGCCGCCGCCACGTCGATCGTATTGACTCCCGCGCCGGCGCGCAGAATGATGGCCAGACGATCGGCGGCTGCGATGGCCGCGGCGGAGACTTTTTTGCCGCGCACGATCAGTCCCTGGTACTGCCCGAGGATCTGCGGCAGCGATTCCGCTTTCAGCTCCGGTTGATAGTCAACTTCGCAACCGAGGTTGCGCAGCGCGTCCAGGTGGCGCGGGGAAAACGTATCGGCGATCAGCAATTGGATGGTCATGCTATTTGCGCTCGAGGAGTTGAAATGCCTCCAGGACTTTTGCCCGGTGCTGGCTGCCGAATACCAGTACGATCAATTGCGTCATGATCTGACGCTCGTCGGTCGTCAGGAACGCTTCGCCGCCGCCCGCGTAGGCGATTTCTACGAATTCTTTCAGTCGCTGCGGGTGCCGGCAGGTGACGGTGCTGACGGATCCCTTTATTGCTCTGGTTGAAGTCGGACGCGAGTCGCAAACAGGTCTGCAGATGGTGGGCGTGGGGTGGCGCATCGCCGAACAGCAGGATGACTTTACGTGCTTTGGGTCGAAACGTGTTATAGGCCATCGACCAGCGCAGTCCTTCCTGCACCGCCTCGGGTTCGTCACCGCCGCCGTCGGCGTTGATCTTGTCCAGGTAGGCCTGCACCTCCTGGATATCGCTGCTGAGCGGCATTCCGATCACCACGTACGCATCGCCATCGTCACGGTATGTGCAGATACTGATCCTGGCGTTGGGAATCAACTTCAGCAGGGTGGCTCCGATACGCCCGATTTGACGCTTCACCACGCCGATTTCGCCCGCCATGCTGCCGGTACTATCGAAGGTCAGGACGATGTCCAGTCCATCGCGCCGCAACGTCTGGATCATACCTTCCCAGTTTCCGCCTCCGACCGATCCTCCGCCGACGGAAAGCGATCCCAGGTCAAACGTTGCCGATTCGCCGCCGCTGAGCGTGGGAGGGCCGAGTGCCAGATCGTCGTATTTCGTCAGGCCGCCACCGCTGCTTCCGCTGGAACGGGCGAGCGGCGCGGCGATCTCCAGGGCTTCCCCCGCCGCCGGACTGGTGTCGCCGGCCGAAACCGCTTCCACCTGCAGCGACTCGGTCGGCAGATCGACCAATTCTGTCTTCGAGAATTCACCAATCGACACTTCATCGACGCGTCCGGCGACGCCGGAGCCGCCTTCGCTGAACAGCGCCAACAGCAGAAACAACGTTGTATGGAAGATCAGCGACACGAGCGTGGACGCGGAATTTTCCAGCCAGCGGCGCGGGCGATTTCGATCGCAATCGAATTCGGTCGTCGCGGCCGTCGGGCTGGACGCGGTTGGTGCGGAAGGTACCGTTGCTCGATTACGCAACATCGATATCCACCTGTTCGATCGCCGCATGCCCGGACTTGCGAAACGGTCGCGGTCGCGGCTGCGCCGCTCCTTTGTCGTCGATCGTGCGACACCGCAAGACATATTTGCCCTGCGATTTGCCGGGGAGAACGATCGCCCAATGTGCCTTGGCCAATCGCATTGGCCAGTGTTTCGGTTCAGCGGTGGTGGAGTCAAAGCCGAGTGTTTCGGCGGGAATCGAACCACCGGGTAAGGCGCCGCCCCATTCCCGCGGCGGCGGAAGAATGGTGGCATCGCGCCAGTCAGCGCTGTCGAAGTAAAGATCGCCGGCGGGCCATTCGTGGTCGGCCGGATGGACACTGACCTGCACCTTGGCGAGTCCGGAAATCCCGACCTGTGCGTAGCCGGAAATCGCGAGCGGCTCGCCCGCCGTCGCATTCGATGGAATCTGTAACGTCGCGGCAAACGTCTTCAGCGGGCTGTCGATGTCGTTGTTACCGTCGGCATAGGTATCGTTCGCATGGGCAAGGTTGCTGAGCACGACGTGCGTGAGCCATTTCACCGATTTGAAACCGTACGCTTCGGGCACAACGATGCGCACCGGCCCGCCACGCACAACGTCCAGCCATTCGCCATTCAACTTGTAACAGACAATGACCGGTGGCAGGTCGAACGGGTCCTCCAGGACGCGACCGATCGGCAGCGAACTGCGGAACAGCTGCTTGGGGTCGCCGTTATGGAAACCGTAATAGTGCAGCCGCCGCAGATTTTCGCTTGGACGCGTCCGCCAGACCAGTTCCCGCAAGGGGACTCCCTCCCAGATTCCCATCCCGAGTGGGCAACCGATATTCAGACAGGTCATGACCTTGGGGAACCGCACGGCGTGCTGTTTGCCGATTTCCAGCAGTTCGTCGAATCGGATGATTAAAGGTGCCCGGATGCGGGCCGGGTGTTCAGGGTCGGCGACGACTTCGAGCTTCCAGCTGTCGCGGGTCAGCCCGGCAGCTTCCAGCCCGTTGGCATCGAGGGTATGGGGAATCGGTGTTCCTCGAGAAACGTCTCGGAACTGGTCCGGCGCGGTGAAATAGGGTTCAAGTGCACCCGTCAATTCTGCCAACTTCTGTTCGACCGAGTGCGGCGTTGCCTTCGCCATGGCGATTTCGCTCGATGACCCCAGCGCGGAGATCGCCGTCGCGGCGACTCCCGCCTCGAGAAAATACCGGCGCGTCAGCGCGACATGTTGAGAAAAGAAAGGCTTAGCGTCACCCATCGGAAATCCCTCGGCTTGGTTGCCATTCGCTGGGGAATAGCCTACCATAGGGACGCTGAAGTCCCAAGATTCACGCCGTCCAATCGCGGGATTTGCTTCCGCGGGTTCGGTGCGCCGTCGGAACAGGGTGCGCCGTCGGAACAGGGTGCGCCGTCGGTTCAGGGAGTGAAGTTCATCGATGAGTTCCGCCCGCATCGCGCGTCCGGTGACGCTGGAACAACTCGCCCTGCTCAATTCCGAAATCGCGGCGCTGGCGCGGTCGGGATTTCCGTTGCCTGCCGGGCTCAAGGAATTCGGGCGCGACACCGGGGGGCGAGTTGGACAGCTGATGGAAATGATCGGCGGGCGGTTGGAGCAGGGGCAGGCGCTCGACGAGGTCCTGGCGTCTCCGGACTTAGGCGTGCCCGGCGTCTATCTGGCGATGGTGCAGGCGGGGTTGCGTTCGGGGCGGCTGGCGTCCGCGCTCGAAGGGATCGCCTTTGCACTGCGGCAGTCGCTCGAACTGCGCCAGACGCTGTGGACGGCGATGATCTATCCGACCTGCATCGCGCTGCTCTGTTACGCCGGGATGCTCTTCAACGCCAAGTCGACGATACCGGCGATGCTGGAGATGTACCGCAATACTCGGGGTGAGCCGATCTGGGCACTGGAGTTGATCGATCGGTCGCTGGGCCTGATTCAGTTCACGACCGCCGTGGCGCCTCCGCTGATGCTGATATTGCTGATGACGATCTGGTGGCGTGGCGGGATGGCGGCGGACTATGACCGGGTCAGCCGGTCTCGTTGGCCGAGTCCTCGTGGATTGCGCCACGCAGTGCAGATGTCGTCGCTGACGGAACTGCTTGCGTTGCTGATCATGCACGAGGTCCCGTTGCCGGCGGCGATCAGGCTTGCTACCCAATCCAGTAACGACTCGAAACTACGAACCTGGGGCGCGGAATTCGCCACGGCCCTGGCGCAGGGAGGTCAGGTCAAGGCATCGAGCCGCTCGGGAGGGCATGCTCCCGCGCTGCTTCGCTGGTGCCTGCGCTGGTCGAGCGACACGAACCGCTTGACGCGCTCCCTGCGTTCCGTCAGCCAGGTTTACCGCGATCGATCGATCGAGATGGAACGGCGTCTGCATCGAATGCTGCCGCTCGTGACATTGATTGTCTTTGGCGGCTTTACCGTAATCGCCTACGCGGTGTCAGTCTTCCTGCCGTGGGCATGTTTGATGTATTCCTTGGGGCGTCCCTCCTGAAGACCGTCGGTCGCGGCCGGTGTCGTGCAACATGGAACGCAAACCAAATGAACCGAATCCAGCCGACCCGTCGCGGGCGACCGTGAGCGTTGCCGCGCAGGTAGGCGGCGCGATGCAAGCGGAACTGCCCCTCGGCGATGCGCTTTGCGCGCTGGCGGATTGCGCGCAGACCGCTCAGGAGGCGGCTCGACTGCGGGCGGCAGCCGCGGCGATCGAGCAGGGGGCGACCCTCGAGGAGTCACTGTCGCGTTGGAGCGGCTCGGCCCTATTGCGAACGATTGTTGCCCGTGCGAGTCGATCGGGGGAGCGTGGGCTTTTGCTGACCCGGATCATCGAGCAGCGGCAGCGTATCCAGAGTCTACGGCAGCGAGCGCTCGGCGACCTGGCATACCCGTTATTCATTCTGATTGCTG